>SNQW01000175.1_pt1 | contig 43277 bp, 34 predicted proteins | sample 2580511 | NCBI WGS metagenome assembly SNQW01 (sample SAMN10953775, study PRJNA522744) | food fermentation metagenome | isolation source: 8-hour incubation of native-enriched microbial consortia from nixtamalized... | place: Mexico | collected 2017-09-24 | reverse complement strand
GTCCCGCCCCTCCGCGTGCGGAGTGCAAAAACACCCCTCCCACACCCCTCAGACGCCCCTTTCCGATCCCGCACCCGCTGACACCGGCGGCGCCTCCCGCGTGAGAGTGCGAATACGGTCCTCCCGCCCGCCGGGCACGCCCGTTCTCGATCCCGCCCCCTCCGACCCGGGAACATCCCGCGTGCGAGTGCGATGATGTTCCTGTCTGGAGAGTGCAAAACCGGCCCTCCCGCAGCCCGGGAGAGCCCCCTTGTGATCCCGCACGCAACTCGACCGACCCAAAGACCGTGCGAGCGCGAAAACGCCCCCTCCTCGTGAGAGGAGGGGGCGTTCTCCATCCGGACCGTGAACGCCCCGGGCTCGCTCACGCCTCCGACACCTGGTGGGAGTGCGAAAACGGGCCTCCGCGGGGTGCGGAAGGGGCGAAAGCCGTCCCGCACGCTTCAGGGACGGGACGCAACCTACGCGGGGTCGCCGCCGAGGGGGCCGACGGGCTCGAGGGGCTTCGGGTCGTCGGCGCCCGTCTTGCGCGCGCGGGCGATGAGGTTGCCCAGGTGGTAGATGAGCAGCGCCGCGACCGTCCCGAGCACGATCCCGCCGAAGGCGAAGTCGCCGAGCTGCATCGTGAACCCGGCGATGCCGATCACAAGGGACACCGCTGCGGTGTACTGGTTGACCGGACGTGAGAAGTCGACCCGGCTGTCCACCCAGATCTTGATGCCGATGATCCCGATGAGGCCGTAGAGCGCCGTCGTCGCCCCGCCGAGCACGCCCGCGGGGATCGAGTTGAACACCTCGCCGACCTTGGGCGAGAACGCCAGGAGGATCGCGAACAGACCCGCCACCCAGTACACGGCGGTGGAGTACACGCGGGTCGCGGCCATGACGCCGATGTTCTCGCCGTAGGTCGTGGTGCCCGAGCCGCCGAAGCCACCGGCGATGGTCGTGGCGACACCGTCGGCGATGAGGGCGCGACCGGTGTGACGGTTGATCGCGGGGTCTTCGGTCATGGTCGCGACACCGCGCACGTGACCGACGTTCTCCGCGATGAGCACGAGCACGACGGGCAGGAACATCGCGATGGTCGACCAGGTCCCCGGCTCGACGAAGTCCGGGAACTGGAAGTGCGGGAGGCCGATCCAGGGGGCGTCCGCGATGAGCTCCGCCGGGGTCTTGTCGCCACGGAGCGGGTTGGGCACCTCGAACGAGCCGTTGAACGCGGCCCAGATGAAGCCGACGGCGACGCCGAGGAAGATCGAGATGCGGCCGAGGAAGCCCCGGAAGAGCACCGCGAAGAGGATGATCGCGACGAGGGTGATCGTAGCGGTCACGGGGTCGAGCGCGAAGTTGCTCCAGGCGGTGGGGGCGAGGTTGAATCCGATGAGCGCGACGATGGCACCGGCGACGACCGGGGGCATCAGGGCATCGACCCAGCGCAGGCCGACGAACTGCACGACGAGACCGACGACCGCCAGGAGCACGCCCACCGCGACCACGCCCGCGAGGGCCGAGCCGGTGCCGCCCGCCGCGACGGCCGCGGTGATCGGGGCGATGAAGGCGAACGAGGAGCCGAGGTAGCTCGGCAGCTGGTTCTTCGTGATGAGGAGGAAGAGCAGCGTGCCGATGCCGCTGAAGAGCAGCGTGGTCGACACGGGGAAGCCGGTGAGCGTCGGCACGAGGAACGTGGCGCCGAACATGGCGACGACGTGCTGGGCGCCGATGGCGATGGTCGCGGGCCAGGACAGACGTTCCTCGGGGGTGACGACGGCGCCGGGCTCGACGGTGCGGCCGTTTCCGTGCAGCTTCCACAAAGCCATGCGGGCTCCTCAGGGTTCGGGATCGGGGGCGGAGTGCTGGAGCAACACTACCGATTCCTGAGTTTTCCCTGTGCGTCCCGCGGTCGCGGGGAGCGCGGCGTCAGGCGCCGAGGCGGTCGATGAGCTCGCGGTACCGGGCGGCCGTCCGTGCCACGACCTCCTCGGGCAGCACGGGGGGCTCGCCCTGCTTGTCCCAGTTCGCCGCGAGCCAGTCGCGCACGATCTGCTTGTCGAAGCTCGCCATCCGCTCGGCCGGGGTCGACCCCGTGCGCCAGGCCTCGGCGTCCCAGTACCGGGAGGAGTCGCTCGTGAGGACCTCGTCGGCAAGGCGGAGGGTGCCGTCGGCGTCGGTCCCGAACTCGAACTTCGTGTCGGCGAGGATGAGGCCCTTCTCCTCGGCGATGGCCGCGGCCCGACGGTAGATCGCGAGCGAGGCGTCGCGGAGCTCGGCCGCCCGGTCCGCCCCGACGAGCTCGACGACGCGGTCGAACGTGATGTTCTCGTCGTGTTCGCCCATCGGTGCCTTGTAAGCCGGGGTGAACAGCGGCTCAGGGAGACGGTCGCCGTTCTGCAGCCCTGCTGGCAGGGCGATGCCGCACACGGTGCCGTGCTGCTGGTACTCGGCCCAGCCGGAGCCGGTGATGTACCCGCGCACGACGCACTCGATCGGCAGCATCTCGAGCGACTGGGCGAGCATGGCGCGATCGGCCACCTCCTCCGGCAGGTCGCCGTCCGTGAGGTGGTTCGGCGCGTCGAGCTGGGCGAACCACCAGCGGCTGAGGCGGGTCAGCAGGGCACCCTTGTCGGTGATGCCGGGGGAGAGCACGACGTCGAAGGCGCTCACCCGGTCGGACGCGACGACGAGGATGCGGGTGTCTGCCGGGTCCTCCGAGGCATAGAGGTCGCGGACCTTTCCGGAGTAGAGGTGTCGCCACCCGGGGATGGCCTGCGCGTTTCCTGCGGACGGTGTGCTCACCCGCCCATTATCCCGGTGATGCGTGCTCTTCCGCGCCGAGACCCCGCGTTCGCGTCGAGACCCCGGGGTGTGCGCGTCGCGACCCCGGGGTCTCGGCGGAAATACGGGGTCTCGGCGGAGGCAGGGCGGGTGTATAGTCCATGTGGACTATTCGTGCGGGGCGACAGCAGATCGGGGAGAGGCGTGGGGAAGAGCAGGGATGTGGTGGCGGGACTCACGCCCCTCGGGGTGATGGTGCTCGCGCTGCTTCGCGAGAGCGACATGCACCCGTACGAGATGGTGCGGCTGCTCCGCGCGCGTCACGACGACCGGCTCATCACCGTCACCAACGGCACGCTGTACCACACGGTCGCGCGGCTCCAGCGGGCGGGTCTGCTCGACGAGGTCGGCACGGATCGCGAGGGCAACCGACCGGAGCGGACGACCTACACCCTCACCGACGCCGGTCGGGAGGCGGTGGTCGCGTGGGTGCGTCGTGCCCTCCCCCGCATCGACCGCGAGACCGACGCCCGCGTCGCGCTCGCCGAGTCGCACAACCTCGACCGCGACGAGGCCGTCGCGCTGCTGCAGGAGCGACGGGAGGCGCTCGTCGCCTCGTACGCGCTGCACCACGACGGCCTCGCCGCCGCCCGCACCAAGGGCGTCCCGCCGCAGGTCCTCGTCGAGATCGAACGGCAGGAGGCGCTGCTCGACGCCGAGCTCCGCTGGCTCGACACCCTCCTCACCCGCCTCGACGGCGACGAGCTCCGCTGGGGCCCCGACGCCTTCGACGACACCGACCGCTACCGCGCTCAGCGAAAGGCTGCACAGCAATGACCGATTCCCGCCAGACCTCGGGGCCCGAGACGGGGCCCTTCGCCGCCGGTCACGCGCCGAAGAGTCCGTGGCCGGCGCTCTGGGCGCTCGTCATCGGGTTCTTCATGATCCTCGTCGACACCACGATCGTCTCCGTCGCGAACCCGGCGATCAAGGCCGCCCTCGACCCCGACACGAACAACCTCGACAACGTCGTGTGGGTCACCAGCGCCTACCTGCTCGCCTACGCCGTGCCGCTGCTCATCACGGGGCGACTCGGCGACCGCTTCGGTCCGAAGAACATCTACCTCATCGGGCTCGCGGTCTTCACCCTCGCCTCGCTCTGGTGCGGACTGTCGACGACGCTCGAGGGCCTGATCGCGGCCCGCGCGGTCCAGGGTCTCGGCGCCGCGTTCATGACGCCGCAGACCATGGCCGTCATCACCCGCACGTTCCCGCCGAACCGGCGCGGCGCGGCGATGGGCCTCTGGGGTGCCACGGCCGGCGTCGCCACGCTCGTCGGCCCCCTCGCGGGTGGCCTGCTCGTCGACGGCTTCGGGTGGGAGTGGATCTTCTTCGTCAACCTCCCCGTCGGCGTGGTCGCCTTCGTGCTCGCCTGGATCCTCGTGCCGAAGCTGAAGACGCACCCGCACCGGTTCGACCTCGTCGGCGTCGTCCTCAGCGCGCTCGCGCTGTTCCTCATCGTCTTCGGGCTGCAGGAGGGCGAGAAGTACGACTGGGGGACCATCGTGGGACCGATCTCGGTCTGGGGCCTCATCATCGCCGGCGTCGTGGTGCTCGCGCTCTTCATCGTGCAGCAGGCGCGCAACCGGAGCGAGCCCCTCGTGCCGCTGGCGCTCTTCCGCGACCGGAACTTCTCCGGCGCGAACGTCGCGATCGCCGCGGTCGGCTTCACGGTCACGAGCATGTCGCTGCCGATGATGTTCTTCCTGCAGACCGCGCGCGGCCTCACCCCCACCGAGGCCGCGATGCTGCTCATCCCGATGGCCGTGCTGTCGGGCGTGCTCGCGCCGGTCGCCGGGAAGATCCTGGATCGTGTCGACCCGCGCATCATCCTCGTCCCCGGTCTGCTCTGCGTCGCGGGTGCCTTGGTCTGGTACTCCGCACTGACCACGATGGACACCCCGATCCTGATGTTCCTGCTGCCGTCCGCGCTGATGGGCATCGGCAACGCGGGCATGTGGGGGCCGCTGGCGACCACGGCCACGCGCAAGCTGCCGCCGCGACAGGCGGGTGCCGGCGCGGGCATCTACAACACCACCCGCACCATCGGCTCGGTCATCGGCTCCGCCTCGATCGCCGCGTTCATGCAGTCGCGGCTGGAGGCGAACCTCCCCGGTCTGGCCGACGCTCCGGCCGGTACGGGCAGCGGCGCGCTGCCGCCGCAAGTCGCCGAGGGCTTCGCGGCCGGCATGTCCCAGACCCTGCTGCTGCCCGCCGGCGTCATCCTCATCGCGCTGGTCGCCTCGCTGTTCCTCCGCGGGCAGGATCGGACGGACGAGGCCGTCACCGCGACCCCTCCGGCGTGACCGCGATGACCCCGACACGCCGGTATCCACGCGGGTTCCGGCGGCGTTCGGGGTCGCGCCGAGATTCCGGCGCGCGAGAGGCGCGGGGTTAGGGTGGATGGTCGGCGGCCGCCGGGTCGCCCTTCCGAACCCCGAGGAGCACTCGACGTGAGCCGCCATCCATCCTCTCCGCCGAGCCGTCTGCGGCGGTTCGGCCGCACCGCCGGCGCGACCGCTCTCGCCGCGCTCGTCGCCGCCGGAGCACTACTCGCCGGAGCCGTGCCCGCCACCGCGGCCGACGACGGCGAGACCTACGTCATCGGCACCGACACGACCTTCGCGCCGTTCGAGTTCACGGACGAGTCCGGCGACCTCGTCGGCATCGACATGGACCTCCTGCGCGCGATCGCGGAGGACCAGGGCTTCGACGTGGAGATCCGCCAGCTCGGCTTCGACGCCGCGGTGCAGGCGCTGCAGTCGAACCAGGTCGACGCCGTCATGGCCGGGATGTCGATCACCGAGGAGCGCCAGCAGACCTTCGACTTCAGCGACCCGTACTTCACCAGCGGCGTGCAGCTCGGGGTGCTCGAGTCCAGCGACATCCAGTCCCTCGACGACCTGAACGGCAAGACCGTCGCGGTCAAGACCGGCACCCAGGGGCAGACCTTCGCCGAGGAGAACGCCGACGAGTACGGCTTCCGGATCACGCCCTACCAGGACACGACCGACATGGTCGATGCGGTCAAGGCAGGTCAGGCCGTCGGCTACTTCGAGGACTTCCCCGTGCTCGCCTACGGCATCCAGCAGGGGTCGGGCTTCCGCCTGGTCGGCGAGCCCGCGCTCGGCGGCGAGTACGGCTTCGCAGTCAACAAGGGCGAGAACGCCGAGCTCCTGGAGATGTTCAACGCCGGCCTCGCCAACCTGCAGGACTCCGGCGAGTACGACGAGATCGTGGACACCTACCTCGCGACGGGTGACGACGCGCAGGAGGCGCAGCCCACCGACATTATCTCGGTCGCGGTGAAGTACTGGCCGGCCCTGATGCAGGGTCTGTGGCTCACCATCCTCGCCACGATCGTCGCGGTGATCGCGGCGTTCATCCTCGGGATCATCTTCGGCTTCGGGCGCCTGTCGAAGTTCGCGCCGTTCCGCTGGATCGCGACGGCCTACGTCTACGTCTTCCGCGGGACCCCGATCCTAATCCAGGCGTTCTTCGTGTTCTTCGCCATCCCGCAGCTGATCCCCGACCTGAAGTTCGACCCGTTCGTCGCGGGGGCGATCACCCTGTCGCTGAACACCGGCGCGTACATGACGGAGATCATCCGCGGCGGCATCCAGGCCGTCGACCCCGGTCAGGCGGAGGCGTCGCGTTCGCTCGGCCTCAGCCACTGGAAGACGATGCGCAAGGTCGTGCTGCCGCAGGCGTTCCGGATCATGATCCCGTCGTTCGTGAACCAGGGCATCATCACGCTGAAGGACACCTCGCTCATCAGCGTCATCGGTCTCGCCGAGCTGACGTTCGTCTCGCGCCAGATCATCGCCTCGACGTATCTTTCGGCGCAGGTGCTGACGATCGTCGCCATCATCTACTTCGTCGTGATCACGCTGCTGACGCTGCTCGCGAACCGCCTGGAGAGGAAGGCCAACGCATGAGCAAGATCGAGGTCAGGGACCTGCACAAGTCCTTCGGCGACAACGAGGTGCTCAAGGGCATCGATCTCACGGTCGAGGACGGCGAGGTCATCGCCGTGATCGGCCCCTCCGGCTCGGGCAAGTCGACGCTGCTGCGCTGCCTCAACAAGCTCGAGGAGCCGACGTCGGGGCACGTGATCATCGACGGGGTCGACCTCACCGACAAGAGCGTGAAGCTGGATGAGGTGCGCCAGCGCATCGGCATGGTGTTCCAGCACTTCAACCTGTTCCCGCACATGACCGTGCTGGAGAACATCACGCTCGCCCCGGTCGAGCTCGGCCGCATGACGAAGGCCGAGGCCCGCGACCGCGCTCGGTCGCTGCTCGAGCGCGTCGGCCTGTCGGAGAAGGCGGACGCGAAGCCCGCGTCGCTCTCCGGCGGTCAGAAGCAGCGCGTGGCCATCGCCCGTGCACTCGCGATGGACCCGGAGATCATGCTGTTCGACGAGGCCACCAGCGCCCTCGACCCGGAGATGGTCGGCGAGGTGCTGCAGGTCATCCGCGACCTCGCCGAGGGCGGCATGACGATGGTGCTCGTGACCCACGAGATGGGCTTCGCCCGCGAGGTGTCCGACCGCACGGTGTTCATGGACGGCGGCGTCGTGGTCGAGGAGGGCACTCCCGCCGACCTGTTCGGCGCCCCCAAGAACGAGCGCCTCCAGGACTTCCTGTCGAAGGTTCTCTGACCCCGTTCGAGTCGCTCAAATGGCTGCATTCCCGGCTGGGATGCAGCCATTTGCGCTACTTCAACGCGGTCAGCGAGCGACGCGGGCAGCGATGTCGGTGCGGTGGTGGGACCCCTCGAGGCGGATGCGGCCGAGGGCGTCGTAGGCGCGGTCGCGGGCGGTGCGGAAGTCCGGGGCCACGGCGACGACGTTCAGCACACGGCCACCCGTCGCGATGAGCGAACCCCCCGGGGCGTCGGGACTCGCGGTCGCGGCGTGCACCAGTCGGACCCCCTCCACGGCGGCCGCATCGTCCAGACCCTCGATGGGACGCCCGGTCTGCGGCGCCTCCGGATACCCCTCGCTCGCCAGGACCACGGTGATCGCGACCTCATCGCGGAACACCGGCTCCGGCTGGTCCTCGAGGGTGCCGGAGGCGGCGGCGAAGAGGAGCTGCGACAGCGGGGTCTCCAGTCGCGGCAGCACGACCTGGGTCTCCGGGTCGCCGAAGCGCGCGTTGAACTCGATCACCCGCACGCCCTGCGGGGTGAGGATGAGACCGGCGTAGAGGAGGCCGATGAACGGGGTGCCCTCGGCGTCGAGCTGGCGGACGACCGGAAGGGCGACGTCGCGGGTGACCTCTTCCACGAATGCCTGCTCGCTGCCGAACTGCTCCGCGAGCCAGGGCAGGGGGGAGTACGCCCCCATACCGCCGGTGTTGGGGCCGGCGTCGCCGTCGAGGGCCCGCTTGAAGTCCTGTGCTGGGCTGAGCGCGCGCACGGTGTCGCCGTCGCTGAGGAAGAACAGCGAGACCTCGGGTCCGGACAGGAACTCCTCGACGAGGACGGGGCCGGCCGGGAGGTACTGCTCCGCGTGAGTCAGGGCCTCGGCGCGGTCGGAGGTGACGATGACGCCCTTGCCCGCGGCGAGCCCATCGGCTTTGACGACGTAGGGGGCGCCGAGGTCGTCGAACGCGGCCTCGACCTCGCCGACCGTGGCGGCCCGGACCGCGCGGCCCGTCGGCACGCCGGCGGCGTCCATGACCCGCTTGGCGAAGGCCTTGGAGCCCTCGAGCTGCGCGGCGGCCTTGCCCGGCCCGAACACGGGGATACCCCGTCCGCGGAGCTCGTCCGCGACGCCCGCCACCAGAGGGGCCTCCGGGCCGATGACGACGAGGTCGATCGCGTGCTCGTTCGCGAAGGCCGTCACCGCGGCGCCGTCCAGCGGGTCGAGGGCGACGGGTGTCGCGTCCTGCGCGATGCCGGCGTTGCCGGGGGCGACGAGGATCTCGTGCGCGGGGGACTCGGCGCGCAGCGCCAGGATGATCGCGTGCTCACGGGCACCGGAACCGAGGACGAGGATCTTCACCCGTCCAGCCTATCGAGGCGCGTGCGCGGGGTTCCGGTGGGTCCCGGTCAGAGCTCGATGGGACGCTCGTCCGCCGTGTCCCAGGGCACGGTCCAGCCGGTGGCATCGAACAGGGCGTCGAGCACCATGGCGGTGAAACCCCACACGATCGTGCCGTCGACGTCGAACGCGGGTCCGCGGAACGTGCGCCCGGCGCGGGACAGGGTCGAGGTGAAACGGGTCGCGGGGTCGAGGAGCTGGGCGACGGGGACGCGGAACACCTCGACGGTCTCCGCGTGGTCGACCGCGACGACGCGGGACGGCGACTGCCACCAGGCGAGCACAGGGGTGACGAGGTGGTTGCTCGCGGCGAGGGGGATCACGGGAAGCGTGGCGAGCACCTCGACTCCCGCGGGATCGAGGCCGGTCTCCTCCTCGGCCTCCCGGAGCGCGGTGGCGACCGCGTCGGCATCGGCCGCTTCGGCGCGTCCGCCGGGGAAGGAGACCTGCCCCGGGTGCGAGGAGAGGGTGGGCGCGCGGCGTTGCAGCAGCACGTCGAGGTCGCGGGCGACGGCCGCATCGACGGTCGGTGCGGGGATGCGGTCGAGGACGCCGAAGAGGATGAGCACCGAGGCGTCATGGGCGCGGCCCGGATCCGCGAGCGGAGGGATCGGCACGCTCCAGGAGTGGTCGGCCGCGGCGGCGAGCAGCTCGGCGCGGGCGCCCTGGGGATGCATGCTCATGCCATCGAGCTTATGACCGGGGCCGCCGCGGCGGATCTAGGGTGGGGGGATGGCCAGGAAGATCGACATCGTCGACGGACGCGCGGCGCTCGGTGCCGTGCGCGACGCGGAGGCCGCCGGGACGAAGCCGACGCGGCCGGAGCTCGCCACCGCGGTGCGCTACCTGCTTCAGCTGCTCGATGAGAAGGCGCCGGGCAACAGCGTCGAGGTGCGCGTCCCGCCGTTCGGAGCCGTGCAGGTGATCCAGGGGCCGCGGCACACGCGGGGGACTCCGCCGAACGTCGTGGAGATGGACGCCGCCACCTGGATCGCGGTCGCGACCGGCGCGGAGGCGTGGACGGATGCCGCCACGGCCGGACGCATCCACGCCTCGGGCACGCGCGCGGATCTCACCGGAGTCCTCCCGCTGCGCCCCTAGCGCCGGGCGACGACGAGCGGCACTCCGGTGTGCGGGTGCGGGAAGACGTCGACGGGCTGCCCGTAGACCTCCTCGATCCGTGCGGCCGTGAGGACCTCGGCCGGCGTGCCGGTGGCGGCGACCCGACCGCCCGCCAGCAGAGTGACGCGGTCGGCATGCGCGAGAGCGGCGTTGAGGTCGTGCAACACGACCGCGACCGCGACCCCGGCCTCCGCCCGTCTGCGGATCACCCGCATGACGTCTTCGTGATGCTTGAGGTCCAGGGCTGCCGTCGGCTCGTCGAGCAGCAGGATCCCGGTGTCCTGGGCGAGTACACGGGCCAGCGCCACCCGCGCGCGCTCACCGCCGGAGAGCGAGGGGACGGAGCGCTCCCGCAGCGCCGTGACCTCGGTCGTCGCCATCGCCGTCGCCACGACGCTGTCATCCTCTTCGGCGACCGGGCTCCGCGCCCACGGCGTGCGTCCCATCCGCACGACCTGCTCGACCGTGAAGGGGAAGGTGACGGCGTTCTCCTGCAGCAGCACGGCGCGTCGCCGGGCGAGATCGCGGGCGCGCGTCCCCGCGACGGGGCTGCCGTCGAGGAGGACGGTGCCGGACACCGGAGCGACGTCCCCCGCGAGCACGCCGAACAGGGTCGACTTGCCCGCGCCGTTCGGCCCGACGAGGGCGTGCACCTCGCCGGCGTGGATGTCGATGGCCGTGTCGTCGAGGATGGCGCGTCCGTCGCCGACGCGCACCGTGAGCCCCTGGCCCCGCAGGCGCGGGCTCACGCCCATCCTCCCGACTGCCGCCGCGTCCGCACGAGAAGCCAGAGGAAGAACGGGCCGCCCACGAGGGACGTGATCATGCCGATGGGGAGGTCCGCGAGCGGTACGGCCGTGCGCGCCACGAGGTCGGCGGCCGCGATGAGGAGGGCGCCGCCGAGGGCGGAGGCGATCACGAGCGGGAGGTGTGCGGGGCCGATCAGCATGCGCATGAGGTGGGGCACCACGAGACCGGCGAACCCGATGATCCCCGCGAAGGCGACTGCGGCGCAGACGAGCAGCGCCACCGTGACGATGACGACCATCCGCAGCAGCTCGACCGGCACGCCCAGATGTCGGGCGGTGCGCTCGCCGAGGGCGAAGAGATCCAGACCCGGCGCCACGATCAGGGCGACGACGACCCCGATCGCCACGAGCGGCGCGACGAGCTGGATGTTCGACCAGAGGGCGCCGTTCAGCGAGCCGAGCTGCCAGAACACGATCTGCTCGCGCGTCGAGGTCGTGCCGAGGAACGTGAGGAAGGCCATGCCGGCGCCGGCGATGGCGTTGATCGCGATGCCGGTGAGCAGCAGCGTGACCACCTCGGTGCGGCCCCCGGAGCGGCTCAGGAGGTAGACGGAGAAGACGGCCGCGAGACCGCCGAGGAAGGCGAAGGCGGGCGTCGTCCACATGCCGAAGGTGGCCAGGCCGAACGTGATGCTGGCCGCCGCCCCGAGCGCCGCGCCGGAGGAGACGCCGACGACGCCGGCGTCCGCGAGGGGGTTGCCGAAGATGGCCTGCATGAGCACGCCGGAGACCGCGAGCGCGGCGCCGACGAGCAGGCCGAGGACCAGGCGGGGGAGGCGGAGGTTGTAGATCACGCCGTCGTCGGTCGCCGCGGCGGGAGTCCCGGCGGTGTCGATGCCGAGGCCGCGCAGGAGGACGTCCAGGAGCGCGGTCGGGGACAGGTCGTACTGCCCGCTGGTGATCGACGCGACGCCCGTGACGAGAAGGCCGATGACGAGGGCGACGACGACCGTCGCGAAGCGCAGTCCTCGATGCCGGGTCGGCGTCGGGGTGACGACCTCGCCGGTCACGAGGCCGCTTCCGGCGCGTACAGGGCCCGCGCGAGGGCGCTGATCACGGCGGCCGATCGGGGGCCGAAGCTGAGGATCTCGGCGTCCGCCATGTCGATCACGCGGCGATGTGCTCCTGCGGGGGTCTCGGCGATGGCGGGGATGCGTTCGAGGAGCCCGTCGACGCCGCCCACCGATTCCAACCCGTCCGTCATCATCACGAGCACGTCGGGCTGCGCGGCGACGAGTGCTTCCGCGGTCATCGGCTTCATGCCCTCCCAGCCGATCTCCTCCGCGACGTCGACACCGCCGACCGCATCGATGAGGGAGTCCGCCCCGGAGTCCTCGCCGAAGATGTAGTACACGTTGGCGCTCCCGCGCACGTACAGGAAGAGCATGCGGGCGCGGTCTGACTCGGCGGGCGGGGTGACGTCGGCGATCTCCGCGATGGCGGCGTCGAGCTCGGCGTCGAGGCGGGCGATGAGCGCCGCGCCGCGCGTCGGGACGCCGAGGGCCGTGGCGATCTCCGTCACGAGCGCGGCGGTGGTGTCGATCCGTCGGTCGCTGGAGATGACGACGACCGCGATGCCCGCATCCCGCAGCTGCTGGCGGACCTCTTTCGGGCCGATCGTGGAGTCGGTGAGGACGACGGTCGGGGCCAGCTCGAGGATCGCCTCCGGGTTGAGCGTGTGCCCGGTCTTGGTGACGACCGGAAGGTCCTCGGTACCGGGGAACTGCGTGGACGCGTCGCGTCCGACGACCTGATCGCCGAGCCCGAGCGCGAACACCGTGGCGGCGATCGTGCCGGCGATGTCGATCGGGAGGATGCGGTCGACATCCGTGATCTCGACCTCGCGGCCTTCGCTGTCGGTCACGGTGACCGGGAGCGCCGGGGCGGTGTCGTCATCGACGGGCGCGACCGCGTGACTCGCGAGGCACGCGGTCGAGGGGCCCGTCGCTGCGCGCACGTCGGCGACCAGGTCCAGATCGGCGAGAGGAGTCGAAGCCTGAGGGCAGGCGTCGTCGACAGGGGGTGCCGCCGACCCGGGGCCGGAGTCCGACCCGGCGCACGCGGCCAGTCCGAGGGCCAAAGCGGCGGCGAGAAGCAGGGCAGGAGCGCTTCGCATTAGGCAAGGCTATCCTAAAACTTGACGCCCTCACTGGCACCCCTCTACGCTCAGGATCGGCGGCTTGCTTAGCCAAGCCTAACCAAACTCCACCTTCGCCCGACTGCCGTGCGGCACCGCCGGGAGCGCACGATCGATCGCGCCCGGCGCGCCGCGGAGAACCGTGAACGCCACAGCACACACCCCATCAGCGAGCACACGCCTGCGTGTCCTGCTCGCCGCCCTCGTCTCCTTCGTCCTCGTCGCCGCCGGAGCGATGGTCAGCCCACCGGCCCACGCGGCTGCGGCGACCGTCACCGCGGCGGTGTCGTCCGCCGACACCAGCGGCCTCACCGTGCAGGTGCGGGCTGAGGGCCTGCCCGACGTGACGGGCGTCTATGCCGCACTGATCGTGTCGGGCACCGAGAGCGGCATCTCCGCCGGTGGTGGCTACGCCGCGTTCGCGCTGCCCTTCCCGAGCGTGCAGCAGGGGGCCGCTTCCTTCACGCTGCAGGCGCCAATCGCGTCCCTGGACCGGACGAAGACGTACGAGGTGCTCGTCTGGCAGCAGCACTCCGCGCCGTCAGCCGCCACGATCTACGGCCGCGGCGACGTCACGGTGACGCCGGAGCAGTGGGACACGATCTTCGGAACGACGCCCACCGCGCCGGGCGAGACGAAGCCGGGCGAGACCGCGCCCGGGGAGACGGAGCCGGGCGAGACCGAGCCGGGCGAGACCGAGCCCGGGGAGACGACTCCGGGTGAGACGGAGCCGGGGGAGACGGCCCCGGGTGAGACCGAGCCGGCGCCCGCCGAAGCCGCCATCGAGGTGTTCCTCGCCGACGGCACGACGCCCGCTGCGGGCGCTCGCCTCCAGGCCGGCGACGCGATCGTCGTCAAGGGCACCGGATACGACCCGACCGCGAACGTCGGCGGACGCGGCGTCCCGATCCCGTCGAACCTGCCCCAGGGCGCCTATGTGGTCTTTGGCAACTTTGCCGCGACGTGGCAGCCCTCGCAGGGGGCGCCGTCCTCGGCGCGTTCGGTCGGTGCTCAGGCCTGGGCGCTCGCCGAGGATGTGCTGACCCAGGTCCCGACGCAGTACCAGGGTGCGATCCGCGCACAGTGGGTGGACATCTCGCCCGAGGGCTCGTTCCAGGTCGCGCTGACGCTGAAGGACACCCCGGCGACGCCTGGCTCCTACGGCGTGTACACCTACCCGGCAGGCGGTGTCGTCAACGCCGACCAGGAGCGCAGCGTCGCTCTCGACTACCGCATCGCCTCGGGGCTGACGACCACCGTGAAGGCGGCGACGGCCGAGGACGGCCTCACGGTCACGGCCGCGGCGACGAAGCTCGGTGCCGTCGCCGGTGCCTACGCCGCGCTGATCGAGAAGGGCACGGAGGCCGATGTCACCGCCGGAGGCGGCTTCCTCGCGATGCAGTACGTGCGCGGCATCACCGGCGGCGGCTTCAGCGCCGACCTGACCGCGGCCGCGAGTGCTCTCGACCGGTCGAAGGCCTACGAGGTGATCGTCTGGCAGCAGCACACGATGCCGAACGCGGACACCATCTACGCACGCTCCACCGTCACCGTCACCGACGCGCAGTGGCGCGCACTCCTCGGTGAGAAGCCGACCGAGCCGAAGCCCCCGGTCACGCCGAAGCCCCCGGTGACGCCGACGAAGCCGGCCGCGAGCGTCCCCGGCGGGTCGCTGCGCTGGGCCATCTCGTCCTCGTTCACGAACTACATCACCGGACCGATCGCCCAGGGCACGATCACCGTCTCCGGGGGCGCCACGCGGTCCGGCGGCCAGTTCCAGTTCGGGCAGACCGTGGGCGGCGACTTCGACGCGGCTTCCGGACGCGGCAGTGTCGTCTACCGCGGCGCTGTGCGCTTCACCGGCCACCACGGGGTGCTCGACGTCACGGTCGCCGATCCGATGATCCGGCTCACCTCGGCGTCCTCCGCCACGCTGTTCGTGACGAGCGGGGGTGCGCAGGTGCCGTTCGCGACCCTCGACCTCTCCCGCGCCGTCCGCACCGCGGCCGGTGGCGCCGTCACCTACACGGCGGCACCTGCCGCCCTCACGGACGCCGGACGCGACCGCGTGCTCTCGGGGTACGGCACCACGCTCGCCCCCGTCTCGTTCACGATCGGCTCCGTCGCCGCCGCTCCGTCGGGCACGACGGGAACGGTCGCGGCGGCCGCGGTCGTCCCGAAGGCCACGCTCCCGACGACCGCGCCGACGGCGGCCGGCATCGAGGTCGACGAGGAGAACCTCGCCGCGCTCGCCGCCGGGAAGACGGCCACGGTCTCCGCCTCCGGCTTCCGTGCGAACGAGGAGGGCATCAAGGTGGTCGTGTACTCGACCCCGGTGCTGCTCGGCACGGTGACGGCCGACGCGGCGGGCGTCGCGACGTGGTCGGGTGCCCTCCCGGCCACACTCGCGGACGGCGAGCACACGCTCACCTTCCAGGGCTCGGTCGATCGCGGTCTCGCGTTCACGCTCGCCAGAGCGACCACGGAGATCGGCGTGTGCACGGTCGAGGGGGCGACCCTGCACTGGGGCTACAAGGAGTCGTTCCGCACGTACATCGAGGGCATCGCGCGGGGCGGCTGGACGCTCACCGACGTGGCCTACGAGTACCCCGCCTTCGTGTGGTCGAACGGCACCGGTTCGCTGGACGACGCGGCGGGCTCGGGCCTGGTCACCTACGGCGGCAGCATCACCTTCACGGGCCACGATGGGGCGCTGAACACGACGCTGGCGAACGCGCGGGTCGAGCTCACGGGCGACACCGGCTACCTCGTCTTCGACGTGACCGGGACCACTCAGGCTGGGGAGGCCGTGGCGCAAGAGGGCGTGCGTCTCGCCGAGTTCGCCCTCGCGGACGCCGCCGTCGTCGACGGCGCGCTGACCCTCGATGCGGTTCCCACGACGCTGACCTCGGCCGGTGCCTCCGCGTTCGGCACGTATGAGGCGGGCGAGGAGCTCGACCCGGTCTCCGCCGTGATCCCGGTCGACGGCGCCTGCGGCACTCCCGCCGACGAGGAGCCCGAGCCGGAGGCCGAGGCGGACGCGGCGGTGACCGCGATCAGCGCGCCGGTCGCCACCGAGGAAGCTCCGGTGTGGCCCTGGATCGTGGGCGGTCTGGTGGTCGTGGCGCTGGCCGCGACGGGCGGGGTACTGATCGTGCGTCGCACTCGGAGGGGGGAGCCGGCCGAGACGACGACCGAGGTCTGAGTCCGGCGGCTATCGGAACCGCCCTCCCCGGTGATCGGGGAGGGCGGTTCCGTGTGCGGCTGCGTACGCCCGCAGAGGGTGGGACAATGGAGGCATGCCCTCCCACGACACCCACCAGACCGTCGAAGCGACCGTGCGCCGTGTGCCGCGGTACGGCGTGCTCATGGGCATCGGGGTCGTGCTGGGCGTCATCGCCGCCGGCATCCTCACGATGGTCGGCAGCTTCGAGCAGTCGCAGGCGCTCGACGTCGTCTACCCGCCTGGTCAGGTCTTCGGCTTCCTGCTGCTGTGGACCGTGCCGATCGGGCTGGCGCTGGGTGGCGTGGCAGGCCTCATCCTCGAGCGGATCGCCCGCCGCCATGACCGCGTCGTGAGGGTCGACCGGGAGACCGTCATCGACGAGGACGACACGACGACCGACCGCGCCTAGGCGAGCTCGGCGATCACGGGACGGATGGCGGAGTCGAACGCCACGACGTCCCGGCGCAGGCCGTCGGTCACCGCGACCGTGAGGTCGCCGATCCACCAGATCCCGCGCTGCGACAGCGGCAGCACCTGCACGTTCAGCTCGAACGAGTGCGCGCGGCGTCCGATGTCACGCTCGAACTCCGCGATCGCGCTCGCGTACGCCCGGTAGGCGTCCCCGCCGGTGTGGCTCTTCATCGACCCGACGTACCGGTCGTGCGCGGCGGTGGCGTACCGGAGGGCGGTTCCGGCATGCGGCCGGATCGCGGCGGAGAGCGCCTCGGCGCCGCTCGCCGGGAGGGCCACCAGGGTGTCGAAGCCGTCGATCAGTTCCAGGGGCACACCGGAGTGATGAGCCCGGGGCTCCACGGTCATGTCCCAGTACCCCTGCCACTGCGCTTCGACCTCGGGCGGGGCATCCGCCGCATCGGGGGCACGCACCGAGAGGTCGCGGAGGGACGGAAGGTCGAGCGGCGCCCTGATGCCCAGCAGCTGGCGCAGCGCGAGCGCGACGAGCACCGGAACGCTCGCGTCTTCGCGGATGAGCCACTGCGGCTTGTCGGCCATGGCCCCCATCGTAGGCGGGTGCGGCAACCGTGCGGAGTCCTGGCACGGTAATGCCCTCCGTGAGCCGCGTCACCGTCCGGACCGCCGCGCACGAGGCCGCGCGCGTCGCCGACACAGCGAAGGGCCAGGCCGCGGACGTCGTCGCCCACGAAGCGAAGGATCAGGTGCGAGACCTGTACCACCAGACCAAGACGGAGCTGTCGGAGCAAGCGGCGGTGCAGCAGCGCCGGGTCGCTGACGGACTCCGTTCCGTGGGCGGGGAGCTGGGCACGATGGCGGAGCGCTCCGACGGTGGTGTGGCCGCCGACGTTGTTCGTCAGGCGTCGAGGCGGATCCAGGGCATCGCCGGCTGGATCGGCGACCGCGACCCCGGGTCGCTGCTCAGAGCTCAAGCAGTCGGCCACGCGTGCCGGCGGCGGGGCGGGGATGCTCGGCGGGGCGGGATACGGCGCATTCATGATGAAGGGCGCCGTGCGCTCGAGGGTCGACCGGGTCATGGGCGCTGCCGACGACGCCGGGGATTGGCTCGGCGATGCCTCCTCCTCGGTCGCCGATGCGGGGCGGCACACCGTCGCCAAGGCCCAGGGGAATCCGCTGGCGGTGGGCCTGATGGCCTTCGCCGCCGTCAAGGAGGAGGCCGCCGGCGCTGCTGCGCATGTCCGCGACGACGCGACCCACGCCGTCGACGAGGTGAAGAGCAGCGCGCAGGACGCCCGCGACAACGTCGCGGGCCAGAGCTGACATCCTTCGCCGTGCCGGAGCCAGGGCCCGACTCGCAGCGCCGAGTCGGGCCCTGGCCACGTTTCAGAGGCTGTCGGTGGGGAACGACGGCGGGCGCTTCTCGAGGAACGCCGCGATCCCGTCCCTGCTGTCGGCGAGCGCGAACGCGTCGCCGTACAGCCGGGTCTCCTCGGTGAAAGCTGCGGCGCGGCTCTCCGCGACGGCTGCGCGCAAGGCGGAACGTGCCAGCGCCGTCGCGGCCCGCGAGCGGGGCCTGCCTGCTGTGAGGGCGGAGAGGGCCTCGTGCTGCAGCGCCGCCGGCGTGACCAGACGTGTCGCGAGCCCGTGGGTCAGCGCCTCACTGCCGTCGAGCGTCCGACCGATCATCACCATCTCACTCGCGAGGGCCGGGCCCACCCGTTCGAGGAGTCGGCGCACACCGCCGAACCCCGGAATGAGGCCGAGCGTCGGCTCCGGCAGGGCGAAACGCGAGTCGGCAGTGGTGAAGATCGTGTCGCAGGCGAGCGCAAGCTCCAGGCCTCCGCCCATCGCCGCGCCGTGTACGCAGGCGATCGTCGGGAAGGGGACGCTCTCGATGAGCGTCATCAGACCCTTCGCCCGCTCCGCGACGGCTCGCCCCGCGGCGCCGGGGTCGAGCGATTCCCGCCCCGCGCGGAGCTCGCGGAGGTCGGCACCGGCGGAGAAAGCCGTCCCGGAACCGCTGAGCACGACGCCCGCGAGAGAGAGGCCGGCCAGGTGGTCGACCGCATGCACGAGCTCCGTGATCATGAGCTCGGACAGTGCGTTCCTCTGCTCCGGCCTGCACAGCCGGACCTGAGCCACGGCATTCGCGATGGTGATGTCGATGGTCTCGTACATGGTTTTCATGAGTCCCAGATCGCTCCGAAGGCGGGGACGCCCTCTCGTTCGAGTCCCTCGACGAGGGACCAGGTGGTGGTGGCGTTGGAGATGCAGATGACGGCTTCGGCACCGCTCGTCCGGACGGCCTGGCGTACCAGCGCGAGCAGATCCGGTTTGCCGTCGGCTCGCGTGTCCCAGATCAGCGCGTCAGGCACCGCGTCGCGGATCTCCGTCACGAGGGACGGACCGTATGTCTCGACGGGTGATCGCGCCGACCACACGAGGTGCGCGGGCGCGGTGCGGGCGAGCAGATGAGGCAGGCACGGTCCGATGCCGCTGCCGGTGGCGACCCAGACCACCTTGGTGAAGAGGCGGTCGATGTTGCCCACTCCCGCGGTCGGGATTCCCTTGACCCACAGGTGTCGGGGCTTGTCATCGATGAGCCGACTGGTCCAGTCGCCCGCGCGCGAGATCGCCAGTCGGAAGCCGGACTGCCCCGGCGCGGGGATGTTGGCGAACGCATGCCATTCCCGGAGCGGGCTGCGGCTGATCGCGGTCGACGATCCGGCGAACGGCGTGACCCCGTAGTCGAAGCGGGCGATCGCGACATGCCCGGAGGGTGTCTCGATCTCGACCGGCACGCGACGCAGCCGCAGCCAGGGGAGGGCGATGCTCACGGTCGTCGCCGCGAGCAGCCAGAGCGGAGCGGAGCCGAGATACTGCTCCGGTGTCGCCTGGGTCTGCGCGAGCATGCCGATGGTCTGCACCCATACGAGCAGGAGGAGCATCCACCCGCCGAAGCGGTGAGTGAGCTCGAACGCGTCGTGGTGGCGCGCGCGGGCAGAGGGAAGAGAGGTGACGAGCATCGACAGAAGGATGAGGGAGGCGACAGAACTGGTCGTCAGGAACAGCGCGGACGCACTCGCGGCGAAGGTGCCGACGGTGAACACGACGTACCAGGCGGTCGCGCCGATCGCTGCTCCGACGTGCACCCCGCCGAAGCTGTAGATCTTGCCGAGCGCCCACCGGGTGCGCAGGGGGAGCGAGTGGGGTGCCCCGGTCGCCAGGCGGAAGAGCAGGTTGATGACGTACTGCTGCCGGACGAGCGCCGCGACGAACACGTTGATCCCGGCCGCAGTGAAGGCCTGCTCCGGTGTCGGCTGCGGAAGGAGCGCGAACGCGAGCGCGTTGCCCGCGACGACCAGAGCGGCGAGCCGGTTGTACGGCTTCAGATACCGGGAACGGCGCAGGCGTGCCCACCGGGAGGCGGGAGCTCGGCGGCGGTCGAGTCGTGTCGCGGTGGTCGATGCGGTCATGCGGCCGCCCTCGTCGTGGTCGCGGCGGCCGCATCGAGGAGGCGCAGCACGGCCTCACGATCGACCTTCCCGCGCGGAGTCAGAGGAAGCCGATCCGCCGCCACGACCTCTGTCGGCACACAGTAGTAAGGAAGCAGCTCCGCGACGGCCGTCCGGGCCGCGTCGGGATCGACGGTGGCCGGGACGACCACCGCGGCGAGGTTGCGGGCGTCCCGGCGCACCGTCACCGCGGCGCTGCAACCGGGAGCGGATTCCAGAGCGCGGGAGACGGAGTCGAGTTCGACGCGGAATCCCCGCACCTTCACCTGATCGTCGGTGCGGCTGAGGTGCTCGAGTTCACCCCGCGGGGTCCAGCGCCCCACATCCCGGGTGCGGAACATCCGGCTGCCGTCCGCCGCGAACGGATCGGGGACGTATCGCTCCTCGGTGAGGTGGGGGTTGCCGATGTATCCGGCGGTGACTCCGGCGCCGCCGACCCACATCTCGCCGCTCTCGCCCTCCCGCACCGGCCGAAGGTCCGGGTCGAGGACGTACACGCTGGTCCCCGGCACCGGAGCGCCGATCGTGAGCGGGCGACCAGGGTGGTGCTCCACGAGCGTGTTGATGATCGTGATCTCGGTCGGACCGCACGAGTTGAGGAATCGATGCTCTCGAGCCCACTCGTCGGCCAGGGCCTGCGGGCAGCGTTCCCCGGCGACGACGACGGTGCGTGCCGTGCTGCGATGGGAGGAGAGCGTGGCGAGAATGCTGGGCGTGGCGACCAGCACGTCGACGCGCTCCGCGGTGGCGGCGATGTCCGTGCCGCGGATCACCAGCGTGCCGCCGTGCACGAGGGCGCCGAACATCTCCCACATGGCCATGTCGAAGGCGATGTTGAGCACCTGCCCCACGCGTGTGCCCGCGGTGATGCCGAGATCGCCGGGAGCCTGGGTGAGGAGGTTGACGAGGTTGCCGTGACTCACCTGCACGCCGTTGGGGACTCCGGTGGTGCCGGAGGTGAAGATGACAGCGCAGGTGTCGGACGGGGCGGACGCCACGGAGAAGGCAGGCGACGTGGCCTCCCGCGGCTCGTCGATACGGATCACCTCCAGTCCCTCCGGCATGGTGCCGACGAAGCGCTCGGTGGTGAGCACGACGCGCATCCTCGCCTGCTCCGCGATCCGGCCCAGTTGCGCGCGCGGCGAGATGCGCGCGTCCTGCGGTGCGTACGCGGCGCCGGTCTTGAGCACCGCGAGGATGCCGATGACCATGGCGATCGAGCGTTCGAGGAAGACGCCGACCACGTCTCCTCTGCCGACCCCGCGCTGCCGGAGGTGCTGCGCCAGCCGGGAGGAGGCATCGTCGAGCTCGCCGTAGGTGAGTGAGGCTGAGAGATGCTCCACCGCGCATCGATCCGGGGCTTCCGCGGCACGGGCCTGGATCAGCGCGGTGATCGAGGTCGACGGCGCGGCGCTCGGCGCGCCGAAGGAGGGCGAAGGCAGGCGCGGTTCGTCGGGGCGCTCGGTGGGAATCGGTTCGATCATCGCTGGTCCTCTCTGTCCGGGACCTCGCATCGGGACCGGGGTCGCGATGCGAGGAGGGACCGCCCACGCTAAGCAGCCGCGAAGGCGGGCGGCGGACTTCTTTCGGGACCGTAAGGAGTGGCGACTGCGCGCGCCCGCGAGCTGCTATCCACGGCGCGTCCCCGCACGACGACGGAGCACGGCCCCGGCCGCCAGCGCGAGCACCGCCCCCGCGGTGAGCCCGATGAGACCGCCGGTGTCACCGCCGGTCGCGGCCAGCCCTGCGGGCGGAGCGGGCGGCGTCGGCTCCGACGGGGCCGCCCGCTCCGCCCGCAGGGCTGGCCGCGACCGATCCCGCGCCGATCGTGAGCCGTGCGCCTCCTTCGGTCGTCGTCACGCCGTCACCGCGGAACTGCGGGCGTCCCCACACGACACCGGGCACGGCCTCCGCGGTGTGCTCGGACAGCGTCACGACCGCGCCCGCTGGGATCTGCGCGACCTGGCGGGCGGTGCCGTCCGCGGGCAGCGTGAGCGTGCCGGTCACCAGGCCATCCGCGGTGGGGTAGGAGTAGTCGACGGCGAACGTCGTATCGACCGGGACGAGGCGTGCCCCGTCGCCGACGATCCGTTTCGCGACCGAGAACCCGCCGCGCCCGTCCCCTGCGCCGTCGCCGCCCGCCACGCTCGCCGTCACGGTGGCCGTGGTGGTCGTGACGCTCGACCCGGAGACGGTGTTGGCGAACACCTGGCCGTCGTGCGCATCCGCCGGCAGCTCGGTCCGATACGACAGCCGATACAGGCGGTCGGCCTGCGCCGGCGCCGTGAGCTCCACGGTGAACGCCGAGCTCGCGGGGCCCGGAGTGAGGATGAAGTCGGATCCCGCCGCGAGCGGGTGGAAGTCCGCCGGGTCGAACAGGCCGCCGGCCCACGCGTCGGTGGCGACCGAGCCGATGGCCACGGTGTCCGGTAGCAGAGTCAGCCCGGGCGTCGCGGTGTCGGTGAGGGTCGGCCGCTCTCCACTGAGGAGTCGTCCGGGCACCCAGATGTACCACTCGATCCTCCCGTCGGTGGTCTGCACGCCCGACTTGGTCGCGTCCGTCGGCACCGGCTCGGGACGCTGCGGGCCGACGCCGCCGCCGGGGATCTCCACGGTGATCGGATCCCCGTCCCCGGTGGTGAAGGTCACGGTGTCGACGTCGGTGGTCTCCTCCGCCTTCACCTGGAAGAACAGGGTGCCGCGGACGTTGTCATGGGTGAGGACGTAGTCGCTCAGCGTGCACGTGATCGCGCTCGCCGTGACGGTGCAGGTGCCGACGACGGCACCGTCCGGATCCCGCAGCGGGAATGTCGAGGAGACGCCGACGAGGCGGGGCGTCGTGGGAAAGGCGAGCGAGAAGGTGTCCCCCGGTTGCGCGCTGTCCGGAACCGCCCACGTGCCCTCGAGTCGGAGCGTGTCGTACAGGTGGATGTCGCCTGTCGGTTCCACCACCGTCACCGCTGTGATGGCATCCAACTCCGCCGCCTGCGCCGCCGGCGGCACCGCGAGCCCGACGAGGGCGAGGAGGGCGACGGCGCTGCTCGCCGCGCCCCGCCTTCTCCCGTGCCGTCGCTCCGTTCTCTTCGTCCGTATGCGCACAATCCACCTCTCCTGTTCTTTCCGGGACACCCGATCGTCGAGCCCGCCCGATTCGCCGACAGACTCTCACATGTGCGGATGATTACGCTACAGATGAGGACGTATTGATGGCGCTCGATCCACCCTGCCCGCGAAGAGGGCCGCGAGCCGACGGGGCGCCCGCGGGCGGTAGGCTGTTCGAGTGGCTGCCTCCCCCACCAACCCCTATTCCGAAGCCGGCGTCGACACCGCGGCGGGTGATCTCGCCGTCGAACTGATGAAGTCGTCCGTGCGCGCGACGCACGGCCCCGAGGTGCTCGGCGGTGTCGGCGGTTTCGCCGGTCTGTTCGACGCCAGCGCGCTCCGCGACTTCCGGCGTCCGCTGCTCGCGACCAGCACCGACGGCGTCGGCACCAAGGTCGCCATCGCGCAGGCCATCGACAAGCACGACACGATCGGCCAGGACCTCGTCGGCATGGTCGTCGACGACATCGTCGTGGTGGGCGCCAAGCCCCTGTTCATGACCGACTACATCGCCTGCGGCAAGGTCGTCCCCGAGCGGATCGCGGACATCGTGCGCGGCATCGCCGAGGCGTGCGCCGCGACGGGCACCGCGCTCGTCGGCGGCGAGACGGCGGAGCACCCCGGTCTCCTGGGTCCTCGCGACTACGACGTCGCCGGCGCGGCGACGGGTGTGGTCGAGGCCGACGCCATCCTGGGCGCGGAGCGTGTGCAGGACGGCGATGCGGTCATCGCGGTCGCCTCCAGCGGCCTGCACTCCAACGGCTACTCGCTCGTGCGCCACATCATCACCCGTGCCGGGATCTCGTACGGCGACAACGCCGAGGACTTCGGTTCGACGTGGGGCGAGGCTCTGCTCGAGCCCACGCGCCTCTACACGCTGCCGCTGCTGCGCTTGATCGAGGCCTCCGGCGGGGTCCACGCCCTGAGCCATGTCACCGGCGGCGGCATCGCGGCGAACCTCGCGCGCGTGCTTCCGCAGGGGAGCTGGGTCGAGGTCGACCGCAGCACGTGGTCGCCGAGTCCGGTCTTCCGCGTGCTGAGCGACATCGCCGGTTCCACGCTGGAGTCCGCCGAGGGCACCTGGAACCTCGGCATCGGATTCCTGGCCGTGGTGGCGGCGGACAAGAAGGACGTCGCGATCGCGGCGCTGAACGCCGAGGGCATGCCCTCCTGGCAGGTCGGCACGGTGGGCTTCGGCTCGCGTCCGGACGGCGAGTTCGAACAGGGCGCCAAGGGCGTCGATGGTGGAGCAGTGCGCCTCGTCGGCGCCTACGCGGACGGAGCGAAGTAAGAGCCCATGTGCGGCATCGTCGGAATGGTGGGCTCTGCCCCGGTCAATCAGGACATCTACGACGCCCTCCTGCTGCTGCAGCATCGCGGGCAGGACGCGACGGGCATCGCCACCGCCGAGGCGAACGGCGTCATGCACAACGCCAAGGCCCAGGGGATGGTGCGCGAGGCGTTCCGCACCCGCGACATGCGCGGACTGCTCGGCAACGTCGGTCTCGGCCACGTCCGCTACGCCACCAAGGGCACCGCGTCCAGTGAAGAGGAGATGCAGCCGTTCTACGTGAACGCGCCCTACGGCATCGTCCTCATCCACAACGGCAATCTGACGAACACCCGCGAGCTCGCCGCCGACATGGCGCAGCGCGACCGTCGGCACCTGAACTCGTCCAGCGACACCGAGCTGCTGCTCAACGTGCTCGCCGGCGAGCTGCAGGCCACGACCTCCACGGTCGACCTCGACCCGGACCGGATCTTCGAGGCCGTCGCCCGGACGCACGACCGCATCGAGGGCGCGTACGCGGTGATCGCCGTCATCGCCAACTACGGCCTGCTCGCGTTCCGCGACCCGTTCGGCATCCGTCCGCTGATCCTCGGGCGTCGTCCGTCGGTCGTCCCCGGGGCCGAGGGCAAGGACGAGTGGGTCGTGGCGAGCGAGTCCCTCGTGCTGGAGAACGGCGACTACGAGGTCGTGCGCGAGGTCGAGCCCGGCGAGGCCGTGTTCATCACGAACGATGGCGAGCTGTTCACGAAGCAGTGCGCCGCCGAGACGCACCTCGCCCCCTGCGCCTTCGAGTACGTCTACCTCGCCCGTCCGGACTCCGTCATGAACGGCATCTCGGTGTACGAGTCCCGCCTGCGGATGGGCGACAAGCTCGCCGACACGATCGCGAAGCACGTGCCGATGGACAAGATCGACGTGGTCATGCCGATCCCCGACTCGTCGCGCCCTGCCGCGATGGAGGTCGCCCGCAAGCTCGGCATCGAGTACCGCGAGGGCTTCTACAAGAACCGCTACGTCGGCCGCACCTTCATCATGCCAGGGCAGGCGGTGCGCAAGAAGAGCGTGCGTCAGAAGCTCAACGCCATGTCCACGGAGTTCCAGGGCAAGAACGTGCTGCTGATCGACGACTCCATCGTGCGCGGTACCACCTCGAAGGAGATCATCCAGATGGCGCGGGACGCCGGAGCCGCCTCGGTGACCTTCGCCTCCGCCGCCCCGCCGGTCCGGCACCCGCACGTGTACGGGATCAACATGCCCTCCCGGCACGAGCTCATCGCCCACGGCCGCACGATCCCCGAGATCGCGGAGGAGCTGGGCTGCGACCACCTCGTGTACCAGGAGGTCGACGACCTGAAGGCCGCGATCACCGAGGGCTCCGCGCTGGAGGACCTCGACATGAGCTGCTTCGACGGCCGCTACGTCACCGGAACCGTCACCGACGAGTACCTCGCCTGGGTGGAGGGGTCGCAGACCTCTTGATGTCCGGGTCCCCGAGTGCGCCGCAGGGCCGACCCCTCTGGCAGGGGCGCGCCCTCGCGTTGATCGGGATCGTGCTGGTCGCGTTCTCGCTGCGGTCGGCGGTCGCCTCGCTCTCTCCGGTCCTCGATCACGTCGCCGAGGACTTCCCGGTGGCCCCCGTGATCGTGGGGCTGATCGGCGCCGCTCCGCCCGTCTGCTTCGCGCTGTTCGGGCTGCTGACCCCCCTGTTCGAGCGCCGGTTCGGGCTGGAGCGGATGGCGGTCGTGGCCATCGTGCTGATGGCGGCGGGTATGCTGCTGCGCGGCCTCGCCCCCGACTCCTGGAGTCTGCTCGCGGCGACCGCGGTCGTGTTCGCCGGCGTGGGGTCGGGCAACGTCCTGCTGCCGCCGCTGGTCAAGAAGTACTTCGCCGACCGGCTCGGCGTCATGATGACCGCGTACTCCACGACGCTCGCGGTCTCAACCTTCCTCCCGCCGCTGGTCGCCGTCCCCGTCGCCGACTCGCTCGGCTGGCGGATCTCACTCGGCATGTGGGGTGTGGTGGCCGCCCTCGCACTCGTGCCCTGGGTCACGCTGCTGGTGCGCTCGCGCGGCGACGACCGCCCGGTGCCGACGGAGCTCCTCGTCCCCGACCCCACCGACGGCGTGGACGATGTGCGCGACGCGGTCGCCGCCTCGACCGGGCCGATCACGACCCAGTCGGCGAGTCCCCGCGTCTTCGGCCGGCTCTGGCGACTGCCGCTGGCGTGGGCGCTCGCCCTCGTGTTCGGCACGTCGTCGACCATGGCCTACGTCGCCTTCGCCTGGCTGCCGACCATCCTCGTCGACCTCGGCGGGGTGACCCCGGCGACCGCCGGCTTCCTGCTCTCGCTGTTCGCTCTCGTCGGACTGCCCTGCTCCATGCTCGTGCCGGTGCTCGTCGTGCGGTTCCAGGCCACCCGCCCGCTGTTCTTCGTGGCCGTGGTCGCCGGCCTGGTCGGGCTCGGCGGACTGCTGCTCTTCCCGACCATCGCGCTGCCGCTGTGGGTGGCGATCTTCGGGCTCACCGCGATCATGTTCCCGCTGAGCCTCGTGCTCCTGAGCATCCGCGCCCGCACGCCGGAGAGCGCCGTCGCCCTCAGCGGCTTCGTGCAGAGCATCGGCTACGCGATCGCGGCGGTGTTCCCGCTCCTCGTCGGCCTCCTCCACGACACCAGCGGAGGGTGGCAGGTGCCGCTTCTCGTGGTGGCGGGGGTGCTGGTCGTCTCGGTGCCCGCGGGGATCATCGCCGGTCGGCGCCGCACGATCGAGGACGAGTGGGAGCGGCGTCACGGCCGCTGGTGACGATCGCCGTCAGCGCGTGACGCGCGGTGGCGCGGTCGAGGAGCGCACGATGAGCTGCGGGTCGGTGGAGGGCATCTCGCCGATCGGGTCGTGGCCCTCGATCTGGGTGATGAGCCGCAGCGCGGCGGCGCGGCCCATGGCCTCGAACGGCTGACGGACGGTGGTCAGGGCGGGGGAGGCGTAGGCGGCGAGGGCGATGTCGTCGACGCTCACGACGGAGATGTCCTCCGGCACGCTGCGCCCGGCCTCGTGCAGGGCGCGGATGAGGCCGAACGCCATCTCGTCGCTGCTGACGAAGACCGCGGTCGCCTCGGGGATCGCGGCGATGGTCCGCCCGGCACGGTACCCCGACTCCGGGGTCCAGTCCGCCGGGATCACGGGCGGCGGGACGATGCCGCGCTCGCGGAGCGTCTGCTCCCAGGCCTCGCTGCGCTGCTGCGTCTCCGTCCAGTAGTCGTCGCCAGAGACATGCCATACGGTCTCGTGGCCGAGGTCGAGGAGATGCTCCACGGCGAGGCGGGCGATCGCGCGCTGGTCGACCGCGAGCGGGGCGTCCTCCTCGAGGGAGGTGCGCTCGCTGCGGGTGGCGGGTGTCCGCTCGGTACGCGCCCGCATCGCCGGCGTGTCCAGGGCGATCGGCACGCCGAGGATGATGCCCTCCGCTCCCTGCCTCTCCAGACGATCGAAGGCCTCGAGGAATGCGTCGTCCGAGGCGTGGTCGGCCACCGCCGCCGTGGTCACGGTGTAGCCGTTCGCCGCCGCGGCCTGCTGGATGCCGACGCCGAGCGCGGCGGAGGAGTAGCGGTCGGTCGAGACGACGATCACGCCGAGCACGCGGGTGCGGCCCGAGGCGAGCGACGCCGCCGCGGCGTGCACCCGGTAGCCGAGCTCCTCGACCGCGGCGAGCACTCGTCGCGCGGTCTCCGGCCGCACGTTGTCCTGCCCGGACATCACGCGCGAGACGGTCTGCGTGGAGACGCCGGCGATGCGGGCGACGTCGACCTGGCTGGGGGCGCGGTCGTCTTTCGGACGGCGAGGTGACATAGCCCAATGGTAGCGATCCATCGGCGGAAAACCAGGGAGCGCGGACCTCGGCGATGCGATAATGTGAACGCAAACAATTCAGCTGGGAGTGCAATGTCCGACCTTCTCGCCGCGGCTTCCGACGGCTCCTCCACCGCCGTCGCCGCGCCGACCGCCGCCGCTGTCTCCGGCGCTCCCGCCCTGTCCTGGCACGACGGGGAGATCCTCCGCGACGGTGTGCCGCATCGCATCCTGTCCGGCTCGATCCACTACTTCCGCGTGCACCCCGACCAGTGGGAGGACCGCCTGCGCCGGCTCGCCGCGATGGGCGCGAACACGGTCGACACCTACGTCGCCTGGAACTTCCACGAGCGGGTCGAGGGGGACATCCGCTTCGACGGCTGGCGGGACGTCGAGCGCTTCGTGCGGCTGGCGGGCGAGGTGGGCCTGGACGTGTTCCTCCGGCCGAGTCCCTACATCTGCGCGGAGTGGTCGAACGGTGGGCTGCCCTTCTGGCTCACCGGCAGGGTCTCGGCGCTGCGGACGAGCGATCCCGCGTTCCTCGCCGCCGTCGACGCCTGGTACGACGCGCTGCTCCCGCGGCTCGTGCCCCTGCAGGCGGCGTACGGCGGGCCGATCGTGGCGATCCAGGTCGAGAACGAGTACGGATCGTTCGGCAGCGACGCCGCCTACCTCGCCCACCTGCGTGACGGGCTCCGCCGACGGGGGATGGTGGAGATGCTGACGACCGCCGACGGGATCACCCCGGACATGATCGCGCACGGGAGCGTGCCGGGTGCGATGACGACGTTCACGTTCGGCACCGGGGTGCCGGTGGCGGCCTCCCTGCGTCGGCACGGGGAGGCGCTCATGTGCAGCGAGCTCTGGGGCGGCTGGTTCGACCACTGGGGCGAGCGGCACCACGTGCGCTCGGCGGACAGCATGGGCGGGACGATCCGAGAGCTCCTCGACGAGGGCGGCTCGGTCAGCCTCTACATGGCGCACGGGGGCACCAACTTCGGCCTGTGGAACGGCGCGAACCACGACCTCGTGCTGCAGCCCACGGTGACCAGCTACGACTCCGACGCCCCGATCGGCGAGGACGGCACGCTCGGGGAGAAGTTCCATGCGCTTCGCGCGCTCTTCGCGCCCTTCCACGCGGACGGCCTGCCACCGGTTCCCGACCAGCCGCGGCGGCAGTCCGCGGCCTCCGCCCCGCTGGAGCCACGGGCGGGCCTGCTCGACGTCGTGCGGGCGACCCCTGCGGTGGGCGCGCTCTCGCCCCGCCCGCTCACCTTCGAGCAGCTCGGGGCGGAGGACGGCCTTGTCGCCTACGAGGCTGACGTGTCGTTCCCCGACGACGCGACGCTGACCGTCGACGGCCTGCACGATCGCGCGATCGTCTTCCTCGATGACCGCCGGCTCGGTGTGCTCGAACGGGACGGTGAGACGTCCCTCGCTCTCCCCGTGGACGGCGGCTCCGGTCGGCTGACGCTCGTCGTCGAGAGCCTCGGACGCATCAACTACGGGCCGTACACCGGCGAGGGCAAGGGCATCATGCGCGGGGTGATGATCGGCCGCCGCCTCGTGAACGGCTGGACGCATCGCCTCCTGCCGCAGACGGCACCGGTTTCGGACACCGTCGGGTCGGGCGGAACGGACGGCCTCGCCGTCGCCGAGTTCGATATCGCTGAACCCCTCGACGCGTGGCTCGCCTTCCCCGGTGGCGGCAAGGGCCTGGTGTGGCTGAACGGATTCCTGCTCGGACGCTACTGGAGCGTGGGCCCGCAGGAGACGCTCTACGCCCCCGCGCCGCTGTGGCGTGCCGGCCGCAACGAGATCGTGGTGCTCGACACCGACGGCCTCGGGGCGATGGTGGAGATCCGGGAGGCGCCGTCCTTCGGGGAGACCGAGGAGTTCATCGGCTCCTGAGTGCCACACGGGCGCGGGTGGTGACCTTCGGCCAATGTTTGCGCATATTTAGCGCTCGACTCTTGTCTTAAGCCACAAGGTCGCTCTACGGTGATAGCGCAAACATCGGTTCCGATCGATGATCCACCTGCGGCGCACCGGGGCGTCCTTTCCTCCGGCCGTCGCACCGTTCGAGAGGCAAGACGTGTCGACACCTTCCCGACCGCCGCGCACCGCCGTCGCCGTCAGCTCCCTGCTGGCGACGGCCCTCGCGCTCGGCGGAGCGCTCCTCCCCGCGACCGCGGCACAGGCCGCCGATCTCGTCCCCGTCCCGCACGCGGACTACCGGCTGCACGCGGTGTCCAGTGAAGCCGACCCGTATCCGGCACCGCCTTCGCTCGACGGCACCGCTCTCGGGGCCTTCGACGGCGACTACTCGACCCAGTGGACGTCGCGGTACTCGGCCAACGCCCCCTTCCCGCACTGGATCTCCCTCGATCTGCAGCGGTCCCTCTCGGTGAAGGCGCTGGACTACTCGGTCAAGCGCGGCCAGAGCGTCGCGGCGAAGACCGTCGAGGTGTACGTCACGGATGACGCCGACGCCGCGCGCACTTCGCCGGCCGATGGGGGATGGGGCGCCGCCGCCGCGGCCGCGACGCTGCACGCGCCCACCGCGAACGACGAGAAGCAGCGCATCACGCTGGACACCGCGAAGGACGGCCGGTACGTCGCCCTCCTCATCATCGACGCGCAGGGCACCACGGGCGGCGGCGCCGGCGAGATCCAGGTGCTCTCCGACGAGGAGCTCCCGCCGATCGTGACCGAGCCGGAGACGCCGGAGCAGCCGGAGCCCGGGGACACCGTCGAGATCGCCGCGGGCGGCACCACGGCCACCGTCTCCTCCGCGTTCCCGCAGATCCTCGGCTACCGCGTGGGCGATGACCGCCTCGGCGGGCAGAAGAGCTCCCCGCGCACCTGGGCGGTCAACGGCACCGCCTATGCGTCGACCACCACCTCCACGGCGACGGCGACCGGCGTCGACTACGTCTCGACCCTGACCGGCCTCGACGTCACGGTGCGCAGCAGCATCCGCGTCGCGGCGAACGGCACGGTCGAGTTCGCCGTCACCGGAGTCGACGGCTCCGCCGCGGTGAACACCCTGGCGCTCCCCGACAACGCGTTCCTCTCCGCGACGGCCGCAGACGGCGCCGTCCTCGACCGCACCGTGATCAGCCCGAACAGCACCACGAACGCCGATGAGCACATCGCGGTGGGTGCGGCGACGGCCACTGGCACGAAGGGCGCGGCCTTCGCGTTCCTCGGCGACGGGACCCTCGCCGGCAGCGTGATCACGAACGCGACGACGCAGGCGTCCGGCGGCACCGCCTCGTGGAACACTCGGCTCACGACGCGGGTGACCGCTGCCGACGGCCGGACCGCGGAGATCGGCTCGAACACCTGGCTCATCCATCCGACCACCGCCGTCGACAGCCGGGTGACGACCTACGCCCTGCCGAAGGTCACGGTGCTCCTCACCGCCGACCGCAACGGCGACGAGACCGTGGACTGGCAGGACGCCGCGATCCGCTACCGCGAGGTCGACGCCCCGCGCCTCGGTGCCGACCGGGTGGCCGACCGCGTGGTCAGCCGCATCCCGTTCAACTTCGCCTCCAGCGCCACGAACTACTTCGACCTCGTGCTCGACAACACCAAGCGCATCGCGAACCAGACCGACGGCCTCGGCCAGTGGGTGCTCAACAAGGGCTTCGGCAGCGAGGGACACGACTCCGCGAACACCGACTACGGCGGGAACTACAACGAGCGTGCCGGCGGCCTCGCCGACCTCAACCGCCTCGTCGACGAGGGGGCGAAGCTCAACGCCGACATGAGCGTGCACGTCAACGCCACGGAGATCTACCCGCAGGCGGACGCGTTCGACGCGGCGATCCTCGATGGCACCCCGCCGTACAAGCCCGGCTGGAACTGGCTCGACCAGTCGTACTACATCAATCAGCAGACCGATCTCGGCACCGGACGCGTGCTCGACCGCTTCCAGCAGCTGCGGGACGAGGTGCCGGGACTCAGCGGCGTCTACATCGACGTGTACTACTCCAACGGCTGGGTGGCCGAGGAGCTCGCGGACGAGCTGAACGCCATGGACCTCGAGGTCGCGACCGAGTGGGGCGACAAGTTCGTCGACAGCACGGTCTGGTCGCACTGGCCGAACGACCTCGCCTACGGCGGCAAGGACAACAAGGGCATCAACTCCACCATGGTGCGGTTCATCCAGAACGCGCAGGCAGACGTCTGGAACGACGACGTCCTGCTGGGCCAACAGCGTCTCGTCGATGCCGAGGGCTGGGTGGGCAACCGCAACTGGGACGGCTTCATCGGCAACATCTGGTCGCAGAGCCTGCCGACGAAGTTCCTGCAGCACTTCGACCTGCAGACGTACGAGTCGGGGGTCGAGGCGACGTTCACCGACGACGTGGTGGCGCGGCTCGACGGCGGCACGCGGGTCGTCACGATGGACGGCGCGACCGTCCTGCGCGGCGACTCCTACCTGCTGCCGTGGCAGTCGCTGGAGTCGAGCGCCGAGTCCGGATCGCCCGTCGACGCGGACAAGATGTACTTCTTCACGGCCTCCGGCGGCGAGAAGACCTTCGGTCTCACGGACGCCTTCCGCGGCAACACGACCTTCGACGTGTTCGCACTCGGAGACCAGGGCCGCGAGAAGGTGCGCACCGTCACCGCGGTCGACGGCGAGCTCACCCTCTCGGGCGAGAAGGGGACGGCCTACGTCGTCGTGCCCCAGGGCGGGGCGCAGCGGGCGGCGATCGAGTACCGCGACGCCGGTCTGACCGATCCCGGGTTCAACGCGGGCGCGCTCGACGGCTGGAACCCCCGGGGAGAGGTGACCATCGAGCGCACGGACCTCGGGGCGGCGAAGAACGCCTCGCGGGGCGACAACATCGCGGTGTTCGGCTCGTCCGCCTCCTCGATCTCGCAGACCGTCACCGGCCTCACCCCCGGGGAGCGCTACGCGTTCTCCGCGCAGGTGCAGATCGATCCGACGGCCACGCGGGACGTGAGCGTCGCGGTCGACACCGGCGGCGGCGTCGTGAGCCGCACCTGGAACCTGTCCCCGACGTACAACTACATGCGCGCCGACTCCAAGGCCGGGCAGTACTACCAGCGCGGATCGGTGTCGTTCGTCGCTCCGGCCTCCGGCGAGGTGACCGTGTCGGTCTCGGCGGTCGCCGGCGACGCGGCGGTGCGGATCGACAACGCCAGGGTGATGGCGGACACGACGGCACCCACCGCGTCCGGCACCGTGTACTCGAACGACTTCGAGGGCAATCAGCCCGGGTGGGGCCCGTTCGTGAAGGGCGACGCCAACGGCATCGACGACCCGCGCACGAGCATCTCGCGGCGACACGACCCGTACACGACGAGCGACTGGCGCAACACGGCCAAGCCGTTCGACAGCGGAGCCCTCGCGGGGCTGGCGGTGGACAGCACCCTCACCGGTGAGCACTCGCTGATGTCCCACTCCGAGAACTCCGGCGTCGTCTACCGGACCGACCCCACGCTGGTGCCGCTGCAGGCCGGGCACACCTATCGCATCGGGTTCGACTACCAGGCCGGCGCGAGCGGGGCCTACCGCTGGCTGACCGGCACCGACGCCGTGCTCGACGGGGAGATCTCCTCGACGACCCTGCGTCGCACCCCCGTCGTGCAGGCCCTGGAGACCACCGCGTTCCAGGAGGACGTCATCGTGGGCTGCGGCGACTACACGTGGGTCGGCCTGGAGCGCGTGGGCGGCCCGGACGTCGACTTCGTCCTCGACGACTTCACCGTCACCGACCTGGGTCCGACCGAGGGCGGCACCCCGTGCGCCACGGTATCCGGCGAGGCCGTGACCCTGAGTCCCGGGGCGCAGACACCCTTCACCACGACCTTCACCAACAGCGAGGACATCCTGGCGGAGAACGTCGGTGTGCAGCTCGACCTCCCGGAGGGCTACACCGTCGAGGTCGCAGACGGGTCGTCGAACCTGTTCGCGAAGGTCGCCCCCGGCGAGAGCGTGACGACGGACTGGCTGCTCACGGCACCGGCGTCGGCCGCGGGTTCCGCCGTCAGCATCGGGATCGCGGCCACCTATCTCGTCGACTGCGACGTGCGGACCGTGCAGACGGCGCAGGAGGCGGCGGTCGCCTCCCGTGCCCGCATCCCGAACGCGCAGATCACCGCGACCGCGAGCTCCGAGGAGACCGCGGGTGAGGACGGCACGGCGGCGAACATGCTCGACGGCAACGCCGGGACGTTCTGGCACAGCCGCTGGAGCAGCGACGCCCCCGGGTATCCGCACGTGCTCACGTTCGACCTCGGTTCCGCGGAGACGGTCGACGGCATCTCCTACCTCCGGCGCGGCGCGAACCAGAACGGTCCCATCAAGGGGTTCCAGGTCGCGGTCTCCACCGACGGGCAGACCTTCACCGACGTCGCGGCGGGAGAGTGGAAGAACGTCGCGGAGTGGCAGGATGTCGACTTCGCCGCGACGACCGCGCGATACGTGCGGGTGACGGCGACCTCGTCCATCTCGGGCACGCCGTTCGCGGCCGTGGCGGAGATGGCGGTGTACGGCGTCACGTCCCCGCAGGCGGGGCACGCCCCGGAGAAGCGACCAGCAGACGACCTCGGGGCGTGCGCCCCGGAGACCGATCCGGTGCTCACGCTCGGCGCGGATTCCGTACGGGCAGGGGAGACGGTCGAGGTCGTGCTCTCGGGCTTTGCGCCCGGCGCCGCCGTCTCGTTCTGGCTGGACGGCGTGCGGCTCGCGGACGCGACGGTCGATGCGCGCGGCGCGCTGACCACCCGCGTGCTCATCCCCGCGGATGCGACGGTCGGGAAGCATCGGTTCCTCGTCAAGGACGCCTCCGGCGCCGAGGTGGCCGGCGCCGCCCTCAAGGTCAAGAAGGCGAAGCCGGCGAAGGCGGCGGTCCTCACCCCGTCGGTCGGTACCGCGGCGGCCGGAGACTCCCTCCGCGTGCAGCTCCGCGGCTTCGACCCCGAGTCCGTCGTGCAGCTCTGGCTCCACTCGGAACCGGTCAGGGTGGGCGAGGTGACGATCGCCGCCGACGGCAGCGCGGTCGCGACCGTCCTCATCCCGGCGGCCACGCCCGCGGGTGCCCATGCGCTCGTCGCGACGGACGCCGCGGGCGCCGAGCTCGCTCGTGCGGATCTCGCGGTCACCGGCGCCGCGACGGGTGCCGGCGGGGTTCTGGCCACGACCGGCGCCGACGGGATGACCTGGCTGGCGGTGGCTGCCGGGGCCCTCGCGCTGAGCGCCCTCGGCGCAGGGCTCTGGCGGCGGCGACGTAGCTGAGTCCCTCTGCTGCACACGAGAGGCCCGGGGTTCGCCCCGGGCCTCTTCTGCACGCGGCGGGGCGTTTCGCAGTTCTCCACGGGTCGGGGGTCCGGGGCCGAAGAGGGTGCCTGCGGTCCCCGATACTCGAGGGGTAGCCACGAAAGGAGCCGCACATGCCGAATGTACTCATCCGCGATCTCGACCCCGGCGTGTATTCCGTGCTCACCGCGCGAGCGCAGGAGCGAGGACAGTCGCTGCAGCAGTACCTCTCGGGAGAGCTCGCCCGTATCGCCGCCCGCCCGACGCTGTCGGAGTCCCTGAGCCGACGACCGCGGCAGCCGGAGGTGACCGCGCTCACCCCGGCGCGTATCGTGGCCGCCGTGAGCGAGGGGCGCTCCGGGCGGTGATCGCCGTCTGTGCGCGGTCGAGGTGCCTAGCCCTTGACGGCGCCGGCGGCGAGACCGGAGCGCCAGTACTTCTGCAGCGTGAAGAACAGGGCGATGAGCGGGATCACGCCGAGCAGTGCTCCGAGCATGACGGCGCCCTTGTCGGGGGAGAAGTAGCTCATCATGCCGTAGAGGCCGAGCGTGACCGGCTTGAGGTCGGGGCTGGAGATCATCATGAGCGGGAGGAGGAAGTTGTTCCACGTGGCCACGAAGATGAACAGGAAGATCGTCACCATCGCGGGGCCGAGCAGCCGCAGCACGATCGTGAAGAAGATCCGGGCCTCACCGGCACCGTCGATGCGGGCGGCCTCCAGCAGCTCCGTCGGCACCGACGACTGCGCGTAGACCATGCCGAGGAAGACGCCGAACGGCGAGACCGCCGAGGGGATGATGATCGCCCACACCGTGTTCGTGAGGCCGAGCGCCTGGAACTCGATGTACAGCGGCACCGTGAGCAGGGCGACGGGCAGCAGGAGCCCCGCCATGATGATGCCGACCGCGAGCTTCTTCCCGGGGAAGGCGAACTTGGCGATCGCGTAGCCGGCCATCACGGCGAACAGCGTGCCGATGATCCCGGCGCTGAGCGAGTAGAACAGGGAGTTGCCGACCCAACGCCAGAACAGCCCCTGGGTCCAGCCCATGAGGCTGTCGTAGTTGGCGGCGAGGTTCGGCTCGGCGAACCAGAAGCCGAACGTCGACGTGAGGTCGGCGTTGTTCTTCGTCGAGGCGACCACGAGCCAGAACACCGGCACGAGGAAGTACACGGTGGCGACGACGAGGGCGATGATGCCGAACGTGCGCGCGGCGGGGCCGGGAGCGATCGACGGGGGAGGGGCGTCCGCCGCCTGCGGCCTGCGAGAGCGCCGCTTCGTCGGCGGAGCCACGGTGACGAGTCGTGTGGTGGTCATGCGTCGCCCTTCCGCCGCTGGAGCAGTGCGTACACGACGCGAGCACGCCCGCGATGCCGGCCATGAGCAGCGAGTACGCCGACGCCGGACCGCTGCCCGACGGCGACAGCTCGCCCATCATCGTGTTGTAGGTGAGCATCATCGGCGTGAAGTCCTTGCCCATCCAGGAGTTCGCGGCTTCCAGGATGACCGGCTCGTTGAACAGCTGGATCGTGCCGATGATCGACAGCAGCACGGCCAGCAGGGCGGCACCGCGCACGAGCGGCACCTTGATGCGGGTCGCGATCTGGAATCCGCTCGCGCCGTCCAGGCGAGCGGCCTCGTAGAGGTCGCGGGGGATGGCCTGCAGGGCGCTGAGGAAGATGAGCATGTTGTAGCCCGTGTAGGTCCACGTCGTCATGTTGGCCATCGAGAAGAGGATCGTCTGCGGCGACATGAGGTCGGTCCCCTCTGGCAGATACGGCAGGAAGGGCGACACCTCGGGCGTGTAGAGGTAGAGCCACATCATCGCCGCGATGATGCCGGGGACCGCGTACGGGAGGAAGAAGGCGAGGCGGAACAGTGCGGGGCGGCGCACGATGAACGAGTCCAGCAGCAGGGCCAGGGCGAGGGCCGCGATGATCATCACCGGGATCTGGAACGCCGCATAGAGCACGACCCGTCCCATGCCGGCCCAGAACGCGCCGTCCGTCGCCGCCGCGGCGAAGTTGTCGAGGCCGACGAAGGTGTCGACGAGCTCGCCGCCGCCGTACAGGCCGCCGCCGGCGGGTACCTGGGCGAAGAACGACGAGCGGACCGACACGATGATCGGGATGAGGAAGACGACGGCGAACAGCACCGCGAACGGCGCCATGAACAGCCACCCGGTCAGCCCCTCCCGCCGGATCCGCGATCGCCTGGTCGACGGGGCGACGGGACGGCGCGCGGGAGGGAGCGTCGCCGCTGCCCTCGTCTCGGTCACTGTGGCCATGATGTGCCTCTCGCTCTCACGACGACGGCGGAGTGCACGATCGCCCGTGCACTCCGCCGTCGTTCATCCGATGATGCCGTCCGGTCCGGTCATTCCGCGACCGGGAGGCCGAGGTCCTTGAGCGACGCGACGGCCGTGTCCTGCGCCGTCGTGAAGATGTCAGCGACCGTGGCGGTGCCGCCGGCGGCCGCGGCGGCCGTCTCGTTCATGTTGGCCAGGGTCGAGAAGCCGGGGGCGTAGGGGAAGTCGGGGTTGAGGTTCTCCGTGGCGGTGCCGAGCTCGGCCAGCACATCCTGACCGCCGAACTGACGCAGCATCTTTTCGGGCGTCTCCACCTCGCCCTTCGCGGCGACGACGAGGCCCTGGGAGGCGAGGTCGTCGACCTGCGTGTTGAACCAGTCGTTGAACTCCATGGCGGCCTCGGGGTTCTCGCAGCCCTTCATGACCGAGACGCCGGAGCCGCCGTCGGGGCCGGTCATCGCCCCGGCGCCGAAGTCGGGGAGCTGGGCGACGCGCCACTGCCCCTCGGCCGGGGTGCCGTCCAGGGAGTCGAGGAGGAAGCCGGCCTCCCACGCCGCGCCGACGTGGCCGATCAGGCTGCCGTCGTTCAGTGCCGCCGTGAAGCCCTCGCCCCAGCGCTCGGTCGCGAGCGTCTGCTTGCCGTCGAGCAGACCCTGCCAGAAGGCGGCGACCCGCTCGGAGCCGGCGCCCTCGGCGTCCACCTTCCATTCCTCGCCCTCGGTGGAGAACCAGGTGTCTCCGGCGGCAGCCGCCTGTCCGGAGAGCCAGTTCTGCGCCTCGTCCGGAGTGAAGGCGGTGACGAACTTGCCGGCGGCGGCGGCCGTGGCGGAGGCGGCGGTCAGCTCGTCGAGCGTGGTCGGGGCGTCGAGGCCGAGCGCCTCGAACTCCGCGGTGTTGTAGAAGTAGACGAGGGGTCCGGTGTCCTGGGGGAGGCCCACGATGGCGTCGCCGACCCGCATGCCGCTGAACGCTCCGGCCGAGTAGTGGTCCTCGTACTTCTCGGCTTCCGCGGCCACGTCCTCCAGCAGACCCTTCACGTAGAGCTGCGGCACCTCGGAGTATCCGGTCTGCGCGAGGCATGGGCCGTTCCCGGCCTTGATGTCGGTCTCGAGCTTGAGGATCATGTCGCTGGCCTTGCCGTCGAACTTCGTGGCCTTGACCTGGATGCCGGGGTGCTCCTCGTTCCAGCGGTCGACGATCTCCGCGACCGTGGTCATGCCCTCGCCGTCGGGGAGGCGGTGCATGTACTCGATGGTGACGGGCTCTCCGCCGGCGTCGCCGCCTCCGGATGCGGCCGGAGCGCAGGCCGCGAGTCCGAACGCCGACACCGCGCCGAGGGCGACGACCGCGGCGACGCGGGGGGTGCGTGAGGTGGGTGCCATGCTGTTCTCCTCTTTGAGGTCATGTTCCTGCGGATCGCCCGAAGCGGGGACGCGGCGAGGGTGCGCCGTCGATCACATGCACATCAAATCAGAAAATGTTTGCGCTCACAAGACGCGGATCAGCGGTCTGGCGACGCATTCGCTTCGCCTGGCGGGAGCGCTGACATCGCCGCAGAGCCGAGCGCGGGTGGCAGTCGCACGCTCGACGGCCGGCGATCTCGTTCCCCGATCGCCGCCCGGGAACGACGAAACACCCGCACGAGCCGTGCGGGTGTTTCGAACCGAGGGGCTACGCCTTCTCTAGTTCGTCTTCGTCTTCGTCCGCGTACTCGTCGGCCCACTTGTCGACGTAGGCGTCTTCGTCGGAGTCGCTCGAATGCGCGAGCTCGCGCTCCAGCGCCGAGTAGTTCACCGACGGACTGTACGCCTTGAGTTCGCGGGCGATCTTGGTGTGCTTCGCCTTCTGACGGCCACGGCCCATGCCTGAGACCCCCTCACGAGTTAAGCTGCGGGCAGACGGGCGCCCGAGTCATTCACGACACCGGCTCGAGGCCGGTAAGAGTAGCATTCAGGATAGCACGCGGGGAACAGACCCTGGCCGCGGCCAGGCCGGCGAAGGGAGCGATCTCCATGACCGACAGCACCTCCACTCCGTCCGACGAGGCCACGCAGAACGCCGCTCTGCAGAAGGCCGTGATCGTCGGGATGCAGCTCGACCAGGACCCGCACGTCCTCGATGAAGCCGTCCGTTTCGCCCGGCTGCTGAACGCCCCGCTCGTGGTGGCCCACGTCGACATCACCCGCTTCGTCACCTATGAGGATCCGGACGGCTACGTGCACTCCGCTCCCATCGACATCAACTTCGACGCGGGGGCTGCCGAGTTCGAGGCCGTCGAGGCGGCTGCGGCCACCATGCTCGACGGGAAGGGCGTCACCTGGACGGCGCGGCAGCTCGTCGGCGACCCGGCACTGGCCATCAAGCAGCTCGCCAACAAGCTCGACGCGCAGCTCATCGTGGTCGGCACCCGCAAACGCGGCATCGGGGAGTCGATCCGGGAGTTCTTCACCGGCTCCGTCGCGGCGCGGCTGGCGCATCGCCAGCATCGCTCCGTACTCGTCGTCCCCCTCGGGGAGTCCGTGCCGGACGAGCAGAAGGAGATCTGGCCGGAGTGATCCGTACGCGACGAGGCCCCGCCGACGGATGTCGACGGGGCCTCGTGCGGTCATGCCGGGGGCTCAGGAGCCCGGTCGGCTCAGCGCCACCGTCACGCTGCGGGCGGCCTGATCCAGTGCGTTCTCGAGGTCGGTGACCACCGACGCCGGGAGGACGCCGCCCTGGGCGACGTGGGTGCGCAGGTCGGTGCGGATGCGGGCGCGAAAGGCGTTCACCACGGCGTCGGCGCGGTGCAGCTCCTCGCGGCTGGTCAGTCGTGCCTCCTCGCTCGGGGTGCGCGGCTTGTTCTTCGCCGCCGCCCTGTCGTCCTTCGTCGCCGTCGCCAGGTCGGCGCGAAGGCTCTTCATCGCCTCCTGCACGCTTTGGCGCACCTCGTTCGCGATGAGGCGGACCGTGTCCGTGATGCCCGCCTCGATGTCGGCGAGGTCGCTCTCGCGGGAGGCGAGTTCGGCGCGTCCGGCTTCGGTGATCGCGTAGATCGTCGTGCGTCCGTCGACGGTCTTGGTGACCAGCCCCTCCTCCTCCAGCTTCGCGAGGCGCGGGTAGATCGTGCCGGCGCTCGGCGTGTACGTCCCGCCGGTGCGATCCGTGAGGGACTGGATGATGCCGTAGCCGTGCTGCGGGGACTCCGCGAGCAGCGACAGCAGGTACAGCCGCAGGTCGCCGTGGGAGAAGACCGCGGGACTCATGCTTCCCACTCCGGGTCGTTCTCGATCGTCTGCGGAGCGCGGCGGAGGACCGTCACCCCTCCGGAGACGGAGTTGGCGCGGAGATCGACGAACCGTCCCGCGAGCTCCCCGGTGGTGCCGTTGTAGGTGCTCGGGCCGGAGGAGCTGCGCTCGACGCCGTCGATGAGCAGGCGGCCGCTGAGCGAACGGATGACGTAGTTCGCCGCGAGGGACTCGTCGAGCCGCACCGTGGTGCCGCCGGAGACCGAGTTCACGGTGATGGTGTTGACGTCGCCCGCCGCGTCCACGAGTGTCGCGCCGGAGACGATGTCGACCGTGGCCTTGCGGATGGCTCCCGTGACGGCCACGTCACCGGAGACGCTGTTGGCGTTGAGCGAGCCGGTGAGGTTGCGGATCTGCACGTCGCCGGAGACCGAGTTCACGCTGAGGTCGCCGATGAGGGTGTCGACGATGATGTCGCCGGACACCGTGTTGAGACGGGTGTCGTTGCGGATGCCGGACACGAGGGCGCCGGCGCTCACGACGCCGAGGGTCAGGGCGATGCTGCGCGGGACGGCCACACTCACCTCGGCGCGCGGGCCGCCGGAGCCGAAGTTCCGGAACACCTCCAGGAAGTTGTCCCAGCCGAGCTGCGGGTGGTCGATCTCGACCTCGCCGTCGCGGGACTCGATCCGGAGGTCTTTGGTGGTGACGCCGTGCACCTCGATCCGGATGCCGGGTTCGTCGTGGGCGATGACGTCGACCTGTCCGCCGACGAGGCCCACCTTGAGCCGGGTCGCGGAGGCGATGTCGATGACGCGTTCCTCGCCGGGGGCGATGAGCCACTTCTCGGTCATGTCTGCTTCTCCTGTGTCGAGGGATTCACGATATATCGTGTTGCCGTCACCATAACACGATATATCTCGATCCCGTCACCCCCCCCTTCCTTCGAATCGCCTGATTGGTCCCACTTCGGCCGGAAATCGAGCCAATCAAGCGATTCGAAGGGGGTTGACCTTGACGTAACGACAACTTCTACGGTGGAGGGGAACGACACGGAAGGGTGGGGGGATGAGCGAGCGGGACTGGTCGATCCAGGAGATCGCGCGATTGGCGGGAACGACGAGCCGGACACTGCGGCACTACGACGACATCGGGTTGCTGGCGCCGTCGCGCATCGCGGCCAATGGCTACCGGCACTACGACGCGGCGGCGCTCGTGCGGTTGCAACGGATCCTCCTGCTGCGGGAACTCGGGCTCGGACTGCCGCAGATCGCGGAGGTGCTGGGCCCTTCGACTGGCTCAGGGACCCAGGGCGCGGGCTCAGGGACCCGGACGGCGACGGAAGCGGCTGCACTGGAGACGCATCTCGCGCTGCTGCGCGAGGAGCAGACCAGGCTGGCACGGCAGATCGCGTCGGTCGAATCCACCATCACGGCATTGAGAGGAGGTGAGAACCTCATGGCAGAGAACATGTTCGACGGCTTCGACCACACGCAGTACAAGCAGGAGGTCGAGGACCGCTGGGGGACGAAGGCTTACGCCGACGGCGACCGCTGGTGGCGCGGGATGAGCGACACCGAGCGCGCCGAGTGGCAACAGCGCGTGGCCGACCTCGGACGCGACTGGATCGCCGCGGCGGAGAGCGGTATCGATCCCGCGTCCGCCGAGGCGCAGGAGCTGGCGCGCCGTCACGTGGCCTGGCTCACGGGCATTCCCGGCACTCCGGCCGCCGCGCTCCGGCAGGGACCGGACGCGGGCGCCAAGGCCTACGTGATCGGTCTCGGCGAGATGTACGTCGCAGATCCGCGCTTCGGCGCGAACTATGCGACGTCCGCGGGCGGCACCCACGGTGCGGAGTTCGTCCGCGACGCGCTCCGCATCTACGCGGAAGCCTCCCTCTGATCTGTCGAGCCACCCCCTTGCGTGCGACCCACCCCGCTGCGGTCGTACTCAAGGGGGTGGCTCGACAGATCAGAGGGAGGCTTCCGCGTAGATGCGGAGCGCGTCGCGGACGAACTCCGCACCGTGGGTGCCGCCCGCGGACGTCGCATAGTTCGCGCCGAAGCGCGGATCTGCGACGTACA
>SNQW01000174.1_pt1 | contig 43570 bp, 36 predicted proteins | sample 2580511 | NCBI WGS metagenome assembly SNQW01 (sample SAMN10953775, study PRJNA522744) | food fermentation metagenome | isolation source: 8-hour incubation of native-enriched microbial consortia from nixtamalized... | place: Mexico | collected 2017-09-24 | reverse complement strand
AGCGGGCATGTGGATGTCCGTACATCGGCGGTGCAGTCGTTCCTTCAAGCCTTTCGGCTGTATGCGCCCTTGCGGAAAGTGGTGAGAGAGGCGTGGGAATCGCTGAAGAGTACGTATGGAGCCTTGGGACTGAAGCATCTGCAGGCGTATCTGAACGAATACACCGGACGCCGCCGGCTGCGCCTGCAAGGAGGACTGCCTGGAGCGGAAGAAACGATGCGGCAGAAGTTACTGCAGATGTGTGTGGCGATTCCGGCGATCCCTTACCGCAAGCTGATCGCGCGCCAACCGAACCAGCCCCTTGCGGCTGCGGCCTGATTCGTGGTGCTTGAAAAAGATGGGGGGAGTTTGATGCAGATCAACTTAATGAGTCCTTGATCTCCTGTCTTGATTTTCTGTCTTGATTTTCTGTCTTGATTTTCTGTCTTGATTTTCTGTTTTGATCTCTTGTCGGTCTGTTTTACCTCCCCTAAACCTGATTCCTTCTCCTAAGCCCGTCTAAATTACCTCGAACCTATCTGCTTTCCACCAATTTTTTCCTCCTCCTGTGCTTGTTTGTTTCACTGCTACCTGATTAAACGGGATAATCGTGCAAAGTCTCCGGACAGCAAGTGTTGTTCTGCCACCCCTCCCCCCCCCCACTTCCCTATCCTCAAGCTTTCGGGCGCACTTCCGTGTTTCTGGCCCATGATCGGTTTTCGACTTGACTGTTCCCGCGAAAGTTGAGTTATAACTCAACTTTCCCAGCATGAAATTGGCAAAATAAGCGTTTGAAACTTTACAAATTCTAGATATTAAAAAAGGCCGGCCAAGAACATTTCTTGGCCAGCCCATGCAACACATGCAGTTAAAAAATAAACTTCAAATCGCCCAAGCGGCGTTTGATTTCCGAAATCACACGCCGCTCTTCCTCTTCGCCGTCGGCTATAAACGTCACGGAGAAACGGATGTAGTGACCGGCGTCGTCCCAAGGCACGGTCGAAATCAATTTCTCGCGGATCAAAAATTGCGAGAAGTCTTCCGCCGTCGCAAACGTCGGACCGCCTTCCACACCCTTCGGCGCCTGCACGTACAGGAAAAAGGATCCCTGCGGCTTCTTCGCATTGAAGCCCAGCTCATTCAGCGCGTTCACCAACAGCTCGTGGCGGCGCGAATACTTCGCGGCGATTTTCTCGGTGATTTCCGGATGCGCCAAACCGTAGGCTGCCGCCTTTTGAATGGCGATAAACTGCCCGGAATCGTTGTTGTCCTTCACGTCGCTGAACGCTTTGACGACCAGCGGATTGCCGGCGACAAACCCGATTCTCCAACCCGTCATGTTGTACGACTTGGACAAGGAGTGCAGTTCCACACCTACGTCCTTAGCGCCAGGCACGGACAGGAAGCTGAGCGGCTTAAGTCCGTCATATGTTAAGGCTGCGTACGGAGCGTCATGCACGACGACCACATGATATTTCTTCGCCCATTCCACCACTTTGGCGAAAAATTCCGGCGTTGCGCTCGCTCCGGTCGGGTTGTTCGGGTAGTTCAAATACAACAGCTTCGCCTTGCGGGCGACCTCTTCCGGAATCGCATCCAGGTCCGGCAGGAAGTGGTTTTCTTCGGTCAAAGGCACCGTATACACTTCGCCGCCTAAATATTTGGTATGCGTACCGATGATCGGATAGCCCGGGACCGTCATAATCGTAATATCCCCCGGGTTGATAAAGCAGGAAGGCAGCATCGCGATCGCCGGCTTGGAGCCGATCGAATGCACAACCTCCGTAACTGGATCGATGCTTTCCACGCCGAACACATCGCCTAAATATTTCGCCGCAGCTTCCTTGAATTCCGCAATCCCGTTGTCCGCATAGCCGCGGTTTTCCCGTTTGGCCGCTTCTTCCGCAAGCTTGGCCACGATGCCGGGATCGGCCATATCGTCGGGTTCGCCGACGCCCATGTCGATTAGCTCAATGTCGGGAAAATCTTTTTTGGCCGCCGCTTTGGCGCGTTTAATTTTCTCGAATTTATAAATAGCGGTATCTTTACCGTAATTCGCTCCGCCGATCCGGTCCGCAAATATCTGCTGAATGTAGGTTTCTTGTCCATTCGCCGTACTCATTTACCGTCCATCCCCTTCATATTCTTTAAAAAAATCTACCTTTTAAATATGAGGGAAGACGGCGGAATAGAGAATGGATTAATTACCCGATCGTTTGTACTTTTTGATCAAGCTGTCTCCTGGAGACGAACATTTCCCGGGAATTAATCAACGGTTTCGCAGCGACAAAAGCACATCCTCCATGTCGTCCGGAATCGGCGCGCTGAATTCCAAATACCGCCCGTCGGCCGGGTGGTCAAAGCCCAAAACGGCTGCATGCAGCGCTTGTCCGTTCATTTTGACGCCTTTGCTGCGTCCGTACAGTGGGTCTCCCACTAGCGGATGCCCGATGAACTTCATGTGCACGCGGATTTGATGGGTGCGTCCGGTTTCCAGCTTAAGTTCCAGCAGAGTGTAATCGCCAAAACGCTCCACCACCTGAAAATGTGTTACTGCCGATTTGCTGTTCCGGTCGATCACCGTATACATTTTGCGGTCGTACGGGTCGCGGCCGATCGGCGCGTCCACCGTCCCCTGGTCATGGCTGACATTGCCGTGTACGAGGGCGTAATACTTACGGGTGACCGAGTGGGCTTTGAGCTGCGCGGCCAAAGAGGCGTGGGCTTTATCGTTTTTCGCCGCCATCATGAGCCCCGATGTGTCTTTGTCAATGCGGTGCACGATCCCGGGACGCAGTTCCCCGTTGATGCCTGACAAATCCTTGCAGTGAAACATCAGCGCATTGACGAGCGTCCCGGAAGCATGGCCCGGCGCCGGATGCACGACCATACCGCGCGCTTTGTTGACGACGATCACGTCGCTGTCTTCGTAGTAAATATCGAGCGGAATGTCCTCGGGAGCGATTTCCACCGCTTCCGGCTCGGGGATCGTCAGCACGACGCGGTCGCCCTCCGCCAGCTTATGGTTCGCTTTGACCGGGGTTCCGTTGACGACCAGATTTCCCGCTTCGATCCACAGCTGAATTTGGCTTCGCGAAACCTCCTCATCGAGCTGTCCTTTAACGTATTTGTCAATCCGTTCCTTAGCGGCCGCGGAATCGATCGTCCACTCGAGCGTGCCGTCCTCGGATTCTTCATAAAGCTTGTCTAAACTCATACCTTCTCCTCTTGCTCTTGGTTGGCCCTGGACGTCTGTTTTTCCCGGCGCATCTCCAGCAGCGAATCCAAAATGATCAGCGCAACGCCGATCACGATACAGGAATCCGCAACATTAAAGATCGGAAACGTGTAGGAGCCGAAATTAAACTGTAAAAAGTCGACAACCTCGCCGCTGACAACCCGGTCCAGAAAATTCCCGACCGCTCCGCCAAGCACCAGAGACAGCGCCGTGGGCAGCAGCTTGTTCCGCTGTTTTTTTATTTTCAATAAATACCAAATGATCCCGACCACGACGACGGCCGTCACCGTGACAAAAAACCAGCGCTGATCCTGCAATATGCTAAAAGCCGCGCCGCGGTTGCGGTGTGAGGTAATCAGAAAAAAGTTGCCGATGACGGGGATTTGCTCTCCTATCGTTAGACCGGTTGCAATCAAATATTTGGTGCCCTGGTCAATCAGAAAAACAATCAATGCAATCAGAAAGTATACCACGCGGTAAGTCACCTCGTTTTTTCATTTCCAGCGGTTCAACACCGGCAGGATTATCCACATGTAAGCCTTGTATATTGTAGCACAGCCGGAATTGGCCCGTCCATGCGCGAAAGGATTTTCCTTAGGTAATTCGCCTTACTTCTGCGCAAAATACCGCTATAAGAGGTTGTTCTCGCACTAAATGAGACCGTTCAAAAAACGGTTCCAGGATCAGGAAAGAAAGGAGCAACGCCCATGTCGTATCTAACGAAAACCCAACTGTCCGAACTTTCCGCCAAACTGAAAGAAGCACAAGCCTCGCTCAGCGAAAGGCTTCAAGAAAACGACCATTACGGAATGAATGAATCAATGCGGTACAATACCAATGAACTTAGCCCGATCGACAACCATCCCGGAGACCTGGGCTCCGAAGTGTTCGAACGGGGCAAGGACCTCGCCCTGGCGGAACACCATGAACTGCAGCTCGCCCGGGTCGAAGATGCGCTTCAGCGCATCGAGGACGAAAGCTACGGCTATTGCGCCACCTGCGGGAAGCCGATCGGCTACGATCGTCTCAGCGCGATTCCGGAAACGGCGTACTGCAAGGAGCATAGCCCGCAAACCTTCGTTTCGGCCAAGCGCCCGATTGAAGAGATTTTCTTGTCTCCGCCTTTCGGACGAACCAGTCTGGATGAACGGGACGATCAAAACGGTTTTGACGGAGAAGACGCCTGGCAGATCGTGGAGAGCTTCGGTACCTCCAACACTCCGGCGTTCGCCGATGAATCGGAAGTCGACGATTACAATGACATGGAAATTGAAGCCTCGAACGAGCTTGACGGGTTCGTGGAGCCTTACGAATCTTTTGTCGCCACCGACATTTACGGGAAAAACGTTTGTTTTTACCGCAACGGCGTATACCGTAAACATATGAGTGCCACCAAACATCTGGAAAGCGAAGATTCGCTGGGAACCGGTCCTAATACGTATTAAGCTCAAGCTGCCTTTGCACGATCCGCACAATGTCCGCGATATAATCGCCGATGATCGGCAGATTCAGCTTGCCCAGAACTTGAAGCACGTAAATAATCGTTGCGGCGAAAAAAGTAAAACCGATCGCAATGCCGACGCCCCTCGCCGTACCGGACAACAGGTTCAGCCAAATCAGGCGCCAGGGACGGTTTAAAAGCTGGGTATATTCGGTGATCCGCGATTTTTCCAACTCTTTGGTCCAGTTCTGGGTCAGGCGGTATACAGCATTCATCCGCTCTTCCGGGGTCTTGGGAAACTCTTCGGCCGGCGGCTCGGCTGCCGTTTTGCGACGCATCATCGTTACCCCATCCTTTGAACTCGCATTTAAATTACAAACGAGCCCGTCTCCCTTTCGCTGCAAAAGGAAAGACTTTCTGGGCTCGTTTGTTTTAGGTTGCTTCTATTATGACCGTCCTTGACGCGGTCCATGCAGTTTTCGTTTTCGTAGATTACGCTTGAATGGAGATTAGAATCGTCTTGGTTCCGAGGTCGGCCTTTTCCGCCGATTCGTCCAGCTTGGCGAAGGCGACGTCCGTGATCAGCACGTTTTCGCGCAGCACGTTCTCAAACGCCGTAATCGCCGCTTTCAGTTCGTCATCGACGTCAAGCGTAAGATGCACTCTTTTTTCGATCGGAAGATCCAGCTTCTTGCGGGTATCCTGAACCGCGCGCACCACCTCGCGAACCCAGCCTTCCTGCTCAAGCTCCGGCGTGATGTCCGTATTCAGCGCCACGGTGATCCCGTAACCGGAAGCGGACGCAAAACCCGGCTTGGCCTGCTTTTCGATCAGCAGTTCGTCCGCGGTAACGGTCAATTCCTCGCCCTCCGGCGAAGTCACGGTAAACCGGCCGTTGTCCACGATCGCCCGCGTCTCGTCCGCAGACAATCCTTTCAGGCAGCCCTGGAGGAAGCCGACGTTTTTGCCGTACTTCTTGCCGGCTACCTTCAGGTTCAGCTTCAGCGTGAAATCGACGAACCCGCTGTCGCTCGTTTCGATTTCGATCTCCTTGACGTTGATCTCGTCCTTGATGATTTCTTCGTAGTCCGCTACGGCAAAGTCGCGGTCCATGGACACGATCAGACCGGACAACGGCTGGCGCGTCTTGATGCCCGTCTCGTTGCGCACGTTGCGGGCCAGCTCGACGATTTGCCGCGCGCTTTCCATGTCCTTCTCCAGCGCAAGGTCGATCAGGCTTTCATCCGCCTCTGGGAAGTCGGCCAGATGAACGCTGTCCCCGCCGCCGAGATTCGAGAAAATGTCTTCGGCCAGCATCGGGGCAAACGGTGCGATCAGTCTGGATAATGTCAGCAGCACGCCGGTAAGCGTTTGGTAAGCCGACAATTTGTCTTCGCCAAGGCCGCTACCCCAGAAACGGTCGCGCGAACGGCGGATATACCAGTTGCTCAGCTCGTCGATAAACCCTTCGATCGCCTGCGCGGCGTTCACGAAGTCGTTCACCGGAAGGGCTTTGTCGACGACGAGGATCAGACTGTTCAGCCGCGATAAAATCCAGCGGTCCAGCTTGTTCGCCGACGGCCGCAGCGGATGCTCCTCCGGCTTGTAGCCGTCGATGCCCGCGTATAGCGTCAGGAAGGCATGGGTGTTGACGAGCGTATCGACCACCTTCGATTTCGCTTCGGCGACGATGCCTTTGGAGAAGCGTTTGCTGTTCCAAGGCGCGCTGTCGGACAGCAGCGCCCAGCGGAACGCGTCGGTGCCGAATTCATTAATGATGTCCCACGGGTCGATGACATTGCCTTTCGACTTGGACATCTTTTGCCCGTTTTCGTCCAGCACGTGGCCGGTGGCGATCACCGCTTTATACGGCGCTTTGCCCGTAAACAGCGTGGACACGGCCAGCAGGCTGTAAAACCAGCCGCGCGTCTGGTCGATCCCTTCGCAAATCATGTCCGCCGGGAACTGCTCGGCAAAGGTCTGTTCGTTTTCGAACGGATAGTGGTGCTGGGCAAACGGCATCGAGCCGCTGTCGAACCAGACGTCGATCACTTCGCTCGTCCGCTCCATCACTCCGCTCTCGCAATGCGGGCAGCGCACCTTGACTTCGTCCACGTACGGCTTGTGCAGCTCCAGGTCTGCGCTGACGGGATGGGCCGCATGTTCGCGCAGCTCGGCCAGGCTGTGCGGCGCAAACTGCCCGCCGCAGTCCGGACATACCCAAACGTTAAGCGGAGTGCCCCAATACCGGTTGCGGCTGATGTTCCAATCGACGAGGTCCTCGAGAAATTTCCCGAACCGGCCTTCGCGTACATGGCCCGGAAACCACTCGACCGAATTGTTGTTGGCGATCAGCTGGTCTTTCACGGCCGTCGTTTCGATAAACCAGCTCTCCATCGCGTAATAGAGCAGCGGCGATTTGCAGCGCCAGCAGAACGGATAGCTGTGCTCGTATTTTTCTTTGCTGTACAGGAGGCCTTTTTCCGACAGCGTTTTGACGATATCAAGGTCGCAATCCTTTACGAAACGGCCGGCAAAATCGCTAACGGCATCCGTGTAGCGGCCTTGGCCGTTAACGACGCTGACGAAGCTGATGCCGTTCTCGCGGCATGTGCGGTAGTCGTCTTCGCCGTGCGCCGGAGCCATGTGCACGATCCCCGTACCGCTGGCGTCGGTTACGAAGGAAGCGCCGACGATCACGTTGATTTTATCGGCTTTAATGTAGCTGAACGGCGGCGTGTACGTTTTGCCGATGAATTCCGCGCCTTTGTGCGTCGACAGTACGGTGAAGTCGCCTTTCATTACTTTTTCCACGAGGTTTTTGGCCACGATATAAACGCCGTCTTCCTGCTGTACCCGGGCGTATTGCATATCCGGGTTCATCGCCAGGGCGACGTGGGCCGGCAGCGTCCAAGGCGTAGTCGTCCAGGCCAGCACATATTCGCCGGTATCATCCAGCTTGAATTTGGCTGTGGCGCTTAGGTCCTTGACGTCTTCGTAGCCTTGAGCCACTTCGTGGGAGCTCAGCGACGTCTGGCAGCAAGGACAATACGGGCTGACGCGGTGCCCTTTGTACAGCAGCCCTTTGTCGTGGATCGTCGCGAGGATGTTCCAGACGCTTTCGATGTAGCTGTTGTTCAGGGTGACATACGGATCGTCGAGGTCGACCCAGTAGGCGATCGCTTCGGTAAACTCGCGCCACTGCTTTTCATAGCCGAATACGCTGTCCTTGCATTTTTTGATAAATGCTTCGATGCCGTATTTTTCGATTTCCTGTTTGCCGGAAATGCCCAGCTCCTTCTCCACGCCGAGCTCGACCGGCAGGCCGTGCGTATCCCAGCCCGCCTTGCGGACGACGCGGTAGCCTTTCATCGTCTGGTAGCGGCCGACGAAATCCTTGATTACGCGCCCGAGTACGTGCCCGATATGGGGCATACCGTTGGCGGTCGGCGGTCCTTCAAAAAATACATAGTTGGGGCGTCCCGCGCGGTTTTCGATGCTGCGCTTGAACGTATTCTCCCGTTTCCATTTGTCCAGAATGCGCAGATCGCGCGCACGGGCGTTTTCCTTGACATCCACTTTTTTCATACTTCTCTTCCTTTCATTCATTCATTCATTCATGGAAACCAACAGGCCCAGAGCTCAAAGCCGGAGCTTGAATGGTGGCGGCAAGGAGGGGCGGAATTTTAACGGTTGCGAGGGCCGCTATTTCCGCAAAAACGGGGAGTCGCCGGCTGTAACGGTTGCCTGAGAGCTTATTCCCGTTTTTTCTTGGGAAAATAGACGCTTTCGCACAAATAAGCGCGCTGACAACCGTTAAAAACCGGAGCCCTGTCTTTTCAGCCAAATAAGCTCCATGGCAACCATTAAACTGCCGCCGGATCAACTCACCTTGCGGCACCTTTTCGTCAAGCCGATTTTTGCCTAAAGCCAAACAAAAAAAGCCCCGTCCCTAAGGGACGAGACCTGGCTCGCGTTACCACCCTTGTTTCATGCATTTTCCGCCGGACGTTACGCCGCCCGAAAAAAGCATGACACCTTGATCCCATACGCTTCATATGGGGCCGGTATAACGGCCGACAGCCGGCAAAACTTACTCTTTCCATTGCTAAGGAAGTCAAAATATCGGCTTTTGATCACGAAGCTGATCGAGATGCCGATTCGACGTCGAATCTTGAACTCAGCCGGGCCTTCCGGTGCTCACGTACCCAAAACGTACGCTCCGCTCCTCGGTCCTCAGCTTCATCCAACCTTCTCGGTGCTGAAAAGCCGCGATTTTGAACACCCATCTTACAAAAAAGTCAAAATATCGGCTTTTGATCTTTCCTTATGTTGGAAATTCAGTTTTGCTTCTCCGGGAGGATATTCCGACTGCGCTTTGAACGTTGGCTTTCAGCAGGCCGCCAACTCTCTGGGGAACAAACTCGCAGCGTACTGGTTCCCTTCATCGAATCCAATCGATTCATTTGCAAATTCAATATGTCATAGTTATAACGCATTCGCCAGCCGCATGTCAATATTCTATAGACGTTGCGACATGCATTAATACAATTCCTGAACTTCCTGCGCTTTATCCGCAGGGCGCTCGCGCGTTTCCAGCGCATCCCAGCTGTCGCTGCTCAGCAGATCAAGCTGCGCCTCCACAAGCGTGCGGAATCTGGCCCGGTAGATGGAAGCCTGCTTTTTCAGCTCCTCGACCTCCATGGCGATTTTACGCGATTTGGCCAGCGACTCGTTGACGATCCGGTCGGCGTTTTTCTCCGCTTCCTTCACGATCAACTGCGCTTCTTTTTTCGCGTTGTTCTTTACTTCATCCGCCGCCTCCTGGGCGACGATGATCGTTTTGCTCAGCGTTTCTTCAATCGTGGCAAAGTGATCCAACTTCTCCTGCATAGCCAACAACTGGTTGTGGAGCTCCTTATTCTCCCGGATCACGATTTCGTAATCCTTGATCACCTGGTCAAGAAATTCGTTGACTTCATCCTCGTCATAACCGCGAATACGTCTGGAGAACTCCTTGTTATGTATATCCAGCGGCGTTAATGGCATGATCCCCACCTCCTCAAATTTCAAAACTTCCCGACGGACGGGAAGGCGTTAGATATTCACGATATTTTAGAGGTTGTTCAAAAAGTCATCTTTTGATCACGACTTTTTGAACTCACACTTTACGGAACAGTACGAGACTACTAATTCGACAAGAATCCGCCATCTCCTGCAAAAACTTCACACAAATTTGCCGATTTTGACACGATGCCGGCCTTTTTTCGTAAGCCCTTCCGTTTCAAGCACTTTAAAACGGCCGAACCCCTGCAGCGCCACAATGTCGCCTGCCTTCAGCGGCTTGGAAGGGTCCTCCTCCGTCCGCCAGTTAACCCGGCAGCGGCCCGCCTTGATCGGAATCAGCACTTTGCTGCGGCTTAAATGGAATACATCGCTCACAATTCCGTCCAGCCTTAACGAAGCCACCGTCAAATCCATCGGTGCGAGCTCTTTTTCCGCCGTTTTCAACTCGCTTGGCTCCAAAATATTCGTGATCACGCCAACCCGATGCACCTGATGAAGATTTAAATTGAGGAACGGGGCGATCTCTTCGGCGACAACGACATGGCAGCCGTCTTCACGCACATGAATGTCGCCGATTTTATCCCGCTTGAGTCCAAGTCCCAAAATAGCGCCTAAATAGTCCCCATGCTGGAGCGAAATGAATTTTTGGTCCCCCGAAGCAATGCTGAGCACTTTCAGTCCCATCGGCTCCTGGCTCAGATCCCGGTAATCCGGGGCAATGAGCGCCCGCCGGCGCTCCGCATCTTCGTACCCGCCGTCAAAGCGGATTTGCACATCAGGGTGGCGGTTCGCCAAGGTTTCCAAAATATAACACTGCCGCGGATCCAGGAAGTCGCTTCGCTTGACCTCGTGGTATTCCCCGGCATTCGTTACCCATTCTGAGGCCCGGTCCGCAAAAGGGCGCTCCTCCGGCCTGAAATGTTCGTATATGTCCGCCTGCATATCTAATTTACCCGAAGACAAAAATCAAAAGGCTTTTTAATCCGAAAGAAGCTAGCCAAAGTGCCAACAAGGCAACAATCGGGGAAAAATCAATCATCCCGAGAGGCGGTACGATCCGGCGAAACGGGGCCAAATAAGGCTCGACCATTTTCCCGAGAAACTCGCCAATAAAGCTTTCACGCACATTCGGAACCCACGACATAAATATATAGATTATTATCATCCAATAATAAATTCTATATATTATGTCAACTACATCCAACAAAGTTCCTACCAAGCTGTCATCACCTCATTCTGTTGTAATCGGAATCCTCGGCCAGCATTTCCGTAATGGATCCTTGAATCTCGACCGTATCCGGCGTGCACAGGAAAATATTGCTGCCGATTTTGGAAATGCTTCCGCTGAGCGCGTAAATCGTCCCGCTTAGAAAGTCGATAATACGCAAGGCTTGGTCATTCCGGACCCGCTGCAAATTAACCACCACCGACCGGTGGGAACGCAGATGGTCGGCGATTTCCTGCGCCTCGTCATAGGAACGAGGTTCGTAAAGGATCACTTTTACGTTTTTCTGGGAGTGAATGCTGACAACGTTGCTTCCTCTTTGATTTTTACGGGGTTCAAAGCTTGGGGTTTCAATTTCTTCCTCCTGGGCGGGAAATTTTTCACGCTCCACGATTTCTTCTTCCTCCTGAAGTCCCAGAAAATTCATGAACCGGTTCATGACTCCCATTACGTCTTTTCCCCTTTCCCTACTAAAAGAGTGCCAAGGCGCACCCATGTCGCCCCTTCTTCGATCGCCACTTCAAAATCTCCCGACATCCCCATCGACAGTTCCGTCAGCGGTTGCTTAAGCGCGCCGCCCGCCCCGGCGTTCAGCTCGTCCCGCAGCTCCCGGAGCTTCCGGAACACCGGTCTGGCCAATTCCGGATCGTCCACGATCGGCGCCATCGTCATAAGGCCGATGATTTTAACATGGGCCAGGCCAGCGGTTTCCCGCAGCAAGGCGGCCGCTTCCTCCGGCGCTACTCCCTGCTTGGAGGCTTCGCCGGAAACGTTGACCTGCAAAAAAGCCGAAACCGTCAGATCCAACGCCGCAGCCCGCTTCTCAAGCTCCTTGGCCAACGACAGCCGGTCCAGCGAATGAACGTATTGAAATCTTCCGACGACGTCTTTCACTTTGTTGCTTTGCAAATGGCCGATAAAATGCCATATCCCTTGTCCGCCAAGCGCTTCCCATTTGGGCACCGCCGCTTGAGGGCGGTTTTCTCCGATATGAAGTATCCCTTCCTCCAGCACGGAACGGGTCATGTCGGCCGACACGTATTTGGTGACGGCAACGATATTCACGTCATCGCGGTTTCTTCCGCTCCGCTTGCAGGCCGCTTGAATGCGCTCTTCCACCATTTCTATCCGTTCTTTCAGCGACAAAGAAAGGATCACCTCTCTTTCATGCCAATCCAGCTCGCCATCCTCCCCGTCACCCCGTTATGCTTGCGGTAGGAGAAAAACATTTCCGGACGGCAGCTTGTACACCATGTTGTACATTCGATATGAGTCGGCAATATTCCTGCTTTAATCATAATGATTCGATTCATTTCTTTCAAGTTCAGCATCGTTTTGCCTTCGTTCTTGGATGGCGTCGAAATCGGCTCCCCTTGCATATCCGGCTCCGCGCCGGGCAGCGCCTCCCTGACTTTACCCATCACTGCTTCGTCCACTTCATAGCAGCATCCCCCGATGCTCGGGCCGATCGCCGTCCGGATGTCGGAGCGCCGACTGCCGAATTCGCGTTCCATCGTTTCGATCATCTTCCCGGCGATGAGCTGAACGGTCCCCTTCCATCCGGCATGAGCCAATCCGACGGTTTTGGTGACCGGATCGGCAAAATATAGCGGTACGCAATCGGCATAAAAGGAGGCCAGCAAAACTTGCGGCACGTTGGTCAGCAGCCCGTCCGTCGCCTGAAAGGCGCTGCTCCGGTCCAGATACCCCTTGCCGCGGTCCTCCTGCCGAACGATGGCGATTTGCGCGCCGTGCACCTGTTCGCCGCATGTCCAGCCCTCCGGGGAAAACCCAAGCGCCCGGGCCAGGCGCCCCCGGTTTTCCAGCACGTCCGAGGGATCGTCCCCGACATGATAAGCCAAATTCAAACTGCCGTAGGGCGGTTTGCTTACGCCCCCGCCGCGTCCGGTAAAGCCGGCGCTTAGGCCCGGCGCCAGATCGCGCCAAGCCTCCAGTTCAAAACGCTCCGGCTGCTGATCTATAGCATTTCTTATAAACGGTTCCATCATCCATCTCCCTTTGATCTTGCTTTTTTCAAACACTCCCGGTGCTGAAAACCTGATTTTTTTGAACACGTACTTAAAGTGTATCATAATTCGCTTTGCCTTTCGCGGATCAGCCGCGCCGTTCCGCCCGGCCGTCCCGGTCGATGTACACGGTCGTTTCGTATGCGGATTGCACCCTTGGTTCCCGCAGCTCCTCCATCTTCACGAGCACGACGTCGGAGCCGATTTTTACGATATTTCTCCAGGGAATGATCAGATCGCTGCCGCCTCCGAACAATCCCATGAATTTCGTATTGACCGGTACGACGATCGCCTCGATCACGCCCTGCCGCAAATCCAGCTCCAGGTCGCTGATATGCCCCAGCCGTTTTCCGTCCACCACATTAATGACATCCTTGGTCTGAAAATCGGATATTTTCATACTCGCTCTCACCACATTGTCCATGTTTAACGCCCCCGTCCCGCCAAATACTTTCCGTCCCTTTACTATATGATCCGGCTTTTCCGCTGATGCGCTTTCCGACAGCGGGAAAAGGGACCTTTCCGAAGATCGCGGGGTCCGCACGGAAAGGTCCCTTGGATTGCAAGGCTTATTTTTTATTTTCCGAGAGCGCCGGCCGCGGCGCTTTCGCCGCCGAGACGCCCCGAAGTGAACGAGTAGCCGATGCCTACGCCGTTGCCGACATAAGTATCGTTAAACAGCACGCCTTCCGATTCGAGCCCAACCGCATAAAGCCCTTTGATCGGCACCCGGCCTTCGCCCAGAACCTGAAACTTGGGATTGACGAGCAGGCCGCCGACCGAACCGAGGTTGTTGATTTCGGCGATGATTGCGTAATAAGGCCCTTCGCCCATCGGAACCAGGTACTGCTTCGCTTTGCCGAAATCCGTGTCTACTCCGGTTTTTGTGGCCACGGTATAGTTATCGAAAGCCTCCTTGAACACCTCGGCGTCCATTCCCGCGTTTTGGGCCAATTTCTCGATCGTATCGCCTTTATATCCGCCGCCGTTTTTCACCATGGACTCAAAGACTTGCTCCACGTTTGTCCACGGCGTGTCGAGCTTGAACTTATCGGAGAAGTCGGCGTAAAATTCCGGCGGCATCCCCGGAAGACCCGGAGCCTTGACGCCGTTCATCCCTTTCGCTTCCAGGGCGTCAAGCTGCGCTTTCGAAACGATGACCAGGTGGTAAGGGCCGTTAAAAGCGCTCGTATTCGCCGCGGCTACCGACGTCAAGGTGGCCGCTTCGTCCCTGAATCTGGCCCCCGAAGGCCCCACGTTCATCAGCGTCGGAAGATAGCTCAGCATCAGCGGGTAGCTGGCTTCAAACGAGGAATATTCCTTTTTCAGGCCGCTCGTCGCTCTTGCCAGCGTCTGATGGAGCATTTGGCCGCCGAAGTTGTCCGGGACTTTGGCGCCGACCGCCCAGGACATTTTCAGCCCCTCCCCGATGTTTTGGCCGAGGCCCCCATTTACGCCTTCAAAGCCAAACGCTTCCTTGACCATTTCCTTGTTGCCCGCGTATCCGCCCGTCGCCATGACCACGCTTTTCGCGGAAATTTCCAGGGTCGTGCCGTCGGCCTTTGCGGCTTTTACGCCGACGACCGCACCGCTCGCATCGGTCATCAGCTCTTTGGCCGTCGTTTCGGTAATAACCTGGCCGCCGTTTTTCTCCACGGATGCGGCCAGCATCTTGCGCAGCGTCTGCTCCCGCGTATCGTAAGCCGGAAGCACGTGAAGCTGTTCCCCGGCAAAGTTCAGGAACGTCGTGACATAACCTTTGCTTTTCAGCCAGTCGTAGGTTTCACCGGATTTGGTGACGTACTGGCGGATCGCAGCGGCGTCCACACGCCAGTGGTTGTTGGCGATCCAGTCGGCGATTTCTTGCTCGACATTCACCTTTATCCCGTTTTCAACCGCGGCGGACGAGTTGTAAAATTTCCCTGCCCACGATAAGTTGCTGGCGCCGCCGATAACGCCGGTTTTTTCCACGATAATGACTTTGGCTCCTTTATCCGCCGCCGTAACGGCGGCCGACACGCCGGATGCGCCCGCGCCGACGACGACGACGTCAGCCTGGAGCTTTTCCGTTTTGCCTTCGCCGGCTTTCGCCACGCCGCCCGATTTCAGAGCCGTTAGATCCCCGCCCGCCTGCTGCACGGCCTTTTCCACGGCGGTCAGCATCGCTTCGCTCGACTTGCTGGCGCCGCTGACGGCGTCCACCGCCAACGTTTGATTTTGCAGAATCTGCTCTTTGATTTTTTCGAGCGCGGCATCGCCCAGTCCTTCCGTTTCGGTTTGGCTGACGATTTGAATGTCCTTGATTTGATCCGGCTCTTCCATCGTGACTTCCACTTTGACCGTTCCGTCTTTCCCCTCGGCTTCCCCCGTATACGTTCCGGCTTTAAACGAAGATTGTTCCGGCGCGGACGATGGGCCGGATTCCCGGGAATTCCCCGCTGACTGGCATCCGCTTAGCACGGAAACCGCCAGCGCAAGACAAACGGTAAATACCAACCATGATTTGAAGCGTTTTTTGCTGCTCATGATGTTCCTCCCCCTACCCCATAATTCGAAGCCGCAGAAACGTGATTATTTTCACATGAACTTACGTATTTCCATCATCGGCCAGCTTCAAAAAAAGTCTAAACCTTGGTGCGGCACCAAGGTCAACTCCCCTTTCGAGAGCCCCTAATCACGACACCGGGATATTGACCTCCAGATACGAACGTTTTTTCCCGTCCCGGTTTTCCGTCAGCATCAGCTTCCCGATCACGTCTCCGCCAATCGAATACCCCTGCTCGTCCACATGATCCAGCATAAATTGCAGCGCGCTTTTCGTAAAAAGATCTCCATCCGCGGATACAATGACCGCCGAAACGCACTTGGACGCAGGGATAAATTCCAAATGATCCTGAATTTCCAAGCCAAGCTCCCCGGCATCGTCCTCCGACACCGTGATTCCCCAACTGTACTCCAGATTATCCGAATTGTCCGCCAGGACGATCTCCCGCTCGATGCGAAAGCAATAAAATGTATACGGAAGTACTTCCATCAAAGCGTTAACCGTTTTTTCCAAGCCGCGGTTTTTAAGCAGGCTGTTTTTGTCCGTTTGCTTCAAGCGGTATAAGCCGGGCTTCTGTTTGAGGCTGCACCGGTAAAGGGACGCTTCGATCGATTGGATCTCCCGGTTCAGCTCGTCCAGTTTATTCAGCAGCATCGCGCTTTTGCGGATCTCCGCCTCAAGCTGCCCACGGCTGGCCTTCAGCTTTGCCGATACGGCGTCTATGGAAGAATGTTTGATCAGTTCGGCCACGTCCTGCAAAGGGATTTGCAAGCTGCGGTACCAACGGCTCATCAGCAGGTCCCTGGCGTCCAAATCGTTAAAATACCGGTAGCTGTTGTTATGGTCTTTCACCGGCCGGACGATGCCATGCTTTTCGTACAGCCGCAGCGTATCCCTCGTAATGCCCAGAAGCGAAGAAAACTCGCCGATGCAATATTTCATGCGTCCCCCTCCGTCCGTCTCCATCCGCGCTAGTGCTTCATGCTATTTAAAGTTGAACGAATGATTGTAAGGTTCAACTTAATATAATTTTACAGAAGCTTAACGCTAGGAAGATATGGAGTTGTTCACAATGATCGTAAGCGAGTCTAACACGCTTGTTTCCATTAAAAAAAGGCCCCCAAGGGACCTGTCATTTACGACTTCACATGCTTTTGCATTTGTAAAATAGCGGATTTCTCAAGCCGGGATACCTGGGCTTGGGAGATGCCGATCTCATCGGCCACCTCCATTTGCGTCTTGCCTTCAAAAAAACGCATGGAAAGGATCATTTTCTCGCGGCGCCCGAGCCGCTGCATCGCCTCGCGCAAAGCGATTTCTTCAATCCATGACACATCCTTGTTCTTATCGTCGCTGATTTGATCCATGACGTAAATCGGGTCTCCCCCGTCATGGTAAATCGGCTCAAACAGCGATACCGGGTCCTGGATCGCATCCAGGGCAAACACGACATCTTCCTTCGGCAAACCAAGCGCTTCCGAAATTTCGAAAATCGTGGGCTCCCGCGAATTTTGGTTGGTCAGGTTGTCCCGCATTTGCAGCGCTTTGTAGGCGATATCTCTGAGGCTGCGGGATACGCGGATCGGATTGTTGTCGCGCAAGTACCGGCGGATTTCCCCGATGATCATCGGCACCGCGTAGGTCGAAAACTTGACGTTTTGCGATAAATCGAAATTATCGATGGCTTTCATGAGTCCAATGCAGCCAACCTGGAACAGGTCGTCCACATACTCCCCCCGATTGTTGAATCGCTGGATGACGCTCAGCACGAGTCTCAGATTGCCATTCACTAACTTTTCTCTGGCTGATCTTACGTGGTCCTGCTGCAACGAGTGGAACAATTCACGCATTTCCGCATTGGTTAGAACGGGCAATTTTGCGGTATCGACACCGCAAATTTCGACTTTGTTTCGGGTCATCGTGTCTTACCTCCCAAGGAGTAAACTAATGATCATTATCTCCTTGGGCTGCATTTTTATTCCTTGCATGAACCGCCGTAAAGCCGGGCCTTTACACCATCTTATTGAATTCCTTGCGCAATCGCTTGATGATCCTTTTTTCGAGGCGGGAAATGTACGATTGGGAAATTCCCAGCAGATCGGCCACATCCTTTTGCGTTTTCTCGTCGCCGTCCACCAGGCCGAACCGCAGCTCCATGATCATCCGCTCCCGTTCGCTCAGCTTGTCGAGCGCTTTATGCAGCAGCTTCCGGTCCACCTGCTCTTCGATGTTCCGGTAAATCGTATCGTTCTCCGTCCCCAGCACATCGGACAACAGCAGCTCATTGCCGTCCCAATCAATGTTCAGCGGCTCATCAAAAGAAACCTCGGTGCGGATCTTGCTGTTGCGGCGCAAATACATCAGGATTTCGTTTTCGATGCAGCGCGAAGCGTACGTAGCCAGTTTAATCTTTTTCTCCGGATCAAAAGTGTTGACCGCCTTAATCAGGCCGATGGCTCCAATCGAAACCAGGTCCTCGATATTGATGCCGGTGTTTTCAAACTTTCTTGCAATGTACACGACCAGCCGCAAATTGCGTTCGATCAGCATCGCCCGGATCGCGGAGTCGCCGCTCGGCAGCCGCTGGAGCAAATACTCCTCCTCTTCGCGCGTCAATGGGGGCGGCAGCGCTTCGCTTCCGCCTATATAATAGATTTCCTCGCTTTTTAGTCCGAATAGAAACAACAACCGATAGTACTGAAGCTGCAGCAACAACTTCCATTTTGCACGCATGATTTCTTTCCTCCTATACAAGTTCCCGTTTTACCGGTGAAGTCCGGACCTCCCGCCCACGTCGGCAAGCGGGGCCAGCCCGGAAGATATGTTCGGCGAAGGCTGGCGCTCCGCTTCCCTGCCTTCCACTAACGCAGGATGCACGATGGCCCGATAGGCCCCTTCCGCTGACAAACGTCCTCCATCCAATCCGATAAGCACCCGGGTAGAATGAAAGTTCCGACCCTCCAAGGTAATGCTGACTTCATCCGGCTTAAGCGCAAGCATAAATTGCGTTCCTTTGTTGATTCCGCGATACGGCACCAGACGCAAACGATCGGGCCAGGGAAAAGCTCCTGCTTCCGTCCACTCCATAATGAGGTTGTCCGCCCGCTCCTTGGCAAGCTTGCCGCGAAAAGATGGGGGAAGCAAATCCTCCCACAGCGACGCCTCCATCACCATTACCGGCAACCGGCTGAGCGGATCGGACAACTGGTTGCCCGTATCGACCAGGCCCGTGCAGCAAACCTCGGAATCTCCAATCCGAACCCGGACCTCTCCGACAAAAGAGGAGATCCGCTCCTGCCGATGACGCGCCGCAATGACCCGTTTAAACCACCACAACACGGCAAAAAACAGGACAAGCGTAAACAAGGCCCCTATTTTCAGCGAAAACCCCATCCCTCCGGTCGCGGAATACCATATTCCGTTCCATAAGTCGCCATAGTCCTGCAGCAAATAATGCACGCCCAGGATGCCGCCCGCCGCCGCAAAATTAACCATGTAAAAAGCCCCCATGTTCCGCAGATAGTTTTGCAAACTTCCAAAGCCGAAGGCGATCCATAACATAGCGACGGAGAACAGGAACTTGACCAAAAACGTATACAAAAACCCAAGCTCCGGCAAAAACATCATGACGACATACATGGCTCCAACGCACGCCGAAGCGGCGATCCGCCATACTTTGATCTTCTGCTTCCGCATCCATGCCGTAGCGAGCAGCAAACTTGCGTCGATCAATAGGTTCATCGCAAATATGAGATCGATATACACTACCAACGGCGTTCACCTGCCTGGGGAGATGCTTATCAGTATAAAGAGATTGGCTTATAAAGTCTGTCTAAAATTGAAAGCAGAATCCCACTAATTTTGTCGACCCAAGGGGCCTTGCGCGTACACGGGGCATAATATATGGAGTTGGAGTCCTTTAGCCTCCAGTTCCCTCCTCTCCTCCCTACCAGCGCACCGTCTTCTACCCCGCTATGAAATTTCATAACTCAACTTTCGCAGCAAAAAATCGGCAGACAAGCCTTGATGGAGCAGGGTAAAGCAGCGCAAAGTGGAGGGGCAGATTTCGTGTCTTGATGTTCCTGCCTGTAACCTTTGCACGATTATCCCATTCGTTCAGGGAGCAGGGGATGGGGCTAGAGCAAAGGTTCCAAAAAAGAGAGAAGAAAAAAGAAAGGGGAAAAAATGAGGCGCTCAGGTGAGATTTTGCGTTTGATAAGGGAACGTGCGTTTGGTTTAATGAAATAAACCGAACGTATGTACCTGAATTCTTGATATCGGGGGCGAGCAGGCATGGGTGCCAATGCAGGAATGGAACTTCAACCATTCAGCAGCCCGTTATAACAGCGAGCAAGCCTGCATAGAAGCGCTGATCGCGATGAAGTGGCCAAGCGGCTTCGTCTGCCCGCGCTGCGCTCACACCCGGTGCAGCAGCCTGGCTTCCCGGCGTATTCCCTTGTTCAAGTGCGGAAAGTGCAAGCATCAAACGTCGGCTTTGGCCGGTACGATTTTTGAAGGAACCCGGCTGCGCTTGCCCGGAGCGGAAGAAACGATGCGGCAGAAGTTGCTGCGTATGTGTGTGGCGATTCCGGCGATCCCTTACCGCCGGCTGATTGCGCGCCAATCGAACCAGCCCCGTGCGGCTGTAGCCTGATCGTGGCGCTGGAACGGTGGGGGGGTTTGATGCAGATCAACTTATCGGGTCCTTGATCTCCTGTCCTTGATCTCCTGTCTTAATCTCTTGTCCGGTCTGTTTCACCTCCCCTAAACCTGATTCCTTCTCCTAAACCCGTCTAAATTATCTCGAACCTATCTGCTTCTCCACCAAATATTTTTCGCCCGAGCTTGTCTTTCTCTCTGCTATCTGATTAAACGGGATAATCATGCAAAGTCTCCGGACAGCGAGTATTGATCTGCCGCCCCTTCCCCCCACTTCCCTATCCTCAAGCTTTCAACGCCCTTCCGTGTTTCTCGCCACGATCGCTTTTCGACTAAATTCTAGCAAAAAAAAGACCCTGTCCCTAATCGGGACAAGGTCTTCGGGGAGACGTACTACCCTTGCTTAGTCGTTATTGTTCCGCGAACGGTTACGGAGAAACGTCGGGATGTCGAGCTGATCTCCGCTCGGCTGGTTGCCGAACGGTCGCAGATTCGAAGCCGGACGCGTGTCCTGCGGCTCGGATACGCCCGGAGCAGCGGCCGGTTTGCGGGCTGGCTGCACCGCAGGCTTATTCTCGAACCCGGTCGCAATAACCGTCACTTTGATTTCTTCCTTCATATTCTCGTCAATGATCGCGCCGAAAATCATGTTCACTTCCGGATCGGAAGCGGCGATCACGATTTCCGCGGCCTCGTTGACTTCATACAGGGACAGGTTGGCTCCACCCGTAATGTTCATGATAACGCCGCGCGCACCTTCGATGGACGTTTCCAAGAGCGGGCTCATGATCGCCTTGCGGGCGGCTTCGGCGGCCCGGTTCTCGCCGGTAGCGAGGCCGATGCCCATCAGTGCGGAGCCGCGTTCGGTCATGATCGTCTTCACATCGGCGAAGTCGAGGTTGATCAGACCCGGTACGGCGATCAAGTCGGAGATGCCCTGCACCGCCTGACGCAGCACGTTGTCCGCTTCGCGGAACGCTTCCAACATCGGCGTTTTCTTATCGACGATTTCCAACAAGCGGTCGTTCGGAATCACGATCAGGGTATCGACTTTTTCTTTCAACGATTCGATGCCAAGCTCCGCCTGGGAAGAACGCTTACGGCCTTCAAACGTAAACGGACGGGTCACGACGCCGACCGTCAGCGCTCCGCATTCTCTGGCGATTTCGGCGATGACCGGAGCCGCCCCGGTGCCGGTGCCGCCGCCCATTCCGGCCGTGACGAACACCATGTCCGCGCCTTTTAACGTATTTGCGATCAGCTCGCGGGATTCTTCGGCCGCTTTCTTGCCGACCTCCGGATTGGCGCCGGCGCCCAGTCCGCGCGTCAATTTATCCCCGATCTGCAATTTATGTTCGGACTTGGCCAAATGAAGCGCTTGGGCGTCCGTATTTACCGTAATGAACTCGACGCCTTGCACGCCGTTTTCGATCATCCGGTTGACCGCGTTGCTTCCGCCCCCGCCTACCCCGATGACCTTGATTTGAGCCAAGCTCTCCATTTCGAAATCAAATTCCAACATACTCTTCCATCTCCCCCTCAATGTGCATGGATGGCCCGTTCTTCATCCTTGAATTTGCTATATAAATTCGCTGAACAGATTTTTAAGACGTTCCATCAGGCCGCCCGATTTGCGGGCCGGCTCCTGCGCCGGCGAAGCGGGTTTGCTCCGGCCGGCCGTCTTCTTCGCCCCGGAGTTCCGAACGCGAATACTCTTGATTACCTTGTACAAAATGCCTACGCCGCCGGTAAACCCGGGGTCGCGAACCCCGATATAATCCGGAACGGCGATTCTGACGGAAGCCGCCAGCTCTTGCTGCGCAATCTTAAGCAGCCCCGGCATCGATACGGTTCCCCCCGTCAAAATATAGCCTCCCGGCTGCTCGCTGTAGCCGAGCCGCTTGACTTCCTGGCGGATCAACTGGAAGATCTCCTGAACGCGAGGCTCGGCGATGGCTGCCAAGTCTTCCTGCGTAAATTCCTTGTCCACATTGCTGCCGATCCGCGTTACCTTAAAGGTTACGTCCGGCGCGGCGTCCTCAATCGAGGCGCAGCCGTATTTCAGCTTCGCCTTCTCCGCATGATCGGTCAACGTGCGGAGACCGTAAGCAATGTCGTTCGTTATAAATTCTCCCCCAATCGGAAGCGTGGATGTGGACACGATCGTGCCGCCTTCAAACACAGCGATCGTAGTGGATCCGGCGCCGATATCCACCAGCACCGAACCCATGGTTTTTTCGTCCTTGGATAAGGCGAGCTGCCCTGCGCCCAGCGATAACAATACCAAATCCCGGACCTTCAGCCCGGATTTCTCCACGCAGCGGAGCAAATTGTGAATCGCCGTCTTCGCTCCCGTGATAATCGTCGCTTCCACTTCCAGGCGGACTCCGATCATGCCGCGGGGATCCTGAATGCCTTCAAGCCCGTCCACCACATATTGCTTGGCCACAATATCGATAATTTCGCGTTCCGGCGGCAGGGCGATGACTTCGGCCGCCTTCAGCACGCGGTCGATATCGTCCTCGCCGATTTCCCGATCTTCATTTTGTACGGCTACTACTCCGTGGCTCGTTTGGAGTCCGATGTGGTTGCCCGAAATGCCGACATATACTTCCGATATTTGAATACCTACCATCCGTTCCGCGTGATCCACGGCGTTGCGGATCGATTGGACCGTTTGGTCAATATCTACAATCGCGCCTTTTCGAATTCCTTCCGAGTCGGCAGATCCAACTCCAATAATATTAAAGGTTCCATTGCCAATTTCCCCAATAATAGCACGAACTTTGGATGTACCGATGTCCAAACTAACAATGATGTCATTGTTGCTCAAGCCCTGGCACCTCCTATTTCCCATTCTAAATATTCTTGCCGTGTTAAATGCACTCTCTACATATTCAACGCCGTTTAACCTTTCCCTCTTTTTTCTACAAATTTTTTGACTTCCAAGTTTTACATCTATCTGACGATAGGACCGCAAAAATCAGAAGAAAAAAGAGGGAGATAGGAAACTAGCCCATAAAATGTATTTTAACATTGTTTTTCACTCATGAGTAGTGTCATTTTGGCCGTTCTCTTCGCCTTCCGGCGGGGGATACGGCACATAGGAATCGGCATCCAGCATTTTCAGCTGTCCGGGATCCTGGTTTTGCAAAATCTCGTTCAAATACTCCGCCTTTTTCGGCAGCAGCGAGATTGCGGAAATCACTTCGAATTCCGAGCGCGTATACATTTTGATCCGGTCCGGATAAGACAAGGTTGGCGAAGGAACGATCTCGGAAATATCGGCGGTCAGCTCGCCCGGGATTTCCGACAACGTTTTGCAGAGTTTCACCAGATTGGGGTCATTCTCTTTCCACCCGGTTAAAATAGGCTTGTCCACCGGCATGGAGCCGTTTTGCAGCAGGATCTTGGTGCCGTTCGCCAGCAGTCCGCTCAGCTTGCCGCCGTCGGTAAGCTCATAGGCCGCAAGCGGAAACTCTTCGATCCGGATCTCGATCTTTCCCGGGAATTTTTTGTCCACGACCGCATGCTCCACGGAAGGAATGCTCTCCAATTTGCGCTCAACGTTCCCCGAACTGACGGCAAAAAACGGCGCCCCGACTTCCAGTCCGGCGGCCTTTAGAAGCTCGCTCTCCGTCGAATACATATTGCCGTGAAACGTAATCGCCGAAACCTTGCTTAAGGACGAGCGAAAAAAAAGCACGCAAAGTAACGAAACGAACAGCAAGATGAGGATCACTTTTACTTTTCGGCCGCTTTTCCTTTTCGGTTTTACCGGCTCTTTCAGGACAGGTACATTCGCTTTGGGCATGTCATTTCTCCGCAACTTTCTGAATAAATAATATAAAAGAACGTCCAAAAGCCTTGATCCCCTCCGGACGGAGGGGATGTAAGGCCAAGCCTCAGGCTAAATCAAGCTGCTTCAGCACGGGGGTTTCGCGATGGATCGCGCCCCCGAGACGCTGGAACATCGTTTCGATCCGGTCGTAGCCGCGATCGATATGATGAACCTGCTCCACGATCGTTTTGCCTTGCGCCGCCAGGCCCGCAATGACTAGCGCGGCGCCGGCCCGCAGGTCCGTGGCCTCCACGGTGGCTCCGTACAATCTCGGCACCCCGCGAATGAAAGCCAGATTCAAATCGACCGAAATGTCGGCGCCCATCCGGACCAATTCGTCCACATGCTTGAATCTGCCCTCGAACACGGTCTCCTTCATTACGCTGAGTCCGTCCGCCAACGCAAGCAATACCATGATTTGCGACTGCAGATCGGTCGGAAAGGAAGGATACGGCGAAGTCACGATCCGCTCCACCGCTCTAGGACGGCCTGCGCTGCTAATCGTTATTATATCATCGGCAGCTCCAATTTGAACACCTGCCCGCCGCAGCACATGAAGCAGGGACACCAGGTGCGCCGGATTGCAGTGGGTCAGCGTCACGCTGCCGCGCGTAGCGGCTACGGCGATCAGCGCGGTTCCGGCAACGATACGGTCGGGGATAACCTCGTAATCGCAAGGATACAGGCGCTCTACGCCGCGAATCGTAATCGTGTCCGTTCCGGCGCCGATGATGCTCGCCCCCATGGCGTTCAAGAAGTTTTGCAGATCCTGAATTTCCGGTTCCCGGGCGGCATTGGTGATTACCGTCGTCCCTTCCGCCAGCGCGGCCGCCATCATGATGTTTTCCGTCGCCCCGACACTGGGAAAATCAAGGTGAATATCGCAACCGACCAGCCTGCTGGCCCGGCACCGGATTTGCTGCTCGCTTTCCTCGATTTGCGCCCCCAGGGCTTCCAGCCCTTTCAAATGCAAATCGATTTTTCGTTCGCCGATGGCGCACCCGCCCGGCTGGTAAATGCAAACCTCCCCGAACCTGGCGAGCAGCGGCCCCATCAAAAAAATCGACGACCGCATCTGCTTCATCAAATCCTCCGGCACATGGCTTGAATCCGCGCTTCCCGTGTCGACCGTAACCGTATCCCCTAAATGGACGGCTTTGCAGCCAAGGCGGCCGAGTATGCCCAGCATGACATCAATATCGAGCAGACGGGGGACATTTCGAAGTTGCACCTTGCCTTCGGACAGCAAACTAGCGGCCAGAATCGGCAGTGCGGCATTTTTTGCTCCATGGATACGAATGGTTCCTGATAGGGGTCTCCCGCCTTCGATCACCAATTTGTCCAATGTATCACCTCCGAGTTTACCGTTCGCCCACGAAAAAAACCTCCGGCACCAAGTTTACGCCGAACTTGTCTTCGACGGATGCCTTGATTTGCTCCATGAGCGCTAGAACGTCCTCTGCTGTCGCTTGCCCGGTATTGACGATGAAATTGGCGTGCAGCGTGGATACTTCGGCTCCTCCGACCTTTAAGCCTTTAAGTCCGGCCGCCTCGATCAGCCTGGCCGAATGGTCTCCCGGCGGATTGCGGAAGACGCTGCCGGCGCACGGCTGCTGAAGCGGCTGCGTTTTGCGGCGGCGGTCCTTGTAAGCCGCCATGGCGGCGGCGATTTCCAGCCGATCGCCGGCAGCCAGCGTAAATTCGGCTTTGGCCACAATGCCGCGCTGTTCGTGCAGGACGGAATGCCGATAGTCAAATTCCATATCCTCTGCGTTGTAAGTGACCAATTCACCCGTCTCCAGAACAATGTCAGCGGATTTAAATATACGTGACACATCGGACCCGTGAGCCCCGGCGTTCATATATACGGCTCCCCCCACCGTCCCGGGGATGCCTCCGGCAAACTCCAGGCCGGTCAGCCCCTGTTTGCCCGCCATGATGCTGAGTCTGACGAACGAAGCGCCCCCTCCGGCCTGGACCTTGCTTCCGTCAAATTCGATCTGCTCCAATCCGGAGCCAAGCCGGATCACGCACCCCCGAATTCCCCGGTCGGAGACCAGCATGTTCGAGCCCTTGCCGACCACCATCCAAGGGATCCGCTCCTCATGAAGCAGCCGGACGAGCTTGGACAGCTGCCCGGGATTCTCGGGTACGACCATCGCGTCAGCGGGACCGCCGATTTTCCATGTTGTATATTTTGACATCGGCTCGTTCGGCAATACCGTTCCGACTCCCTGCCGGGTCAAATTCGATATCCAATGCTGCATCGTAAAATCCCTCCTTGACTTGTAGGCGGAAAACCCGGCTTGTCGCCTGAAGGCACAGGCAGGTTCATGCCATAAACGAAGCCGCGGCCCGGGTCCGTCGGAGCAATTCATGCTAACCGTGTCCTTGTCGCTCCGCTTGGATTGTCACGATTTATAGAGTATCTTATGCCTCCCTCACGGAGAGTGTGACAATCGCCCAGGTCCAGTTCCGCCCTTCGCTTCCCCGCGATTAGCGGCGATTTGCGCGGCTTTGGACAAGACGCCGCATTTCTTTCACCAGCAAATGGGCGGAGTCCGGTTGGCCGAGGCGGCGGGAAGCCGCCGACATCGAGGCGTGGACGGACAGGTCGCTCATGATCCGCTGAACCGAGCCGAACAGGCTTTGCCCGCTCAATTCCGGCTCCAAAATGACTTCGGCGGCTCCGGCCCGCTCCAAAGTCCGGGCGTTTTTCTCCTGATGATTATTCGTTACGTTGGGCGACGGAATAAGGATCGCCGGAATTCCCAGCGCGGTGATTTCCGCCAAGGAGGAAGCTCCTGCTCGTCCCACGATCAAGGAAGTCGCGGCCAGCACCTCCGGCATGTTGTGCACGTAAGGAAGCACCTGCAAATGGTCCGGAAGCCCGCCCAGTTTGCCGCGAATCGCTTCGAGCGTCGCTGCATGGTAAGCCTCGCCGGTAACGTAAACGAACTGCAAATGCGGCGCTTCCGCAAGCAGCGGCGCCATGCCGATCATCGCTTCGTTGATCGCTTTGGCCCCCCGGCTGCCGCCGACGACGAGCACGACCGAACTGCTCGCAGCCAGTCCCAGGGAGGCAAAGCCCTTCGCTCTGTCGGCCGCATGAACGGTTGTGGCCCGCGGATTGCCGGTGTATACGACATTCCCGGCTCCCGGGAACGCAGACTCCGAGCCTTCAAAGCTCACCGCCACGGTCGACACGTATTTGCTTAAAAAGCGGTTGGTCAGCCCCGGAATGGCGTTTTGCTCATGGATGATGCTCGGAATGCCCAGCTTGGCGGCCGCGTATACGACCGGACCGCATACGTAGCCGCCCGTCCCGATGACGACGTCGGGGTTAAATTCCCGCAGCAGTTTTTTGGAGGTGCGCACTCCTTTGAGAAAACGCATGACGGTCTTTATATTTTCGACCGACAGCTTGCGGCGGAAGCCGGTGATGTCGATCGCTTCAAACGGGATGTTGTGCTTCGGAACCAGCGAGCTTTCCAGCCCCCTCCGACCGCCGATGTATAAAAATTCGGAATCGGGAAATTCCTCGGCGCATTGGCTTGCGACGGCCAGCGCCGGGTAGATGTGGCCCCCGGTTCCGCCGCCGCTCAGTACGACGCGCATATTCTCACCTCGCATAACGGGATAAATTAAGTAAAATGCCTAACGCGGTCAGCATCAGCGTCAGCGAAGATCCGCCGTAGCTGATGAGCGGCAGGGTAATGCCGGTGACGGGCATCAGGCCGATCACGACGCCGATGTTGATCACCACCTGAACGGCGACCATCCCGACGATGCCGACGGCCAGCAGGCTGCCGAACGTGTCGTCGATCGTCATCGCAACCCTCATGCCGCGCCATACCAGGATGAGGAACAGCAGCAGAACAAGCAGTCCGCCGATAAAACCAAGCTCCTCGGCCAAAATGGAAAAAATAAAGTCGGTTTGCGGCTCGGGCACATAGCTGTATTTCTGCCGGCTCATCCCGAGCCCCAGCCCGGCAAGCCCGCCGGGACCGATCGCGTACAATGATTGAATGATCTGATACCCTGCGCCAAGCGGATCGGACCAGGGATCGAGAAAAGCGGTAATCCGCTTCAGGCGGTAAGGCGCCGCCAGAATCAGGCCTACGAATCCTAGCGCCCCAAGGCCCGCCAGCCCGGCCAGATGCAGGATTCGGGCTCCGGCCGTAAAGACGATCAGCAGCGAAGCGCCAAGCATGACCGTGCCTGTCCCCAAATCGGGCTGCAGCATGATCAGACCGAAAGCCAGCCCGATCACGCCAAGCGGCGGCAGCAGTCCCTTGGTGAAATTCGTAATCTTGTAATCTTCCTGGCTAAGGAAGTAGGAAAGAAACAAAATCATGCCCAGCTTCATGAACTCGGACGGCTGAATGCCAAACGAGCTGATGCCCAGCCAGCTGCGCGCTCCCCCGCGCACGACCCCGATCCCCGGAATCAGCACGATCACGAGCAGGGCGAAGCAAATGAGCAGCCCCACCTTCGCGTATTTGCGCAGCAGCCGGTAATCGAAATTCATCATCAAAAACATCGCGACCAGCCCGAGCACGGCGAACAACAGCTGACGCTTCACAAAGTAGAAAGAATCGCCGTAATCATGAAAAGCGAGCACCGAACCCGCGCTGTACACCATCACAATTCCGATCGCCAGCAGTCCGAGAATGCTGGCCATAAGCCAAAAATCCGGGGCCGTACGGCTCTTGCTCATCGTGGATGCCACCTCTTGACAGAAAGTAGGGGCTTTTCCACCCCCCTACTTAAAGCGTATGCACCGCCTCTTTAAAAATGCGTCCACGCTCTTCATAGGAGGAGAACATATCCCAACTGGCGCATGCCGGAGAGAGCAGCACGGCATCTCCGGATGCGGCCAAAGCCGACGCCTCCTTCAGCGCGGTCCGCAGCGTTTCCGCGGCGCTGTCACCATTATCGACCACCACGATGTTGGATAGACCCGCAAGTTCTCCGGCTTCGGCGATTTTTTCCTTCGTTTGCCCCAGGGCGACAAGCGCCTTCACTTTCTGTTTAAAAACGGGCACCAGCTCCGTATAATCCGAGCCCCGGTCCAGCCCGCCGGCAATCAGCACGATCGGAGCCGTTAAAGCGCCCAGCGCCATAATCGTCGCCTTCGCGTTCGTCGCTTTGGAGTTGTTGTAATAAACGACGCCGCGCTTCTCCTCGACGTATTCCAAGCGGTGCTCCACACCACGGAACGTACGCAAAGGCTCCACGAGGGCCTCCGGCGCCGCACCCGCGGCCAGGGCGACGGCCACCGCCGCCAATGCGTTCTCCACATTGAACCGTCCGGGCAAGGCGATATCGCGCACATCGACGATTTGCCGCACCTCGCCGTCCGCTCCCCGGTACACAACGCTGCGGTCAAGCCCGTCCTCTACGTCCGGAACATAAGCCGGCCGGATGTACACCCCTTCCGATTTCAGCTCCTCCGTCATCGAAAATGGGATCAGCTTCGCCCCGATATACGGCACCAGCTTGCGGCATGTAGGGTCGTCCCAATTGACGACAGCCGTATCCGCCGCTTCCAGATTGGCGAACAGCTTGGCTTTGGAAGCCACATAGTCATCCATCGTACCGTGGTAATCCAGGTGGGTCTCCGCCACATTAAGCAGGCAAGCAACCTTAGGGCGGAATGCCTGCGTTCCTTTCAGCTGAAAGCTGCTAAGTTCGGCTACAAGCCAGTTGTCGGCGCTCGCCGTTTCCGCCGCTTCGCACAGCGGCGTGCCGATGTTGCCGGCTACGATCGGGCGAAGCCCGGCGGCTTCCAGCATTTTGCCGACCCATGTCGTCGTCGTCGTTTTTCCGTTGGAGCCCGTAATCCCGATGATTGGCGCCGGGCTGAGCCGGTAGGCGATCTCCACCTCGGTCACGACGTCGATCCCCAACTCCAGCGCTTTGGCCACGGGCGGGGCCGAATACGGGATGCCGGGATTTTTCACGACCAATTCGACGCCGGGATGGACAAGTCCGTCCGGATGTCCGCCGTATACAACAGAAATTCCCAAAGCTTCCAATTCGGATGCTTCGGGACACAGTTCCCTCTCCTTTTTATCGTTAACCGTCACGACGGCTCCAAAACGATGCAGGGTTTTCGCGACCTGAACGCCGCTTCTCGCTAAACCGATCACGACCACCTGGCGTCCCCGGTATTCTTCTGGATGCTTCATGATTACAACCCCTTGTTTAAATAAAGTCCAATGCCCGCCAGGATAAGTCCGGCCGCCCAAAACGTCACCACAACCCGCCATTCCGACCAGCCTGACAACTCAAAATGGTGATGAATCGGGCTCATTTTGAAAATCCGCTTTCCTCTCGTTTTAAAAGAGGTCACCTGAATGACGACGGACAGCATTTCGATCACGAAGATGCCGCCGATCACCAGGAAAAGCAGCTCGCTTTTCGTGATAACGGCGATCGCGCCGATCGCCCCGCCGATCCCCAACGATCCGGTATCGCCCATAAACACCTTGGCCGGATGCGCGTTGAACACGAGGAAGCCCAGCACCGCCCCGATCATCGCCGCCGCGCAGACCGCGGAAGGGATCGAAGTCGCCTGCATCGCGATCACCGCGTAGGCGCCGAAGGCGATCGCGCTCACGCCGGACAAAAGTCCGTCCACACCGTCGGTGAAGTTCACCGCGTTGCTGATCGCCAGCATCATGACAATGATAAAAGGGTAATAGAACCAGCCTCCGAGGTCAAAGGACCATCCGGTTCCCGGAATGCCGATCGCCGTGCTGTGCCCTTCCGAAATGAGCAAAGCGCACATGATACCGGCGAACAGCAGCTGTCCGAACAATTTTTGTCTGGGCGTCAATCCCAAAGACCGTTTAAACACGATTTTGATGTAGTCGTCGAGAAAACCGACCAGCCCGAAGCCGAGCGTAGCGATCAGCAGCACGTAGAAATCGGTGTTGATGACCGAAAATTTAAGGAAAGACAACGTGAAGGCAAGCAAAATAATCACGCCGCCCATCGTAGGCGTGCCCGCCTTTTTCTGGTGGCTTTGCGGTCCTTCCCCGCGTATTTGCTGGCCGAATTTAAGCCGTTTTAGCAGCGGAATGATCAGCGGAGCCGAAATGACGGCCAAAATGAAAGATACGCCGATCGTTAACAGAATTAGTCCGAAATCCATGGGATCCCCCCCCCTCTCGCCGGTAGTTAATGCTTTAAGATGTTATGTTTTACCGCGTCCACGACTTCCTCCAGCTTCATGCCCCGGGAGGCCTTGACCAGCACGACGTCCTTCGGATGGATCAGCGAAGTCAAATCGCGGATGAGCTCAGTTTTATCAGTATATGCATGAATGCGCGCAGGTTTCAAATGCCCGGCTGCGCCTTCGGCGATTTTCAGGCCCAGAGTTCCGTAAGTAAAAAGCTGATCCACTTTGTCCGGTGTCAGGGAAGCGCCGATTTCTCGGTGGTATTCCTCTTCGGAAGCTCCAAGCTCGAGCATATCTCCGAGCACGGCGATTCTTTGGCGGAACCCTTTCATTTTTTCCAGCACGCCGATCGCCGCTTTCATCGACGTGGGACTGGCGTTGTACGCATCGTTCAAGATCGTCACGCCGCTTGCGCCGACGATGCGCTCGATCCGCATGCCGGTCAGTTCGGCATGGCGGAGCCCGTCCCGAATCGCGGCTTCGCCGACCCCGTAGCGGCGGGCGACCGCGAGCGCGGCCAAAGCGTTCACCACGTTGTGCTCGCCCAGCAGAGGCAGCTCCAGCGGCTCCCCGCCGGTCCCGCGCGAAGTGAACAGGGTGCGGTCCTCCATGAACATCATTCCGGTCGGGTATTCATCATTGCCTTGGCCCAATCCGAACGTGACGGTCCGCAGCCGGTCCGGCTTATGCGTGTCCGCCTCATTGAGCACCCGGGGAATCAAAGGTTCGTCCCCATTGTAAACGAACAATCCCCCGGGCTTCATCCCCGCGAGGATCTCCAGTTTCGCCCGCGCGATTTCCTCCCGCGAGCCGAGCTGCAGCAGATGCGCTTCGCCGATGTTCGTAATGACCGCCGTCTCGGGTTCGGCCAGTTTGGACAGCAGCTCGATTTCGCGGCGGCCGCTCATGCCCATCTCCAGGACGGCGATCTCCGTATCCTCGGGCATCGCCAGCACCGTCAGCGGCAGTCCGATGTGGTTATTAAAATTCCCTTTGGTTTTATGCACTTTGTACGTTGTGGACAAAAGCGAGTAAACGAGGTCTTTGGTCGTCGTTTTCCCGTTGCTGCCCGTAATGCCGACCACCTTGGCACCCGCCTGGATCAAGTAGGACTTGGCCAGCGTTTGCAGCGCCTCCAGGCAATCGTCCACCAGTACGGCCGGCCCGGGAGGCGTTCCCTTGGACCGCTCCCACAGAGTTGCGGCAGCTCCGGCCGCGAGACAGTCCGCCGCAAAATCGTGGCCGTCGAACCTTTCTCCGGATAACGGAATAAACAAACAGTCCTGCGTGATTTGCCGGGAATCGGTGACCGCTCCGCGCACCGCAATGCCGGAATCGGCCGCCTCCCGCACTTGTCCGCCGCACATCGCGGCTATATCCGCCAGATTTCTAATTATCACTTCGCCAAACCCCTTATCGCTTCTTTTGCTACGATCCGATCATCAAAATCGAGCACCGCGGTTCCGATCAACTGATAGGTTTCATGACCTTTCCCCGCAATCAATACTACATCTTCACGGCTTGCCATTTCAATAGCCTTTTGGATGGCCTCGCGGCGGTCGACGATCAGCTCGTAACGGCTGCGGTCCACCCCGTCGCCGATCAATCCCTGCTCGATGTCGCTTAGTATAGCATCGGGATCTTCGGTGCGCGGGTTGTCGGAAGTCACGATGACGTGATCGGCGTATTTCGCGGCGATCCGCCCCATGATCGGGCGTTTCGTGCGGTCCCGGTCGCCGCCGCAGCCAAAGACGCAGATGACGCGGCCTTTGGCAAATTCGTTTACGGTCCGCAGCACGTTTTCGAGCCCGTCGGGCGTGTGGGCGTAATCGACGATGACGGCGAAGGATTGGCCTTCATCGACCGCTTCAACCCGTCCCTCCACGCCTTTGACCGCTTCCAGGCTGGCCTTGATCCTTTCGAGCGGAATCCCTTCGAGCAAAGCGGCCGCGATCGCGGCAAGCGCGTTGTACACATTAAACTTGCCGACCATCCGCAGCGAAATGTCGGCGCTGCCTTGAAATGTATCGACATGGAACGAGGTGCCTTTCGCCGTTACGGAAATATCCGAGGCGCGGACATCGGCCTCGTTCTCCACCCCGTACGTGATCGTTTCCGCGGCGGTTTGCTTGGCAAAATAAGAGCTGGCGGGATCATCCGCGTTAAGGACCGCGTAGCTGCGCTCGTCCGGATTGAGCGGATAGTTGTTGCCAAGACGGGAGAAGAACAGCCCCTTGGCCCCGCGATACTCTTCCATCGTGTTGTGATAATCCAAATGGTCCTGCGTCAAATTCGTAAAGACGGCCGTCCGGAAATGCGTTCCTTTGACACGGCCCTGGTCCAGCGCGTGGGAGGACACCTCCATGACGCAGTAAGCCGCGCCGCCTTCGGCCATTTCGTGCAAATACTGCTGCAGTTCGAGCGATTCCGGCGTCGTGCCCGACATCGGATACGTCCGGCCGGCGAATTTGCGCTGAATCGTTCCGATAAGTCCCGTAGAGCGCCCTTGATCCTCAAGAATGCGTTCGATCAAATAAGTCGTTGTCGTTTTGCCGTTCGTTCCGGTAACGCCGATGACCTTCAGCCGCCGGCTGGGGAAGCCGAAGAACACGTTGCCCAAAACCGCCATCGCCAACCTGCTGTCTTTCACTTTAAGCTGCGGCAGCGGACAATCGTCAAGCCAACGCTCCACGACGAGCGCCACCGCTCCTTTGTCCGCGGCTTGCGGAGCGAAGTCGTGCCCGTCGACCGTATGGCCGGGAAGGCAGATAAACAAATCACCGGGCTGAACTTTCCGCGAATCGATGGCGATGCCTTCGCACGCCAGCTCCCCGTCGCCTCGTATTTGCGAAGCTATCAAATAAGTCGCCAATTCCTTAAGCTGCATAGCTAACCCCTCCGTATTTCAACAACGTTCGTAAACACTCACTCTATATTATCACCAAAAACTGCAAAGTTCAGGAGAATTATTCATTATGGTTATGTTGTTGTTCCGCATCCGCCTCGCTGCCCATATAAATTCGGATCGTCGACCCCTTTTCGACCCGGGCTCCGGCTTTCGGCGCCTGATTGATCACGACGTTCCCCGCCCCCGATTTCGCCAAATTAAAATTCATGTTGAGGTCCTCGTAGATTTCCTGCGCCGTATGTCCGATCAGATCGGGAACCGTGACGATCGGCGTCTCGCCGTATTTGTATTTCTTGGTAACCTGCTGCTGGCGGGGCGGAACTTGCATGTATTCCAGCGCATCCTTCATGATATTCCGCACGATCGGAGCGGCTACCACGCCGCCGAATTGGATCCCTTGCGGATTGTCGACCGCCGTATAAACGACGATTTGCGGATCGTCCGCCGGAGCGAAGCCGATAAAAGAAACGATATGCTCGTTTGCAGAATAACGCCCGTTTATGACCTTTTGCGCCGTCCCGGTCTTCCCGCCCACGCGGTAGCCGTCGATAAAGGCGTTGCCGCCCGTACCGTTGGCCACGACGCTTTCCAGCGCGGAACGAATCTGCTTGGACGTCTCTTCCGAGATGACCTGACGCACCAGTTGCGGCGCCGTTTCCGAGACAACCTCGCCCGTATCGGGATTGGTCCACGCCTTGGCGACGTAAGGTTTATACAGCTTGCCGCCGTTGATCGCGGCCGAAACCGCGGTGATCTGCTGAATCGGCGTCACCGACACCCCTTGGCCGAACGAGGTCGTCGCCAGCTCCACCGGGCCGACCCGGGACAGCTTGAACAGGATGCCGTTTTCCTCGCCGTTCAGGTCGATGCCGGTTTTGCTGCCGAAGCCGAAATTTTTGATGTACTGGAACAGCGTTTCTTTGCCCAGGCGCTGCCCGAGCGCTACGAACCCGGGGTTGCAGGAATTCTCCACCACCTGGAGGAACGTCTGGCTGCCGTGCCCGCCCCTCTTCCAGCAGCGGAGCGTGGCCCCGCCAACTTTGACATACCCCGGATCAAAAAAGCGCTCGCCCAGCAGATCCACCTTCTTCTCTTGGAGCGCGGCGGCCAAGGTGATGATCTTGAACGTGGAACCCGGTTCGTACGTCATCCAGATCGGAAGGTTCCGGTTATACACCGCCGGATCGTATTCCTGATACTGCCCGGGCTCAAATCCCGGTCTCGCCGCCATGCCTAAAATTTGTCCCGTTTTCGGATCCATCGCGATCGTCAGGGCCGAGTCGGCCTGCAGCCGGTCCATCGCCTGATCCAGCTCACGCTCGATAATGCTTTGGATCGATTTGTCGATCGTCAGCGTCAGGTTCAGCCCGTCTTTCGGCTCCACATATTTCTCCGAGGACCCCGGCATCAATCTGCCCCCGGCGTCGGACAAATAGGACACGCTGCCGTTCATGCCGCTCAGCAGGCTCTCGTATTTGCTTTCCACTCCGGTCAGCCCCTGATTGTAGCTGCCGGTAAAACCCAAGATATGAGCGGCAAGTCCTCCATAAGGATAATATCTTTTGTTGTCTTCGGCAACAACAATACCCGGAAGAGCCAAATCACGAATTTGCTGCGCTTTTTCCATCGTAATTTTGCGTCCGCCGGGTTGCAGCCTGACTATGGATTGTTTCTTGGTGATCGACTTCAAAATCGCGTCCTCGCTCATGCCGAGCAGAGGCGCCAAGCTTTTGGCCGTTTGCTCCGGATGTTTAATTTGCACCGGGATGGCCATGACCGTCGGCGTCGTGATGTTATATGCAAGCACGTTGCCGTTCCGGTCGCTGATTTCGCCGCGTTTCGCCGAATAAGGGATGTTCCGGCGCCAGGAGTCCTCCGCTTTGGCCGACAATTCCGCTCCCTTTCCGATCTGCACATAGGCAAGACGCACGGCAAGGGCCGCAAACAACAAACACAACACCATCAACAGCCAGAACAGTCTTCGTCTGACGGTAAACTTAGAAACTTTCACTGGTTGCCCCCCTATCCCATCCTGACGCTTGAATGTTTTCATATCAAGGATATTCAGGACAACCAGGGGTTAGAACAAGCTATGGCGAGTTCGCGGACTGGCCGGGGGCTTCGCCGTTCGCCGCCGCACCGCCGTCCCCCGCCGCTTCCTCCTTCGTTTCCTCCTTCGTAACCGGGGGCTTCAAGGTCAATTCCACCCTTCGGGCTCCGTTCTCTTCGATGACTTTTTGCGAGTCGACATACCCTTCGCCTTCAGCCGTAACCGGCACCTGCAGCACGGATAACAGCTCCATGGCATCGCGCAGCGATTTCCCCCTCAGGTTGGGGATCTTCACGTCGGTCCCCTTTTCGGTCAGCAAATACACGAACTGGCCCGATTTCAGCACGCTCCCCGCCTTCGGGTGCTGGGTGATGATGTCCTCGCCGCTGCCCAGCGTCACGTAGGAAATCCCCTGGCCGGCGAGTTTGTTTTTGGCCTCCTGAACCGGCAGCTTGCTCAATTCGGGAACCTTCGGCCCGCTCGCGGCCGGTTTCGTTTTCCCGGTCCCGCCATCGTTCATTTTGGGCACACCCATATACTGCAGGATTTGATTCATGATTTTTTGGAACACCGGACCCGCGGCCGTCCCCCCGCCCAGATCGGGGTCCTTCGGTTCATCGATCAGGACCAGCAGGGCAACCTTCGGATCGTCCACCGGCGCGTAACCGAGAAAGGAAACGACCTGCTTCAATTTGGTGTATTCCCCGTTAACGGGCTTTACCGCCGTTCCCGTTTTCCCGGCGACCCGGTACCCCTCGATATAGGCGTGGCGGCCGGTCCCGTGCTTCCGGTCGGAAACGACCTGCTCCAAGTAGCCTCCGACTTCCTTGGCGGTTTCCGGCGTGATTACCTGGCGCACCACTTTGGGTTCGGTTTTTTCCGTTTTGCCGGTCTGAGGGTCGGTCAGCGATTTGACGATATGCGGCTCCATCAGCTTGCCGCCGTTGGCGATGGCCGATATCGCAACGATCTGCTGCAGCGGCGTCACGAGCAGCTTGCCGTGCCCGTAGGACAGCGCCGCGAAGTCGGCCTGCTGCTCCGGATTCACGAGCCCTTTGTATTCGCTCGGCAGCTCGATGCCGGTTTTTTGCCCGAACCCGAAGTTTTCGGCATAGGTTTTGAGGCGTTCGGGGCCCAGCTTTTCGTAACCCAATTTGACGAACGCAACGTTGCTGGAACGTTTGACGCCTTCCAAATAAGTGATCGGCCCCCAGCCGGATTTTTTAATGTCACTGACCGTCCGGCCCGCGATATGAATACTCCCGGACATATATTTATCTTCCGGATTAAACAAACCTTCCTGAACAGCCCCGGCCAAGGTGACGATTTTAAACGTTGAACCCGGTTCGTACACCGATTGGACGGCATGGTTGTAAAAATTTCTCTGATCGACGCCGGCCCAATATTCGTTGGGATTATAGGTGGGCATGTTCGCCATCCCAAGAATTTCCAACGTGTTCGGATCGGCCGCGATAACGGTCATGCTGATCGGCTGCAGCTCGTTATACGCTTCCTTCATCGCCTGTTCGATGTAATACTGGATCGTATTATCGATCGTCAGCTGCAGGTTCTGCCCGTTTTGGGCCGGCTGGTAAATTTCGCTGGCTTTCGGGATTTCGATCCCTCTGCCGTCACGTTTGTATTCAAGGAAGCCGTCCTGCCCCTTAAGCTGTTCGTCATAAAAAGCCTCCAGGCCGGATACGGCGTTGCCGTCGCGGTCGGTATAGCCCAAAACATGCGCCGCCAGGCTCATTCTGGGATAATAGCGCTTCTGCTCCTTCATCAAGTAAATGCCGGCGTCTTCCACTTTTTCATTTTGTTTCAGCAGCTCGTTGATAAAAGCCTCCACTTGATTCTTTAGCTCCTGGTCGATTTTCAAACCTTCGTTGCGCACTTCCCGGTGGGTGGAATACTTCCCGTTTTTCTTGGCGTTGACAAGCTCGCGCATCTCCTGCTCATCCTTGCCGAGAATCCGGCTTAGCCCTTGAACCACTTCATTTTCCAGCCCGTTGGCATGGATAATTTGCGGATTGACCGCCACCGTATAGGCGGGAGCGTCCACGGCCAATACGTCGCCTTTGCGGTCCGTGATCATTCCCCGGCTGGCGGGCAACACCTTTTTGGTCGACCAGAGCTTTTCGGCATGCGCCTGCCAAAAATCCCCCTGCACGATCTGCAGCCAAAACACTCTTCCTATCAATACAGCAAAAAAGAGGGTAACGCATCCCCCTATCAGCAGCGTCCGCAGTCTTACTCTTTTCAACATGGCAAAACCTCTCCAATTGCCGTTATTTCCAAACCGGCCATCGGCCGGCAGCCTGCCCGGCGGTGCCTTAACCGCTCGGACCGCCGCTGCCGGCTTGTCCGCCATCGCCGCTAGTGCCCGCGGCGGCCGTGGACTCGCCGCCAGCTTCACCGTCGGCCGCCTTATCGCCGTCCGCCTCGCTGCCGTCCGCCTCGCTGCCGTCCGCCGCTTTCCCGTTCGTCTCCTCCTCCGTGACAGGCGGTTCCAGCGTTAATTCGACCCGTCGCGTTCCGTTCTCTTCGACCACTTTTTGCGAGGCGACGTATCCTTCGCCTTTCGCCGTGACCGGCACTTGAAGAACCGATAGCAGCTCCATCGCATCCCGCAGCGATTCGCCTTGCAGATTCGGGATTTTCATATTTGCTCCTTCTTCGGTAAGCAAATAAACGAATTGACCCGTTTTCAAGACGCTTCCCGCTTTGGGGTATTGGGAAATGATCTCCGTTCCGCTTCCCAAGGTGGCATAGGAAATTCCGCCGGCAACAAGGGTGTCTTTGGCTTTTTGCACGCCCATTCCCTTAAGGTTGGGAACCTTCGGCCCGCTGCTCTCGGCCTGCTTGGTTTTGTCGGCGTTGGGATCGGTGGTTTTAGGCACACCCATATATTGAAGCGTTTGATTGACGATTTTTTTGAACACCGGGGCCGCCGCCGTTCCGCCGCCCAGCTCGGAATCCCTCGGTTCGTCGATCAAAACGAGGACGGCGATTTTCGGATCGTCCACCGGCGCATAGCCGATAAAAGAAACGACCTGTTTGGAATAGTTGTATTCGCCGTTGACGACTTTTACGGCCGTTCCCGTTTTCCCGGCAATCCGGTAACCCTCGATATAAGCGTGACGGCCGGTACCGATTTTTTGGTCGGATACGACTTGCTCCAAATAACCGCCAACTTGCTTGGCGGTTTCCGGCGTGATCACCTGGCGGATAACTTTCGGATTGATCTCCTCCGTCTTACCGGTTTGCGGATCAGTGATGGATTTAACGATATGCGGCTCCATCAATTTGCCCCCGTTCGCCACCGCCGCCACGGCCACGATCTGCTGCAGCGGCGTAACGAGCAGCTTGCCGTGCCCGTAGGACATCGCCGCGAAGTCGGCTTGCTGCACCGGGTCCACGATCCCTTTGGCCTCGCCCGGCAGCTCGATGCCCGTTTTTTGCCCGAACCCGAAATTGTCGACATAGCTTTTCAGCCGTTCGGGTCCCAGCATTTCGTAGCCCAGCTTGACAAAACCGACGTTACTGGAGCGTTTTACGCCTTCCAAGTATGTGATCGGCCCCCAGCCGGATCGCTTTAAATCGTGGATCGTTCGCCCCGGAACACGGATACTCCCCGACATATAAGTGGCATTCGGGTTAAAAAGACCCTCCTGAACAGCCCCGGCCAAGGTCACAATTTTAAACGTGGAACCCGGCTCGTACACCGATTTAATCGCATGGTTGTAAAAGTTTTTCTGATCGACGTCGGCCCAATACTCGTTGGGGTCGTATGTAGGCATGTTCGCCATTCCGAGAATTTCCATCGTTTTCGGATCGACGGCGATGACGCTCATACTGATCGGCTGCAGCTCAGCATACGCTTCCTTCATCGCCTGCTCGATATAACGCTGGATCGTATCATCTATCGTTAACTGCAGGTTTTGCCCGTTTTTCGCCGGCTGGTAAATTTCGCTGGCTTTCGGGATTTCGATCCCTCTGCCGTCGCGTTTATATTCGATATAGCCGTCTTCTCCCTTAAGCTTCTTATCGTAATAAGCCTCCAGGCCGGACACCGCGTTTCCGTCACGGTCGGTATAGCCCAAAATATGAGCGGCCAGGCTCTTTTGGGGATAATAGCGTTTTTGTTCCTTCATCAAATAAATGCCGGTGTCTTCCACTTCCTTATGCTCTTGCAGCAGCTTGTTTCTGAATGCCTCGACTTGACCTTTAAGCTCCTGGTCGATCTTTAAGCCTTCGTTGCGCACTTCCCGATGGGTGGAATACTTTCCGTCCGACTTCTTTGCATTGACGAGTTCGCGCATCTCCTGCTCATCTTTGCCGAGAATCCGGCTTAGCCCCTCAGTCACTTCATTTTCCAGCCCTTTGGCATGAATGATCTCCGGATTGATCGCTACCGTATAGGCGGGAGCGTCCATGGCCAATACGTCGCCTTTGCGGTCCGTAATCGTTCCCCGTGTGGCCGGCAAATCCTTTCTGGTGGACCAAAGCGCTTCAGCATGCGCCTGCCAAAAATCCCCCTGCACGATCTGCAGCCAAAACACTCTTCCTATCAATACAGCAAAAAAGAGGGTAACGCATCCCCCTATCAGCAATGTTCGCAGCTTTATTCTCTTGATCATGGCAAAACCTCATTAAAATAGAGTTAATTTCGGATCGCCGTCAGGCCGTCCGCATTGTCCGTATGATCCGCACCCTCGTTGGCCCTAATTGCCGGCTTGGTCCGAGGGTGCGTCCGTTTCCGAATTTGCCGCCGTTGAAGCACCCGGCGGAACCTGAACATGGAATCCTTCTACTTCGGGCTCAACGTAACCAAGCTTGGCCGCTTCCTCAGGGATTTGTTCCTCCAGTTTCTCTTTTTTGACCGTTAGCTCCTTGATCTCGGCGCTCATCGCTTGAATATCCGCATTCAAATTAAACATTTGCCGCTTGATGTTGTAAAGTGTAACATTTTGCCATAAAAGACCAGCCATCACCGCCACACAAAAAATAATCGTTACCATGTACAACAGTTTCTCGCGAACCTGAAGCGTTGAGCGGCGAGTGACGACCTTCGTCGTTTCACGATAGCGCTGCGTTGACGGATTTTTGCGTTCCGCTGATTTCTGCTTAACTGCCAAATTCCCCCGCGTATAAGCCATTTACGATTCCTCCACTAAGGTTTGCAATTTCTCCGCCACGCGCAATTTTGCCGACCGCGCCCGCGAATTCTCCGCCAGTTCCCTCTCCGACGGGACCACCGGTTTCCGGTTTATCAACTTCAGCGATCCCTTTCCCCCGCATACGCACATCGGAAAGTCGGGGGGACAGGTACATTTCTCCACATAACTAGAAAAAATTTGCTTGCAGATGCGGTCTTCCAAAGAATGAAAGGTGATGACCGAAACTCTCCCGCCCGGCGCCAAACAACGAATCGCGGCATGGAGTCCTTCTTCAAACGCGCCAAGCTCGTCGTTTACGGCGATCCGCAGCGCCTGAAAGCTTCGTTTGGCCGGGTGCCCGCCCGTTCGCCGGGCCGCCGCCGGGATTCCTTCCTTGATCAGCTCGACCAATTGACCGGTCGTTTCTATCGGTTCCTGTTCGCGCCTCTCCACGATGACTTTGGCGATGCGTCTGGAAAACTTCTCCTCCCCGTACTGGAACAAAATGCGGGCAATTTCCCGCTCCGGCCACTCGTTGACGATGTCCCTCGCTGTGAGCCGCGCCGATTGATCCATGCGCATATCGAGGGGGGCGTCAGCGTTGTAGCTGAATCCGCGTTCCCCCTCGTCGAACTGCGGAGACGAAACGCCCAGGTCAAACAGCACGCCATCCACTTGCGGGACGCCGTTCTGCTGCGGGATGCCGCTTAGCTCCAGCAGCTTTTGTTCCAAATGGCGAAAATTGCTTTTCACCAAAGTTAACTTGTCCGCATAAGGGGCCAAACGCTCTTTGGCGTTGTCCAGCGCCCAATCGTCCTGATCAAAAGCGATCAGCCTGCCGCCTTCGCCAAGCTGGGACAAGATGACCGAGCTGTGGCCGCCGCCCCCCAGCGTACAATCTACGTAAATGCCGTCCGGCTTGATGCGCAGCCCTTCTGTCGCTTCTGCTTTAAGCACCGTGATGTGATGAAACACGACTAACGCCCCTCCAGACTAGAACTCGATTTTTAAAAATTGAAGTCGACCAGCTTCTCGGCAATCTCGTTAAACGTATCCTCCGACTGCTGGAAGTATTGCTCCCAAATGTCCTTGCTCCAAATCTCAACCCGATTCGATACGCCCAGAACGACGCAATCTTTCTCCAGCTTCGCGTACTGCCTTAAATTGCCTGGCAGGTTTACCCTTCCCTGTTTATCCCACTCGCATTCCGTAGCTCCCGAGAAAAAAAAGCGGGTAAACGCACGCGCATCCGACTTCATGAGCGGCAAAGCTTTCAGCTTCTGTTCCAGTACTTCCCATTCCTGCATCGGATACACGAAAAGACACTGGTCCAAGCCGCGGGTAACAACAAAAGAGCTTCCGAGGAGATCGCGAAACTTAGCCGGGATAATTATCCGGCCCTTGTCGTCAATGCTATGTTGGAATTCCCCCATAAACATTGGTGTCTCACTCCCTACCTCTTTCCCCCACTTTACACCACTTTGCCCCACATGTTAAGTACCTATTCTGCATTTAACGGAAAAATCCTGCTAGTGCGCGGAAATTTTTTGAGAAGAGGGAAAGGCGGGACACTGACATAACTGCGAAAAAGTTGAGACAAGCACTCCACATTGGACACGCCTCCTCAACTTGCGAATGCTGTTGCTATCGGATAAGCCAACTTAGGCAGTTCCAAACTATTCACCGTTACGCCGTACTAGAGAAGCAGCAAAAAGCCCCTTTTCCTAATTTTTAGGAAAAAGGGCTATCCTGAAATTCTTTTTCGCTTGCTCAGTTCCGTACCGATTCTTTGGGGACGCGCTTAATAGTTGAAATAGCCGGCTACTTGAACGACCGACCGGCCGTCCGCTTCAAAATAGCGACAATTTATGTGCTTAATATCCGTAGTTCTCGCCCGGTCATCCCATTAGCGGCATTTTTTGTACTTATTTTCCTATGAATGGTCCAGGACGAGGACATTTCCTTGCGACCTTAAGAAAATAGCGGCATAAAATGCCTCTACTTCTCTTAAATGAACGGATATCGCGGGAATAAAGACATTTTTGGACCTCTGTCAAGAAAGTGGACACCCTCTAAGTGAAAAATACTAGGCCGTCTTTTTAAAACGTGCAGCAAATTGAACCGGTGACAAATAACCGATCGAACTATGGATTCGTTTGCGGTTGTAGAAGAATTCAATATACCGAAAGATGGACTCGTATGCTTGCTGCTTGGTCTTGAATCTTGTACGGTAGATGAGTTC
>SNQW01000172.1_pt1 | contig 44147 bp, 36 predicted proteins | sample 2580511 | NCBI WGS metagenome assembly SNQW01 (sample SAMN10953775, study PRJNA522744) | food fermentation metagenome | isolation source: 8-hour incubation of native-enriched microbial consortia from nixtamalized... | place: Mexico | collected 2017-09-24 | reverse complement strand
GCTCTTCTTTGAGAAGGCTTTCAGCTGTGAAACCATGTGTATTTGTAATTGTAAGTTTTCTCATCTAATACCGCTCCTTTTTTATGTTCGTAGGAGTCAGTATTGCCAAAAAATCATTATGTTAAAACTTTAGTCAATGCCTATATAGTTGCTCAAAGGTTTCAATCAGTTTCTTTTGCTTAGCGCCCGAAACTTTCTTTTCAATTTGGGGGTAAAAGAGAAACAATATTCCTGCAATTAAAAACCCAATACCTTATACCGTGCGCAAATTCCTATCCCCGTCCTACTTCATTTACTTTAATCATCTTCTCCCTATTTCTCCTTATTTGGCGAGTAAAAAATGTACTAAACATTCATTACAAATGCGCCATATAAATGTTAAAGCTTCAGAGTAAAACTCATATCTAAAGTGTATATAGGTAATCTGTACAATTTCTGTACAAATCATAATCGAGTAGGAAGGGGCGATTAACCTCCGATCTATCACACCACCATACGTACCGTTCAGTATACGGCGGTTTATTATGTACGCCGCAAAGTGTGATACCGTTCTTTTAGATTCTTGAGTTGATACGATTCGAAGAATCGATTATTAAGAACTCGGTCCAAAACAGGTCTTTTCGACATTCACCAATATTCCTTGCGAGAATTTCCCCACTCATAGGCTTTTGTTCGGGGAAGCTTCCATTCTTTTCATAAGCACATTCACAATCGCCTGCGAACCCATGAGTCAAGAGTACAAAATACGCTTGGCGTATCTACTAATGCAAAATACCCCATCCATCCCGTAAGGTATTCATTTAACTTCTCGATTCTGTCCCATAAAGATACGGGTCTTCTTTAGGAAGTAATTGACGGATTTTCTGTTTGACGCGTTGTAAAGAATCTCACCGGCTTTAGATCATTCACTAGCAAATACACTATTTCTCTCGCTTCTAGTTCAGATGTGTAATTTCCCTTTTCATACGCCCGTAGGAAAACCTCCAGTAGTCCTGATTGATCCAATTGATCTTGTCCCTTCATTTTTTTACTCCTCAGCTCTTTGATAAGTTTTCAATACGTATGTATATCAGCATACAGATAACAATCCCAACTAGACCACCTATGGAATCCACGAAAACATCTGCCAGACGCGGAGTACGAGTCGAGATAAAGACCTGGTGAATTTCGTCCAACGATGCAAACCCCAAAATAAAAAGAGTGGATCCAATCACTCGCTTTTGGATTGAAAAATACGTATAATACACCAAAACACGATAGATCAAAAACCCCAACAAAAAATTCGTACCAAAGTGTGCGGCTTTACGAATGAAAAACTCCAAAAAACCGGCTGGCCCCATACTTTGTACACTCACTTCCGTACTTCATAATAGAAGCGGACACCTGAAAACATCTGCTCGACCTGATGCATATTCAGATACCGCGCCAGTTGTGGACGTATGTCCTGCTGCTCATATGATTGCGAAGACGAGAAAAAAATCGCCAGGATAAGTACAATCGGGGGCAGCCAGTAATACAGAAAATACTTTTTGCTCATTGCATACTCCCTTCTTTGACATTGTATTCTCCACACCATTTTGATCTATATACTTAATTCTCATTTTTCTATACCGGACGCTTTTCTTTATCTTTTATAAATACATACTTGAAGCAGATTTTCGGCCTAGTTTGGGAGTTTTAAAAAAAGAAAAAGGGACTACAGTCATACTGTATCTTTTTCTATTAAAATGAAAATACTTACTAAAAAGGAGGACGGCGTATGGATTCCAATGGTGACGATAACGAGAAAAAAGAAAAAGGGAACAAACCATCATTTATTTTTGGCTTTCGTAATGCTCTATTAATGAGCATCCCCCTATGGATTTTGATTATTTACGGTCTTATTAAGTTTTTTTATATATAGACTGTAGAAGTTACCTTTATAATTTCCATATATGGCAGGGGCGCAAAGCTATAGAGGCTAACTTAGAGTCCTATCTAATATGCCAGCCAGTTACCGAATGTAAGTCTCTGTCCAATTCTTTGCGATTCAAACAATGGAGATTTTACATATGATATGGTTAGTTTTAATAGCTACGCTATGGATGGTAGGTATTGGATTTTACCTAAGCTTGATGACTGTTGTAAAACAAGCAGATGAAAGAGCTGCAGCCATGTATAAAAGAAAAATTTTTAAATCCCAGGAAGATATAGGTGGAATAAATAGAGCTAATTAAGTATAACTAAACAACCTGAGTTCGAAACTTAGTCGAACTCAGGTTGTTTAATTAGGCCCTTTTTAATTTTCTCCACTAGACAAAGATAAGTTCAGAACGGCCTCTTTTTATTTTACTTCCTTCAATACTTTAATAAATACCTCTTGTGAACTCCCCCCACTTCAACTTTCACATTAATTTAAAACAAGCTTCATCCCAGCTCCTTCTCTAAATTACGTATGTAATCAATACCTGATTGTGAAAGAACAATTTTTAGTTGTAACTCATCAGATGATTCTAATTTCAAATTAATAAATCCCCTCCTTTGTAAGTATCTATATGCTAATGCTTCTTTTCTTGTTTTTATAGATACTACTATAGAACGGTCAGGATTTTTTATATAATTTATATAAATATCTTTCAATATACCTAGCCTGTAATCTTGGGTTTTTATCATTTTGCATCCATCCTTTCCATTTTTTTCTTTATTGTATTGCGAAAATTCACCCTATACCTAATTATCCCAGCCAATTAAAAATTATATTGTTAGGTATTTGAATTGTTTGCGGTTTTTGAGAAGGAAAAACGCTACTCAAAGCAATAATGGATCCGGGTTGGATAATCGAACACAGCCTGATGATTGGTTGACCCGAATTGAACTTTCAATATAGATACCATGAATAGCAACCTACCCCATACCAAATCCTGCTTTACCGTATATGTTTGGAAGTTTACCCAACAGGCGTAAAACCCGGTCTTGAATGACCATTTAGCATATAGCCATGTTTAGAGATCATGATTTGTACAGGTTCATAAGAAATTTGCAAGGCACTATGCCTATCCAAAATCTTGGGGTAAAACATGTCTGGCGGCTGTTTAACGTTCGGGTGATATACCCATCCCCCATTGCTATCAAACTGAGATACAACATGATTGCTTCCTAACCGTGCTTCGATGGGGATAAAACTTAAATAATTGTTCGGATAGTCGCCTACAAGACTTTTCATATCGTTCAACAGGTTTCCCTTATCCTTGAATAAGATGAAAAAGTCATTATAAGTTTAGAAAAGAAAATATGGCATATGCCGGACCCTGCCCTGACATATACCATTATCTGTGGAGCCATAGGAGTATTCTTTACAATAAACACATTTCTTTTGAGATATAATAGACATCCCTTTTTAAGAAGATTGTTATATTTTTTTCTGGTTTATTTCGCCACTTTTTAGATGTTACTTATTTGAAAAAGCACTTAATTAGCATCCTAAAAACCAATAAATTATAAATCATTACCTACTATTTTCAATTTAATTTTTTATCTTCCGGTCTAATTAAGAACAAAAGTTGCTCAAGAAAAGTTTTTTGTAACAAAAGTAACCTTTCTTAAACAGTAAGTTGAATTTTTTCGAATGGCATTCACAAATCATAAATACCTTGTATTTTTTATACATAGCATGATGATGAATACTACACCTTCCTTATGCTCTATTATCTGAATTATTTAAACCCTTATTTTTCCCTGTAGTACGGAGAAATTCGCGAATTTCTATTGGCGTTATTCCATTTTCTTTAGCCTCAGTTAGCAATTGAACCCACTCTAAATCCAAATCTGATTCTACTTCCCTTTCTACTATACGTTCCATTTTTATAATCCCCCTATACCCGGTTTTTCAGGTAATCCAGCCGTTTAGACCTGTGATTTTTCAACCCCACTTTTCATAAGTTTGCCTTTTTCTGTAAGTATATTGGTTAATAAAGCCTGTAATAAATAGGGAATAAACACCAATTTATAGTGTTTATTATATGTTAATTTATCCCTATTAGTATTAGGTAGCAGGACTCTCCCATGTTCCTCATCTGTCTACTTTTTTTCGTGCGGCTACCTAGTGAAGAACCGAGGTTTTCTTCTTCCTTCATAATCAGGTGCTAAAGCACATCATTGCTAAGAAACAAAAGTTGTTCTTATTGACAGCACAGCATTGCAAAACAGTCTATATAATGAATAACAAAGTGGAGAAAATTCACATGCTACGAATGGTATAAGTTATATAAATTTCATCTAGCTACTACGCCTAGTAGGCTAAATGGCCTATAATGGCCAATGTATAGGGTAGCAATTATGTGCTATTCTTATTCAAGAAGTTAACTGATTTTGGGATTGGTCTTATTCTTGGTGATAAAGCTTATGACAGCAAAAAGGTTCGCAAACAATCAACGAAACATAAACTTCTTTTCTCCAATAAATCAGAAAAAGAGGGGAAATGAAAAGATGCATAGGGTCGTGTCTCGTTCTACTTGTCCATCGTTCAAAATTGAACAGCTCTTTTCCTCTTTAAAAAATAAGCTAGGGCTTGAACAGCCGTATTGGTATAGTAAAAATCACCATCATTTTCATTACCAACTGTATTTTCTTATTCATAACATTGAATTTTTATTCTAGTTTTGCAACACCATCATATATAAATAAAATGAGTTGGAATTTTCCAACTCATTTTATTTATGTCCTTATACAACTACTTCTTTCATAATAGATTTCATCTTAAATAAGTTATTATAATTATAGTAAATTATATTATTGCTAATAACGTTGACACAATCTTTCGTATCAAAAATCACTGGCTGCTCCATATTTAATTCTATACTTCTTTCATCTAATGATTTAAATTCATTATGATCTGTTAATACCAAGATACACTCCGCACCTACAATAGCCTCCTCAAACGAAACAAGGGGGAATGTAACTTTTTCTTGTGTTACATGAGGATCGTAAATCCCAAGCTGATAACCCTTTTCTTTTAATAACTCTATAATCTTAATTGCAGGACTTTCACGAACATCATCAATATTCCCTTTATAAGCTAAGCCAAACAGGGCAATTTTAGCCCCCTCATTTATTATCTTACCAATATGATCAACAACAAAATGAGGCATAGAATTATTAATTTGTCTTGCATTAGCAATAAGAGGAGATACTTCTTGTGCCTTCTCTATAATAAAATAAGGATCTACAGCTAAACAATGTCCTCCTACCCCGGGCCCAGGAAGATGTATGTTTACTCGAGGATGCTGATTGGCTAATTTAATCACCTCAAGAGCATTAATACCAAGTTGACTAGAAATTTTCACTAGCTCGTTAGCTAATGCGATATTTACATCACGATATGTGTTTTCCATTAGCTTGGACATCTCAGCAGTGACTGCTTGTGTTTCGATTACTTCACCTGTTACTATCTTACGATAAATTTCTGCAGCTTTATAAGCAGCTAGTGGAGTATAACCTCCGACAATACGAGTATTTTCTACTAACTCAACCAATATACGTCCCGGTAGTACTCTCTCAGGACAATGAGCCAAGTAAATGTCTTCTTTCACATTCCATCCTGTTGCCTCAAAAATTGGAACTATTACATCATCAATAGTTTTAGGAGGAATCGTAGACTCTACGATTACAATATTCCCTTTTTTAACATAAGGAATAATTGATTTTATTGCAGATATAACATATTGCAAGTTAACATTAAGATTATCATAAATCGGAGTCGGTACCGCTATAATAAATACATCTGCTTCCTCAATCTTTAGAGAAGCACGAAGTTTTCCAGCGTCAACGACCTCTTGAACTACTTTATGAAGACCTACTTCTTCAAGATGAACTTTACCTTTATTGATTAAATTAATTACTCTCTCGTTTACATCAACACCCAAGACATTAAACCCGGCTCTTGCAAACACAGCAGCCGTAGGAAGACCAATGTAACCCAAACCAACAACACAAATATTCATAACTTTAAAACTCCTTTCTTCAATTTAATTTAACTAAGTAGCCAATTCATCTCCCGCTTCTAAACGTGAAGGTACGATAGCACCAGTGAAAATGGAAGATAAATTGGCTTTGGACAAGAGCAGACTTCTGCCTGTCCAATTGTCCGACATTTTGTTAAAATGAACTTATAGTGTTCTTCGATAACTGGATATATAGGGTTGCATGGAAAAAATAAAAATGCGAAAACTAAGCGATTCCTTCCATACGTAAAATATCCAAGGTAAAAAAGAACCCTGAATCGTCGGACATCTAGGGTAGGAACTGCCCGAAGTAACGCTCAAAGAGACGAAAGGGTACTTTCGTCGTGGAGTTGAGAAGCTCCCTCTTCAAGTGTTAACTAAGTGGTGAGTAGTTCACTAGTTTCTTGTACTCCTTGATCACTATCCAGCCTATTTTTTTAAAAATAGAATAGTTTAGTTTTAAAACATCTTTATAGAATAACCATTAAAGTTTTAAATTACTTTAAACTTACTAGCTTTGATCAAAACTGATTCTTTTCTATTTTTCTAAGTATATTCACATATTCCTGAGCTTGTTTTGCTCTATTGTAATTACAAAAAACCATATCAACAGCTTCTTTTTTTAATTCTTTAACAGGAAGATTTTGAATAACTGGAGTATTGATGGTATTAATAAGTTCATCAACACTATCAAAATAAAGTTCACTAGAAATCTGCTCCAGTACCTTACGAGCTTCTCCCTTGGGTCCTACAAACAGGGGAAGTCCTCCGTTGCCAAGGATTTCAAAAATTTTGGATGGAATAGTTCCTGAAAATCCAGGGTTATTCACAATTTTAACTAAATTAAAATCAACGAGTTTATATAATAATCTAATATATTTTTCTTCTACAGATGGAAAAATGAATACATTATCTAATTTTTTTTCCAATATTAAACCTTTAATTCTTTCTTCTCTTGAACCATTTCCGATAATTAAAAATGAAATCCCTCTTAACTCATCTATTTTATCTATAATTTCTTCAATCCCCTGGGATATACCTAAAGTTCCAAAATAGGCCAAGATTTTACTACCTTTTTGTTTTTCATTCTTAATAACTTCATAGATACTTTTTATATTTTTACTATCAATAGTGTGGTCATGAATTTGATCTGCAAAATTATGTCCATTAGGAATACAAAAAACTTTTGAAGGTTTTATCCCTTCGCTAAATAATATTTTCGAATAGGTATCAGTTACAGTAACTATATAATTTGCTCGTGATGCAAAAAACAACTCAAACTTTTTAACTAGATTAACAATAAGTTTGTTAGAGAAATTGGTTGCCTCCATCTGTTTGTAGGTAATATCCCTAAATTCCAAAATGTGCGGCAATTTTTTTTTCGAAGCAATAACATTTCCGATAATTGCAGAAAATACAGGACCGATTGTTGTAACAATCACATCTATCTCAGCAGGAATATGTTTAAGATTTTTTAATGAATAATACAAAAAACTGAGATAACTTTTTAGCCTACCTAATTTGGTTCTATAAGAATTTAATGAAATTTTATTTCTTAACACCTCTACACCATCAATTATTTCTGTCTGAAATTCACTAACAATATAGTCTTCATAGATTTTCCCCTTAGGGTAATTGGGTATAGTAGTATACACGTATACATTATGCCCTTCTTTCGCCCAATATTTAGTCAATTCTGTAATCCTTTTTGAGGCCGCCCCAATTTCAGGATAATAATACTGAGAAACGACAAGAATATTCATCAATGATTACCTTTCCGCAATTAATATGCTCCTTTATTTGTTAAAACAACCATAAATGTTTTATATAAAATCTTGATATCAAATAGAATTGACTGATTATAAACATAATATAATTCTAATTCTACCCTTTCTGGGTATCCAACATTACTACGACCACTAATTTGCCAATATCCAGTAACACCAGGCTTAACCGACAAAAATTGGTTCTTTTTATTTTTATATTCCTTGAGTTCTTCCTCTACAACTGGTCGGGGCCCAACTAAACTCATTTCACCCTTTAATACATTAATCAACTGAGGCAATTCATCTAAACTTGTTCTTCTCAAGAATTTACCTAATTTGGTAATTCTAGGGTCCTCATAAGGTTCCAATTTGTAGTTGTTAGCTACATATTTTTTATAAAGCAATTTATTTTCCTTAAGTTTCTTTTCTGCATTAATAACCATGGTTCGAAACTTGTAAATATAAAATATTTGCCCATTCCAACCTACCCTACGTTGCTTAAAAAAGACGGGGCCCCTTTCTTTTTCAAATAAATATGAAATACCTATTAAAAAAAAGATTGGAGCTGTTAATATTAACCCTATAATTGATCCTGTAATATCTATTACTCTTTTTATAAAGTATTCTACTTTAGTCATTCTCCTCATCGAAGTAGTTGAATCTGGAATCTCACTTAACCTTGGTTCAATAGTTGAGCCCGAAAATTTACTTGGCCTTATCATAATTAGTATGTTCCCACCATTTCGTCTTTTAATATTTTATTTAAATAAGTGAGTAAATCATTTTTTAACTCTTTTTTTTGCAAAGCAAATTCAATCATCGTGATAATATAACCTAATTTTTCCCCAACATCATAGCGAATTCCCTCAAAATTATAGGCATATACTTGTTGTTCTTCATTTAACTTCTGAATAGCATCAGTTAATTGTATTTCTCCACCAGTACCTATCTCCTGTTTATCAAGATATTTAAAAATCTCTGAAGTAAGGATATAACGTCCCATAATCGCTAAATTTGATGGACAATTTTCCTGAGTAGGTTTTTCAACAACGTTTTTTACTTGATATAATTGCCCATTTTTTTGATTTGGGTCTATGATTCCATATCGATGAGTTTCATTATTTGGCACTGTCTGTACACCGATAACCGAAGAATCCATTTCTTCATAAACCTCTATTAATTGTTTTATACATGGCTTCTCTGCTTTCACAATGTCATCGCCTAGCAGTACAGCAAAAGGTTCATCTCCTATAAATTTACGTGCACACCAAACAGCATGTCCGAGGCCTTTGGGTTCCTTTTGACGAATATAATGAATATCCACCATGGAAGAACGTTGAACTTCTTCAAGTAAATTAAGCTTTTGTTTCTCTATTAGATTTTGCTCCAACTCAAAATGATTATCAAAGTGATCTTCTATCGCTCGTTTTCCTTTACCTGTGACAATAATAATATCTTCAATACCAGATTCTATAGCTTCTTCAATTATGTACTGTATGGTAGGTTTATCTACAATAGGCAGCATTTCCTTTGGCATTGCCTTCGTGGCAGGCAAAAATCTGGTACCTAATCCTGCGGCTGGTATAATTGCCTTTCTAACCTTTTTCATCTACTATCTCTCCTTCTATACTTAAATTTCTGTGCAAATTTTATTTAATATCTTAGAAATAAATAATTAAGTAGAGATTTAATAATCCAGTTCCCTTTATAGCACATTTTTGTTCTATATAGAGAACAAAAATGCATTCTATAGTACTTCTAGAAGGTTGATTGTACCGTAATGACCCTTTTATAATACCCTTTCTCCTCGTATTTTCTTCCCATTTGATATAGTGAATTTACATCATATCAATTGATACGCATTTTTTTTCATAATATTCTGCTTCAGTTGTATTAATATATATCTGATTGGTGTGTGTTCCAGGACTAATCTTTTTGATCCGTTCTTGGAATTTTTCTCTCATATGTTGCATCAAATTTAATCAAACAAGGGTTCCATTTATCAGTAAGAGCCGATTTCCATTCTTCTTTAGGCGAAACACAAAGTCAAAAAGTTAGGTATGCCCTGCACCGGGCGCCTGGAAAAATGGAAAATAGGCTACTAGCATATTCTTAGGTACGAGGAAAGGGAACTTGGTCGTTGATCTCCTTCTGTCAACACAAACAAAAAGGGAAAACCTGAAACAACATCCGGCTAAAAATCTATGGGACCGACTCGCTCGCTTTGAGGGGTCTGTTCTTGCATTTGTCATAAAACACCAATATACCTTTTTGTTTAAATACATCTTAAAAATTTATCAATCTCTATCCAACCAAGATTCAAAAGAAAAGTAAAAGGATATTTCAAATTTCAATGTAAATGTAAAGGAGTTTGGCTATCTCACAAGGCTTTCGTAGATACCGGACAGCCTGTCCATGTTTTTATGCAAATTCCCCTTTTCCACGATGATTTTAAGGTTTTCCTCTACTGCCCTTTTTCTTAACTTTTCATCTTCATAAGCAATCAAGAAATATTCTGCAAGTTTATGTGGGTCGTTAATTGGGATCAGTACCCCATTCTCACCATGTCTAATCCAGCTTGAATTTGCAGGAATATTAGTCGCAATCGGAAATAATCCACTGGCCATTGCTTCTAGTAGAGATTCTGATGTCCCATCTGATAAGGATGTCGTAACATAGACGTCAGCATCTGCCAGAAGCTTAATCAGTTGCGTATGATCAACCTTCCCGGTGAAAGTAACATATTCCTTAATTTTTTTTTCTCCTATCAATTGTTCATACTTACTACGTAGACTTCCATCCCCTACAATAATAAAATGAAAGTTTTTATTTTTTTCTACCACAAGCGCAATTGCATCAATTAAAAGTCCGATATTATAGATAGGTTCTAACCAGCGTGTGCTAATAACGGTAAAAGGAAGCTTCTTTTCTTGTTTAGTAAAAAACTTTTGACATTGAAACTTCTGCAAATCAACCCCCATCGGGAATGTTTCTATCTTTTTCTCGTCTACATCCAGCTCCTTGAGTCTCTGGGTAATCTGTTTGGAAACAGAAATAATTTTATCTGCCCGTGTCGATATTCTCTGCACAACATGTTTTAAGAAAAAAGAACGGTATGTTGAAACCAGCACATCGGACCCCCAAGCAGTTGCCACTACTGGGTATTTCTTAGGAATAAAACTTCCAATAAAACCAAAACCTGTTAGATAATGCACATCAATAACATCAGGCTGAATACAATCTATTCTATTCAGTGCAGAAAAAATAACTCCAAAATATTTTAATTTCATAGGTAAAACAGAATGTAGAAGATGAACTTTGGTTTTTGGAATATCATAATTGGAAAAGCTGATAACGTGTACGTCATAACCAACTCTCGCAAAAAATTCCGCTCTTCTTCGAATATGAATATTTTTAGCGTCGCCTATCAAACATAATTTCACTTCTATCCCCCATTCTAGAATTTCCTTGGTAGTTTTGCTAGCAGTCTAATAGAATCGTTTCAGTCTGTCGCAGCATATTTTCAAAACTAAATTTCTTTAATACAGTTTTATATCCATTGTCTGATAGCTTTTCGGCCAACTTTCGATTCTGCAGCAACATTGTAATAGACGTAGCTAGGTCATCTGCATTTCCTGACTCAATTAACAATCCGTTTTCATTGTGAGTGATGACTTCTGGTATCCCCCCTACGTTTGTGCAAACAGTCGGTATCCTGCACGCTAGATATTCCAACAGTACTAACGGTACCCCCTCTCTTTCCGAACATAAAACTCCTACATCAAAGGTAGTCATCCAGTTCGATACATCTTCCTGAAAACCAGTAAAAATTACATTTTTCGTAATCCCTAATCTGTCTGCCATCTCTATTAACCCTTTCTTCCTTACTCCGTCCCCTACAACAACAAACTCAATATCGGGAATCCTTTCTAAAATTTTCTTGGCAGCCTCAAGGAATAATTCATGCTTTTTCTCTTTACGAAGAGCTGCAACAATCCCTACCCTCTTGGGTATATTTGGCTTTTCTTCTGATTTTTTTTTCGTAGTTTCATTGAAAATAATTCCATTATATACAATGGTCAGTTTATTACGCTTCACCGGTACATATAAATTAAATTTAGACATTTCATTCTTTGAAATGAACATAATTTTTTTAGAAAATACACTTACAATTCTGCACACAAATTTCTCTTTTAAACTATTGTTATAAGCGAGACCATGGATATGAGAAATTGCCTTCTTTCCGGTAAGAAAAGCGAAAAGACCTCCCCAAAAAGAGGAACCAGCATTATGTGAATAAATAATATCTATATTGTGCCTCCTTATATAACCAAACATTTTTATAATTTTGTAAGTTTCTCGCATCCCCCTTCGTCTGAGAATATAATATGGTACGCCATGCTCCTGTAATTCTTTTTCAAGGTTACCGCCTTCTCTAGTAGCGACCACAATAACATTATGCTTCTCACTTAAAGAGCAAGCCAAATTTACAGCAAGGACTTCCATGCCTGATTCCTTTAGTCTATCAATCACAATAAGAATATTTTTTCTTGTCATCACTCTCTCCCCCATTTTTATTAAAAAATTTCATAATTACTGTATGTACCATCACCCGAAACATTTGAACCTTGAATATATACATTAAAAAAATATATAACGATATCCCGGAAATTATAAGCACAGCAATAATAATAAATTTCACTACAATGTCCATGGATTCATATAAATATGAACTTTTTTCAAATAGGAAGTAGACGACAACACTCATTAAAGACACTGAGGCAAAAAACTTCATTAAATCACTAAGACTAAATTCCTGTGAACCACCTATTATCTTTTTCATTTGGTAGAGCATGAGAATAGATGTCAAAATAAGCGCAAGTGAAGAAGAAAGTGCTAATCCCCCTATACCCATCCATCTAACTAGAATAAGATTTAAAATGATATTAAAGACAACAGCTAATATTCCGTTTACCATAGGAGTTTTACTATCATTCAATGCATAGAAGCAACGAGTCGTAATTTCACGCAGACAAAACCCAATCAGCCCTATAACAAAAAAAAGAAAAGCTGTTGCTGTTAAAAGAGTGTCGGCATGAGAAAAGCTTCCTCGTTCAAATACAATCTCAATTACGGGTCTTGCTAAAATAACTAGGATAGCCGAGAGTGGAATAACAAGTAGACAAACCATCAGAACGGTTCTATAAAAGTGCGTTCGTAAACTTTCATAATTTTTTTCGGAAACATATCGTGAAAAGACGGTGTAGGTCACAACCGTGATAGATGAACTAAACAGGCCTGTAAATAACCCAAACACCTTACTCGCGTAATTAAGAGCCGAAACACTTCCTTCCTCTAATCCCGAGGCCATCATCCTATCGACCACGATATTAATCTGATCAATAGTAGACCCAATCATAATTGGAAAGCAAAGTAAGAGAGCTTTTTTAAATAAAGGTTCGCGAAAATTTACTCGTAGTCCTGGTTTCCATCCCAAATAGATGAGTGGTGGTATCTGGATAATCATCTGGGCAGCGATAGCACTAAGTGTAAAGATTGTTAGCCCCCAGACACCAAATTCACTTCCAAAATATACAAGAAGTACGATTAGAACCAAGTTATATGCAATGCCTGTTAAACTAGACCAATAGAACTTTCCCAGTACCTGAAGAATCGCGGTGAGTACATAACTCAGTCCGAGAAAGATAATCATAGGAAAACTAACTTGTGTCAGTCTGGTAGAAAGATTTAATGTTTCTTTATCAAATCCAGGGGCTATAACCATGTTTAAATAAGGGGCTAGTTGAACTCCTATAAGCGTTACTATGGATAAAACTAAAAAGTATACCAATAGTAGGTTATTAACCTTAGCCATAATCTCACTTCTCCCCCTTTCCTCTAGAACCACAGAAAGTAAAGGGATGAGTGCAGTTCCAAACGATGCTCCTGCAGCAGCAAACAACACACTAGGAATGGTTTGTGAGATAAAAAAGGCATCCACAAATTTATTGGCCCCAAACAGGTGGGCGATAAAAATTTCACGAACAAAACCTAAAATCTTACTTAGTACCACTACCACAAAAATAATGGTAGTGACTTTAAAAAGAGTATCCTTCAAAAAAATCACCCTAACTTTTCACCTTAGGATCGGAGACCTACTTAATAAATTATCGATTCGTTTTTTCATAATAATCAGCAAATATGAGTATTTAACTTTTTTACAGGATGAATGTATTGTGAATAGTTGCCTGATGAAAAGTACATTTATTTCAAGAAAGGTTATTCATAGATCATTAAACTTCTCTTTCTTCTTAAATTTTTTGCAATTTATGTCGCTTATAAAATTGTTTTAACCAATTCAAACCTTGAGTTCATTTATCATGAAAAGTATAAAATTAAACAAAACAGAATTTATTATTCTAAAATGTTCCATATCCAATAAAAAATCCTGCTATTGATAATTAATTAGGTATTTACTCGTTTGTATACCATAAACATCTATTAGACATTGACTAAATTTTTAACATAGCGATTTCTGGTAATACTGATCCCTACGAATAAGAAAAAGGAGCGGTATTAGATATATCTTGAATTCGCTCAGATCGTAGGAATTTGCCATCAATCCGTCTCTACCTACGCCAAATTGTTTCAAAAAGGTGGGATTTCCCCCGGGAAATCCCACCTTTTTGTCTACACATGAGCAAGAAGAAGTGAAGTGTGTTATACAAGAAAGTACACCTGCAATAAAAGGGACTAAACCAGTTGAATCTTGGATAAGTGGTTACTCAACATGCTGATAAATTCGTAATTATGATCGTAGATATGCTCGCATCCACCGGATTCATCGCAACTCAATCCGATTGAAAAACTCTGACGTTGGCTAAAAGGCTCTATCATTTCCAATGTATTTCATAAAAATCAATCGGACATTGAACAAGCAGTACAAAAGTTTCTTCTATTTATACACTCTGATCCTGAAGAGTTTTAAAGCATATCGGCTGTATACGTTAAGGGATCAGACAAGATTTATATAATTTGGTAAACTTAGAGGGTCGCAATTACTTTGGACGAGTCCTCATAACCATCAGGATTATTAGACTGCCAGCGCCATGAATCTAGACACATTTCCTCGATTCCTCTCGAAGCAACCCATCCTAAATCTTGTTTTGCCTTTGAGGGATCCGCAAAACAAATTGCTACATCACCAGGTCTTCGATTAACCACAGTATAGGGAATCTTTTTACCGGAGGCTTTTTCAAAGGCCCTTACCATCTCTAGTACCGTATATCCTCTTCCTGTACCAAGATTATACGCATCCACACCCATTGTTGATAGCACCTTTTCAAGCGCCTTCAAGTGTCCCAGTGCTAGGTCTACTACATGGATATAATCTCTTATACCTGTTCCGTCAGTTGTCGGATAGTCATCACCAAAGATTTTAAGTTCTTTGAGTTTACCAACTGCTATCTGTGTAATATACGGCATCAGATTGTTAGGGACACCGTTTGGATCCTCTCCAATACGAGCACTCCAGTGTGCCCCAATAGGATTGAAATAACGCAAAAGAGCAATGCTCCAGTCATTATCAGATTTATATATATCACGCATAATGTCCTCAATCATGAGCTTAGTGCGACCGTAAGGATTAGTGACATTAAGCGGGAAATCTTCTGAAATGGGCACCGTTTTCGGTATACCGTATACTGTAGCCGATGAACTAAACACCATTTTCTTTACCTTATATTTTGACATAACTTCACACAGGTTAAGGGTACCTGTAATGTTATTGTGATAATATTTGATTGGTATTTTTGTTGATTCGCCCACAGCCTTAAGTCCAGCAAAATGGATTACCGCCTCTATCCTATTTTCCTCAAATATTTTTTCTAATTTTTTTCGGTTTAAAAGATTAACAGTATAGACTTTGAACTCCTTGCCAGTAATTTCTTTAACTCGCTTTAAAGATTCAGGTTTACTATTAGAAAAATTGTCTATTACAACAATGTCATATCCAGTATTGAGTAGTTCTACACATGTATGACTCCCAATATAACCTGCTGCACCAGTTACCAATATAGTCATTATTGTACGCCTCCAATAGATTAATATTGATATTCATAAATAAAGTTTATAAATTTTATTTATCTATCCTTATTGTTAATTAATTCTGGACAGTTAAAGAAATTGTTGTAGATTGTCGATAATTTGTGAACATAGACTTTACTATAAGTACACGTGAATTCTATGTTCGGAATAACTAGTTACCCACCATTTTTAGTCTATTAAACCTAATCAACTTCCTTTTGATTATATGTTGTTGCCCGTTTTCCTACTAAACAACTTCCTAAATGTATTTATGCGACGACGAACCAAATAAAAAATATACTTGGAAAATAATGAATTATCTTTAAGCTCAGGAAAAAACCATTCTTTTAAAGAAATCACTCGATGATTCCATGTATCATTAAGAGTGACTTTGAAAACAAATTCATAAATATGATTGTAAACAGAATGAATATCTCCTATGGCAATCTTTCGCATTTCTTTATAGCTCCAAATCATGCTAAGTACATTGGGGTGAAAAGGTTTAATAGTGTACAAATCTGGAAATTGTCTATAGACAACAGATAGAGCCATAATCAATTTTTTTAGTGTCCTGTCTTGTTTAGCTTGTTTAAAGAGTTCTATATAATCAATATAATTCCCAAAGTAAAAAAGCATTTGAACAATATCTAACAAGTATTTAACTTCTTGCATCCTATGTCTCGCTCCATGGAGACAAATAAAATAGAAAGTATGCTGTATAGAAAACATCTTAACAAATTGGTAGTTTTCTAGGGGAATTGCATTGAACCAGAAAGTTTCAATGTTTATATCTGAAGTGTTTTCCTTCATTAAATTCCAATGCAATTCTAAGCTAATAAACATAGAATCAGTCAATTTTTTCTTAAAACATATATGGAAATGATCCGTTTCTATTTCATTCGGCACGTAACCAATCTTTATTATTAATTCTTTTGCCTTTTCAATATCATTGGGGTGAACCAACAAATCAATATCCGATGTCACTCGAGCTGAAAAATGACCAAAATACGTTTCAGCGAACAAGGTGCCTTTAAGCGGAATAACCTTTAATTTATATTCCTCAAAGGCAGAAAGAGCTTTATCAGTTTCTTGTTTAACAACCAAATTTTGAAAAAAACGTCTTTTATATTGTTCTTTAATCGACTTTTTAGATTGTAGAGAAATGTCATTAAATAAATTATTCTTTTTTAATAAAAAATAGATTTGAGGTGCGATTGAAAAAAGTTCAATATCGTTCAAATTCATGTTTGGAATTTTATCAAAATCCACTTTTGATGCATTTTTTTTATATAATAATTGCAATAAATCAATCATTAAATTCACCCACATTTAAAGTTATTACTATTCTAATTAGTTCCATAAAATAGCATAATTAATATTAATGTTTTAATTTTCAACCAACGATGGCGTAAAATATTTTGTGTAGGGCGATTTAACCAAAATTTAGTGTTTTCTAGGTAATAAAAAAATAGGGTATCCTCGAAATTATCTAAATTTCATAAAAAGAGAGGAGATTACCCTACTTATGTTATCCGATACATGGAATTATCACCTAGGAAAGATCTTTGACAAAACTTTGTGAAAGAAAGGCTTGATCTCATTATACAGGAAGAACTTACGAATCCCCTACAGCTAGAACAACCAGACATTTCAGACAGTAGAAACGGTTATTACCAACGATCTCTGGCTACATGCTACGAGAACTTTCGGTGGTTTCTCGCGACCGTGAGGGCATGTTTCTCCGTATCAACGACGGGTTGGCTGGCGTCGAAGAGGCGTTTCTTGATGTCTACTCAAAAGCTGATGGCTATGTCATTCACAAAGTGCGTAATACGTTAAACAAGGTTCGAAAGAACGAGCAGTATGAAGCTGCAGAGGACTTGAAGGTAATTTATTGCTCTTTTACCCAGAAAGCTACCCTTACGCAGTTTCAGGCGTTTCAAGAAAAATAGGCCAAGAAATACCCAAGGAAAGTGGCTCACTGGGAGCAAGACATGTCTGCTCTCCTGACTTTCTATTGTATCCTTCTATAATATACAGTGTGATTTACACAACGAATTCGATCAAACGAACCAATAAAAAAATACGCAATTGTGTAAAACCCATAAATAGTCTATCCAGCCTGAAAGCAACAGAGAAAATCGTTTACCTAACTATAGAGGATCTACAGGAACAACGGTCACTCCGTAAACTCAAGGAGTTTGGTAGCCCCTCGTTTTTCAGCTTATAATAGACTGAATATTATGTATACCTATCTTGGGCTCCAAGGGATTGATTTGTGTCCACCTTCCGATGAATATCCTACTCACTTATACAAATTTATTGAAGCTAACCAACCAACATTCTTTTACTCCAAAATTTGATGTACATTATTATGTTTTAGTCCGACTTGATTCGGTCTTAGCGATTCTCTCCTTCCGTATTCCCATTGTCCTAACATTGCAAATATAAACCAAGTAATCTTATTATATTCCCATGTAAGACCTGAAGTCCCCAATAAAAAAATGGTCAAAACAGATAACCAAAGCAATTTTACTGTTGAAGAAAATTGTAAACACCGCCAAATTGATAGTAAAATTATAGAAATATAAACACACAAACCGATTAAGCCACGTTCAACTAAAACAGAAATATAAGAGTTATGAGCCAACATTGAGTAACCTAAAAACTTTTGCACTTCTATAGGGTATGCTCCTGCACCATATCCGAAAATTGGGTTGTCCTCAAAAGCTTTAATTCCAGCTGCCCAAATTGTCGTTCGATCATTCAAATCACCGGTAGATACCTGTTGTCCAATTGTACCCAACCGTTCAAATATAACCTCAGGGACACTCGAAAGTGAGTATATGGTTAAGTAAGCAAAGACAATTATAAAAATGCAAATTCTTAGTTTGTCCATCTTTTTTAAAGTAAAAAGAATGAATACTAAACCAATGCTCGCTTCGATTAGTCCAGATCTTGAAGCTGTCAAAAGAATTGCAAATAAAGCGCAAAAAATATAAGATTGGTAAATCCAACTTAATATTGACTTTTTGTATCTGATAGATAGATGCCATGCAATTGGTATACTAATCGCTATAGTTAATCCTAATTCATTTGGATCCATACCCACTGCTGTAAATCTAGTATTATATTCTCCCATTCCATTGTTTTGAGAATAATTATAGATTAAATTGATTACAGATACTAAAGTACCTAAAACATAAGCATCAAGAAGAAAAGCCCTCCTTCTAGGAGTATATCCAATTTCTGCGAACAACCAGCACATAAGAAGGAGTTGTACATCTGTAATAAGCCGAGCAATTGTCAGGGGGGAACTCACAGTCCAAAAATAAGTAACAAATCCCCAAGCTACATACACCGAAAATAGTACTAGAAATACTCCAGGGCGACTAATTTCTCTTCGTCTAAGAATTAATAAAAGAGAAACTAATCCAAACACAAGGCCAATAAATTTATTTAATGTGCCGTTACCGAATAAGTGAACTGATTCATCCCAGGGGATTGAAAATACAAAAAACCAAAGAAAAATGTATATAAATTTTTCCATAAATATTTCCCCATTTTATTTACTTAAATTTTTATAACTTGTAATAAAATTGCATGGAAGGAACTATTTTATCCATGTTAAAACAGTATTAAAACACATAAGTAGGATCCCTCGAGTATTAAACTAGCTTCGAACATTTTTTCTCGCCTCATACAAAGAGGAGAAAAAATAGAAACAAGTACTAAACAAATAAAGTAGTTAGCCGATATAAAACAATTTATACTCCAATAAATATTTACGAATAAAGACTTTAAATTAATCAATAGGGCTCCCTATCTAAAGTTAAAAATTGTACAAATTTCAATTCTATTTTCTTCGAAAGATTTTGGGAATACCGTGTCAAGAAGGGGCATAAGAACAATAAACATAACCATTATGGTGTAATGGTTATACATACTCCCTGCACCCATAAATTATTTATAGTTTTTTAAAGATTTACATACTTTTTATTTTTGGGGAAAATTACTAAAAGGGCATCTAACCCACCCTCACATCACACCATTGATAATTTATATCTAAGGAGTTTCACAATTTCTCCCACAGCATGATCGAGTACCTATATTGATAAAGGTGTTGTAGGTATCACCTGTAATTAAAATGTTTTGTTCTTTTTAGAGAATTACACCCTGAGTATATAACCAAATCATCAAAAAAAAAAGACCTATCAACAAAAAAGTTCTTTATAGTGAACAAAAATACATTTTTAGATATTTAAATCAATTTCATAATTCAAAGTCTTACAACCACAAGGATTTCAAGAACAAAAAATATAGTACCTCCTCAATTTTCACTTACAATTATACGCTGCACCTTTGATCATCCCTGCAAAAACTCTATTTTTAATGAAGAATTATGAAGCATATTCATTTACTTATCAAGATAACAAGAGTAAATAGAAGAAATAACTAAAAAAAGTAACAAAAACAGAGTTCTTGTTGTGATATAGGTTAATATGGGATTTTTAATTTAATACTAGGAAAGATATACTGATTCCATCTAGTTCTCTAAAGAGAACGATAACTGTTTTGTTCTCTTTAGAGAAACAAAACAAATTAAGTTATTTTAAAGAATGGATAATTTAACCGTTATCTCTTCAAAAAAATTGGTATATTTTTAATTAAAGGAGTTACTTAGAAATGAGAAAAAACAGTATTACATTTGATGAACTATTTGAGATTGTACGAAAAAGAATATGGATTGTGTTACTTATTCCCATTATTTTCGTATCTGTCAGCGGATATGTAAGTTACAAATATATGACCCCCATCTATGCTGTTTCCACTCAACTTTTGGTTATTTCAAAAGAAAAAGAAGGAACGGAGATGACTTTCAATGATATTCAAACCAGTTTAAAATTAATCGATACCTACTCTATCATTATTCAAAACCCCGGGGTATTAAATAGGGTAATTAAAAATTTAAACCTAAATTTATCAGCTAATCAGCTAAACGATAAAATTATTGTCAATCCTATAACAAACTCTCAAATCATCTCTATATCTGTTACGGATCCTGATCCAGAAATGGCAGTTAAATTGGCTAATGGTATAGCAAAAGCCTTTATAGAAGAAATTTCAATAGTAATGAATGTTCATAATGTAAAAATATTAACTGAAGCAAAAGCTGATAAAACAATGCCTCCTATTTCACCAAAACCACTAATGAACATGGCTGTCGCTTTTGTTATTAGTTTATTTATTTCCACCGCTATTTTGTTTATTTTAGAGTTCTTTAGAAAAGGAAAAAATAAAATAAATGAAGCAGGACAGTTTCCAAATACGTTCTAAAACTCTTTTTCATGAATTTATAATTCAATACTTGAGACGGGGAGGGTACCAATGATTGGTAAAAGAATAAAAGAACTCCGAGAAGAGAAGGGAATCTCATTATCCGCTTTAGCTGAACAAGCTGGGGTAGCAAAATCATATTTAAGCTCAATTGAACGCGGTGTTCAGTCTAATCCTTCTATAACTTTTTTAGAAAAAATCTCATCAGTATTACAAGTGGAAATTCAAATTTTATTGCAAGTAAGAGAGTAATATATTCTAGTATTATGTAAAGGAAATGATAGTAATGGAAATAAAAGATTTAGCTTATGATAAGTTTTTTCAGGAATTTTTGCAATTGCTTAACCAACCTAATATTGATGATGTAGCTACTGCCGCGTTTAAAATTTTAGATGATTTGATTTCCGATGTTGGTTCATTTCGAAGTGATCTTACACAAATTAAGCAAACACGCGCCATGATCAATGCTTTTCTATATTTACATAATATAGGAAAATCCCCTATTATAAAAAAGTTGGGTTAAAGAATATTAGGATTATTATCTAAAAGTTAAAAATATAAGAGAATGAACATTTATATTTTTAAAAAATAATGGTTTCTGAGAATGATATTATAAGCAAGCAATATCAATATATTGATATTGCGGAAGCGGCTGAGTTAGGTAACAAATGGACTATTACGGATCTATAAACGCAGTTGTAACATCAATTTAGTTAAGCCTACCATTCGATTCTGTGATAAAACATATCCAAGAGAAATATCAAATCAATGAAGTTACCACAGAAACGGATATGTTAACTTTTTAGAGGGTCGAGCATTGGTTGGAGAGCCCCTTTTTCCAAAATAATAAGCTCTACTATATATTTAAGGGGGACACTAATGCTTTTCCTAATGAACTCGTAGAACAAAAACAATTAATAGGTAAGCTGATACACACCCAACTTAAACTGTACAGTTGGTCCGCACAATTGTGGGGAATGTCGATTCAGTTTTTTCCTACCCTATCTAGATTTATGAAGAAATACTTGACATTAAAAAACCAATTCAGAATCTGGAGCGAGGAAAAAAACATGTATAATCTAAAAAAAATATTCCGATCTTTAACCAAAGAAAATTTTTCTACGAATATAAAAGAACCTTTAATAAAAATCCTCCCCTATATAAAACCACATTGGAAAATTTATACAGGATTGGTTATCCTTTTATTTGCAGATTTAGGCATGACCATTGGGATGGCTACATTTCTAAAATTAGTTACCGATGCAGCTGTTAACAAGAACATACAACAACTTGAACATCTACTCCTGATTGGAATTATTCTCATTCTCTTCGTTTGTTCAGTCATTTATATGAATAGTTACCTCTCATCGATTGCAATTAGTAAGGTAACAAGAGACTTAAGGATCAATTTATTTGAAAAGATATTAGGCTTGCCCACCCCTAAGTTCCTAAAATATCATTCTGGAGATTTACTTTCCCGCCTGACAAGTGATATTAATAACGTGGCTGGGCTAGTTGGAAACAATTTATTACAAATGTTTAAACTCCCTATTACTGCAGTTGCTGTATTCATTTACCTTTTAAAAGTAAACTGGCAACTATCAGTGGTTTGTTTGCTTATTGGCCCCGCTTTCTTATTGATAGGTGGATTTTTCGGTTTCCTATTGAAGAAAATCAGCCGGGATATCTATGATGAGCTGGCTAAAGTCAATAGTTTTCTAAATGATACTCTTTCTGGCCATGAAATCGTTCGTTCATTTATCCTTGAACAAGTGTTCCTTAAAAAATTTATTGGACAAAGTAACAATGTATTATCACTTCAATTAAAACAAGCCAAATTATCCAGCATTATGCGAGCTGGGTCATCATCAGCCGGTGCCATCGCCTACCTTCTCAATCTTGGGTTGGGAGCCTTTTTAGTAGCCAAGGGGGTATTAAGCATCGGTTCCCTGTTGGCTTTTGTTAGTCTTATGCACTATCTGATTTATCCTTTTACAGGAATGGTAAGTACATGGATCAGTTTTCAACAATCTGTATCCGCTTGGGATAGGGTCTTGCAAATACTCGATTCTCCTGGAGAAACAAGAAATTTACCTGAGTATATTCCTCATAAAGAGGATGTGCACTCCATTCACTTTAGGAATTTATGCTTTAGTTATGATGGCGAAAAAAATGTAATAGAGAATTTCAATTTGTCCATCCCAGCAGGAAAAATAATCGCACTTGTTGGACCAAGCGGCGCAGGAAAAAGTACGTTGTTTAAGCTGTTTTTGGGATTATATCAACCTACTGCCGGAAGTATCCATTTGGACTCTCAATCAATTAAAACACTTAGCCCCTCAGCGCTCCGAAGCTCCATAGCCTATGTTCCTCAGGAAAGCTACCTTTTTTCAGGAACAATTCGTGAAAATCTATTATACGGGAGAGCAAATACAACTGAGGAAGAATTGATAAAAGCAGCTAAAATAGCTAATGCCCATGATTTTATCATGTCTTTGCCCGATAAGTACGACACTGAAATTGGAGAACGAGGAGTCAAATTATCCGGAGGCCAAAAACAACGAATTTCTATAGCCAGAGCAATACTTAAGAACAGTTCTATCCTATTGCTTGATGAGGCTACATCAGCATTGGACAACGAATCTGAATATATTATACAGGAATCCTTAGACCGTTTAATGGAATCAAGAACTACATTTGTTATCGCACATCGATTATCTACAATAAAGAATGCAGACTGTATCATCGTTATGGATAAAGGACAAATTGTTGCTCAAGGAAGGCATAATTACTTACTAAAACATAACGATTTATATGCTCGCTTGTTTCATTTGCAATTTCAGGACAAAATATTGCCCCATAATATTGGAACATCACCTTAATTAACAATTATCACTATATTTATGAGGGAGCAGTCATGAAAAAGCAAATAAAATAAAGATACCGTTTAACTATTTTCTTTACAAACCTTCTATCTATTAAACCAACTTTTCATTTAAAATTTGTATATATTTATAATTTACTCGATTTGTCTTGGTAAAACAATTATATGACAGAAAAGAGGTTTTGCCAGGACAACCCTAATAATCATTTATCATCCTGACTAGCTTTCCATATTTGAAATTCAAGAAATTCACGAAATTGTTGTTTACTCACTCCCGATTCCATCGCTTCCTTAACCAATTCCCTCCACTCCGGATCCATTTCCCCCGTTTGTTCATTTTCTGGATGGATTAAGTTCTCGACAGAAGTATGTAAAACCGAAGCGATTTTTTCTAAAAACTGGATAGAAGGATTTGTTTTAATATCACGTTCAATGGCACTTAGATAAGACTTAGCAACACCTGCACGTTCTGCAAGTTCAGATAAAGAGACTTTTTGTTCTGTCCGTAACTGTTTAATACGTTTACCAAGCAAGTGAATCATCCTTTTCAGAAGTCTAAAATCAGGATATATTATCAATTTAGTATACCTAGCCACATAAAATTTATTTGATTTTTTATAGTTACCTTTAGTATTGTACAAAACTGATTTTGATGTTATTGAATTGTTGTTGTTCCTCACGAAAAAACAATTATGTACTTAATTAAGGAACAAAAATTGAAATAATGGCTAAAGTATACTCAGTTTAGCAGTTTTAAAACAAGCACCAATGAATCATAATCATACGTGCTCAAACTAAAAAGGGAAAGTCTGGACTAACTGTCAATACCGTTTTCAAATTGGTTCTCCCGCACTTTTGGTGAAGCTTCTTCATATCGGGTAAGGAAAAATTGCACTTTTTTTAAGGAGAGGCTTACGATGACAATTCTTTCTACCTTATTTCCGTCTTATTGGCACATGAAAAAGACCACCCATAAAGATAAACAGATTTTCCTGGAGTTAGTATCTAAGAAAAGGATGAGTAATTGCCCAATGTGTGGAACTCCTTCTTCTCGCATTCATAGTCAGTATGTACGTTCAACCAAAGATTTACCTCTTACTGGATATACTGTACATTTTCCCCTAATTGTTCCGAAATTTTTCTGTGATTATGTGGGTTGTAGAAGAAAGATTTTTACCGAACGCCAAAAGGAAAAATGGGAATTGATTCTTCGGGTGCAGGCCATGCGACAAAAAGGACTTTCTATCTCGTTTATTTCTAAACAGACAAAGCTTGACCCTAAGACACTCCGAAAATATTTGAAATTAAAAGAACCACCTATCAGACAACGCCGTCGTAGAGAAAACGTTCTTACTCCTTATAAACAGACGACTCAGCACCTCTGTTGTAAAGGAAAAACGATAACAGAAATCTTTGAGACAATAAAACAAGAAGGATACCGAGGCTCTATAACAATTCTATCTGACTATGTTGCTTGCTTTCGTCGAAACATAAAGTAAGAAGTCATATTATCATCGCCAAAGAAGTATATCTCACTCTTCCAACTGGCTTATTATGGATGAGAGTTTTCAGAAAAGCTAACAAAGTAACAAAATGAAGAGCGTAAGCAGGCTCTTCAGTGCTTCCCATTTTTAGAACCATTCTACACATTCATTCAGCGTTATCGAAAAATCACTCAAGAGCAGCAAAGTGATGAATTTCATCGATGAATAGTAGAAGCACAAAAAAGCAATTTTCCTGAAATTAATCAGCTAGCAAAAGGAATTAAAAAAGATTATTTGGCGATTTTTCATGCTCTACAATACCAATGGAGCAACGGACTTATCGAAGGACACATTAACTGTTTAAAAACATTAAGACGATTAATGGTATGGACGAGCGAACCTTGACCTTCTTCGTCAGCGGGTACTTTATAAATTTTAAAACGTTTAAATACACACCTACGTTGTTGAATTTTCACCAAAAGTGAGGAAGAACCATTTTACCACCGTTACTTACATTAACTGATGAATTCAATAAAACTCTATATTGCCTCATGAAATGACTATATTCAAATAAATATAACCTAAAAAATGCACGCCCTATTCTAATGAATAATTTAAGTCTTCACCTAAATATTTTACAATACAACAAAGATTAAAGACAACTTTGTTATATTATATTTTTAGGAATAAGAATTTCTGAAAAATTACCACCTTGTTAGCAACATTGGGAATTTTATGTGGATAAGGTTGACTGTTGACTATTAATTAAAATTAAAAGTTGCCATCCCTACTAACCCAGTTTATCATGTAAATTATATCATGTATCAAAGGTGAAGATAACCGGAATATAAAACAGACAAGACTTCAATATTTTACAGACCAAACAATATGATAGTTAACATCGTAGACACAAATTCGGGCATGTTTCATGGTATATTTTACCACATATATAGTGTAGCATAAAACTATATATAACATATATATCATCGAGCATTTTTAATTAAGCGTTTTGCAAAATAGAAATTTTCACCAAAGGTGAAAAAGCAAAAACGTATACTAAGATTGATTCCGTTTCATTTTTTTAAGTTACTTTCAAGCGAAGCCCTGTTTAAGGACATACGGACAGAATTAATACGCCATGTTAAAACCCATGGAGCGACGTGATGTTCCGTTAGTCGAAAATCCTGTTGGTGGCTCTTTTTCATTACGTACATTGAGTGGAATAATCGCTTGTGCCTTTAGTTTGTGAGCAACTTGATCATTCTTTAACTGATCATAGCCTGCATCCATCATGACAAACTTCATGTTGGTATTTGAAGCTTCAGCTGCTTTACTCATCAAAGTAGGCCCCATGTTGCCATCATTTACATGAGCAGGTGTGACGTCTGCAGCAATAGGGAGCTCACTTTCCGTATCACCGGCAAGATGAATTTTATTTTTGTTGTCATACGTATCGAACTTGGCACCCCAGGTGGCATTTCCTGTGGTTTCCGATTTCTTCTTTGGTTGTTTCCGTTCATAGGCGTCAGTCGCTGTGCTATCAATAGCAAGATGCTTCATATTTATCAGGCCGTTGGCCTGACAAGAAGATACGAGGTCCTGAAATAATTACTCAGCAATTTGTTTTTCTACCATATCTGTAAACATACAACTTAGTGTAGAAATGGAGGGGGCATCTTGATCAAGTCGAAAGCCACATTGGTAACGAAAGCGCAGGTCGGTCTGTAAACGACGATGTAGCTTTGTAAATGTTGAAATTCCCTCCATAGGTGCAGTAAGAAACGCCCGCAGAATCGCTTCACGACAATATCCTGGTGCTCCTTGTGGGGTACGGCTTTTCAACTTTCTTGCATATGGACGTAAGTCCAAAGAAGAGAAAAAGGGGTCTAACCACTCTTTGATTCAAGTTTTAGCCATTCTTCAAAGGAAAATAGGGTTTCTTGTAGAATATACACAGTGGACTTCCTCTTCGTTAGTGGAATGGGTTCGGTCACCTGTATTCTTCTACAAGTTGGGGTGAAATCCTTTTTTGTGACTAAAAAAGCCTTGCGGCTATAAGAGCGAAAATTATGCAAAACGCTCATTATAAAAAAGGTGCAAAGAAATTTCTGAATTTCTCTACACTTTGAATAAGCATTTTTCTCATTTTTTATTTTTGGAAAGGTAAAATTAAATTATTTTCTCCCAGGTCTACAACCGAAGGATCAGTTACCTTTACATTGGATCTAATTTGATTTTCTCGGGAATCAGTATCTAAATAAATTGCTTTTTTTCCTGGACGAACATCCCAAATCATTGCCTGTATTTGATTCAAATTCCCTTTTATATAAATGGATATTTCTGTTCGGTCAGTATTTTGAATTTGAACATTGTTAAACATGTTACCTGCCACTTCATATGGGAGAAATCTGTGACCATCCAAATATATGCCATATACAGCATCACTAATAAGAATATTACTAAAATTATTACCATCTACCCATATCATATCCGGGCTGGTAACAGGGTTTGTTTTTAGATGGATCCCTTTTTCGAACCCATGAATGTTTATATTATCAACCTGAACCCAACCGATATGATCATTTCCCTTTTGGGCATAGAGGAATATTCCATTTCCACCTGTTCGTGATGTTAGTTTTACATTTGAGATATTCGCAGAAAATGAACCACTGGTAAGTTTATCTCTTCCATCTATATAAATCGCAGATTTGGTGTACTTATTTAATCCCCAAGCACTAATCATTCCACCGCTTATATTGGAGTTTTTCTTTAACTCAATTCCATTGATATCTTTTGTTATATTAAAAGTTGCAGCAGTACTTAATTGTAAAGAAACTGTTGGTTTTACAATAACTGTACGGTTAATCGAGTAATATCCTGCTGGAACATAGACAATTCCACCTCCATTTTTTTGTGCATGATCAATCGCTTTTTGTAAAGTAACATCTGTTTTATGCGTTCCGAAATCTAGGACATTAAAGTCAAACGCACTCTTCGTTTTGGCCTTAGGGTAACTTTGTTGAACAAATAACAAAGTGAGGATCAGAGATATGAATACAAATAAATATTTTTTCATTGCTTTATTACCTCCCTTAATTGGATTTAGTCTAAAAAACACCATATCAATTGCACTGTTATTTTTATAAATATTATGATAACAGTCAATAATATCGCATTAAATTTTGAGTGAAATTTCCATTTTTTCATATGAAATCCTTTTTGATGGAAAGGACAGATGGTTTTCTGTCCAAATTCACTATAAAGGAGAATACCATAGACAATGAAAAAAATAGATCAAGATAGGTATATCAAAAAACTGACAACAAGGGCCTATCTTCTTCTTTTTTACATGTCCATCTCTAAAAAAGAGACGGTCTTCGTGCAATTATGGATAATGCCCTACAGGAAAAATTCCAACAGGAACTAGGATTGACATATATTAGTGCCGCTCAACTTCTCGTAAACTCCGCCATGTAGAACCTTCACTTCTAGCAGAACGTTTTATAGATTCGGTTCATATGCTGTGCCTTTATTCCTACCATATTTACGTACAAAAATGATACACACTAATACCATACTATTCCTTATTACCCCTGTGTCTAAAAAATAGAGATGGGTCACGTTTCGAAAGACAAAAGCGGGCGTCAACTACTCACGACTAAAGTCACGAGCTTGTAACTACCCAGAAGTTCAATCGGTTCTTGTGAACCTCCTTCCTTAGAATGGTGTTACTATAGGCAGGCTGACAGTTACCCAACTAAACAAGTCATGCTTGTGCGGTCACTTCAGCGATGTACTTAATTCCTTTTCGCTGAGGATTCATTGCTCCGATACGGTCATCATTTGATGTATATCTACAAGTCTTACAGCTAAATGTATGCTTTTTCTTATTGCGGTTTTCCTTCTCTGTATGCCCGCATTTTGGACAGGTTTGTGAAGTATATCACGGGTCAACTGCAATCACTTTAGAACCGTTCATTAGCGCTTTATATTCAAGCATTGTGCGAAGTTGGTAGAATGCCCAGGAAACGGTCTCGTAGCGATCTTTCATTCTTACACGTTCAGTTACATTGCGAACACCAGTTAAGTCTTCCAAAACAAACAAAACATTAGCTTCATATCGCTCAATGAGTGCCTTTGATACCTGATGATTTACATCAGCCATCCAACGGTCTTCTCGTCCCCCGACTTGCTTCAACTTTCTGCGAGCAGAAGCCGTACCCAGTTGTTGTAGTTGCTTACGTGGGTATTTATACTCCGAGCGCTTATTTTTAATAGATCATCCGTTAAAAAATAAGGATTTCCCCTGAGAATCATAGCTAACTGTTACAAAATTAATACCCATATCGACTCCAGCTACTTGACGGATAGAGTGTTCGGATGTCTCAGGGATTTCTTTCGTCATCGGAATATACAGAAAGAACTTGCCATACTTGTTGACAAGTTTTGCAGTACCAAAAGACCATGTTTCGTCAAAGTATCGTTCTATCCCTTTTGTTTCAAATGGTACTTTGACCCGACCGCTAAGGGTATTAATCGAAAATAATCTTTTAGTAAGGGAATAGTCTCGATTCCATACAAAGTCATATTCAGGTTTCTTGAATTGTACTTTTGTCCAATCGTGACCGTTACCTTTTAAAGATTGGTAACGAGCAATGACAGTTTTCATAACAGACTGTGTCATTTGAGAACGTAAAGGGAACTGGGGACGCGAGCTTCCGTAGGTTATTTTGTGCAGTTTTGCTTGCGCTAATTGCTTTGTGTCGAACACAATAGCTAATACAAAATTGCAACCGGAACGATAAGCGCTAAGAGTAGTTCTTAATCGTTCTCTAGCTACCCCGCATCCCTGTTTCATCAAAATGAGTGACCGGAGAAGTAAGAATCTTATGATGAATGATTTCTTCGAAACCTTCTAATGCCTCGTTGATCTCTCGATGAAGGTGGACGAGCGTATCTTCAGGCTCAAACAGTCTCGAAAGAAGGAGGGGATTCGTTCATAGGGAAGCAATTGATAGTATGTGAAATACACCGCCAGTGCTTTTATATTAGGACCGTATTGAACCGAGCGTTTTGCTTCTCCAGAAAAAAAAGAAACCATGTGGAGTTGCTGACAATGAGGACACATTTTTATTTCGGCTTCATGTTGTGTGACTTCGATTTGAAGGGGTAGCAAATCATAAACCTAAATCTAAAAAGGTATTTATTGGCAACTGAATAGTTACAAGGAAATCAAAAATAACTGGTTTTGGAAATGTAAGAACTCAACATTTGTCGCAATCAGGAACCATTGTACCTATCATGAGGAATGCTCATTTTAAAACCGCTTCATAACACAGCTATCACTATAATTAGTATAGATACATTCAAAGAGAGTTCGGTTAACGTAATGTCTTTTCACTATCATTATTACTCCTTTGGAATCACATAACACAACGATTCATTAGTGTCCTTGATAAATTAGGATTGTTATCCATGGTTTTCCTTTTCACTCTTCTTAATACTGCATCCTTTAGCGAATGAGGCAACAACTGTAAATTTCTCCATCGTTTCAGAGCCTGATACATAGTAAGATCCGCTGCGTAACCATGCATGAGCAACAAATTCTCCATGCTTATCCTTAGCTGTACCGAGATAAAGCGTACTTTCAATTTTTCGTTTTTCTAGCATTTTCATTCCAGCTATGGCCTTTACAAGGCATTCGCTTTCCCAAAAAGTATAACCGCTTATCATATGAATGGCCGCAGATACATTACGTAAGATTTCCTTATTAAATGAATGAGAAGAAAAAGTGGTTTCTCCCATCCTTTCACCTAACAACGGGGCAACCTTAGAAAAAGGGACCGACTTAAGATAACGGGCCCACGCTAAGTAAACAAAGGCTTCTATAAGTAAAAGTTTCATTTTCATATTCAATCTAAGAAATGCCCTAACCTTACGAAAAATTTTCATTATTGCCTCCACACCAGGGAATTAAGATTGTTCCTCTATTAGAATTAAGTCTTCTTCCAACAATTGATTCAAAAATGTTGTTACCTGTTCTTCGCACTCGTTAGGTTCCACATCGTATTGAGACAATAAGGTTGTCACCAACTTTTCCATTGAAATAGGGGTTTTCATAAGCTCCCATATTTCACCACCTAGCTCTCCTAAATTATAGTACTTCCCCTGTTGGATGTTTAACATCACTTTTTCTCCATCCATATCACTCGCAATATTTCCTGGTACCTGACGGAAGAATTGATTTTTTGTAATTTGATCCTTACTCATGTGCTTTTTCCTCCATATTCAATGTGGTTAAAATTAAGTCTGTTAATTCATAAGCTGTAAAACGGGATAACGGGCGAGATATTTTAAATAGTTTGGTTTTATTGATTATTTTAGCAGTGGTATTAAAATGCCATTCCATTAAACCGGAATCCACAATAAAGAAATTACGATAAGTATGGTTATATAATGTGTAGAACCGTTCTAAATTTTCAATTGGCTGTATTTCAACCTCTTCCTTTTCCGTTTTGACTAATTCAAATACACCGGCAAGGGGGAGTCGTTGAGCAGCAAACTGAGATTGGATAGGGACTGCAAATTTCGTTTTTCTTTCAGCAATAGGCTGATAATTGGTTGATGTCATTCCAAAATGATTTAAGCTTTCTAACCACAACTTCTGTTGAGGATAAGCTGGTATTACAATAGGGATGTTTTCTTCGTTTACTGTTATGGGTATCACATCATCACTAAGAAGTTGATAGTCTCTGTTTAAAAAAGCAGAAGCCAGCGTAGATTTTCCAGCGCCGGAATCACCGACAATGGCATAAACTTTTCCATCAATGGCGATTGCACTTCCATGTAGTGGGAGAATTTTTCTTTGAATTAATATGGCACCCATGCAAGTACCCAGGATATACAGGCGGAGTTGATCCTCGTTAGTGTTTTGAGCCGGCGAAACTAAGATTCTATTTCCATTCTGAATCAAAAAAATGGCGATATCAGGCATACGAAATAAAATAAACTCTTCATTAATGACAAAATAATCGTCTTTGCCCTTTTGCGTAGACCATAAGGTTGTGAGATCTTTTTTTTCAACCAAAATATCATAAATACCATTTTTCATTTGGACAGTAGGTAGTTCTGGCAGAGCAATCTCACTTAAAACCGTTAATCCAAAAGCTTTATAAGCAGTCTTTATGACAGTCTCTATCATCTATATGTTCCCCTATCTATAACCATAACTCTTTATTCATTTCAGATTAAAATTTCTATAACTTTGTCAGTGAATAAAATATTAAGAGTCTACGAGATTTCAGATGTTAAAAAATCCAAGTAGACTCTTTAAACTCTTACTTCTAGCTTTCGAAAGTGATATCGTCTATAGGAGTATGGGAACCAAAGGCAGCGTCGGTATATTTCCCTGAGCTTCCAAGCATCGTCTCTCTTACAAAGAGCACTTCTAAACTAGGTTTTTTCCACTCCTTTTTCATCATTTTCACCTCCTTTCAAGCAAACTCAGCAATCGTAACTCTTACTTCTAGCTTTCGAAAGTGATATCGTCTATAGGAGTATGAGAACCAAAGGCAGCGTCGGTGTATTTCCCTGAGCTTCCAAGCATCGTCTCCTTTACAGAGAGCACTTCTAAACTAGGTTTTTTCCATTCCTTTTTCATCATTTTCACCCCCTTTCAAGCAAACGTTTTAATAAATCTATATACAATTAAACTACGCATTAATGTTTTAAAATCAGGATTAATCGCATATTCAGGGCGAGGTCCTTCTTCAGCCTTTAAAAGTGCCGCCTCAATCACTTGACCATCCAAAAATTCTAAAGCATCTTGATCTGATTTAAGCTGTTGAAGTTCTTCTACATATTCATTCCAAAAGGGGATCATTCTATGAACCCAATCAGTGCCTTGAACACCATAAATACTTTGGTTTAACCTAATATCATCGGGTAATAAATTTTCTGTCGACCTCCGGATTAGCGCTCGATCTAATCCATCTTGAACATATTGCTCTTCCGGTAAAGATAAACAAAAACGGACTACACGTAAATCATTGGTTGGATCACGCTTCCATAATGAATATCGTAAGGAGAGCTTTGCCGCTAATGTATTACTTGCATTCCAATAAAAAACATCTTCAAAGTGCCGGATCCTCTGTTCAAAATCATCTCCTATTGGATAGGCTCCTGTTTCATCTAAACCTTGTTCTTTGATTTTCTTGAAAATACCCGTTTTCTCTGCAAATACTGGATTAATGAGTCTAGGGAATTTAAAGGATGTTCCTTGCGGAAAAATTTTATTAATAACCGGAAATCCGATCCTTCCGATAAGTTTCAAATTACGTAATTTATCCCCTTTTACCTTTTCACTATATTGATTTAATTCTTGATAAAGTCGAAGCCACTTGAACTTCTTTAGTAGACGGGCATAATAGTCTAGGGCAGAGCCCCAAGATATAGTAAAATTTCCCCTATCACCATTTAGAAGTACCCCTATTTGTTTCTTATGGGCTTCTTCAAACATTCCCTTTAACCAAAAAGAATTCTCGAAAAATTTATAGGGCATTTCCATTACGTTAAGGAAATCTTCAATTTCAGAATAAGAATTTTTTTCCTTAAAGTCATAGTAATAGTCAGTAATATTCCCAACATACTTAACTGTGGATTGAATAAAGGGTGTTTCATTTGGCATTAAGTATTTTGGAGTAAAATCTTTAAAATCGTCTGGGGGAATGTAACTAAGCGTATATAGTTTTTTATTCTCCATGCGCAGCGACTTGGCGGCAAAGCTAACTACGGCTCCTGAGTCTAATCCCCCACTCAATTGGGCCCCTACTTGTTTGTAAGTTCTTAATCGTGATATTACCGCTTCTTGAAAGATGCTTTGAAACGCTTCGACATATTCTTGATTAGACCCTAGTTTTAGCTTTTTTTCTGGTGTTACATAAGCGTATCTTCTAAGCATCACTTTGTTTTTCTCTACTAAAATACAATGGGATGGAGGCACCTGTTCTATATGTTTATAAGGCGTAATAGAGGCATCTACCGTATCAAACATCCCAGTTATGGCTAAATATTCAGCCAGCCATTGTTCGTTCAGCCTTTTTTCCACATAAGGAAGTGATAAAAGAGGTTTTATTGTCGTACAAAAAGAAAACCTATTGTGATTATTATGAAAATATAGCGTTCGGCTCCCCGAAAAATCCCTGGCCCCAAAGAGCCGATGTTTTCTTTCATCCCAAATCATAAAAGCAAAGTCACCGACTAAATACTTTGGAGTTTCTTCCCCCCACTTTTGGTAAGCAAGTAAAATTAACGTGCTATCTGACATCCCTTTTCTATATGTGTGTTCCACTTGTAATCTCTCAAATAATTCATTGCGATTATCAATAATTGCGTCAGCCGTAATGGCTAACTGCCTTTCATAATCATAGCAAGGTAACCGTTCACCAACCGACTCAGGTGTAATCCATTGTGCATGACAGCCAAGAAAAATATTCTTTTTATGCCAAATATGAGTAACATCAGCGGGGTATTCTTGCAGAACTTCCATTAAGTCCCCACCATGTTCAATATCTATCGGCTCTTCATTCAAATGGAAAATCCCTGTTATTGCACTCATTTTTTCTCCCCTCATGCAACGAACAAATTGTGTGTTTAAGAGCACACTTAGCTTTTTACTTTGTACCTTACTGTTCTTTATTCAAAATGAAAAAGGAATTTTACTATATAAGTTGAATTTTTTGGGTTACATCTTTATACAGAGTCGGTCAATGACTTCCTCTGGGTTTTATTCACCTGTGAATGAATTTTCTTACGTTCAACTTAGTTTTTTGAATCGTTGAGTAAAAGACATTGTTCACTACAGATTCTTTCAAACACTTCCAAAAACCCTCATGAGAAGGGCTGAATGAGTTTGGTACGGTAGATCCTGACATTATCCAAAACCATTAGGATTTGTGTTAATTTATCCATCAGCAAACCTCTTTCGTTCTATATTGAGAACCTATTGTAATTATATAACGAACAATATGATAAAACAACCTCTATAAAGAACACAAATATATTTTCTTGAACCTCCCGTCACTGAAGTGGCGAGATTCCTGAGCTGAACACCCTATCGCGGAAAATAAGCGGGCTAGCCCCGTGGTCCCCACGGTTGAATATCTACACAAGCGGTGCTGTACGTAGTCTCTGTCCCTTGCGGTCAATATTGATCATCGCGGTCATGGGTGATACCGCCTGACCGGTACTCCCATGTTCGAAGATTGAGATCCTTTACATCCTGGTGGTGATAGCCATAGGTATGACAAAGCTGATTTGATGGAAACGAACGGCCCGGCCATGCCATGCACTCTTGTATTCAATTCTTGTACGGAGTACGGAGCAGTATATAGGACTAGTAACATCATACACTTTCATTTAATTCACCCTCTAAAATCACTTCTTGATTAGCATTCAAACAGATAATTCACTCGAATCCTAACAGATACATTAGCATCATAAATCCAAATTATTTACTTGGATAAACGCCTTTCAAGTTTACTTTTTTCCTCTTCAAACCCAGGCTTGCCCAGAAGAGCAAACATATTCCTCTTATATGCTTCGACTCCAGGTTGGTCAAATGGATTGACACCAAGCAAGTGACCGCTAATTCCACAAGATTTCTCAAAAAAGTAAATTATTTTTCCAAACGTATATTCATTTATTTCATCCAGTTCAACAATTAAGGTAGGGACCCCTCCATCTACATGAGCCAATAACGTACCTTGCAAGGCCTTTCTGTTGACTTCCTCTATGGTTTTCCCTGTTAAAAAATTCAAACCATCTGTGTTATTGGGGTCTTTTTGAATCGTTACCTTCATTCGGGATTTTTTTACATTTAGAACCGTTTCAAGAAGATCCCTCCGCCCTTCTTGTACATACTGGCCCATGGAGTGCAAATCGGTTGTAAAGTTTGCGGAAGCTGGAAAGAGTCCTTCCTGCTCCTTACCTTCACTTTCTCCAAACAGTTGCTTCCACCATTCTGATAAGTAATGATGAGACGGTTCATAGTAAACTAATAACTCGATCGTTTTTCCCTTTCGGTAGAGAGCATTTCGTACAGCTGCATACTGATAGCAATCATTGGTCAAGAGATCAGGATTGTTGTATTTACGACAAGCCTCTGCAGCTCCTTCGATCATTCGATCGATATTGAGTCCGGCTACAGCGATAGGCAGAAGACCAACGGCTGTCAAGATGGAATATCTCCCTCCCACATCATCTGGAATAACAAATGTTTCATATCCTTCTCTATCAGCAAGCTTTTTTAATGCTCCCTTAGCTTGATCCGTGGTTGCATAGATACGTTTTCTTGCCTCTTCTTTTCCATACCGGTTCTCCATATACTTACGGAAAATACGAAAAACAATGGCAGGCTCTGTAGTTGTTCCTGATTTTGAAATAACGTTAATAGAAATATCCTTGTCTTCCAATACATCTAGCAAATGGGATATATAAGTGGAACTGAGATTTTGACCAGCAAAATAAATTTGTGTAGTGTCGGCCATTTGGTTGTGAAAGGTATGGGACAAGGCCTCAATAGCCGCTCTTGCCCCTAAATAGGATCCGCCTATGCCGATAATAATAAGAGCATCTGAACTTTTCCGAATTCTATTAGCTGCTTGTTTAATTCGTTCAAATTCTTCTTTATCATAGCAAATTGGCAAATCAACCCAACCCAGAAAATCGGATCCGGGCCCCTTTTTTTCATGAAGCATAAAATGAGCTATTTTCACAGATTCTCTTAGATTATCTACTTCATCCTTTTTTATAAAGGATAATGCATTGGAATAATCAAAAGAAATAGTCATAAATATCTTCCTCTCTTTCAACTCATATAATAATTTTCCCTTATCCTTGTTCTATTTTTTAAAAAAAGTGATGATCAAATTCCCCTAGGCCTTCCTTTATCTACCATCAGTTAAATCCATCCTCTTGTAATAATTAATGTGATGCCTCTGACCCCATTGAACCAGAAGGATATGGATGGAGAGGAAGGATATTTTCCTCAAAGGCCTCTAAAATAGGCTGTACCCACTTCCAAGGTAATTCTACTTCTTTCCAACGGGAGAAGAAAGTGGAATTTCCTCGCAAGGCATCGAATATTAAAAGTTCGTAAGCTTCGGGTATCTCTTTCGAATCGACAGAAAATCCCATCGAAACGGGCTCAACCCTATTATCGTTTAATATATTTTTCATATTTAATCGCAACGAAATACTCTCATTTGGATTTATTTGAATTACCAACAGATTAGATAGAGTTTTTTCCTCTTCGTTCTTATAGAAACCCTCTAATGGATTTTTGAATTCAATCATAGTACTATTAAAATCCCTAGCCTCCAACATGAACTATAATCCGAACAATGGACACTTTAAAAAATCCATTGTTCGGGTCTTTTGTATGAGGAAGCGACAAATATAGAGGTATGACCAACTCACTGACTATAGATGGGGGAGAAAATATGAGCAAAATTATTTCCTATTATTTACAAATAAAAATTAGAGCTAAATCCTAATGTGAGTAAGATTTCTGAGTGTTCCATTACTTATCATTTAGATTTTAAGTTAAAAGCCGTCAAAGAGAATTTGAAGGATAAAGAACCGATGCAGATTTTTCTTGAGAATGGATTTGATCTCTCGATCATCGGAAGGGGGAATCAAACCAATGTCTCAAAAGATGGAGTAAGCTTTATGAGAGGAAGTATTTCATACAGAACAAAGAGGAAAAGGAAGTACAGGACGTCCTTCTTCTAAGCAATCGACAAAGGAAATTTATAATGCTAAGAAAGGTCGTACTGGTGTGCTAACCATTAAGATGGAACTTGAAAATCAAAAAAATGTAGTCATGAATCACAAGCGAATCCGTCGAATCATGCGGAAATATAATTTAGTAGCGAAAGTCCGATGTGCGAACCCTTAAAGAAGACGACACAGGCAATGCATGAGCACAAGATACGTCCAAACCTTTTAAAACGAAACTTCGATCAAGGCGAGCTACAGAAAGTGTTTTTAACAGATATCACTTATCTCTTCTATGGCAATGAAAAGAAGGCATATTTGTCTTGTGTAAAAGATGGGGCAACATGAGAGATGCTGCTATATCATTTGTCAGAGTCACTGCACATGGATCTGGTTTACCGTACTGTTAATAAACTAGCTGAACAGTTTGATTACTCACTCCATCCAGAAGCAATATTACATTGAGATCAGGGTGTTCATTACACGAATCCAGCTTATCACATAGAACTTGGTTTGACCCCCTCAATGTCACGCAGAGGAAACTGCTGGGACAACGCTCCAATGGAGTCTTTCTTTGGTCATATGAAGGACGAAATGGAATATACGAGGATCCAATCATTTAATGAGCTCAAAAAATGCATAGGGGCTATATCGAAAGATATAACTACTATAGGTGTCAGTGGACATTAGAAAAGCTGACTCCTGTTGAATATAGGAATCAGCTTTTAGCAGCCTAGCCATCACTTTTTTAAACTGTCCATTATTGGGGTTACAGTTCATTGAAACACTAACAAATTTAGATCTTATTAAAAATGATTAACTTGATAATTTAACTACTTTGAAACGGTAATATTAATCGGAATCCGCTTTACGAAGACGACACCGGCGATTACCGGATTCAAGTTGGACGTAAAAAAACGAGGGGTCACAAGGGACTACTAAGATGTTTTCAAGTGTTTTCTTTGTTTGATTTTTATAGCGGGATTTCCTGCTACTACCGAAAAATCTTCTACATCTTTTGTGACGACAGAGCCAGCACCAATAATTGCGCCGTTACCTATTGTAACGCCAGGGAGTATGATTACTCTCGCGCCGATCCACACGTCATTTCCTATTCTAACAGGTTCGCTCGTAGATCCTTGTTGTGACATTGGTATTGTTGTATCTTTGTAGTGGTGAACACCTGTGAATATCATTACTTCTGGTCCAGTCATCACATTATCTCCCAAGGTAATGCTATTCGTTAAATCGAGCCTAGAATTTACTCCAATTCCAGAATGATTTCCTATAACAAGTTTTTTACCTTTCCCAATGTGGACATTAGGGAGAATGTTTACATTTGTACCGACTCTGTCCGCTATACATTTGAATAGTAATAATCGTAATTTTCTACCACCGAACTTATGAGGAATCTTATTGACTATTAGATAGTAAAGAACCAATGAAACAAAGTGTATGATGCTTTTCATACTCATCCTCCCATATAATTGTATAATTACTTTATAATCGTACAATAAAATGGAAATAAATTCTATATTTTGTTATGTGGTTCGTATTCGATTTATATAATACCTATTCCTCAAACTTACAACTACTCCTTTCTACACCCCTTTATGTAACTTACTTTAATCTATCAATGGACGAGATGAACTACTTATAGATATAATTAGCTTACTTCTATCATAGTCACTTTTGTTTATTATTGTTCAGAATTTGTTCAGATGCACTATGTAAGATTATAGAGATGTTTATATCACATTATACTTTTTTCTTTTAAAAATGGTTATAACCTAAATCAAAAGAACTAATGTAATGTTTTTTCTAAACTTAAAGTCCACATCCTATAAACAAACTAGCTTTTTTACCATCAATATGACCTATGAGGAGGGGGACTATGCAACCGAATCCTAATTCCCTTAACACTTACACAAAAACAGTAAAAAGAAAAATTTATATTTCTGTAATTACGAAATTCTGGCTAAGTCATTCTATCGCTTTGCTATGGATGTGCTTCTCCATTTATATTTCGATGCCTTGGCTAAAGGATTTATCAAATATCATTTCTTTTCCTGTAGCACTGTTCATTATTATGGGAATTTCCTATGTTCCGGGGTATATGAGCGCTTTTCTAGTTGCAAGCTTGGCCTTTGACCGACAACCTTCGTTTAAAAATGAATTCCCAGACGATCCAGTAACTGTTCTTATAGCTGCTTATAATGAGGAAGAAAGGATATTTAACACGCTACAATACCTTTCAAGTCAGGATTATAAAGGCAAGATCAATACCATTATTATTAATAACCGTTCAACCGACAATACCGTTTCGGAAACACTAAGGGCAAAGCAAGAACTAAACTTGAATATTGATATTGTCCATGAAGATAATCCAGGAAAATTCCATGCTTTAAATAAAGGATTACAGCACGTTACGACTCCGTATGTAATTACATTAGATGCAGATACATTATTGCATCCATCAGCGATTCGTTACCTTGTCGCTCGAATTAAAAGCAGTCCTAAAGATATATGTGCAGTGGCAGGTTCGATTCTTGTTAAAAATAGTCGAGAGAACATATGGGCTAAAATACAGGAATGGGATTACTTTTTAGGCATTGCTTCTATTAAAAGACTGCAAGGCTTATATCAGGGAACACTTGTTGCACAGGGGGCCTATAGTTTATACAAAACCTCGTGTATCAAGGAAATAGGTGGATGGCCTGACGCAATTGGTGAGGATATTGTTTTAACATGGAGGCTTTTACAAAAAGGATGGAAGGTTTATTTTGAACCCTTAGCAGTAGCTTTTACGGAAGTACCTGTTCACTTTAAACACTTTGTTCGTCAACGCTCCCGTTGGGCCAGGGGAATGATTGAAGGACTAAGGGAAATTAAACCATGGGAACAATCTCAAGTATACACAAAATATTTAACCTTTATTAATTTGATTATGCCTTACTTGGATTTCACCTACACCTTCTTTTGGATTCCTGGACTTATTCTCGCATGTTTTGGTCATTACTGGATTGTTGGACCGATGACTTTGCTTGTTTTGCCGCTTACCTTAATTAGCTATAGCTTACTTTATTTCTTTCAAAAGAAATATGTTTTTAAACCATTGAATTTACGGGTTCGCAAAAATTTCCTTGGCTTCCTTTTGTTCGTTCTTTTTTATCAAATGATTATGTCACCTGTTTCAGCATACGGATATATACAGGAAATGTTTAAACTACAAAGGGTATGGAAATAAAGTTTTAAAAGTACACAACTTCAGTTGAAATGATAACTACTTATTATATAGTAAAGCCACACTGTCGAACTGTAATCTTAAAAACAGACGCTAGAAGAAAGAACCTATGCACTGAGAAGGTTGAATCTCTGTCAATAGATTGGACACAATGAATCGAGAGAATCACGCTATTTTTCGGTACGTACGTTCGCATTGGTTGGGCGTAACATATCCGATGGAAGAGTGGATTCGCTTTCCATTGTAAAAACATGCAATGTACTCGAAAATACGCTTCTTTGCCTCAGCTCGTGTTGAAAAGGTTTCGAGATACACAAGTTCTTTTCCCCTCTTCTAGAATGAGTTGGACAGCTTGGTGCTTGAATTCTTGACTGTACTTTTTTGCCATCGTAGACGCCTCGATTTAGAATGCTTTTATTGTCGCACTCTCGGTTCTGCGTGTCCAGAATTCAGTCTACCAACAGTTTTTTCACCTTACCCTCTTTGAATCACTAATCTTTTCACTTTATGATATGGAACTATCTTGACTTGATGACGATATATTGCAACCCCTTATTACCTTTTTTAGCTACTATTGATGTCCCAGCATGGTTCCTTCTTTTTAGGTTCTCACAGAAAAAGGAGTTTCGGAGATTGTATCGAAATTAATGTTTATGATATGGGTACGAAATTATACTTTCCTAAAAAAAATTACAATCATTATGGTGTTTCTCTCTATCCTGCTTGGTATACGATGGTTCTGGTTTACGATTCTTGCTACGCCAGAGCATCCTCATGCGGCTCAAGGCGTACTTGATATGAGGGGCTGGAACTTCGAGAATTCCAGCTCCATTCCATTGAACGGCGAGTGGGAGTTTTACCCTGAGGCATTCATCTCACATAAAGACATAATGCGCTCAGCCATTGATCAGCCGCATTATGTTCAAGTTCCAGGAGATTGGCGCAGCGCCTTACCGAAAGAATCGGATTCATCGTTTGGTTACGGAACGTATCGACTGCGTATTCTGGTCGATCAGCCACTAAAACAGCCCTATACGTTCTGGATCCAACAAATTCAAGCTTCTTCTATTGTTGAAATTAATGGTGAGACGGCAGCGGTTTTCGGATTGCCTACAAAGCAAGCCCAAACGTACAGGCCAAGGGCAGTCTCTTACACCGCATCCTATACGGCGAGCAATGTGAAGGAAATCGAGCTGCTTGTGCGTGTAGCCAATTTCGATCAGCCGCTAAAAGGTGGTATTGTCAAGTCCATCTACTTTGGCTCACAGGCTGCCATTGATACTGAACGTGAATATTCCATCGGCTTTCAACTTGTGACGTTCATCATATTATTGCTACATGGCTTATACGCTATCCTGTTGTATGTGTTCGGTCCACGACAAAAGACATTTCTTATGTTCTTTCTACTGCTTCTGTCTGCCGGCCTTTCTATTGTGTCTGATCATGATAGCTTGCTATTAATCTGGTTGCCACTGGATTATACTTGGAGTCTGAAAATCCGGTTACTCTCCTACATGTGGCTGTCCTTTTTTAGTCTGGCACTGGCTAGGAGCTTTTCTGAATATGTAACAGGCACCCGGTTGTTCTATTCGTACATTATTGTGTTGGGCCTCTACTCGGCATTTCTATTGATTGCACCGGCACCACTTATTTATTATTCATTTGCAGCCAAAGTGTTCTCTTTTCTTTATTTGTTCCCTTTGGCCTGGTTCGTCTATCTGATCGGTAACATGTTTATTAGAAATCAACCCGATTCTGTCTTCCTGCTATTAGGTGCTACAAGTATTGTATCTAGTGTTGTGTGGGGTGTGTTCAATTATAATATAGAGGTGACCAGGGTCTACTATCCCATCGATATTATCGTGGCGATTATCGGCTTTTCGGCTTACGGTTTTAAACGGTACTTCCGCAATTCCGAGGAAAACGCCAAGCTTAACGAGCAGTTGAGAAAGGCTGACAAACTGAAGGACCAATTTCTCGCCAATACGTCACACGAACTGAGAACGCCGCTACATGCCATTATGAATATCGCTCAGACCGTTGCGGTGAAAGAGCAACAAGCAATGGATGGAAAAAGCTTCAAAGATATGGAGCTACTTATCACAATCAGCCGCCGGATGTCGCATATGCTTGATGATTTGCTCGACGTCGTGCGGCTGCAGGACAATCTTATTATGCTTCAGAAGGAGCCCTTGCTCATTCAATCCGTCGCTTCTGGTGTCATCGGCATGCTCCAATTTATGACTAACGGCAAACCCGTTCAGCTGAAAATAGAGATTGCAGAATCCATGCCACCTGTTTTGGCAGATGAGAAAAGACTTGTACAAATTTTATTTAATTTACTGCATAACGCGCTTAAATACACCAATAAAGGAGTCATTACTGTATCCGCTGGGCTCCGGAATGGACATGCCGTCATCCATGTGTCCGACACCGGCTCCGGCATGGATGAAGAAACACTGACTCGCATATTTTTACCCTATGAGCAAGGGTCCCATGGAATAACCGATGGAAGAGGACTGGGTCTTGGTTTAAGCATATGTAAGCAGTTGGTAGAGCTGCATGACGGTGAACTGACAGTCCATTCCGAAC
>SNQW01000170.1_pt1 | contig 44822 bp, 35 predicted proteins | sample 2580511 | NCBI WGS metagenome assembly SNQW01 (sample SAMN10953775, study PRJNA522744) | food fermentation metagenome | isolation source: 8-hour incubation of native-enriched microbial consortia from nixtamalized... | place: Mexico | collected 2017-09-24 | reverse complement strand
CAAACTCCAATGGTAATCGTGAACAATAACATACATGGCGCCATATTTGGTGGTGGGGGAGGAGGCCTCCTCCCCCACCACCAAACCACATCACTGGCTCATCCTGATGATACTTCTACTACTTTACACAAACTTCTTGACGCTACCGAGGAACTGGCCGAGTCCCCGGAATAACGCCCAAAAACGCCGCTATTTTTGCCGGTGCATCCGGAATAGGGTGCCGAATTTTATTTGTATATGAACTCTAGGAGGTTAAAAACTATGAAAGCAAGTGAAATCCGTTCCAAGTGGCTGGAGTTTTTCGCCGGCAAAGGCCACAAAATCGAACCGAGCGCTTCGCTCGTTCCGCATAACGATCCGTCGCTGCTATGGATCAACGCCGGGATGGCCCCGCTCAAGCCATATTTTGACGGCCGGGTGAAGCCGGAAAATCCGCGCCTGGCCAATTCGCAAAAGTGCATCCGCACGAACGATATCGAAAATGTCGGCAAAACGCGGCGGCACCATACGTTTTTTGAGATGCTGGGCAATTTCTCCATCGGCGACTATTTCAAGGAAGAGGCGATCACCTGGGCCTGGGAATTCCTGACCGGTCCCCAGTGGATCGGGTTCGATCCGGAGCGTCTGTCGGTAACCGTCTACCCCGAGGATGAAGAAGCGTACAAGCTGTGGAACGAAAAGATCGGCATTCCGGCGGAGCGGATCGTGAAGCTGGAGGACAACTTCTGGGATATCGGCGAAGGCCCTTGCGGACCGTGTACCGAAATTTTCTACGACCGCGGGGACGCCTACGGCGATCTGTCCGATCCGGAAATGTATCCGGGCGGCGAGAACGAACGTTTCCTTGAAGTGTGGAACCTCGTATTCTCGCAATTCAACCATAACAAAGACGGCAGCTACACGCCGCTGCCCAACAAAAACATCGATACCGGAGCCGGTCTGGAGCGCTTTGCATCGATCCTCCAAAATGTGGACTCCAACTTCGACACGGATCTATTCCAGCCGATTATCGCCAAGACGGCGGCAATGGCCGGGATAGAGTACAAGGCTGCCGAAGACAGCGACGTCGCGATGAAAGTGATCGCCGATCACATCCGGACGGTTGCCTTCGCCGTGGCCGACGGCGTGCTGCCGTCCAACGAAGGGCGCGGTTACGTCATCCGCCGCTTGCTGCGCCGGGCCGTGCGCTACGGCAAGCTGATCGGACTGGACAAACCGTTTATGTTCGGCCTGGTGGAAACCGTAGGGGAAATTATGGGCAGCTACTACCCGGACGTCGTGACCAAACGGGAGTTTATTGAGAAAGTTATCCATAACGAAGAGGAGCGCTTCCACGAAACGCTCAGCGACGGCCTGGCGATTTTGGCCGAGATCAGTGGCGAAGCGAAAGCGGCCGGCCGCACGCTCATCAGCGGGACGGATGCGTTTAAGCTGTACGATACCTATGGCTTCCCGCTCGACCTGACTGAAGATTTCGCGGCCGAACAAGGCCTTAGCGTCGATCGCGAAGGCTTTGAAGCCGCGATGGAGGAGCAGCGCGAGCGGGCCCGGAAGGCCCGCCACGAGAGCGGCAGCATGAAAGTGCAGGGCGGCGTGTTGGCGGATTTTACGACTAAAACGGAGTTCGTTGGATATAATGAGCTTGAAGTAAACACCACTATCGTGGCTATTATCGCGGACGAAACGTTCGTCGACACGCTCGCCTCCGGCAAGACGGGGCAGATCATTTTGGAAGTCACGCCTTTTTATGCCGAAAGCGGCGGTCAGGTGAGCGACCAGGGGATCATCCGCGGCGAGTCGGGCAGCGCCAAAGTGGAGGGCTTGTTCAAAGCGCCGCACGGCCAGCATGTGCATCAGGTGACGGTGGAATCCGGGGAGCTGCGCGTCGGCATGAGCGTAACCGCAGCGGTCGACAAGGAGCAGCGGGCCCAAACGGTCAAAAACCATACGGCCACCCACCTGCTGCACAAAGCTTTGAAGGAAACGCTGGGCGAGCATGTCAATCAAGCCGGCTCGCTGGTTGAGCCGCAGCGCCTGCGCTTCGACTTCTCGCATCTTGGCAGCATTTCGCCGGAGGAGCTTGCTGAAATTGAACGGCGCGTCAACGAGCAGATCTGGAAGGCGCTGCCGGTCAGCACGCTGCTCAAACCGATCGATGAAGCGAAAGCGATGGGCGCCATGGCGCTGTTCGGCGAGAAATACGGCGATATCGTCCGCGTTGTGAAGGTCGGCGATTACAGCCTGGAGCTGTGCGGCGGCTGCCACGTGAACAACTCGGCCGAAATCGGCCTGTTCAAGATCGTCAGCGAAAGCGGCATCGGTTCCGGCGTACGCCGGATCGAGGCGGTGACCGGACGCGGCGCTTACTTGTTCCTGGACGGGCAGCTGGACCTGCTGAACCAGGCGGCCGGCCTGCTTAAAGCAAACGTAAGCGATGTGCCGAAACGGATCGAAGGGCTGTATCAGCAACTGAAGGAATTGAGCCGGGAGAACGAATCGCTGCAGAGCAAACTCAGCGCGATCGAAGCCGGCGAGTTGACTAGCAAGGTCGTCAGCATAGGCGAAACCCGCCTGCTCGCCGCCAAGGTGCAAGCCGGCAGCATGGAGGCGCTGCGCGGTCTGGCCGACGAACTGAAGGCCAAGCTTCCCGACGCTGTTCTCGTGCTGGGAGCGCCGATGGATGACAAGGTGAATTTTGTCGTGGCCGTGCCAAAGGTAGCGGTGGGACGCGGACTTCACGCCGGCAAGCTCGTCAAGGAAATCGCCGCGGTTTGCGGCGGCGGGGGAGGCGGCCGGCCGGATATGGCCCAAGCCGGCGGCAAGGATGCCGGCAAGCTGGACGAAGCCTTGAAGCTAGCGGAACAACTGATCGCTTCACAAGGCTGAATCCGCCGATAAAAATTTGACGGGGGCTGCCGAAAATTTCCTTATGGAACCCATGATATGGTATAGTATGATTAGGCTAAGTAGAAGCCGGCTGCGATCATATAGGGATGTCTGAAGAAGCGAGGTGTCATCATGGACTCCATGGATAAAACCGTCAAGTTTAACGTCAAGGGCGATGAGCAAGAGGCGTCGGCACAGGAAATACTTTTAACGGTATACGAAGCCCTGCAGGAGAAAGAATACAACCCGGTCAACCAGATCGTCGGTTACTTGCTGTCGGGGGACCCTGCGTATATACCGCGGCATAACAATGCGCGAAGCTTGGTGCGCAAGAAAGAGCGCGATGAATTGATTGAAGAGTTGGTCCGGTACTACATGGCCGGCCACCGTTAAAGAGGCAAAATGCCGACTTTTGATCACGAAGCAGGACAAGAAGCGGATTCGGCGTCGAATTTTGAATTCAGCCGGGTGGGGGCATGTGCTTTCCGAAGTATGTTTCCTGCGGAAACATTTCAGTTGCTCACGCAGGTTCACAAGCTTATGCTTCCGCAGCCGTTTTCTCCGAAAACGTTCAGCTCCGCTCCTTCGTCCCTAGCTTCATCCGACCTAAAGCGTTTTTAAAAAACGCCTATCGGAAGCATAAGCTTCGGTGCTGAAAAGTCGGCTTTTTTGAACTCGCACTTAAAGGAGCAACGCATGAGAATTATGGGTCTGGATTACGGGGACCGCCGGATCGGGGTGGCCGTCAGCGATGCTTTCGGCTGGACCGCCCAAGGCGTGGAAGTGATCGAACGCCGCAAAGAAGGCGGAGAATTCGACCGGATCGCGGAGCTGGTGAAGCAGCATGAAGTGGAAGAGATCGTAGTTGGGCTTCCCAAGAACATGAACGGCTCGATCGGTCCCCGCGGAGAAATATGCAAGGCTTTTGCCGACGACCTGCAAAGCAGGCTGAATCTGCCCGTTCATCTTTGGGATGAGCGGCTAACGACCGTCTCGGCGCAGCGGACGCTGCTCGAGGCGGACGTCAGCAGAAAGAAGCGCAAAGGGGTCGTGGACAAAATGGCCGCCAGCTTGATTTTACAAAATTATTTGGACTCTAAGAGTAAAATGTGAGGAGGACCCGCTCATGTCTAAAGATCGTATCGGCAATGAAGAAGAACCGGAGATTATTTATATTCCCGATGAAGAGGGGAATGAAGAAGAATTCGAAGTGATTATGAAATTCGAAGTTGACGGTTCCGACAATAAGTATATGATGGTCGTTCCTCTGGATTCCGATCAGAACGAGGATGAAGAGAGCGAAGAGGTATACGCATTCCGTTACGAGGAAGACGGCGATGATCTGAAGCTGTTCACGATTGAAAGCGATGAAGAATGGGAAATCGTGGAGGAGACGTTCAACACGCTGATCGACGAGTTCGACGGAGAAGATGATCATGACTGAGTTCACGGCGGATCAAGTCGTTTGGTCTTCGCGCGTGCGCGACGCCTATGGCCCGGTTGTGGAGCTGGAGGATGAATCCGGCAAAGCGTCCTACTACAAGGTCGAACGGGAGTTTGACGTAGCGGGGGCGTCCTACGCCGTTCTGCTGCCGGAAAATGCCGGCCGGGACGATGAACCGGAGATTTTTAAAATCGCGGAAGCGGCGGACGGATCTTTGGAGCTCATTACCATCGACGACGACGATGAGTGGGAGAACGTATCCGAGCTTTATGACGAATTGACGTTCCCGGAATAAACGTATTACCAGGTTCTAAGCACGAAGCGGATAAGAACGGTCTGGGAAGGGCGGGGTAACAACCGCTCTTTTTGGCTGTAAAGGGGTTGAGCGATTGAAAAAGGCGCTAAAATGGCTGAGCATATTGATCGTGCTCGTGATGGCCGCGGCAGGTGCTGCGGGCGCTTATGTATATACGGGCATGCAGCCTGTCAAGGCGTCGGAACAGGCCGTTAAAATAACGATCGAGCCCGGAACGGGCACCGGTGAAATTGCGGATTTGCTGGAGAAACAGGGACTTATTAAAAATTCATTATTATTCCGGTCTTACTTGAAATGGAAGTCCGAAGGCAGCCGTTTTCAAGCCGGCGTTTATGAATTCAAGCCGGGAGCGACGTATGACGAAATCATCGCCAGGCTGAACAGCGGCGATATCGTCAAAGCGGAGATGGTCCGGTTTACGATCCCCGAAGGGTTTACGGTTAAGCAGATGGCCGATAAGCTGAGCGAGGAGGGCGTCCTCGACAAGGGCGCGTTCTTAAAGCTGGCCGGAGACGCTTCCGGGCTGGACAGCGAGCTGCTGAAGGAAATTCCGCAAAACGACAAATTAACCTATCGGCTGGAGGGGTATCTGTTCCCGGAAACCTATGAGCTCAAAAAAGGCAGCACCGAGCGGGATATCGCCTTGCGTATGCTCCAGGAGACGGAGAAAAGGCTGGACGGCATCCCGGATTTCCGGCAAAAACTGAAGGAACGGGGCCTTACCCTGAACGAACTGATGACGGTGGCCTCGCTGGTGGAGCGGGAAGTCGTGGTTGACAAGGAGCGAAGTATGGTGGCCGGCGTCATCTATAACCGGCTGGCCAAGCACATGAAGCTGGAGATCGACGCGACGGTGCAGTACGTGCTGGACAAGCCGAAGGAGCGGCTGCTGAATTCCGATTTGCGAAGCGTGGACAGCCCTTATAATACTTATCTTTACGAAGGTCTGCCGCCCGGCCCGATCGCGGCCCCGAGCCTTAAATCAATCGAGGCGGCGCTGGCGCCGACGGCTTCGGAATATCTTTTTTATGTGACGAAAAAAGACGGAAGCGGCGAGCATCTGTTTGCCAAAACGTACGCGGAGCATTTGAAAAACATCGAGACTAGCAAGGCTATGGCCGAGAAATAAGGTGGTAAACTGTATGACGAAAAAACCGGAATTGCTCGTTCCCGCGGGATCGCTGAAGGAACTGGAGCGGTATTTGGCGGCCGGGGCGGATGCGGCTCTCATTGGCGAAGCCAAATACGGGATGCGGCTTCCCGGCGATTTCTCGCCGGACGAAATTGCCGCGGCCGTTCGCCTTGGACATGAGCGGGGAGCCAAAATCTACGTAAGCGTGAATAACCTGATGTCGAACGAACTGCTGGAGGATTTGCCCGATTATGTGAAGCGCCTTGCCGATTGCGGCGTCGACGCGGTGGAATTCGGCGATCCGGCGGTGCTGCAAACCGTGCGCGAAGTTGCGCCGGAGCTGGGGCTCCATTGGAACGCGGAAATGACTTCCACGAATTACGCGACCGCCAATTATTGGGGGTCCAAAGGCGCATCCCGCGTCGTTTTGGCGCGCGAGCTGAATATGGACGAGATTACGGGCATGTCCCCTTCGCTGCAGATTGAAGCGGAGGTGCAGGTGCACGGGATGACAAACATATACCATTCCAAACGCCGGCTGGTGCAGAGCTACATGAATCATCAGGGGCGCCCGGTGGAACCCGGCGGCGACCTGGGCCCGCGGCGCGGGTTGTTCCTGATCGAAGCCGAACGGCCGGAAGAGAAGTTCCCGATCTATGAAGACCGGAACGGTACGCATATCATGAGTTCGGACGATATTTGCATTCTGGAGGACCTGCATGTGCTGATGGCGGCGGGCATCGACAGCTTTAAGATCGAAACGCTGCTGAAGCCGGCGGCCTATAACGAGACGGTCATCTCCGCGTACCGTCTGGCGATCGAGGCTTATTTCCGCGATCCGGACGGCTATGAGTTTGACGAATCCTGGATCGAGGCGATCCGCCGCGTACAGGACCCCGAGCGCGAGCTGTCCTTCGGCTTTTTCTATAAAGAGCAAGTGTATTGAATAAAACGAAGAGGTGAACGAAGATGCGGACAGCGGAGAAACACATCCCGAAATATGCGGGAAATCGTTACCGGCTGGCGAAACCCGAGCTACTCGCTCCGGCGGGCAATCTCGAAAAGTTGAAATTCGCCGTTCATTACGGAGCGGATGCCGTGTATATCGGTGGACAAAAATACGGCCTTCGTTCCAATGCGGATAATTTCAGTTTTGAAGAAATGCGCGAGGGTGTGGAGTTCGCGCGGAAATACGGGGCCAAAGTGTTCGTGGCCACCAATATTTATGCCCATAACGAGGATCTGGAGGGCATTGAAGAATATTTGCGGAATTTGTACGAGGTCGGCATCGCCGCCATCATCGTGGCCGATCCGGTCATTATCGAAACGGCGCGGCGGGTCGTTCCCGGCCTCGAGGTGCACCTCAGCACCCAGCAATCGACGGTTAACTGGCAGGCGGTCAAGTTCTGGAAGGAGCAAGGCCTGCCGCGGGTCGTGCTTGGCCGAGAGACGAGTTTGCACGAAATCGAGGAAATCAAGAAGCATGTCGACATCGAGCTGGAGGCTTTTATTCACGGGGCGATGTGTTCCTCTTACTCGGGCCGCTGCGTGCTGTCAAACCATTTTACCGACCGCGACTCCAACCGCGGGGGCTGCTGCCAGTCGTGCCGCTGGAAATACGATTTGTTTGAGGACGGCCGTGAGGAGGCCGCTTGGGTCTCCGAGGAAGAAGCCCGGGAGAGCCAAGTGTTGCAGCAGTTCCGTCTGGGCGTGACCCAATTGCCTTTGTTCGAGGAAAATGACAACGCGTTTACAATGGGATCGAAAGACCTGTGCATGATCGAGCATATTCCGGATTTGATCGATGCCGGGGTGGACAGCTTTAAAATCGAAGGACGGATGAAATCGATCCATTATGTGGCCACGGTCGTGAACGTTTACCGCCAGGCGATCGATGCCTATATGGCCGATCCGGACAACTATGAGCTGAAGCCGGAGTGGGTGGAGGAAATCAACAAGGCGGCGAACCGCCCGCTGAATACGGGGTTCTTCTACGACACGCCGGACCATGAAGATCATATTTACGAGCCGGAGGAAAAGGCTGCGCCTTACGACTTTGCCGGATTGGTGATGGAATACGACGAAAATACCGGCATGGCGGTCATTCAGCAGCGCAACCATTTTAAACCGGGGCAGGAAGTCGAATTTTTCGGGCCGGGCGGGACGTTTTTCAAACAGACGGTCGGGGCGATTTATGACGAGGACGGCAATGAATTGGATGCGGCAAGACATCCGCTGCAGCGGATCAAAATGAAAGTGGAGCACCCGGTATCCTATTTCGACATGATGCGGAAAAAGAAATAATTGAAAAATGCAATATGCTTTGAGGCCTGTTCTTGTCTAGGACAAAAGGCCTCTTTTTTGCGTTTTGGGACTTTTTTGTTAAGAAAATTTAAAATCCAGTCCATTTCCAGCCGATATTAAAGAGGAGAACGTCAGTTATTGTCGAACTATTTACTGACGGAAGTCATACATACCAGTAGTATTAAGGCATGACCTCAAGCCTATTTGGCAGAGGGTGCAACTATTATGAGTGGTGGGTGATCAACATGAGTCTGGTTCCAAAGAACGAGGACCAACAGGCGGACAGCAAGAAAAAGGCGAAAAGCAAGAAAGGGGAGCGGACGGAATCCAAAAAAGGAAACACCGGCAAACCGGGTTTTGACTGGAAAGCGGCGGCGGTTTCGTTGAAGGACAAGCTGCCCAAACAGATTAATCCATCCAAATCGGTTGGCATACGTTTGTTTTTGATTTTCTTCGTGGCGATTATGGTGTTTGTACTAACGATCGGCATTTTGTCTTCCCAGATGGCGAAGGCGACGATCCAGGACAACGCCGAACAAGCGAATTTGCAGACGATTGTGCAGACCTCCCAAAAGCTCGATATCGTTTTGCAAAAATACGAAGAGAATCTGCAGCAAATGTTCCTGGACGACGAAATGCAGAGTGCGATTATGGACGCGTCCTTGTCGGAGGTTTCCGAATATGACCGGTTCACGGCAACGAATAAAATGAGAACTCGTTTGAATACGCTGACATTTTCCACTACGGGCGTTGCCGCCGTTTATATGCTCTCCCCGGACAAGGTCATTGACGATGTCACTTCCGGAAGCGCCGATACGGCTTTCCTGGGAACGGTGCGGGAGCAGCCGTGGTTTGAGGACGTGACCAAATCGTCCAAAACGATGTGGATCAACGTGCCGGAACAAAAAGCGGGCTCCTCCGTGTTCCGTCTCGTAAGATCCGTACAAAGCGTTAACAGCATGAAGCGGTTCATTCTGATCGCGGACATCAATCTGGAAGTGCTGAACGGTTACCTGCAGGAAGTAAATTTGGGCAAAAACTCCAAGCTGCAAATGGTGAACGACCAAAATATCGTCGTCGGTTCATCGGCGGCCGGGGATGAAGGCAAAGAATCGGAATTTAAGCTTGGCGAGGCCGCCGCAAACGAGCCTTACGGCAGCTTCCGGACGGCCGATGCGAACGGAAACGCCGTTTTGGCCGTGTTCAATACCCAGCAGTCTTCCGGCTGGAAATTGCTTGGCACCGTTGACGCGGGAGAATTGACCCAGAGCGCCAACGCCATTTTGCTGGTTACGATTTTCTCGCTGCTTGGCGTCGCCATTATCGCGATTTTGATCGGCATCTGGATGGTGCGGATGATCGCGCATCCGCTGGGCAAATTGAAAAACCTGATGGAGGAAGGTTCCAAAGGGAATTTGAACGTCCGGTTGGAGCTTAAGGTTAAAGATGAAATCGGGCAATTGGCCGACAGCTTTAACGTGATGATGGAAAATATCACCTCGCTGGTGAAGCAAACGAACAGTTCGGCGCAGGAGGTTCTCGATACCGCTACCGAACTGACGCACGCCTCCAACAAAACGGCGCTTTCCGCCAAGGAGATCGCCATCGCGACGGAGGAGATCGCCAACGGGGCAACCAGCCTGGCGAACGAAGCCGAGCGCGGCAACGAACTGACGGAGAACATTTCCCGGCAAATGGAACGCGTGATTCAAACCAACAAAGAGATGGAAGCATCGGCGCGGCAAGTCGAGAAGTCCAGTCAATTGGGTACCGAATATTTGAACGGCCTTCTGGAAAAAACGAATATCACGGGAGAAATGGTCAATGCCTTGACGGACAAAGTCAATTCTTTGAAAGCAAGCACCAATTCCGTCATGAAAGTGCTTGACGTGATGCAAAACATTACGCAGCAAACGAATATTTTGTCCCTGAATGCGACAATTGAAGCGGCCCGGGCAGGCGCGGCAGGCAAAGGGTTCATGGTTGTCGCCGACGAAATCCGCCAACTGGCCGAGCAATCGCGCCAATCGATTACGATGGTCGGGGAAATTACCGATACGATTCAAAAGGAAATGAACGAAACGGTCAAAGCGCTCTCGGAAGCGAGCCCCTTGTTCCAGGAGCAAGCCAACTCCGTACAGGAAACCAGCCAGATTTTCGTTTCCGTTCAAGAGCAAATGGAAGGCTTCGTGCGGCATCTCGATTCGGTAACGGCTTCGATCGACGAGTTGAACGAAGCGCAGACGGTGCTGTCGGAAGCGATGAGCAATGTCAGCGCCGTCGCGCAGCAGTCGTCGGCCACCTCCGAAGAAGTGGCTTCGCTCAGCAGCGAACAGCAAACGGTTGGCGATCAATTGGTGCAGTTGTCGAACAAGCTCGAAAACGTATCGGTCGGCCTGAAAGAATCGCTGTCCAAATTTACGGTTTAGGCATATTGCACCTAAGCAAATACACAGCCCTGCAAATCAGCAGTTGATTTGCGGGGCTGTTTGTTTTTTAAGACGGGTGTCTGCGCTCGATAGCTGTAAAAGATACAGTTATTGATCGGGAAATGGAGCGGGGCGCTTGTTTAGTTGTAATTTGCGCAATTAAATCTGCACGATTCGAAGGTATGGCGCAAGTGATGGGGTGTAGTTGCAGGAAAGGCAATTAAAACGGATGAACCCGTTGCTTCGTTGAGATCTAGTTGTACGTTTTGCAACTATTCCTACGGGCCGCCAGGCTGTTGCTGGCATTGTCTGCTGTAGCTGGCAGGACGAACTTTTCTATTTCAAGCAGCCGCCCCTGGTGTGAACCCGCTTTTCCCAGGAAATAATAAGGGACAAGGGGGGCGAATCATGTCATTATTGCGCAAAAAACGCATTTTTTATATTTTGCTGTTGTTTACGGTCGTGCTTGGCGTGTTTGCCTTGCGGATGGCCTGGATCCAAGCGGCTTCCGCTTTCCGGGCGGCCACCGTCGGCGGCAAAACGATCAACGAACTGGCCGTGCGGCAGCGGGAAGAAAGCATCGAATTGGACCCGGGAAGAGGCAACTTCCTCGATCGGAACGGCCTTCCATTAACCGGCCGGGTAGCCTGGTCGCCGATTCTTTTTCCCGTAAAAGACGTCCCGGACGGAGAAGCGCTGCGTAAACTGGCGGCCTTGCTTGAGGTGACTCCTGCGGAGCTTCGGTCAATATGGGCCGAATTGCGGAAACCTTATGTTTGGCTTCGGGAAGGGGAGAAACCGCTACAACTGACCGAAGCACAGGCAAGCCGGCTGCCCCGGCTTGAAGGGCTGGAAGTGTTGCCTTATGTAACGCGTTATGATTCGGGAATGCGCGGAAATCAGTGGCTGGGTTATGTCGCTCAGCGCCCGGATGTCATCCGGCGGCTGCGCCGGGATCAGCCGCGCACCCCTTTGCCGATGGCCCTTCAAGTCGGAGCGGCCGGGCTGGAAAAGACATTTGACCGCTATTTGCGGGGGATCGGCGGTGTGCGAGCCGCTTTTACGGTAGATGGGCAGAAACGGCCGCTGGATGGTTTAGGCACGCGGATCAATGCGAATGGCAGCCGTTATTATCCTTTGCAAATTAAAACGACGGTGGACGAGGGAGTGCAAAGGGGGATCGAACGGCTTGCCGCCGAGATGAACGTCAAGGAAGGAGCCGTCGTCGTTCTCGATGCGGACAATGGGGACATTGTGTCGATGGTTTCTTTGCCGTTTTACGATCCGCGGCATGTGGATCCGAAGCGGCCGGACTGGGCCAACAAAGCGGTAAAAGCGGCGGTTCCGGGGTCGATCTTCAAAACGGTTGTCGCGGCAGCGGCGCTTGAGGAGCATGTTTCCTCCCCGCATGAAACCTTCCATTGCAGCGGACACTACGGAAAATACGGATTGTCCTGCTGGAAGGAAGGCGGTCACGGTACGATTACGCTGGAGGAGGGATATTCCCGTTCCTGCAACATCGTATTTGCAGCGCTGGGGGAAAGGCTGGGACCGGCAAGGATCGCAAAAGCGGCGTCCAAGCTTGGGCTTGCCCGCCAGGTAGGCTGGCAGGCCGAACGCTTTCTGGACGGGGACGATCTCAGACAGCTGGATCAGGAGGAAGCGGGAGCCGTTTTTAACGATAGGTCTAAAGTGGACGGAGGCGCGCTTGCCCAGACGGCCATCGGCCAGCGCGATGTGCTTGTCTCTCCGCTCCAGGCGGCCAACCTGGTCGTTACGCTGCTGCACCGCGGCCAGGTGACGGCGCCGCGGCTGGTCAGCGAAATCCGGTTTAAGGACGGTTCGCTGCTGGCCGGTTTCCCGGTACAAGCCGCGCCGTCTCCCGCCGGGCAAATTTCGCCCCGTACGGCGGACACGCTGCTGTCCTGGATGAGGCTGGTGGTAACCGAGGGCACGGGACGCTCGCTAAACCGGGCCAAATGGCCCTTGGCCGGAAAATCCGGGACGGCCCAGGTGCCAAAAGGCGGCGTAAACAAAAACCATCAGTGGTTTATCGGATACGGGCCTGCCGATCAGCCCAAATATGCCGTCGCGGTACTGGTCCAAAACCGCCCGGCAGGCTCGGCGCATCAAGCGGCCGAGCTGTTCCGCAGGACGATGGATTTGCTGGCGTCGCGCGGTTCGTAAGGCATGTCCGGTGCTGAAAACCTGACTTTTAGTACTCGTACTTTAAGCCAATGGCGCAAAAACTTCCCTGAGCTTTCCCCAAAAAAGTACGCCTAAACCGGCGGGGGATATGATAAAATAATGTAGATGCTATGCTAAAAAGCATGCCAAAGTCATTGATCATTGAAAAGTGGGGAAAGCATATGGAGACTTTGCTGCTATGGTTGTTTTATATTTCAACGCTGTACGCTTTTATACCCGGATTAATTACCCGGATTTTCGGGTTTCGCGTATTCAAGCATGGGAGCAATGAGAAGCAATTCGCGCTGACTTTCGATGACGGCCCTGATCCGAGATATACGCCGCAGTTGCTTGACTTGTTGAAGCGTTTCGGAGCCAAGGCCACTTTTTTCGTCGTCGGTACGAACGCGGAGAAGTATCCCGAATTACTGAAACGGATGCATGAAGAGGGCCATTTGATCGGGACCCATAATTACGTCCATAAAACCAATTGGCTGATGGGGCCCGCCGCCGTAAAAAAACAAATCCAAAAAACGAACAAAATCATTTACGATGCCACCGGAGTCCGGTCTCATTATTACCGCCCGCCATGGGGGATCGTGAATTTGTTCGATTTCGCGGGCCGGGGCGATACGCAAATCGTGTTGTGGTCGGCGATGTTTAGCGATTGGCGCGTCAAAGTCGGCGCGAATCGGTTAACGGAGCGAATGATGAGGAAGCTTCGCGGCGGAGAAATATTTCTGCTTCACGATTGCGGCGCTACGTTGGGAGCAAACAGCGATGCGCCGCGGGAAATGTTGGTCGCTCTGGAACGGGTGCTGCAGGAAGCCCAGCGGCGGGGACTGCAAAGCATCCGGATCGATGAAATGATCCAAGAGACGGAGGCTGCACGCCAGATGAAAAGAAAAGCGAAGCCAGTGACGAAGGAGACGGAACCCGGGCGGAAGAAGCCGGCATCCATATCCGGATTCAAAAGATGCATCGTTGCCCTGTGGCTTTTGTGGGAGAAATTGTTCCATTTCGTTTTTCAGCTTAAGGTCGTCGACGAGCACAATCCGATTCTGCATTTTCGGGAAGCGACCTATCATGGCAAACCGGTGGCTATGACCGGAGGAACGTCTTTGGAGCAGGGAGACCGGATATTGGAACTTCATCTCGATAACAAGACCTTGTTTCAGTACAGCACACGCGCCAGATCTTCGGTCCAGCTTGCGATCCAAATGATCCGCGCCATGGAGAAATCGTTGCCCCGGTTAGCGGAATACGTAACCGCTCATCCGGAACTGAACGACGTTAAGGCCTTGTACGGCGTAACTATGATCAACCGGGGACCGGAGCAGTTTGGTTTTACCGTCACGGACTTGCCCAAAGGCTGGTTTGCCCGTTCCTCCCATTTTTATTTGAAATTATTGATGAGTGTTGTTCATCCGGAGGGGAGTTCGAGGTTAAAGCAGCATACGGAAGAGATGGTTCCAAAGCTGATCGTGATGCCGATTGACTATTTGATCAGTGAATTTATGGATTCCGGGCACCGCCGCCACCGTTTGGCCAAAGAGCAGCACGCCGCGGCGGAGGAAGATGAGATGGCATTGCGTACAACGCTGCCTTGCAATTAAAACCAAGCGTTACGTTATAACTCAAGAAGCCGTCCCGAGCAGGCTTGAAGCTGCTTTTGGGGACGGCTTCTTGATTAGATAGACAACGATGTATACCTTTATTTTGTTTGCCGGAACAAGCATTGGCCCGGTTCTCGCTCTGCAATTTATAAGAGCCGGCAGTTTTGCGGTGTCGTTCGCACTCTTTGCATGGGTGCTGGGGATCGGGCTAATCGCCGCGCTCCTGCTTGACCGCGAAACCGATGAAAGCCCGCTGTCCGCAAACAAATGATCCCGCTGATCAAAAAATAAAAAAACCGCCGGAGCGGGTGCTCCGGCGGTTTTTGCGATGCGGATAAAACAAAAATTAAGTCAATTAGATCTTCATGACGCCGCCGGAGCTGGCGTTGGTGACGAGCTTGGAATAACGGGCCAGATAGCCGGTTTTCACCTTAGGCTCAAAGCCTTTCCAGTTCGCTTTGCGGCGGGCCATTTCTTCTTCGCTGACATGAAGCTCGATTTTGCGGTTATTCAGATCGAGCTCGATGATATCGCCGTCTTCCACGAAAGCGATCGGACCGCCTTCAGCGGCTTCCGGCGAAATGTGGCCGATGCTGATGCCGCGGGAGGCCCCGGAGAAGCGGCCGTCGGTGATCAGGCCGACTTTGGCGCCCAGGCCCATCCCGACGATTTGCGATGTCGGAGCGAGCATTTCCGGCATACCCGGACCGCCTTTCGGCCCTTCGTAGCGGATGACGACGACGCAGCCTTCCTTGACTTTGCCGTTGGCGATGCCTTCCAAAGCTTCCTCTTGGGAATCAAAGCAGACCGCGGGTCCTTTATGATAACCGCCGACGGATGGATCCACGGCGCCGACTTTAATGACCGAGCCTTCCGGAGCCAGGTTGCCGTACAGGATCGCCAGACCGCCTTTTTCCGAATAAGGTTTGTCGATCGGATGGATGACGCTGTGGTCGAGGATCTCGCATCCTTCAACGTTTTCCGCGATCGTTTTCCCGGTGACGGTGATTCGATCGCCGAAGATCGCTCCCGGTTTCTTGAGCAGCTCGTGGATTACGGCGCTCACGCCGCCGGCGCGGTGCACGTCTTCGATAAAAATATCGGATGCCGGGGCCAGCTTGGCGATATGCGGCACGCGGTTGGCCACTTCATTGATGCGCTCCAGCGGGTAATCGACTCCGGCTTCCTGGGCCAAAGCGAGCGTATGCAGGACGGTGTTCGTGGAGCCGCCCATCGCCATATCCAGGGCGAACGCGTTGTCGATCGATTCCCTGGTGACGATATCGCGCGGTTTAAGGTCCAGCTTGATCAGTTCCATCAGTTGGGTCGCGGACTTCCGCACGAAATCGCGGCGTTCTTCGGAAACGGCCAGAATCGTGCCGTTGCCCGGAAGCGCCAGGCCAAGAGCTTCGGCCAGACAATTCATCGAATTGGCGGTGAACATGCCGGAGCAGGAGCCGCAGGTAGGACAGCCGTACTGTTCAAGTTCCAGCAGTTCGCTGTCGTCGATTTTTCCGGATTGATAAGCCCCAACGCCTTCGAAAACGGAAGTCAGGGAAAGCTTGCGGCCTTTGCTGTCCACGCCGGCCTTCATCGGGCCGCCGCTGACGAAGATGGTCGGAATGTTGACGCGCAGCGCGCCCATCAGCATGCCCGGCGTAATTTTGTCGCAGTTCGGAATGCAGACCATGCCGTCAAACCAGTGCGCCGAAACGACGGTTTCCAGGGAATCGGCGATGATTTCCCGGCTCGGCAAGGAGTAACGCATACCGATATGCCCCATCGCAATGCCGTCGTCAACACCGATGGTGTTGAATTCGAACGGAACGCCGCCCGCCTCGCGGATGGCCTCTTTTACGATTTTGCCGAATTCTTGCAGATGCACGTGCCCGGGAACGATATCGATATAAGAGTTGCACACCGCGATAAACGGTTTGCCGAAATCTTCTTCCTTGACGCCCGCCGCCCGCAGCAAGCTGCGGTGAGGCGCCCGGTCGAAGCCTTTTTTGATCATGTCAGAACGCATTTTCTTGGCTGTCATGATGCCTATCCCCCCCATGATGGTTTAGATTTTGTAGCTTTACACTGCTAAAGGTTTTCTCTAAAGTCTATCACAAGTAGTTATCTTTTTCTAGCGGGGATCACAGGGAGCAGAACAAAGGAAAAGCCGGGCTTGCTCCCGCGAAAACAAGAAATCCCCGAATTTTTCGGGGACTTCACAATAATAGCAGCTTTTAGTAGCTTTTGCTGCGGGTAACGCCGCCTTTGCGGCCGATATTGCGGTAAAATTCTTTATCGTGCTTTTGGGAGGTGGCTTCGCCGCCCTTTTGGCCGATTTCCTGGTAAAATTCCTTGCTGTGCGATTTGGAGGTAGCCTCCCCTCCCTTTTGACCGATTTCCTGGTAAAATTGTTTGCCGTGGGTTTTGGCGGTAGCTAGACCTCCCAAACGTCCTGCTTCTTCACGAGTCATTTTCCTTCCATTCCTTGCCATGAAATCCCTCCTAATCTGGTTGGTAAATAAATGGTATGATTTATTTACCACAGATTTGCCTTTTGAAACGAATTTCGCAAGGAAATAAGGCCATGTTCTCGGTTATGCGCAAAAAAGCGGACTGTGGGCCTATGAATGTTTGCCCGTTGCGCCTACTTGGCGAAAGGCCCGGCGTTCCAGCTTCAGCAGCCAGGATACCGGCGGCTCGATAAGCGGGGAGCTGCACATCCGTACCCAGCGGCGGGTGAGCAGCCATGTCAGCGCCACGGCTCCGGCCACGACGCCTAGGGCGGCAGGCAGGCTCCGCACGGCGGCATAAAGCGGGGAAACCGCAGCCAGGCGGACGATAAAGCCGTGCAGCAGGAATACGTAGAGGGTATGGCGTCCCATCTCGGTGACTTTGCTCTTTTTTGCCGGAACAAATCCCCAAAAAACGATTCCCGCAAACAGCTGCAGCGGATAGAGCAGCAAGCGGAAAACGCCGGCGTACCATTCCGGATGCCCGAGCTGGCCGTAGGTCATGCTGCCGTACAGCCATCCGGGGGCGATATCCGCTCCGCCGAGGGCGATCAGGCCAAACCAGGCAAGCGACAGGGCGATGGCGGCAAGCCGGACTTTCCGGGTGAGCAGACGTTCCATACGTTCAAACGAAAAATGATAGCCTGCGATAAAAAAGGGCAGGTAGACAAACGTGCGCGACAGGCTCAGCCAGCTTCCGTCCACGGGCAGATAACCGGCCAGCACGGCCAGCGCGATCGAGAAGGCCAACTGATGAAGCGCAGGCCATTTGCGCAGCATAAGCTGCATCAGACGCCAGCCCAAATGGCTGGCCAGGAACCAGAGCAGCAGATAAGGGGCGAAAAAGGAGCGGTGGATGCCGTTTACGTGAAACACCGCAGCATCCAGCAAGGAATAAAGGCTTTGGAAAATGACGTATTGCAGCCCGATCTGAAGCAGCACCTTGCGCCCGGCCTCGCCAAGCAAATTCGCTTTGGCAAAATACCCCGTCACGAACACGAACAAAGGCATATGAAAAGTAAAAATCCACGTGTAAAGCCAGGCCATGCCGCCGATCCGCCCCATCAGGGGTTCGATGGCGTTGCCGACGAACACGCAGACGATCAGCAGAAAGCGCAGGTTTAGAAAAAACGTCTCGCCTCGAGGGGTGATGCCGGTTTCCGTCATGTCGTTTGCCTCCTCCTCATTCCCACTAAAAACTCAAAATTTTAAATATATAACTCAAGTATTAAGGTACGATGTTTGCCGGCAAAACTTTGTGATAGAAATCACAATAGAAAGCGCTGCCACTTGCTGCAATTATGTCGAACTGATGAACCCCGGTGCCAAAATGGTATAATGGAATATATCACCATGGATTTCCGGAAGGTTGGGGTGCGGATGGCGAATATTCAGGCGGCGGGGCGCCTTGTCCCTTGCCGGGGCATACTGTTTGACAAAGACGGCACGCTGCTCGATTTCATGGCGCTTTGGGGAAGCTGGGCGGAGACGCTGACCGGCTTCGTGGAGCGGGAGTTGGAAACGCTGGGAGCCGCAGGCCTGTTCAACAAAACGGCGGTGCTTGGACTGCGGCTGGACGAGGCGAACCGCGTCAGCGGGTACGACCGCACCGGTCCGGTCGCGATGGGCACGGAGGAGGAAGTCACCGCGCTTCTGGCCGGCCCGCTTTATGCCGCGGGCGTTCCCTGGAACGATGCGGTAAGCCGGGTGCGGGAGTTCAACGCGGCGGCGCTGGCGCAGCTCAAGCGGCGGCGGGAGGCGCGGCCGCTGCCGGGCTTGCGCGAGTTCCTCGACGCTTGCCGGGAAGCGGGGCTTGCGCTGGCGGTGGTCACTTCCGACACGACGGCGGAAGCTCTGGAGCATCTGGAATGGATGGGCCTGCGCGAGCGGTTTGGCAGCGTGGTCGGCCGCGACCAGGCCCGCCGCGGGAAACCCGATCCGGACATGGCGCTTTTGGCCTGCCGTGAGCTGGGCATTTCCCCGGCGGAGGCCGTGGTCATCGGCGACAGCAATGCAGACATGCAGATGGGCAAGCGGGCCGGCGCCGGGCTGACCGTCGGGCTGGCCGCTGCGGAGGACGGGGCGCCCCCGGGGACAGCTTATTTGCGGGATGCGGACGTGATCGTTTCCGGTTATCGGGAACTCTCGGTGCGCTAAGGCGGCGCGAGCAAAATTTAAGGAGGAATTCAATGCGATGAACAGTGAAACGCAAACGGAGCGGCTGGCGTCCTGGGTGAAGGAAAGCGGCCGTATCGTGTTTTTCGGCGGTGCCGGCATTTCCACGGAAAGCGGGATTCCCGATTTCCGTTCGGCGGCGGGCATCTACCAAACGGAGAAGGATTCGCCCTATTCCCCGGAGGAGATATTGAGCCGCCGCTTTTTCGACCGGCACCCGGAGGTGTTTTTTGACTTTTACAAATCGAAAATGATCCATCCTGAAGCCCGGCCGAACCCGGCCCATCTCTTTCTCGCCGACCTGGAGCGCGCGGGGAAGCTGGATGCGGTCATTACGCAAAACATCGACGGTTTGCACCAGCTGGCGGGCAGCCGCAAGGTGCTGGAGCTGCACGGGTCCATTCACCGCAATACTTGCATGACATGCGGCCGCCGCTACACGCTGGAGGAAATCATGAGCGGAAAAGAGACGGTTCCCCGCTGCGAATGCGGCGGCATTATCAAACCGGACGTCGTCTTGTACGGTGAAAGTTTGGACAACGAGGTCATCGAGGCGGCGGTGTCCGCCATCGCTGCGGCCGATCTGCTGCTGATCGGGGGAACGTCTTTGACGGTGCAGCCCGCGGCTCATTTGGTCACTTATTTCCGCGGGGACAAAACGGTGCTCGTCAACGCCTCATCCACCGCTTACGACCAGCGGGCCGATCTGCTGATTACGGAACCGATCGGCGCCGTATTCGGCGAAGTGGGCAGACAGCTTGGGCTGCGTTAGCGGCGAGCCCCATCTTTTCACGGATGAGAGGATGGGGCTTTTTTGGGTTCGGCCTGGACCGCCCCCGTCACGGCCTTGCGGTATTCGCTCGGCGATTCGTGATGAAAGCGGCGGAACTGCCGGGAGAAATACAGCGGATCGGTCAGCCCGACGGAGGCGGCGATCTGCTCGATCGACAGCTCCGGCCGCTCCCGCAGCAGCTGGCGGGATTTATCGATGCGCAGCTTCAGCAGATAGGTGACGGGGGTCAAGCCGGTCGCTTTTTTGAAAATACGCGATAAATACGCCCGGTTATAGCCAAGGGAGGAGCACATCTGCTCGATCGATACCGGGTGCGCATATTGGCTCGACATATAATGAATCATTTGTTTGACGATGCGCTGTACCCCGGCTTCGCCGGACGGGGGCGGCGATTCCTTCGCCAGGGCTTCCTGGGCCTCGGCCATCAAGAGATGCAGCAGGCCAAGCGACAGCAGGTGCGAGCTTGGCTTTTTCGCCTGGAAAGCCTGCAGTGCGCTTTGCAGAATCCCGGGGATTTTGCTGCCCGCGCCTTGGCGGAACACCGGAAGCTCCGGCGTCAGGCCGGCCCGGAGGACCAGTTCCGCGGCTTTGTCTCCGGTAAAGGCGATCCAGCGGTAGCGCCACGGCTCGGACAGATCGGAGCCATAGCTGACAAGCTGCTCGGGATGAATCAGGAAGCAGTCCCCTTCGCTTAAGTCGAAGGCGGCGGATTCCGTGCGGAAGTTTCCTTTGCCGCTCTCGACGAAGTGCAGCAGAAAATAATCGTATACTTTGGGGCCCAGCCGATGGTCGGCGCGCGTTTGGCTTTCGCCTGCAAACAAGACGTGCAGGTCGCCGGATTCATAAATCTCGGGATTGGCCGCCGCGCTGTAGGTTTCTTGGATTTTTTGCATCATATCAACTCTCCTCCTTTAACAAGGAAGTTCAAAAAGTCATTTTTTGAAGATATAAGAAAGAATAGACGTCCAAGTATCAGCTTCCTTATATCGCAAGAAAAACTACCGCTAATCGCGGTCTGGCTTCCTAGAAGATACTTCGATAGAAGTTTTTCTTAGAACACGCATTTTACTGTCCCCATTTTAACCGCAAAAGTCACATTTATCTATATAAAACTCGCAAAGATGCATTATCAAAGCGGAGCGTTTTCATTATACTGGGAACAAGAAGTACAGATTCTTTGACGATGGGGTGTACGTTGATGAAGAAACAGGAAATGGAACAATTGTTTATATCCAAATACGGCGAAAGCGCGGAGCCGCTGCGCATCTTCAATGCGCCGGGACGCGTCAACCTGATCGGCGAGCATATCGACTACAACGGAGGATACGTATTTCCCGCCGCGCTCGAGTTCGGCACCACGCTGGCGCTGCGCAAACGCGCCGACCATAAAATGTCATTTGCTTCCATGAATTTGCCTTATACGGCGGAGCTTGATTTGGATCAGCTCGGCAAGGAGAAATCGGGCGAATGGATCGATTACCCGGTCGGCATTATCCTGGAATTGGAAAAGCTCGGCACCCGGCTCAGCGGCGGTTACGACCTGCTGTTCCAAGGCGAAATCCCGAACGGTTCGGGCCTGTCCTCCTCCGCTTCGCTTGAAGTGGTGACGGCCTACGCGCTGCTCAGCATGGAAGGAAAGGAAACCGATACGGTGGAAATCGCCCGCCTGTCCCAACGGGTGGAAAACGGCTATGTCGGCGTCAACAGCGGCATCATGGACCAGTTTGCGGTGGCGAACGGGGCGAAGGATCACGCGATCCTGCTGATGTGCGATACGCTGGAATATAAGCTCGTTCCGTTCCGAACGGGGGCCTACAAGCTTATCATCAGCAATACAAAAAAACGGCGCGGGCTGGTCGATTCGAAATACAACGAACGGCGTTCGCAGTGCGACGCGGCGCTGGAGATTTTGCGGAAGCGCGAGCCCGGGCTAGAGTACCTGGCGCATTTGCAGCCGGAGCAGCTGAACGAGTGGCGGGGGGATTTTCCGGACGAGGTGCTGTTCAACCGGGCCAAACACGTGGTGGAAGAAAACGCGCGCGTGCTAAAATCGGTCGACGCTCTGACCGCCAACGATCTGAAAGCCTTCGGCGAGCTGATGAACGCTTCGCACGATTCGCTGCGCGACCTGTATGAAGTCAGCTGCCTGGAGCTGGACGTGATGGTGGAAGAAGCGCGCAAAATCGAGGGAACGCTGGGCGCGCGGATGACCGGAGCCGGTTTCGGCGGCTGCACCGTATCCCTTGTGCATGAGGACGCGGTGGACCGGTTCCTGGCCGAGGTCGGCAAAGCTTATCAAGAGCGGACCGGCATTGAAGGCGAGTTCTACGTTTGCGGTGTGGGCGATGGTGTGCATGAAATGAAAGGGGAGAACTAATCATGGCGATTTTGGTTACGGGCGGAGCGGGTTATATCGGCTCGCATACGGTGGCGGCGCTGCTGGAGCAGGGCAAGGAGGTTGTCGTCATCGACAATCTGCAGACCGGACACCGGGGAGCTTTACTGGGCGGCAAGCTGTACGAAGGGGATTTGCGGGACAAGGAACTGCTGAAGCGGCTGTTCTCCGAAAACGACATCGAGGCGGTCATTCATTTTGCCGCCAACTCCCTGGTCGGGGAAAGCATGAAGGACCCGGTCAAATATTTCGACAACAACGTTTACGGCACGCTGTGCCTGCTCGATGCGATGAATCAGGCGAACGTGCGCAAAATCGTCTTTTCTTCCACGGCGGCGACCTACGGCGAACCGGAAAAAGTGCCGATCGAAGAAAGCGACAAAACCGAGCCGACCAACGTGTACGGTGAAACGAAGCTGACGATGGAGCGGATGATGGCCTGGTTCGACCAGGTGCTCGGAATCAAATACGTATCGCTGCGCTACTTTAACGCCGCAGGCGCCCACGAAAGCGGGAAAATCGGCGAAGACCACCGCCCGGAAAGCCATCTGATCCCGCTCATTATTCAGGCGGCTTTGGGGCAGCGCCCGTCGATCCAAGTGTTCGGCGACGATTACAATACGCCGGACGGCACCTGCGTCCGCGACTATATCCATGTCGGCGATTTGGCGGACGCCCATCTGCGGGCGGTCGACTACCTGCAGCGCGGCGGGGACAGCAACGTGTTTAACCTCGGCAACGGGCAGGGATTTTCGGTCAAAGAAGTAATCGAAACGGTTAAAAGCGTGACCGGCCGCGATTTTCCGGTCGTGATCAGCCCGCGCCGCGCCGGCGATCCGGCGGTGTTGATCGCCTCTTCCGACAAGGCCCGCAGCGTGCTTGGCTGGCAGCCTTCGCAGGGCAAGCTGGAGGACATTATCGAGAGCGCCTGGGCTTGGCACAGCAATCATCCGGACGGCTATAACGACAACTAAGGGGTGAGTTAAGCGATGGGAGTAGACGAGAGAAACCGGCTGGACGTTTTGCACGCGCTCGAACGGCTGGTCCATTACGCGCTGGAGCAAGGCATGATCGATTGGTGGGACGTCGATTACTCGCGCAACCGGCTGCTGGAGCTGTTTTCTTTTGACGAGCCGTTCGCCGGAACGGTGGCGGAGGAGCCCCTGTCCGGGCCGCAGGAGCCGCTGGAAATTTTGATCGACTACGGCTTTGCCATCGGGCTGATCCCGGAAAATACCGCGACGTACCGCGATTTGCTGGACGCCAGGATTATGGGCCTGTTGATGCCGCGCCCTTCCGAGACGATCGCCGCTTTCCGCAAAACGCAAAGCGAACAAGGAATCGCCGCCGCGACGAACGCGTTCTACAAGCTGTCGGTGGCCAGCAACTACATCCGGATGGACCGGGTGCGGCAAAATATTTATTGGAACCAGCCTACGCCTTACGGCGAGATGGAGATTACGATCAATCTGTCCAAGCCGGAAAAAAATCCGCAAGAGATCGCCATGGCCAAGCTGCTGCCGCCTCCCGTGTATCCGAAATGCCAGCTCTGCCGCGAAAACGTCGGCTATGCGGGACGGCTCAACCATCCGGCCCGGCAAAACCTGCGCGTCATTCCGCTGGAATTGAACGGGGAACCGTGGTTTTTCCAATATTCGCCTTACGTGTATTATAACGAGCACTGCATCGTGTTCCATCACGACCATGTGCCGATGAAGCTGACCCGGGAAACGTTTAAACGGCTGCTCGATTTTACGGCCCTGTTCCCGCATTACTTCATCGGCTCCAACGCGGATTTGCCGATCGTCGGCGGTTCGATTTTGACCCATGATCATTTTCAGGGAGGGCGCCATACGTTCCCGCTGGAAAAAGCGCCGATCGAAGCGGCCTTCGCCCATCCGGACTTTTCCGGCGTAACGGCCGGCATGGTGAAATGGCCGATGTCGGTACTGCGTTTGCAAGGCCGCGATCCCGGCGTGCTTCTCGAAGCGATGGACGATCTGTACGAGAAGTGGAAAGCCTACAGCGACCCTGACGCCGCGATCCGGGCGTTTAGCGAACAGGACGGGCAAAGCGTGCCGCACAATACGGTGACCCCGATCGTACGCCGCAGCGCGGACGGCGGCTTTGAAGCCGATATCGTGCTGCGGAACAACCGGACGGACGAACTGCATCCGGAGGGGATCTTCCATCCGCACCGGGAAATGCACCATATCAAAAAAGAAAACATCGGTTTGATCGAGGTCATGGGGCTGGCGATTTTGCCGGGACGGCTGAAGGAAGAGCTGGCGCAGATCGCCGGCATCCTGTGCGGGGACAAGGCCCTGTATGATCAGACCGTAACCGACCCGAACGCCCGTTTGGCGGTGCACGCCGATTGGGTGAAGGAGCTGGTTGACCGGTTCGGAACCTCGCTGACCCGGGATGCGGCCGATGCGCTGCTGCGAGACGAGGTCGGGCGCAAGTTCTCGGAAATCCTGGGGCATGCCGGCGTGTTTAAGACGACGGAAGCCGGGCGGGCGGCTTTTGAACGTTTCGTCGCCTCGGCGGGTTACCGGAAACAATAGCACAGGTTTATTCAGAGATGCGTGAGGGGGCGGCCCGGGCAAGCATGTGGCTTGGGACAGCCCCCATTTTTATTTATTCGCGCGACATATGCGGTGCGAAAATCGGCGGTGGAGATAGGCTCAATCTTGAAATCGGCGAAATTGCGAATCTGTAAAGTCGCGAAATTGCAAAGTCTGCAAAATGCAAAGTCTGCAAAATGCAAGTCTGCTAAGTCTGCTAAGTCTGCTAAGTCTGCTAAGTCTGCAAAGTCAGCGAAATGTGCAAAGTCCGGGAATGTGCAAAGTCTGTGAAATCTGCGAAATCTGCGTTTGCTAGCCGGTTACTGGAATGAGCGACCGCCGGCCGTCATAATAGCGGCAAATTATGTGCTTATTACTCCAAACCCCAGCAAGTTCAACCCATTAGCGGCATTTTCTGTACTTATTTTTCTATAAATGGTCCAGAACGCGGGCATTTCCCTGCGGGTGGGGAAAAATAGCGGCACAAATTACCTTTACTTCTCTCAAATGAACGGATATTACCGGAATAACGACATTTTTTGTCCTTATTATTTTCGCGGTGGGTTTCTTAGGCAGCTTGGGCTTTCCCGAGCAGGCGGTTCCTGTTCCTCAATGTGCCGGCTTCCCGCAATGTCTCTCCGTGCGCCATTCCTAAAGACACCTTGCCAACGGCTTCCGCGGCTTTCGTTTTCATTGTTTTCTTTTTGCGGTTGGAAGTATAATAAGGTCGTAATTTCTACATAAAACAGGTTGGAGGGAGCTTGGCATGGACAATTTTGTGTTTCGTAATCCGACGAAGCTGATTTTTGGCAAAAACCAGCTGGAAGCTTTAAAAACCGAGGTTCCGGTTTACGGTAAAAAAGTGCTGCTGGTGTATGGCGGCGGAAGCATCAAGCGCAGCGGCCTGTATGATAAAGTGTTGGCGGTTTTGGGGGAAATCGGCGCCGAAGTAACGGAGCTGGCCGGCGTGGAGCCGAATCCCCGGCTGTCCACGGTTCGCCGCGGGGTCGAGCTGTGCAAAACGAAAGGCATCGAGCTGGTGCTCGCCGTCGGCGGAGGCAGCGTGCTGGATTGCTCCAAGGCGATTGCGGTGGGCGCCAAATTTGACGGGGACATATGGGATATCGTGGACCGCAAGGCTGCGGCGACGGCGGCGCTTCCGCTCGGGACGGTGCTGACGATGGCCGCCACCGGCTCCGAAATGAACGGCGGATCGGTGATTACGAACGAAGTGACGCAGGAAAAACAAGGATGGGGCAGCCCGTTCGCTTTCCCCGCCTTTTCGATTCTCGATCCGCAAAATACGTTTTCCGTGCCAAAGGATCAGACGGTTTACGGCATGGTCGATATGATGTCCCACGTGCTGGAGCATTATTTCCATAAAGCGACCAATACACCGCTGCAGGACGGTTTTTGCGAGGCGCTGCTGCGCACCGTGATCGAAACGGCGCCCAAACTGATCGCCGACCTCGAAAGCTACGAGCATCGCGAAACGATTTTGCTCTGCGGCACGATGGCGCTGAACGGCGTATTGAATATGGGCTATTCGGGCGACTGGGCGACCCACAACATCGAACACGCCGTGTCGGCCGTGTACGACATTCCGCATGGCGGCGGGCTCGCCATCCTGTTCCCCAACTGGATGAAATACAACCTGAAGCATGATGTGTCCCGCTTTAAACGCCTGGCCGTAAATGTGTTTGACGTGGATCCGGAGGGCAAAAGCGACGAGGCCGTGGCCCTGGAGGGCATCGAGGCGCTGCGTTCGTTCTGGAGCTCGATCGGGGCGCCAAGCCGGCTGGCGGATTACGGCATCGACGACAGTAAGCTTGAAATCATGGCCGACAAGGCGGTCAAATTCGGTCCGTTCGGCCGATTCGCCGTGCTGAATAAGCAGGACGTGGTGGAAATTTACCGGATGTCGTTGTAAGCATAAGTTATTGGGCCGTCCCTTTTATTTGGGGGACCGGCCCTTTTTTCGTTTTTGCGGCGGAAAATCGCCGGGAAAACCGCGCTCCAACCGCTTGAAGCTATTTTTGTTGAAACAAATTCCCTGAAATAACGTATGAAATATATAGATTTACATATTTGTTTATCGAAAGGAGGGACGGCATGGAAACGCTGTTTTGGTCCTGCTTTATCGGCGGAGCGCTGTTTGCGGTCGTCAGCGCGCTGATCGGAGACTTGATCGGCAGCTGGATAGACGGGATTTTCGATGCGGTGTCCGCCGATTTCCTCAAACCGGTCATTACGGCTTCGGCGGTAACCAGCTTTGGCGGGGCCGGGATTTTATTGCATCGCTATACCGGGCTCGGGAACGCCGCCGTGATCGTGTTTGCGCTCGTCATCGCTTTGGCGCTGGCCGCCGCAGTTTACTTCGCTTACGTCAAGCCGGCGGAAAACAGCGAAAATTCCACCGGTTATTCGACCGCGGAGCTGCCCGGTAAAGTGGGCGAGGTGACCGTGCCGATTCCTTCGGAAGGTTTCGGCGAAGTGATGGTAACGCTGGTGGCCGGCAACACGATTCATATCGCCTCCAGCTTTGACCATCGGGAAATTCCCGCCGGAACGCGCGTCGTCGTTGTGGATACGAGGGACGGAACCATTCAAGTATCCGAGCTGTATGAAAACCAATCTTGAAAAGGGAGCTGATGTGATTGTTTGAAAGCATTCCTGACATTATCCTGATTCCCGCTGTTGTGATCGGGGTTATCATTGTGCTGGGCCTTGCCTTTTGGGCCAGATACAAAACCGTAAGCCCGGACGAAGCGATGATCGTAACCGGTTCTTTTCTCGGCAACCGGAACATTTCCGATGACCAGTCCGGCCGCAAAATTAAAATCGTCCGCGGCGGCGGGGCGTTTATCTGGCCGATTTTTCAGAAAGCGGAGTACTTATCGTTATTGTCCCATAAACTTGACGTAATGACGCCTGAAGTGTATACCGAACAGGGCGTTCCGGTTTCGGCCGACGGCGTGGCGATCATCAAAGTGGGCAGCTCGATCGAGGACGTGGCTACCGCGGCCGAACAGTTCATGGGCAAGCCGATCGAATCGCTGAAAGGCGAAGCCCAGGAAGTGCTCGAAGGACATCTTCGTTCCATTTTGGGCTCCATGACCGTCGAGGAAGTGTACCGCAATCGCGATAAATTTGCCCAAGAGGTGCAAGGCGTGGCGGCGCGCGACCTCAAAAAGATGGGGCTGCAGATCGTTTCGTTCACGATCAAAGACGTCCGCGACAAGCACGGCTACTTGGAGGCGCTGGGGAAACCGCGGATCGCGGCGGTCAAACGGGACGCCGATATCGCCGAAGCGGAAGCGCTGCGGGATGCGCGGATTCAAAAGGCGCTGGCCGAAGAGTCCGGGCAAAAGGCCGAACTGCTGCGGGACACGAATATCGCCGAAGCGGAGAAGGAAAAAGAGCTGAAGATCGCTTCCTTCAAAAAAGAGCAGGATACCGCCAAGGCCGATGCCGACCAGGCTTATTTCATCCAGGAGGCCCGGGCCAAGCAGATCGCGGTTGAGGAGCAGATGAAGGTCGAACTCGTGCGCAAGGAACGGGAAATCGATCTGAAGGATAAAGAAATCAACGTACGTCAGAAACAGTATGATGCTGAAGTGAAGAAAAAAGCCGATGCCGACCGTTACGCGGTCGAACAGGCGGCGGAAGCCGAAAAGGCGCGGAAGATGCGGGAAGCCGACGCGCTGCAATACTCCATCGAAACCCAGGCGAAAGCATCGGCCGAACAGAAACGGCTGGAAGGTTTGGCGATCGCCGAAGCCGAGCGGGCCAAAGGCTCCGCGGAAGCCGAGATCATCCGCCTGCGCGGGTTGGCGGAAGCAGAGGCCAAGGAGAAGCTGGCCGAGGCGTTTTCGAAGTTCGGAGAAGCGGCGATTTTGGATATCGTTGTCAAAATGCTTCCCGACTTGGCCGGACAAATCGCCAGTCCATTGTCCTCCATCGATAAATTGACGGTGGTCGATACGGGCAAAGGCGAAGGGGCGGCCCGCGTCAGCAATTACGTCACGGAATTAATGGCGACGGCTCCGGATATGCTGAAAAGCGTGTCCGGCATCGAACTCGACCGCTTGATTCAGGGCTTGACGAAAGGCAAAACGGTGGCGTCCGCGCAGCCGGCGGAGGGGACGCCCGCAGCTTCGGCGCGAAGCGGCGAGGCCAGCCGGGAGGCGCTTGCGCTGGAAAGCGCGGCTTCGCGGGAAGCTAAAGAGTAAGAGATTGGACTTCAGTGGATCCAAAGAGGCCCTCCTAAGCAGTTAGGACGGCCTCTTGTTTTGCGGCTGAAGCGCTTTTTGCGGCGGTTGTCCTATACATTTATCCGCAAACGGCTGACAAGGGCTCGGCCAATCGTTTATAATGGGCGTACATGTTTTCGGAGAATAGACAAGAAGAGGTGCGACCTGTGAACAGTCTACGCGTGGCCAAAGTGTTGAATAACAACGTCATTATCGCCAACCATCCGGATCATGGCGAAGTCGTTGTGATCGGCAAAGGCATCGGATTTAACCGCAAATCGGGCGAGTCCATTCCTCTTGAGGCGGTAGAGAAACTGTTCATTCTTACGAATCAGCAGGAACAGGAACAATACAAACAGCTAATTCCCCAGGTGGACGAACAACTGATTGAGCTCATTGGCGAAATCATCATGTATATTTCCAGCAAAACGCAAGCGACATTGAATGAGCACATCCATATTGCGCTCACGGACCATTTGGCGTTTGCCATCAAGCGGGCGGAGCAGGATCTCGCCTTCCACAATCCGTTTCTGTTTGAGACGAAGGAGCTGTATCCGCTGGAATTCGAGCTGGCCGAATACGCCATCGATTTGATCCGCCGGAAAATGGGCGTCGATCTCGGCCAGGATGAAACCGGATTCGTGGCGCTTCACATCAACAGTGCCATGACGAACCGCCACATCAGCGAGGTGCGGGGGCATGCCCAACTGATCGCCGATTTGGTCGGCATTATTGAGGATGAACTGCATTTTTCCATCCTGCGGAACTCGCTTGACTACTCGCGGTTGCTGACGCACCTGCGGTTTGCCATCGAACGGGTTCGCCGCGGCGAGCGGGTGGCCGAAGTCGATAAGCTGGAAAGCTTGCTTAAGCGCGAGTATCCGACCTTGTATGCGCTCGCTTGGAAATTGACCAAAGTGATGGAGAAACGCCTGAAAATGCCGGTTTATCAGGCGGAAGTCTCCTATTTGACAATGCACTTGCACCGCATCGTTCCGCCCGAGATCAACTAACCTCTTGCGTAAGCAAAATAGGTCTGCTATAATTTCAAGTGCATTAACAACAATATCAAATCACAATGTGTAACTGATTCGATCAGGCATGAGTTGATAAAAGGTTTTTGAGTGTATCGTTGGATTACGGGGTATTCTATCCCTAACGAAACGATAACCGAAAGTCTTTTTTGACTCATGCTTTTTTGTTGTTATGATCATTTAATATTTCAGGAGGGTGCATTATGTTCAAGCGTTTCTTTGGTGTTTTGCAGCGGGTCGGGAAAGCGCTTATGCTGCCCGTCGCGCTGCTCCCTGCTGCAGGATTGCTCCTGGGGATCGGCAATATGCTGGTCAGCCCGGACTTTCTTGAACGGGTTCCAGCCTTGGACAACCATACGATTCATGCGGTAGCGACCGTCATGATGAACGCCGGGCAGATCGTGTTCACGAATTTGGCCCTGCTCTTCGCCGTCGGCGTTGCCGTTGGTCTGGCCGGAGGAGAGGGCGTCGCCGGGCTGGCCGCGATTATCGGCTATCTCGTGATGAACGTGACGATGGGTACGGTCATCGGCGTAACGCCATCGATGATCGGAACCAACGCGGCCTACGCCAATGTGCTGGGGATTCCGACGCTGGCCACCGGCGTGTTTGGCGGGATTATCGTCGGGATATTGGCCGCCGCCATGTATAACCGCTTCTTTAAAATCGAACTGCCGTCTTATCTCGGATTTTTTGCCGGAAAACGGTTTGTTCCGATCATGACGGCGGCCACCTCGGTGCTGCTCGGTTTGCTGATGGTCGTCATCTGGCCGCCGATTCAATCGGGGCTGAACGCCGCTTCCCACTTCATGCTGGACCAGAACCGGACGTTGTCCGCGTTAGTGTTCGGGATTATCGAACGCGCATTGATTCCGTTCGGTCTGCACCACATTTTCTATTCCCCGTTCTGGTTCGAATTCGGGGAATACACCAATGCGGCGGGCCAACTGGTGCGCGGTGACCAGAACATCTTTATGGCTCAGCTTCGCGACGGCGTGCCGTTTACGGCCGGAACGTTCATGACCGGCAAATTCCCGTTCATGATGTTCGGCTTGCCGGCGGCGGCGCTCGCCATTTATCACGAGGCCAGACCCGAACACAAGAAATATGTAGCGGGGATTATGGGCTCAGCGGCGTTGACCTCGTTTCTGACGGGGATTACCGAACCGCTCGAATTCTCGTTCCTGTTCGTGGCTCCGGTTCTGTTCGCCGTGCACTGTGTTTTTGCCGGGTTGTCGTTTATGACGATGCATCTTTTGGGCGTAAAAATCGGGATGACGTTCTCCGGCGGTTTGATCGACTACCTGATTTTCGGGGTTATTCCAAACCGCACGCCTTGGTGGTACGTCATCATCGTCGGCTTGATTTTGGCCGTGATCTATTACTTCGGGTTCCGGTTCGTCATCCGCAAGTTCAATCTCAGGACGCCGGGACGGGAAGACCCGGCTGAAGACAATGAAGATGCGCAAACCAGCCGAGGCAAAGTTACGCAGGATGAGCTGCCGCACAATATTTTGTCCGCGCTGGGCGGACAGGAAAACATCGTCCACCTGGACGCTTGCATCACGCGGCTGCGGGTTGAAGTTAAGGATAAAGCCAACGTAAGCAAGGACCGGCTGAAAAATCTGGGGGCTTCCGGCGTCCTGGAGGTCGGCAACAATATCCAGGCGATCTTCGGCACGCGCTCCGATACGATCAAGACGCAAATTGCCGATATTATGAACGGCAAGGCGCCGAGAGCCGCCGAGAAGACGGAGGCGGACAAACCTGCCGAAGTGGAGCGGCAGTCGGCCCAGGACGGCGACGCCATCATCAACGAGGATATCGTGATGCCGGTCAACGGCGAACTGATGGATATTTCCAATGTGCCGGACCCGGTGTTCGCGGAAAAAATGACGGGCGACGGCTTTGCGGTTCTGCCGCATGACGGGGTCATCGCTTCTCCGGTTTACGGCAAGGTGTTTAATGTGTTCCCTAGCAAGCATGCCGTCGGCATCATGTCGGACGGCGGCAAGGAAGTGCTGGTGCACATCGGGGTGAACACCGTGAAGCTGAAAGGGCAAGGCTTCAAGGTGCTCGTGAACGAAGGCGACCTGGTTTCGGCCGGACAGCCGATTATGGAGGTCGACCTGGATTACGTGAAGGAGCACGCGCCTTCGATCATTTCGCCGATTGTGTTCTCCAACCTGCCGGAAGGGGCGGCGGTCAAGCTGAACAAAACCGGCAAGCTGGCGAAAGGCGAGCCCGATATCGTTACAATCAAATAAAAGCTGCCGGCGCCCTAGCGTCACGGGCGCCGGCAGAAAATTTGGAATTGTAATCGCGTTCCCTTAAAATAAAAGGGAGCGTTGATATATATTTATACTACATTCACGAGAAAGCGAGAGGATTTTATTATGGAAAGAACCTTTAGAATTACGGATGAAGACGGTATCCACGCACGCCCTGCTACGGCATTGGTAAATACGGCCAACAAGTTTAAAGGAGCTGAATCCTTTGCCGAAGCGAAGGGTAAAAAAGTGACCCTGAAATCGATTCTCGGGGTGTTGTCCCTGGGACTGGAGCAAGGGGACACCATTACGTTGTCCGTTGAAGGAGAACAAGCTGCAGAAGCTCTTCAAGCGCTCACCGACGTCATGGTTAACGAGGGGTTAGGGGAAGTAAATGCTTAAGATCGACGGCATCGCCGCTTCGGCCGGCGTGGCCATCGCCGAGGCGTTCAGACTGGAGCATCCCGATTTTACGGTAAAACGCCGGGATGCTTCGGATCCCGCCGCCGAGTTGGCACGGCTGGACGAAGCGCTGGCCAAATCGCAGCAGGAGCTTGAAGCGATCAAAGAGCGCACGCTTCAAGAGCTTGGCGAGAAGAAAGCGGAGATTTTCGAATCCCACCTGCTGATCCTGAACGATCCCGAGCTGCTGGATCCGGTGCGCGACAAAATTTCCAGCGAGAAAGTGAACGCGGAATACGCGCTGGACGAGACGGCAAACCAGTTTATCGCCATGTTCGAGAACATGAAAAGCGCGTACCTGCAGGAACGCGCCGCGGACATGCGGGACGTCACCAAACGGGTGCTGACCCATTTGCTGGGCCTCACCTACGTCAATCCGGCGGAGATCGACCGGGAAGTCATCGTTATCGCCGAGGATTTGACGCCGTCCGATACTGCTCAGCTTAACCGCAAATACGTCAAAGGCTTTACGACGAATATCGGCGGCAGAACGTCGCACTCCGCGATTATGGCCCGTTCGCTGGAGATTCCGGCCGTCGTCGGGACCAAAGAGGTGCTCGGCAAAGTAAACAACGGCGATCTGGTGATCGTGGACGGTCTGGACGGCCTGGTGATCATCAATCCGTCCGACGATGTGGTGAAGGAATACACGCAAAAACGCGACGACCACCTCAAGCAAATCGAGGAGTGGAAGAAGCTGCGCGAAGTGGCGACCACGTCGAAGGACGGCGTGCACGTCGAACTGGCGGCCAACATCGGCACGCCGAACGACGTTGCCGGGGTGCTCGACAACGGCGGCGAAGCCGTAGGCTTGTACCGCACCGAGTTCTTGTACATGGGCCGCACCGAGCTGCCGTCGGAGGAAGTTCAATTTAATGCTTACAAGACGGTGCTGGAAAAAATGGAGGGCAAGCCGGTCGTTGTCAGAACGCTCGACATCGGCGGCGATAAGGAGCTGCCTTACCTGAATCTGCCGAAGGAGATGAACCCGTTCCTCGGCTTCCGCGCCATTCGCCTTTGCCTGGAGCAAAAAGACCTGTTCCGCACGCAGCTGCGCGCCCTGCTTCGGGCGAGCGTTTACGGCTCACTGCGGATCATGTTCCCGATGATCGCCACGCTGGACGAGTTCCGCGCGGCCAAAGCGGTGCTCCAGGAAGAGAAGGAGAAGCTGACGGCCGAAGGCGTCAAGGTCGCGGACGATATCCAGCTCGGCATTATGGTGGAGATTCCTTCGACCGCCGTTATGGCCGATCAATTCGCCAAAGAAGTGGATTTCTTCAGTATCGGCACCAACGATCTCATTCAATATACAATGGCCGCCGACCGCATGAACGAACGCGTTTCCTACTTGTATCAACCGTATAACCCGGCGATTTTGCGTCTGGTGAAAATGGTGATCGACGCCGCCCACAAGGAAGGCAAATGGGCCGGCATGTGCGGCGAGATGGCGGGCGATAAAGTGGCGATTCCGCTGCTGCTCGGCCTCGGCCTGGATGAGTTCAGCATGAGCGCGACCTCGATTTTACCGGCACGCTCGCAGATTTCCAAGCTTTCCAAAACGGAGATGGAAGCTTTGGCAGCCAAAGCGCTGCAAATGCGGACCGCGGAGGAAGTCGTGGAACTGGTGCGCGGTATCGGCGAGTAAGACGAAGTAGGCGAAATTGCCGAATTAGCCGTATTAGGAAGTTCTATCTATTCTTTTCCAAACTAGTTTTGCGGGTTTCTCTGTTTAAGCCGGCGCCTTCCGAGGCGCCGGTTTTTTCTAGGTGAATTTAAGTATTAGGCATTGCCATTGGATATATCCAATAGAATTGGAAATTTACTAGTAAATGCAGTAGCATGATTGGATTTGACGGGGACCCGAACTGAGGACTGAGGCGGCTGTCTATATGTAGCATTCGTGTCTGGTGTCCTGGTGTCCTGGTGTCCCTGCATGCTGCTTTGCACGATTATCCCTTTCATTCAGTGGATAGGTGTTAGGGGCTAGGATAAGGATTAATAAGGAAAAAATGAGGCGGTTAAGGTGAGATTTTCGGCTTGATAAGGGAACGCATGTTTGGTATAATGAAATTAACGGAACTTATGTTCGTGTATTCTTGATTCGGGAGGTAAGCGGATATGGAAGCCAATGCGAGAACGGAACTTCAACCATTCAGCAGTCGTTATAACAGCGAGCAGGATTGCATGGAAGCGCTGATCGCGATGAAGTGGCCAAACGGCTTCGTCTGCCCGCGCTGCGCTCACAACCGGTGCAGCCGTGTGACTTCCCGGCATATCCCTTTGTTCGAGTGCGGAAAGTGCAAGCATCAAACATCGCCTTTGGTCGACACGATTTTTGAAGGAACGCATCTGCCACTGGTGAAGTGGTTCCAGTCGCTGGAGTTGTTCCTGCTCCCTGACGGCATCTCGGCGACGCGGCTGCGCCAGGTGATCCGGGTCACCTACAAGACCGCGTGGTCGATGCTGAAAAAAATACGTCATGCCGTCGGAGAGTTTGATGCCCGGGAACTGCTCTCCGGAGATGTGAAGGTGAACAGCGATCAGTATGGGCGTAACCCGTCCCGGTGTCAGCTTTCGCATCCGTATGCCTCGGCGGTCGTAGCCGGCTGCACGGTCACGGAATCGGGCGAGCCGGAGCACGTCAAAATCCGCCTGGTGCCGCATAAGCGGGGAGGCGAAAAAAGGGCAGACCGTCACGATCTAACCGCGTTTATTGGCGAGCATGTGGATGTCCGTACATCGGCGGTGCAGTCGTTCCCTCTGGCCTTTCGGCTGTATGCGCCCTTGCGGAAAGTGGTGAGAGAGGCGTGGGAATCGCTGAAGGGTACGTATGGAGCCTTGGGGGTGAAGCATCTGCAGGCGTACCTAAACGAATACACCGGACGCCGCCGGCTGCGCCTGTCCGGAGGACTGCCTGAAGCGGAAGAAACGATGCGGCAGCAGTTGCTGCGCATGTGTGTGGCGATTCCGGCAATCCCTTACCGCCGGCTGATCGCGCGCCAACCGAACCAGCCCCTTGCGGCTGCGGCCTGATCGTGGCGCTTGAACGGTGCCGGCATTGATGCAGACGGATTCAGGTTGCAGCAATAACCTGTCTAATGATCTCGAACATGACTGCTTCTTACAAATATATTTTCTTCTCCTGAATTTATCTTCTTCTCTGCTTCCCTGATCAAACGGGATAATGGTGCAAAGCGCCCGGACATCAGATATTGATCTGCCGACCAACCCACAACCCATCGGCATCCCCTCCCCTGCCCTGTACGCTTTTAACGCCCTCAAACAAATCCGTACTTGCGAAAAGCTGAAAATGTTGCCGGATTTAACCTCGGTAAGGTTTATTTTTGGACGAATTTGGGATAAAGTGAGGTAAAACTTACTTTTAAGAACCTCTTAAAGGGATGTCAGGAGCAAACTATGAAAAACAGCCATATGACGATCGGAATCATTGACATCGGATCCAACTCTATCCGTCTGGCTATTTATGAAGCAACGCCGCAAGGGGAGTACCGGTTGATTCAGGAAATTAAAGAGTCCGCCCGGCTCAGCGAAAAGATGAATTCGGGCGGCGCCATGGAGCGGAAGGACGTTCTTTCGATCGTGCCGATTCTGGAGCAGTTCAGGGAAATTTGCGCCGTGTACGGCTGCCGGCAAATCCGCGTCGCCGCGACGGCGGCGATCCGGAACGCGGCCAATGCGGGGGAAATTGCCGAACTGCTCACGCAGCATACCGGACTTGAGATCGAAATTCTTACCGGGGAGCAGGAAGCCTATTTCGGTTTTCTCGGCGTCGCCGGCGCCATGGCGGAGGAGGACGGCTTCATCATCGACATCGGGGGAGGGAGCACGGAAATCACGCTGTTTCGGGACCGTAAACTGCTGCACAGCATCTCGCTCCCTTTAGGGGCGGTGAATGCCCAGGTTAAATTCGGGAACGGAAAAGAACCGTGGACGGCCGAAAATGCGGCCAATCTGGCGGCCGAGATCGAGCGGATGCTGTCGGGCCGTCCTTGGATGGCCGCCCATCCGGGGCTGCCGTTAATCGGTCTCGGCGGCACGATCCGCACGCTCGGCAAGCTCGACCAGCGCCGGCGGAAATATCCGCTGCGGCTCGCCCACTATTACAGGCTGGCTCCGGAAAGCATCCGCCATTATGCCGAAACGCTGCCGTTCATGCCGCTCGAAAAACGCAAGCGCCTCGACGGTTTGTCCAAAGCGCGGGCCGACATTATCGCTCCGGGGCTGATTATTCTGCAGACCGTGTTTGCGCGCATCGGAGCGGACTGCTGCCTGATCAGCGGAGCGGGGCTGCGGGAAGGGCTGCTGCAGGATGCGCTGGGGCTGCAGGTTCCCGCCGCCTCCGAAGTGTTAGCGCTGCAGGCGCGCGGCTTGCTTGCATTTCATAACCAGTCCCCGCTTGCTCATTTTCAGCAGGTCAGCCTGTACGCGGTCCGGCTGCATGATCTTTTGCTGGGAGCCGCCGCAACCGGCGGGGCGAAAACCCGGCAGATCGCGGCCGCGGCGGCCATGCTGTACAAAATCGGCGGCGCCGTGCGCTACCACCAGTACGACAAGCATACGTTATATTGGCTGACGCAAGCCCCGCTTGGCGCTTTAACTCACCGTGAGGCCGTAATATGCGGGTATGCGGCGGATTATCCGGCCAATCACGGAAAAAAAATGAATTTGGAAAATTACCGGGAGCAGCTTGCGGAGGGAGACGAAATCCTGATCCAGAAGCTTGGCGCCATCGTGGAAGCGGCCGTCGCGCTGGATGCCAGCGAAACGCAAAACGTCGAGCTGCTCAAGGCCGAGGCGTCCTCCGGCGCGCTGCTGCTGACGCTAAAATGCCGCAGTCAAGCTTACCTGGAGATCAGGCAGCTTGAAACCGCGGCAAAAAGCTTCAAAAAAGCGTGGGAGCTCAGGTTGGAGTGGGAGGTTCGCTCTTCTTCCACACGCTGATGTCCAGGGCGTCAAATTGGCTGCGGCAGGCCGGCTGAGTGCCGGTGAACGGCTCGTATTTTCCGCTCGGCACAAGCCGCTTCGCTTTGACGTTGTCGGAGAGCGACAGCATCAAAATCTGCACGAGCGTCTCCCGGGTTTCCGGCTTCGTCACGGGGCACATCAGCTCCAGCCGGCGCGTCAGGTTGCGCGTCATCCAATCCGCGCTGGACAGCCAGACTTCCGGCTTCCCGCCATTTTCGAAATAATAAATGCGCGAATGCTCCAAAAAGCGGTCGACGATGCTGCGCACCGTAATCCGTTCGCTCAGGCCTTCCACGCCGGGGCGCAGGCAGCAGACGCCGCGGACGATCAGGTCGATGTAAACCCCGGCCCGGGAAGCGGCGTACAGCTCGTCGATCATCTCCTGGTTGGACAGCGAGTTCATTTTGGCGATGATTTTGGCCGGCCTGCCGGCTGCAGCGTGTTCGGCTTCCCGGCGAATCAGCGCAAACAGCTTGTCCTTCATCCCCGTCGGCGCCAGCGTAAACGCCTGCCACTCGCCGGCGTCCGAGTACCCGGTGATCAGGTTGAACAATTGCGAGGCGTCCTCGCCGATCGCGGTATCGGTCGTAAACAAGCCGATATCGGTATACAGGCGCGCGGTAATGTCGTTGTAATTTCCCGTCCCCACATGCACGTACCGCCTTAAATCACGGCCTTCCTGCCGGACGACGAGCAAAATTTTGGCGTGGGTTTTAAGGCCCACCAGGCCGTACACGACATGGCATCCCGCTTTCTCCAGCGTGCGGGCCCAGGCGATGTTGCGCTCTTCGTCGAACCGCGCCTTAAGTTCCACGACGACGGTAACCTGTTTGCCCGATTCCGCGGCGCGGGCGAGCGCCCGGATGAGCGGCGAATTGCCGCTGACCCGGTACAACGTCATCTTGATCGCCATCACGGCCGGGTCCTCCGAAGCCTGGCTGATGAAATCCGTCACGGCGTCGAAGCTTTCGTAAGGATGATAGACCAGCACGTCCCGTTGCTTAAGCACCTCGAAAAAATCGTCTTCGGCATCGAATTCCCGGGGGTACACCGGATCGATCTGCGGGTAGCGGAGCTTCGGATACCCTTTGACCACGCCCGGCAGCTTGCCGAGGAAGCTTAAATCGAGCGGTCCGTCGATTTCAAATACGGCGTCCGTAATCTCAAATTCATCCTTCAGCACTTCCAGCGCGTAAGGATGGATACCCTTTTGGATCTCCAGCCGTACGGGCGCTCCCCAGCGGCGTTTCCGCAGCTCTTTTTCAATTTCCTCGAGCAGATCCTCGGCCCCTTCTTCGTCAAACGCCAAATCGGCGTTGCGGGTTACTCTGAACTCGTGCACGGCGAGCGGGACATAACCGCTGAACAGCGTTTGAATATGGTGGCGGATCAACTCTTCGATCAGAATGAAGGATTGCTTTTTGCTGTTGGAATGATGCGGCAGCGGAATGATGCGCGACAGATTGGAAGGAATTTGCACGATCGCGAAATAAGGCTCTCTCTCCTCCTCTTCGTCCGGCTTCTGCGCTTCATTTTCCCGCTTCAGCACAACGGATAAATACACAAACCCTGTATGGACCAGCGGAAATGGCCTGCTTTGGTCGACGGCCATCGGAGTCAGCACCGGGAAAATAATGTCGTGATAGTACGTTTCCATTGATTTGCGTTGCGTCGAGGTCAGCTCATCGTATTTTAGAAATACGATGTTCTCTTTGGCGAGTTGCCTCGACAGATCCCGGAACGTCCGGTACTGTTCGCCGACCATCGCCGAGATTCTAGCAATCAGGCGTTTGTATAGTCCATCGGGCGTATAGCCGGTGAAATCTTTTTTGGTGTAACCCGCGCGGATCTGATCCTGGATCCCGGCCACGCGCACGCTCATGAACTCGTCCAAATTGCTCGACACGATCGAGAGAAATTTGGCTTTTTCCAGCAAAGGCGTCGCCGGATCCTTCGCTTCCTTCAGCACCCGGCGGTTGAATTCCACCCAGCTTAAATCGCGGTTTAAATATCTTGAACCTTGGTTTTTCGTTTCTGCAAGCGCCATCTTTACCATGACCTCCATTGGCCGAAAAGCTGTCTTAAAATCTTCGTTTTAGTATGGTGTTCCATCTTTTATTTTACAATGCCGATATGCCGGCGAAATACCTCCTTTTGTAAAATCTATGTAAAAAATATAACTCCATGTAAAATCGCGCTTCCTAAAATGATCCGATGCTTGTACACTCCCGGCAAAAATGGAGTAAAATAGAAATGCGACGTCTTTTGACGCCTGCCATGAAGTTTTTATATTTCAAGGAGGTTGTTCAAGATGAATGCAAACCATCACGCGTATTATTTGAATGCCGCACCCCGAACGGAGTTTAACCGTTCGTCGCTGCGCCGGCTGAGACAAGACGGCCGGGTGCCCGCGGTGATCTACGGGGCCGAAACCGAAAATCTGGCGGTTCATGTGGATGTGAAGGAGCTTTTGAGGGTCGTCCGTACCGGAAGAACGGAGTTTTTCGACTTGAAGGTCGAAGGGGGACAGGTTTTTCCGGCGCTGATTAAGGAAATTCAGCAGCATAACGGGAAAATCGTCCATGTCGATTTTCAGCAGGTGACCAAAAACAAGCCGATCCGCGTAAAAATGCCGGTGCACTTGGTCGGTACGGCAAAAGGCACGAAGGTTGGCGGAGTTCTGCAAATCCAGGAAACGGAGCTGGAGGTGGAAGGGCTACCGGATATTTTGCCGGCCAGCTTGGATGTAGATATTTCATCCCTGGATGCGGGCGATAAATTGCTGGCCGGGGACGTACGGCTTCCGGACGGCGTTGTTTTGCATTCGCAAGCGGACGAGCTGTTGGCTTCAATTGTCCTGTCGCGTTCAGCGGAGGCGGATGCGGCCCGGACCGGTGACGAAGAACCCGCGGGGGCCGAAGGAGCCGGCGAATAAAGGACCGACTAGAAACCGGCAAGATCATGGGCCTGGAGTTCAGGCTGCCGTTAGGCGGGCCGCTCCCTCGCGCGATCACGCAGGAAGCGGCCCGTTTTTTGAAAAATACCGGAAATTATATAATTATCAGCGAAGTAGAAGATAAGGCACAGGTAGAGAGGGGAGGAGAAGAGGAAAGCTTGACGAAACCCGCTTTTGTAACTAGAATGGTTGCAGGATAACCGGGATTACATAAGTTGCAAGATTTTATTCAGAAAGAAGGGTTCGCATGCCGCCGAAAACGAAAACCAACGCCTTGGCCCAGCGCAAAGCCGAGCAGCTTAAGCAGCAGCAAAAACAAAAAACGAGAAGATTGATCTGGTTCAGCACGGTGGGAGTATTGCTTGTGCTGATTATCGCCGTCCTGGCGATCCAACCGCAACCGAAAGCAAAAACGGCATCGTTTGATTATGCGAACCTCCCTGTGCTTGGGAATGCCGAAGCACCGGTGAAGATCGTAGAATTTGGCGATTTCCAGTGTCCGGCTTGCAAAAGCGTAAATCAACTGATCAAACCGGAGCTGGTCAAAGACTATGTAGATCAAGGCAAGGCCGCGTTTTATTTTATGAATCTGCCCATTCTCGGGACGGATTCGCATACGGCGGCTTTGGCGGCGCAGTCGGTATTTCATCAAAACCCCGACGCTTACTGGACTTATTTCGATGCGATTTATGAACGCCAAGGCGATGAGAATAGCGGATGGGCTTCGGCGGAGTTTCTCGTCGCTTTGGCCAAAGAGCTGAAGCTGCCGATCGATTACGACCAGCTGCAGAAGGACATAACGGAAGCAACTTATAAAAATGAAGTCGATGAACAATACGCCAAAGGGGACAAGCTGGGCGTAAACAGCACGCCGACGTTTTTCATTAACGGTATCGAGTATGCGGGCAACGTTGGCGATTACGCCGCTCTGAAAAAATACATCGATCAGGAACTCCAGGGCAAATAACGAACGGGGAGGAACGGGCGTGCGGGCTTTTCTAAGGGATTACGGCATTTACCTTGCTTGGCTGGTCGCGCTGGTCGCTACGGCGGGCAGCTTGTATCTCAGCGAGGTGCTGCACTATGAACCGTGCCGTCTCTGTTGGTTCCAGCGGATATTCATGTATCCGCAGGTCATTTTGCTGGGCATCGCGGCTTACCGGAACGACCGGAGCATCATTCCGTACGTGCTGCCGCTCAGCATCATCGGCGGAACGATCTCGCTTTACCATTACGGTGAGCAAAAAATTCCGGGATTGGCGCGGCTGGTTCCCTGCAAAGTGGGGGTTCCTTGCAACGTGGATTATTTGGGCAGCGGCTGGCTTGGTTTTATTACAATACCGTTTATGGCGCTGACCGCTTTCGTTCTGATCGTCCTGTGCTTGCTGGCGGCGCGCCGCAAGGCCGAGGCGGAGGAACCGGAAGGGCGGATATAACCAGTAATTTCTGTAATCTTAATAAAAAACCTATCCCTATTACTCTGCTAAGGGTATAGGGACAGGTTTTTGATGTTTTACCCGAGCATACGCTGAAACCAATCATTCACCGGTGTATACAGCCAGATGATGAGATAAAGCGGACTGGGCAGCGGGATTATCCTTATGGTATATGGCGTACGCCTGGGCCTGGAGACGGCGGCTTTCGCCATACCTCTGGTGCTGGTGATCGTTTATTACGTCAGGAAATGGCGGTCCGGTAAAACGCTGGGCATTTAAACGATCGTGTTGCCGATATTGATGTCGTCTTTATTGAGCAACATTTTGCCATTGATCAGCAGGTTGTTTAGAACCTTGGTTCGTTTCGAGCTTTCGGTTACGATGGCGTTGGGTATAGATTTACCGTTATTGGAATAAATCGTGTTTTGAGCGATGATCGCATCCTCGGCGTTATCAGCTAATGAAATACCGTACGCAGCGTCATCCTTTCTTTTGAAGGTGATGCGGTTGCCGATAATCTCGGCGCGCTGCCCCCCCTTGATTTGAATCGCCGAATTGCCCGCAATGTCCGAAATTTCGTTGTCGGCGATTTTAACGGCTTTGCCGGCGCTGCTCTCTCCGTAAATGGCGACGGATCGGGAGCCGAGGATATAATTCCCTTTGAGCGTAACATCGCTGTTTTTGTCGAAGCTGATCGCGTAATTATTGGTTTGTTTTCCTGTGTAGCTGGCGCAGTCGATATAATTGCCTTCCGCGAAAACCGATGTCCCCCTTGTCCCCCAGTTTTTGATGGATATGCCGCCATTGCACTGGCTGAACGAATTGCCGCGCAGCACGACATTGGTGGACTTGTCCAGTTCGAGGCCGCAGTATTCCGAATGGAGGGCCTTGTTGTTCAGGAATTGTACGTCATTGCTCTCGTCCACCTTGTAAGGCAGGCCCGCCCCGCGATGCACGATATTGTCCGCGATCAGCACGTTTTCCGCTGTATATACGCCGATGCCCGTTCCTTCGCCGAGATGGGAGACCGCATTTCCCGTCACGACCACGTCTTTGCCGCGGGCGTCGATGCCGCTGCTGAAGCCTTTGATGGTGTTCCCGGTAATCGCCACGTTGTTGCCGTCAAATCCGTTCGACACCTTATCTCCTGCGATAGCTACTTTGGTTTTGTCCGTTCGTACCAGCACGTTGTTGGAAATAATCGTATCCGTACCGTTGCTGTAAGAAAACGTATTATCCGAATGATTCCCGTCGATTACAACTTCGTAGCCGCTGAAATTGAGCACGGACGCTACGACATTCCCGCGGAACACATTGCCGTAGATTACGATTTTTCGCGGTTTCTCGTAGTCGATAGCGCCTTCGCCGTATCCTTCGATGTCGATCCCGACGCTCGGACCGGTTCCCTTCTCGGTCCCGGCATTCGTAACTTCATTGTTTTCGACGAAGACGCCTTCGCCAGCCGTAATCGAAATGTTGTTCCGGCGCGCTCCGTCCAGCGAGCAATTGCGGATGGATATCAGTTTGGGCTCGGCATAGTCGGGGTCTACACCCATGAGGCCCACCGAGCCAAGCATAACGCAGTCCCCGGTACATTTGCGGATTTTCATATTTTCTATCGTAACTTTTTTGCTTCCATGGACGTAAATGCCGAAGCCCCATTCATGCGTCGACTTCGGGAGTTTGCTGAAATCGTGCTGGTCCAGATCCCCGGTAATGATCCCGCCCGAAATCGTGACATTTTCCACTTTGCGCAGATAAATACAGGAGTAGCCTTTGGAAGCGTTCGGCTGGACCTTCAGTTCCGCCTCGTGATCCAGAGTAAGCTTCATGTGGGATGGGACCTGGATGCCCGCCCCTTTCTCCGGAGTGTTTGGATAGGTGGTTCCAACGCCTTGAATCAAATACGTCCCTTTCGGAATAAACGCTTCGTTATACCCGGCGCTTTTCGCATGGGCGATCGCTTTGTTCAGCCCTTCCGTCGTTTTTACCGCCTCGGTGCCGTCGGTTTTGATGCCCCATTGCGCCGGATCGATGACGTAGCAGGTGGTGTTTACGGCGGCAGCCTGTGCGGCCAAACCGATTATTGCCTCCTTAACATTTTCCGTACCGTATGGTGCCGATTGCGTTTTGTTTTCATGCTGGTTGTTCATTATGATTCCTCCTTGTCTTTTGCTTCTTGATTTTTGGCTTGTTTGGCCTTAGGGCCGTTTAAGTATTCCGGTGTAAACTTCATCTCCTTTGCGCAAAGTTTTTAAGTACCCGCACGGTGTTTTCATTCGGGCTCCGAAGGGGGCGGTTCCCCTAGGTTCCCGTACTACCAAAGTAGCAGAACCCGCGAGCGGCGAAGGGCCATGAAGCGGACAAGGCAAGGACAAAAAGCGGACAAAGAGCGGCCAGGTAACGGATGGGATAAGGCGGGAGGGACAAGAGCAGGGGCCAGGGGGCGAAAGTTGCAAAACTGGCAAAACCGCAGAACTGGCAAAAACTACAGCGTATGTCGGTTTGGGTGCCCACTCATAAAAATAGCGGCACTTTATGCACTAGCGTTGCATAAAACCTAACGCGAATAATCAAATATTAGTTAAATATGGGTAATTATGATCATTTTTCATGGAAAAAGCATAAAAAATCTCCTATTGTAAAGAGGTAGGTACGTTGTCCATAACTC
>SNQW01000168.1_pt1 | contig 45821 bp, 47 predicted proteins | sample 2580511 | NCBI WGS metagenome assembly SNQW01 (sample SAMN10953775, study PRJNA522744) | food fermentation metagenome | isolation source: 8-hour incubation of native-enriched microbial consortia from nixtamalized... | place: Mexico | collected 2017-09-24 | reverse complement strand
TCTCAATCTTCTTTACTTCTACTGTTTTATTGATATTCTTAAAAACTTTTCCGTCAGAACATACAGCTAATGCTTTAATACCTAAATCAATGCCTACAACATGGCTGTTTAATTCAATCTCATTAATTTCTTGTTCCATTCCAACAGATATATACCAATACTTCCCATCGAAAGTTATTCTTGGATTATTATATTTTACATTCATTGGTAATTGTTCTGAAGTTTTAACCCATCCAACTTTTTCAATTAAAACCAAGGAATTCTTAACTTTTAATTTCACATTATCATTATAGAATGACGGTTTACTTTTCTTTCTTGATTTAAATTTAGGGTATTTACTTACACCTTTAAAAAACCTTTTATATGCTTGGCAGGCATCTTTTACAGCTTGTTTAGCAACGTTATTCGATACATCATTTAACCATTTAAAATCCTCTTGTTTCCTTAACTGTGTAATTTCTTTTCTTAGTACATTATCAGATAAAAATTTATTTCCTTGTTTATAATTTTCATTTTGTCTATCAAGTGTCCAATTGTATACCCATCGAGCAGTTCCTGCTGATTTCCATAATTGTTTTTCTTGATATTCATCTGGTTTAAGTCTTATCTTTTTTGTTAAAAACATCATCCTTTCACTCCTTGCTAATTGAAAATGTGTAATAAGTCAATAGTTATTTATAAATGTTTATAATTTTATTTTAGCAGTCCCTCACCTCCCTGATTTTTGCATAACGCGCAATTCGGTTTCTTAACGCAATGGCCTCCTCTTTAGGCAGAGCCGGAATGGTATGGGACGTCCCCATGGTGTCCACAGTCACGGAACAGAGCCTGTATTTCTTTAAAATGGGCCCTTGTTCGGTTGCAACCGATTGGATTTTGGTCATCGGAACCAAAGAATGTTTCTCGTTCAGCACACCCAATTTCATTTGTAAAAATTCTTCGTTCACATCGTAACGCCAATTTTTATAGCGAAAATACGAACTTATCCATGACCAGATCATACTGCCTATATCCAACACGAGTAAACCGTATAATATCCAGCCGATCCATGCCGGCCAGGCAAAGCGATGGTCGAGATAAAGCAACACGGCGAGAACCACAACCCCTGCTCCGGCCTCCAGCGTCTCACGTATGATCCAAACCTTTATTGCATCTTTGGATAATGTTTGTCGAGGTTCATTTATATCTGAATACATTCCATCACCTTTAAACACGTTTTCTTCATTTCAATTCCTGGCAAGAGATATGGCTTTTCGCTTTTCCCATGCAGCATATTCCGATATACAAAATTAAAGATCAATTTCCAGTTGATCCGCCATCAGTTTTATGATTTCATCCTGTGACATTTCATTTGTTAACATGGTTTCCCCTTTCACCCCGAGTTCGTCTCTCGGATTCCACCAGGCGCGCAAAGCTTCTTCTCCAAATTCCGTTTTTTTCAAACGCATATTATGGCGTCTGACTGTTTCCCAAAACGTTAAGCGAAAATAATAAATATACGCCTTTGGATGGTAGAATTTCATTAAACGGGACAACATTTCCCCGTAAAGGTTTTTGTTTAAAATGCCTTCGACAATCACAAATCTGCATTTTCCTTTGCCATATTCCGCAATTTGGCGAATGAGCTCAACAGAGAGGTTTCCTTCTTTGTCCGGCACCTTTAACATTTCACGCCGGACAGTATCTTGTGAGACAAGAAGCGTTCCCGGCCCCAAATGGCTTTGAAGCCTTTTGGCGATCGTTGTTTTTCCGCTTCCGGAGTTTCCCCGTATGATAATCAGCTTCGTTTCCAATTATAAGCACCTCCCCGGATTTAGCCCCCGAAGAATAAGTCCAGAATATTAGAGGCGGTGGAAGTTTGTTTATGATAGAACTCCGAATAACCGCAGTTTTTGCAATACACGACAATGAACGTGTTGTTCTGGACATCAAATAATTTTGACAGACCTGTTCCCGTCATTGCCACTTCTTTTTTCCCCGCATGCTTAGACCCGCACTTCACGCACCCTTTTTCAGACATGGCGATTTCCCCTCCTCATCATTGTTACTTTTTTATACGGGCGGCAGCAGAAAAAGTTTCAGGCATTTCAACTGCATAAGGGGCAGCAGGGATTTCTGATCCCCCTTTAAATCACAGGAAAATTGGAAAATATGTTATAATAAAATTGAAAAAATATTTGGCTTTATCATGGACGGGGGTCCGTTGTAAGGAGGGGCTGGCATGATAGTTACACTCATTGTATCTGTATTGTTTTTTGCAACCGCCGTGTTTGGAATCGTCAAAATCACTCAGCTATTTAGCAGTAAAAAAATTTTAACTTGATTGACAAATTAAGGATCCCGTATGATGGGAATCCTTTTTATTTGCCATTGGTAAAAGTCGCATTTTTCAAATTCAACGCCTGGTGGAAGCCGCTAAGTAACCACGTGCGGCTAACTCCCATCCGCCCTATTTTTTTCAATGCTGAAATCATGGTGCTGTGAACTCTTCTGTCTTTACATGATGCAAGATGAGTAATCATAAACTTCACACTGGCCATTTAGAACACTTGTTTCTGTTATTTTACCGCACGAAAATGGGTTTGTCTACCTCTTATTTTCCGTTTTCCCAAAGGTAAAAATACTCAGATAATTTTTAACAGAAAAAGGGAATGCACCCACATGCAAGCAGATGCGGGTGCATGAACCAAGACGCGGCATTTTACGGCCAGAAACAACTTAAAAGAGGAGGCAAGCCGGTTCCGTGGTACGGGCAGCCAAAAACGGCCTTATGGACATGCTTAATTTTCATTTTCCAAATCAGCCGCTTTTTCCTCCATGTTTGTTTTTTCCTCTTTCCACCATAATGCCTCATGCGGGTCTTCCAAAATTTCTGCAATTTCGTGTTTTTCTTCTACTACCGGCGCCGATCCCCGCAGCGCTTTCCCGGTCGTATCTTTTACGAAAAACATCGTCAAGACGCCAATAAGACAGACTGCCATAATATAATAAGCGGGAATCATCTGGTTATTCGTTGTTTTGATGAGCCACGCCATTACCAACGGCGTTGTTCCCCCAAATAAAGAAACCGAAATATTAAAAGCGATCGCCAGCGCAACATATCTTACTTCCGTGAAGAATAAAGAAGGCAGCATCGATGGCATCGTTGACTCGAATGTCGCCAGTAAGACGGCCAAGATCATCAAGCCGAAAAAGACCGTTAAATTCGTTCCGCTTCCAATCAGCTTAAACGCCGGGATGGACAGAAAAATCAGCCCGACCAGGCCTCCCATGATGATGCGTTTGCTTCCGATCCGGTCACTGAAATAGCCCATGATGAGCACAATCGGAATCATAATAAACATCACAATGAGAATAAATAAAAGGCCCTTTGACTGCCCGTAACCGAGGACGACACTTAAGTAAGACGGCATATACGACAACAACATATAATCGACAACATTAAAAAATAAAACGAGAACGATCCCTTTCAGCAATTGCGGCCAATGGAAAAGGAAAACTTTCCTGAATAACCCTTTCTCATTTTCTTTGTGCTTCCCTTCCTTCATCGCTTCAAAAACCGGGGTCTCCTCCAAATGATTCCTCAAGTAAAGGCCAATCAAGCCCATCGGCGCAGCGATAAAGAATGGAAGGCGCCATCCCCAGTCCAGCATTTTATCTTCGCCGAGCCAAAAACTGAGGATCGTGACAACGCCGGATCCCAAAATATATCCGGACAATGTGCCCACTTCCAGCCCGCTCGATAAAAAGCCTCTTTTTTTATCCGGGGAAGATTCCGCGATGTACGTCATAGCGCCTGAATATTCACCGCCTGCGGAAAAGCCCTGGACCAGCCTGGCGACAAGCAGCAGAAACGGGGCCAGATTTCCAATCTTTGCATAACCCGGGATCAAACCCATGCTTAAAGTCGCCAGTGACATTAACACTAAAGTAACGGCCAATATCCGTTTCCGCCCGAACTTATCGCCCAGCATGCCAAAAAACATCCCGCCAATCGGACGGACGAGAAACGCTACAGCAAAAGTAGCAAACGAATAGACCAGTTGCAATGAGCCGGTTACCCCTGAAAAAACACCTTTCCGATGATGACGGCCAAATAGGAATATATCCCGAAATCAAACCACTCCATCGCATTTCCGAGGGCCGTTGCGACCACTGCTTTTTTTGTCAAATCTGTATCCACAATGGTAATATCATCTTTTTTCAATCTTCTCACGGGTCTCTTTCTGGATCCATACCATTTTTTTGTATTTTCTGCCAACCTTTTCACCTGAATTCTTTTTTAAAAATCAGTTCTTACGGTTATTTTAAGCCGGCCTCTCTCTTGCTATTCAAAATACCTGCACGCCTCCTTAATATGGCAAAGCCAGGCATTATGACCGCAAAAACAGCGGAGAATGGGGGTACCTTACTGCTTGCGCCCCATACTTGAAAATGCCGATTTCCCCCGCCGTAAAAAGCCGGGCGGATTGGACGGAATTTTTACTGCAAAACCTGGAACTTTCACGGGATTTTCGGGTCTGTGCGCCGCCAAAACGGCAGCAAACCCGGGATGGTTGGGATCCTTTTTTTGCGGGAGCCGTATGAAGCGGGAACCATCATATGCCGATGTGAGTGCCGCGGTAGCAGACGCGGCGGATGGAAAGAGCCGGTGTAGTGGTCTCCGGGGTTTTCCTGTCTTTTTGCAGCAGCCTTTTGGCAATTTGGCACAGCCGCGCATCTATTGCGATGAAAAGGATATAAAAACCGGGCTGTTTTTGTATCGGGGGTATTCAGGGGGAAGGCTATACCGTTTCCCCCTCCATCTGTTTTGTTTCAAAGTGATCAAGCAAGGTGCGCACTTCATCTGTTGAATCTGTGCTCATTAGTTGGTTTCGCAACTCGCTCGCTCCCCGGAAGCCTTTGACATAGATCTTAAAAAAGCGGCGAAGCGGTGGAAACGGGCGCGGCTCCAGTTCTGTTGAATATTTGTCAAAGAGATCCAGATGCAGTCTTAAAAGATCAAGCAACTCCTTGCTGTTGTGCTCTTTCGGCTCTTTTTCAAAGGCAAACGGATTTTTAAAAATGCCGCGCCCGATCATCACCCCATCAACACCGTACTGGCGGGCTAATCTAAAGCCGGTTTGGCGGTCAGGGATATCCCCATTAATGGTCAAAAGGGTATCCGGCGCCACCTCATCACGCAGTTTTTTGATCTCCGGAATGAGTTCCCAGTGGGCATCCACTTTGCTCATTTCCTTTCTTGTACGCAAATGGATGGAAAGGTTCACGATGTCCTGTTTCAATATGTGCGTAAGCCAGTCCCGCCATTCATCCACATACGTGTAACCAAGCCTCGTCTTTACACTCACAGGCAGTCCGCCTGCTTTTGCGGCTTGTATGAGTTCAGCAGCAACATCCGGACGGCGGATCAGACCGCTTCCCTTCCCTTTTGTTGCCACATTCGGCACAGGGCAGCCCATATTGATATCAACACCGCTGAACCCGAGCTTTGCCATGCCCATACTCATTTGCCGGAAATATTCGGGCTTGTCCCCCCATATATGGGCCACAATCGGCTGCTCATCCTCGGTAAACGCCAAGCGGCCGCGCACACTTTGGTTCCCCTCGGGGTGGCAATAACTTTCCGTGTTTGTAAACTCTGTAAAAAACACATCCGGCCTGCCCGCTTTACTTACAACATGGCGAAAAACAACATCTGTCACATCTTCCATGGGTGCCAGTATAAAAAATGGCCGTGGTAAATCACGCCAAAAATTTTCTTTCATGATAAAAATCATAACCTCCCCTGTCTGGATACCGGGCCAAACGTCCAACACAAAAAAATTTTAACCTCTTTTACACTTATAACATGGTTCGGTCCTTTTTATCAAACGGGATATTATTTTGAATGTTGTCAAATCAAAGCGGGCGATCGTGAAAGCCACACCTGGGGATGGAAAAAACCATGCCGTTTTACAGCAACGCCGCCTTAAACCAATGATTGAACAATATAAACCGCCATCCCCCACATGATGACTGCAGAAACTTTGTTTATGAAGCGTAAAAATCTCCCTGACTGGCCTAATCTCCCAATCCCTCTTCCCGCAATCGCCAATCCTGTGAACCAGATCCACGAAACAAGCATACAGGCAATGGAGAAAGCCGCTTTTTCCGCCCCTGCATAGTTTAAAGAACTTGTTCCAATTACCCCGATGGTATCCAATATCGCATGAGGATTCAATAAGGAAACCGATGCGGCAAAAAGGATTTGTTTTTTCGCATTGAATAAGCCGTCTCCATTTTGAACTGCCGGTTTGCTCCTCCATGTCGCAATGCCCATATAAACTAGAAAGCAAATCCCCGCGGACATAAATACTGCTTTTAGCCAAACAAATTCCAATACAACAACAGAAACACCAAAAACAGCCAAAGCAATTAAAACCATATCGCAAACAGAGGCGGTAATAATGGCAGGCAATGCTTTCAAAAAGGAAGGCTGGACGGCCAACCAAATAGTATGATAAGGTTACAATCCCGTCATGGTCCATCCGGATGCCAAATAGATTCATGCCGGCAGACTGAAAAACATGCAGCGATTGAAGAGCGGGGCTGCTGCATCCCCGCGATGCCAAAATGCTGCTGGCCAGGACGATTGTCCGCATGTACCATGGAGAAGCTGCGGCAGTCCAGGCAGAAGAAAACTTCAAAAATGTTTTTCAAAAAGGAGCATTGCCTGCCCATATCCCGGCTATGCGGTGGGACGGAGATAAAACAATCAACATCATTGATTTACTCGTGCAATTGAAGCTGCAGCCATCAAAAAGTGAGGCCAGAAAAATGATTCAAAACGGCGGCATCCGGATAAATGGAGAAAAAGTCAACGATATCCACGATGCTGTTCATGTCACAGACGGCCTCATCATACAGGTAGGAAAGCGAAAATTTGTAAAATTGCAGGCCGGGGAAGTCTGACAGGCAGCTGGGAAAATGCAGTGTCGGCAGGGGAAATACGCTTTCAATACTGGCAATACGGACAAAAATAGGTCTTATGTGAAGAAATTTCTTTTTTCCTAATAGGGGTGCTGCATCACGGGCATGGTTCATCTTCCCTGCCGTGAACGTACATTTGATAGCATCCCGTTTTGCCATCTCCCTTATGCAGCGGATGTTCCATATAACCTCCCTGCCCAATTCCTTTTTTAAGGATAAACCGGATCGACTCATACAAACAGGCGAGTTGCTGATTGTCAAGATGACCCGCTTTTTGATCCGGGCGCAACTGCGCGTGCCATAGCATTTCATCGGAATACCGGTTTCCAATCCCGGCCAGCACTTCTTGATTGGTCAGTACCGTTTTAAGAATGCCCCTTCTTTGTTGCATCCGTTGTTGAAAAGCAGCTAATGTAAAATGGGGATCAAGCGGTTCGGAGCCGATTTTTTCAAACGCCGCCTGAACCGCTTCCGGTGTTAATAGATGCAAGTACCCTAAGCGCAACCCAATAAAAAACAAGCGCCGGTCTCCAAAAGAAAGTTGGACTTGTATTGTCCGGTCCGGTTTGTCTTCCTCTTTGCCAAAAAACATCCATCCGCCCAGCATCAGATGCAGAAGCAGGCACGAACCATTTTCGAGCTGGAAAATTAAATACTTTGCGCGTCTTGAAATCGATTTGACCTTCTGATTGGCCACGGCCTTCGTAAACTTGCCGGCAGGTATATTGATCGATTTTTCCCGCTGAATCATGGCATTTGTAATGGCCCGGCCGCCAATCAATGACGCCAGCCCTTTTTTATAGGTCTCCATTTCCGGCAATTCAGGCATTACGTTTCCTCCCCATTCATGCGAACTGTATGAAACAGTTTTCCCCGAATGGCGGGGATTCATGAATCATGCCTGGCTGTCCTGCCGTTGGAAATGTGCGATTATTCAGAAATTATAATTTGCAGGATTATAAAAATAGGGCGGTGTTGAATGATAAACAGCATGGGGACAAACCGGCATTTTCTTGCTTATCCCCGTGCTGCAGCATAGCTTCTATCATAAGCTGAACTTGCTATTTATAAACTGAATTTCTGGAGAGACTCATTTATTTTATGGGCCAATTGGTGCTGGTGGTCTACCATTTCTGCCGTTTCTTTCATTGCCAGTGATACTTCGGAAATATTAAATGACATTTCCTCTGTACCCGCAGCAGATTGCTGGCTTGTGGAAGATACATGCTGTATCGCCTTGTTGACTTCCTCAATTGCATTTGCCATGTCATTCGAAGCCTGGGCGATTTCAAGCGACATACGGTCTAAAAATTCCGCATCGCGTTCGTACTGTTCCCCTATACGGACCATCTTTTCATAGTCGGGATTCACTTTTGTGTCCACATAGTCCAGAATTTCTTTTGAATGATGAATAAGGTTTGAAAAGGCTTGCTGGACCTGGCTAGTGACCACCCGGATATTTTCAACCGATTGGGTGGATTGTTCAGCCAGCTTTCTGATTTCTTGAGCGACTACTGAGAAACCTTTTCCTGCTTCCCCTGCCCTTGCCGCTTCGATCGATGCATTTAAGGCAAGGAGATTGGTCTGATTCGCAATGTCTCCAATCGTATCAGCCAACATTTTGATTTCCTCGACGATTTTCGCTTGTTGAATGGATTTCAAAATATTTTCCGCTTTTTCCGTATAGATTTGATTGGAAGAGCCTGCAGACTCAGTTGCTTCCTCTCTTACTTTTGTCCCGCGTTTCTTAATTTCCTGCGCGATGTTTTTTCCTTCATTTGCTTTTTCTGCTAATTTCTTCGTTGAACTTTCAATTTGTTCAGCAGATGCGCCAATTTGCTGCGTACTTGCACTTAGTTCCATTGCGCCATGTTCCATCTCATTTATCGTTTCTTTCACATCTTCCATCACATAAAACAGTTCCGTCATGGTTGCCGATAATTCATCTGAATTGGAATCTACACGCTCTATTCCTTTTTTTAAATCTCCAACCAGATTTCGCATATTGCTTGTTGCATTATTTAAGAAGTTAGAGATCGTGCCAAATTCATCTGCACCTAAAATTTCCAGCGATTCAGCCAGGTTTCCCGACTCCAGGCTGGAAGCGTATTGCTTCATTTTTAATAACTTCCCGGTTAACCGGAAAGATGACCATAAACCTACACCAAGATAAAGGATTGCGGCAACAGACACAAACCAAATGGTTAAGTATTGGGGGATGATGAACATGCTGCCAACCAACAAAATGCCAATGAGAATATAAGGCAGGATAACGGTTTTGATTTGGCCCATTGTAATGGCTTTGGACAATTTTTTAATTCCCATGGTACGGCTCCCTTCATTTGAAACAGATTCAATACATTTAATGTTTATACAACATGGCACAAGCAGAAGTTCCCGCACCAACCGACCAAAATATGGCATAGCTGCCCCTCGTTATCCGGCCGGTGCTTACAGCTCGTTCAAAAGCCATAAACGGGCTAGCGGCTCCTGTATAGCCATATTCCGTGCCCACAATTGGGAACTTGCTTATGTCTTCTTTGAAGATTTCCTGGATTTTGTATATATTTTTCCGTGACAATTGGGAAAAGCAAAAAGCCTGAATATCCTTCGCGGTTAAATGATTCCGGCTGAGCAATTTTTCAACAAGCGCGGCAGTAGACAGAAAAGCATTGTCATTGTTTACATTCTCCCATTTTATTTTTCTATTCTTTTGTTCGGCTTTTCCCTCAACCAGTTGGGATACGCCACAAGCCGGAAAAGTAATTTTATCAATTGATTCTGTGTTCACTTGATAGGCTGAGTCGATAAACCCTGTTTTAACATGATGGCTTTTTTCCAGCAATACTGCAGCGGCCCCGTCTCCGAAACTGGCATATGTAACCGCATCCCCCTCGTTTGCAAAGCGGTGCATTTGCTCGGAGCCCACGACAAGCGCACGCTTGATATGCGGATTTGCGAGCATATTGCGGCTTACTTGATCCACTGCTACCACCATTCCGACACATGCCGCATTCATATCATAAACAACAGCTTCTTCTTTTCCGCCCAAAGATTGATGAATGGCAACCGCATTCGGTGGCCAAAAGTATTCAGGTGTCCCTGATACAAATACAATCATATCGAGATCCCGGCCGGCCAACCCGCTTTTTTCCAGCACTTTCTTTGATGCTTCCACCGCCATTGTTAAAGTGGTTTCAGTTTTATAATCTGCTATGTATCTGTTTTCTCTGCCAAGCGCTTGCAAAAGTCTTGTAATATCTTTTCCTTGCTGGCGAAAATGGGCCAGGTAATAATCGTTATGGCGCACCTTTTCAGGATGATAGACAGAGACTTCTCTTATTGTCACACTCGAATCCATTTTTACTTAACTCCTTCAAGCTGTTTTTAACGTGAAAGTTCCAATCCCGCTTGTAAACTATTGATAAATTCACCCGTAAAATTCACTTTTTTCGCGATTCTCTTCAGCTGTAAACGCGGCGTCACCCTTTTCGGTGTAATCATCAGGATTTTTTTAAATCCTAAACTCATATACAACGCATAGCTCTTTTCAAGCACCGGCAAAATTTCGGGCTTAAATGTCCTTAAATCGGATGAATCCACAATTAACGAATAATTTTTCACATTAATTTTTGAAACTTCTTTTTTTAAATCGTCTACAAACGTAGATGCCTTTTCTGTTGCGGCAAATCCGCCTAATGTAATGATAAAAGCTTTATGCTTGTTATCTGTTTGAAACTGTGCCATCCTTGCTTCCTCCTGCTTGTTAAATGAAGTTCTTCACATTTGATATCCGCACAACGAAAAAAGGACTAATCCCCTACCGATTAGTCCTTTTGATGTAAAATCGGTAACTGGCTGACATGGTCATCTGACTTTAGTCCCTTTAGCTTTGCGTCTCCACCTTTCGATGAATTTGCCTTTTTCAATTTTTATTGGAATTTTGCCGGAAAGCATGGAAATCCTGCCAAGTATTTCCACAGCCTTTATCATTATATAAATATATTATTATGTATGTCAATAGAATCATTTTTCGGACTGCATTAAGCATAATTGCCGCATTTTTTTGAAAAAATGAATGAACCGGCTTTCATAGTTTTAAAATTGTGGATAACTTCAAATGAGATTCATATGACATGGTCGTTTTCCAAGCAGCCAAAGTCCCGGAAGGTCTCATCCTTTCCCAAAACTGCAGAAAGAGGCAGCCTGCTAAAATTTGTAGTTTCAACGCATATTTGATTTTTGAGATAGAGGTGATATCATTCACCTTAAAGGTGCCCTCCTTTCTGGTTGGCTTTTTTGCTGTTCGGGGCCCACCTTTTCATTTTAAGCTTCTGTTTTACTTTCATCATTCAGGTCTATAACAATAATGAAACGGTATCGCCTTTTTCATTTGGTGATATTATCTGCCAACACTATACCAAGCAAGACATTAATCAAAACAGCATGAATCAAATTGGCGCTTTTGACCTTGAACTCGAACAGGGAACAAATCGATACATTTGCGAATCAGGGTTATTCTAAAATAACCATTGAGTTAGATATTTTGGTCGGGATCATAAGCAGACAAAAAGAAGCGTAATGGGAAAAGTTTTTACAAGGAGGGAGTAACCTTGAGGCAAACTTCTTTATTTGAGAACGACAATGACCAAAACCGTCCCTTGGCCACGCGAGTACGTCCTAAAAATTTAGACGAATTCGTTGGACAAAAGCACCTGATAGGTAAAGGAAAAGTGCTTAGAGAAATGATTGAACATGACCGTCTTTCTTCCATGATCTTCTGGGGTCCCCCCGGCGTAGGCAAGACAACATTGGCGAAAATTATTGCAAATCAAACGCAATCGGAATTTATTAATTTTAGTGCTGTTACCAGTGGGATTAAAGATATTCGAAACGTTATGAAAGAAGCTGAAGAACGCCGGCAATTAGGCGAAAAGACAATTTTGTTTCTCGATGAGATCCACCGATTCAATAAGGCACAGCAAGATGCCTTTTTACCGTATGTGGAGAATGGTAGCATTATCCTTATCGGCGCAACCACTGAAAATCCGTCATTTGAAGTCAATTCGGCCTTGTTATCGAGGACTAAGGTTTTTGTCCTACATAAATTAACGAGTAGTGAAATCGTGGAATTATTAAAACAGGCCATTGTAAATCCCCATGGGTATGGCCTTCAAAAGATTGAAATTGAAGATCAAACTTTATTGGCCATTGCAGAATTTTCCGATGGGGACGCCCGTACTGCGTTGAACACGCTGGAAATGGCTGTTTTAAATGGGCATAAGCAGGAGGATACCATCATCATCAGGAAAGAAGACCTTTCCCAAATGATCAACAGAAAATCATTATTGTACGACAAAAATGGTGAGGAGCATTATAATATTATTTCTGCCTTGCATAAGTCGATGCGAAATAGCGACGTGAATGCGGCGGTCTATTGGTTATCACGGATGTTGGAAGCCGGAGAAGATCCGCTGTTTATTGCGCGAAGATTGGTCAGATTTGCAAGTGAAGATATCGGTTTAGCCGACAATCGGGCTTTAGAAATTGCGGTATCTGTTTTTCAAGCATGTCAATTTATTGGTATGCCTGAATGTAATGTACACTTAACCCAAGCTGTCATTTACCTTTCACTGGCACCAAAATCTAATTCAGCATATTTAGCTTATATGAGCGCAAAGAAAGATGCACTGAACTCAATGAATGAACCTGTTCCCCTCCATTTACGCAATGCCCCTACCAAATTGATGAAAGATTTAAATTACGGAAAAGGATATAAATACGCGCATGATACAGAAGAAAAATTAACAACGATGCAGACGATGCCGGATTCGTTAGCAGGGCACGCGTATTATCATCCGACAAATCAAGGTTCAGAGGCCAGATTCAAACAAAGACTTGAGGAAATCTCAGAATGGCATAAAAGGAACCGTAAATCGTAGTGTGAACGAAGATGTTCGATCGTAAAAAAACCATTGTGAGGCAATCTTTATGATTCAGCTGTTGAATGTTTTTGCCATCCAAAAATAGCCGAAAGTTGACGGTGTTGCCTGTCACTTTTCGGAAATTATCGCGTTTCGACATACTCCGGAAAGGGGTAGATACCCTTCATTTGGATCTTCTGATTAGATTACTGGTATACAATTTACTCGAAATCTTTATTGGCAAAATGAAAAGCATCCACTCATTTGGATGCTTACTTTTTTAAAATATTCAAATTGCTTATATATCTATCATTTTATCCAAAGTGAAAGGAAACCCATATCCTTTCGTGGTGTTTTGTTGGATATTCAAGCAACATTTTCACTTAAATGATGTTCAGCAACCATAATGAGTAAGAAGACCTTCATATCGTTTCCCGTTACGATTGATAGGATTGCTTGATTATCCGAATTTCAAATTAACCCTCCCCCTTAATATAGGTGGGGGATTTTCGCGAGTACCACTACGTTTAGAAAGTGTGTAGCAGCTTCTATTGTCTTCTTTACAGAGCATCCCGTCATTACCTTTTCTGCCTGTCCCAGTATTTTTTTCGGGCCCACACAACTAATAACCCAGCAGCCACGACAAGCAAAGAAACATCCACTATTTTTTCCATCATACTATTGGCCCCCTATACTACCCCTTCCAGCCTAATTCCCAGTTTACCTTTTTTATTGTGATTCACTCTGTTCAAGATAAGATACTGGTGGAAGGCTTTCCAATTGATTGTCAGCTTCAGAATTTGAATGATTCATTCTATTTCTGAGACTTTTCTTATTCTTATTACAATTGTAATGCATCCGTTATTCAAATGCGAGTTTTGTATGCTAAATAAATATAAATTTCTAAAAAAAGAAAAAGGCTTATTTTGACCGAATGCTCTTGAAACGAGAAATTTGAATTTGGGGAAAAGGAGGATCATGATGGCTATTTTCTTCCAAGGACTGGCTTACTTTTCTTCAGACTCCACCAAAGATCCAGTACCATTGAACCATATTTTCTTAAATCCTTCATCCCCCAAAAAATTTCACCCCAATGAAAAAAGCATTTTTTACACTGTATCGTGAATACTTCTTTACATGGCCGGTGTATCTACCTTAAATTGTTCAGCGACATATTTCGCATACGTTTCATGCGTACGTACCAATTCATCATGTGTACCTGATCCTGTGACTTGACCTTTTTCAATAAAGTAAATCTTATCGCTGTCCACAATGGTTGCCAAGCGGTGGGCGATGACTAAAGTCGTACGACCTTTCATCAAGTTTGTTAAGGCTTCTTGGACTTTCATCTCTGACTCACTATCAAGACTGGCAGTGGCTTCATCCAGCATTAAAATCTTGGGGTTGCGCAAGAAGGCCCGGGCAATGGCAATACGCTGACGCTGGCCGCCGGAGATTTTCACGCCGCGTTCCCCCACTTCTGTTTCAAGCTTGTCAGGCATTTCTTCAACAAATTTGCGTGCAAAGGCTAAATCTAAAACGTTCCAAAGTTGTTCATCCGTAAATGTACCATCTAATCCGTAAGTCAAATTGTCACGGATTGTACCGGCCATAATCGCAGAATCCTGTGAAACGTATCCGATTTGGCTGCGGTAATTTGTTAAATTGATCTCTTCAATCTTCACATCTCCAAATTTGATTGATCCGCTTGTAGGTGCATAGAAACGTTCAAGCAAACTAAAGATTGTCGATTTGCCACCGCCGGAAGGACCTGCAAAAGCAATGATTTCATTTGGATTTGCCGTAAAGGATACATCTTTCAGAATGGGTTCATCCGGCGCATCTTCGTAGGCAAAATCCACATGTTCCACTGATAAGGTTTTACCAGCCAAATCCAATTCAATGCCTTTCGTAAAATCTTCCGGCTTTTCAGCAAGCAATTCTTGTACACGGCGCGTTGAACCGGCAGCCTTTGCCATTTCTGAAAATAGGGTTGCAATGACCGGCATGGCCCCAATCAAGTTAAACAAATACATCAAGAAGCTCATTAATATGCCGATTTGCATTTCACCAATTGCAATCCGGTGCATCCCATAAGCAAGAAGCCCAAACACCATACTCATAAATACCATCATCATGATGGGTTGCATCGTTGCATCAAAGACCGCTTCTTTTTTTCCAACTTTAAACAATTTATTTATTTCTTTATTGGCACGAACTTGTGCTTGCTTTTCTGCATTTGAAGTTTTTACCAATCGGATTTCACTTAATGTTTCACTCGCAATCCCATTAAATTGAGCCATTGCCTCTTGACGGATATGTCCTATTTTCGTTCCAAATGCCATGATCGGTATCATGAGGATCACGACGACCGGCACCGCTACAATCATGGCTGCAGTCATGTGCCAGTCCATCTTGAACATCATGTATACTGTCCCAATAACTGTAATAATGCTCGCTAATGTTTGCGGGAATGTTACAGCCAGCAATTGTTTGACTTGCGCTGTATCATTTACCAGACGGCTTGAAATTTCACCAGCCTTGACAGTGTCAAAATAGCTCACTTTCAAAGTGGTTAACTTTTGCCACAAGCTTTTCCGCAAGTTTTGGATTACATTTTCTCCAAAAATCCCCAAAACTGTTCCGCCAACTGCAGAAACAATGGCTGAAGTGACAAATAGTGCTACGACTTTCCCTAATAACCCATAGTCAATTCCTTTTGAAAAATGATTGACAAGGGATGACGCTAATTTTGGCACATAAATTTGTATACCGGATGAAACAACCAGCAATAAGACACCCATTGCCAGCAACAGATATTTCGGTTGCGTCGTTTTGATGAGTTTTATAAATTGTCCAATTGAAAATTTGGTTTGATCTTTACGGACTGAACCATTGAATCCTCTTTCCATTATCTTTTACGTCCTTTCTTCCAGCCATCGAACCCGCCGCCCATAAATCCGCGGCCGCCAAACCCACCAAACCCGCTGCGTTCCAACATTTGTTCTCGTGCACGACCGAAACGGGCACTCATTTTTCCAAAAAGTTCCCAGCGTTTATCATTGCTGAAGACTTCGAGGAGCTTATCCTGAAATGCTTCACTTGAAATATTGGAAACCATGCGTTCAAGATATTGATCCAACATTGCAAGCTCATCCTCTGCAAACCCTTGGAAGAGGACATCTTTTAGCGTCGTTGAAATGGAACTGCGCTCTTTTAAGCTTTCACGTCCTTTATCCGTAATTTTTACAATCGTTACACGGGAATCTTGCTCGGATTTTTCACGCCGGGCAGTGCCGGCTTCTTCAAGTTTCTTGATAATTTGCGTCACACTTGACGGCTTAATATCAAGCACTTCAGAAATGCGGCCCGCTGTCACGTTTTCTTCCGCTGCCAACAACTTCAACGTTTCAAAAGCATTATCTGTTTTTTCTTCTACTTCATTTACAAAAATGAGAAATGGCTGATGCGTAATTTCCAATAATTTGTCCAGAATTTCATCTTTTTTCATTTTAGAACCTCCAAGGATATTTACTTAGTTTTCATTCCTATTAACAAAGTAAATAATATACTGGTTTATTTTGTTTGTCAACAGAAAAACTAAGTAAAAATGAGAGAAAGAAAAGGAGCATCAGGAAAAAGCAGGGATGATACCGTTTGGACAAAAAAAGCCCCTGAAATCGGAATGTTTATGATTCCGAAAACAGGGCCTTTTTGCTAATAATTAAATATCTTTTTATTTCCATTGTAATCCATCTCACCAGCTACTAGAGGCAAGTGATCATCCATATGAAATTTCATACTTTTCTTCGCACGCCTAGATATGGCTGCTCAATTACCTTTATTTCTTCATTATTCGTATGAAAAATGTATAACTCCCGGTTTTGATTTTCCGCATGTAGTTTTTTATACACTTTCCATGCTGCATTGCCGTTTTCAAAGTCATCAATGACTGACATTTCCTCGATGATTCTTTCTTTTCCTCTTGTTTCGGATTTTAATGCTTCCACTAAGACACAACGTTCTGGAAAATGTTCACGAACTTCAAACCATTTCATACATATGCGCCCCCGGTTTCACAAATGATTTTTATCGGATTAACCCAGAAAAGGAATCCGTATTGGATTTTAACATCTATCACATCTGTTATGGTCTTAAGTGAATAGTCCTATTTCTCCACCCTTGACATCGAGACCACACACTCTACGTGCACCGTTTGCGGAAACATATCCACAGGCTGCATGTACGCTATGTCATAAGCCTTGCTCAATATGTGTAAGTCCTTTGCCAGAGTGGAAGGGTTGCACGACACGTAGACAAATTTCTTTGGTTTTACCTTCAAAATCGTCCGTAAAAGGGATTCGTCGCAGCCCGAGCGCGGCGGGTCGACGATGACAACGTCCGGGCGCCAGCCTTCGTTCAGCCATTTTGGCAGGAGGACTTCTGCTTTGCCGGCAAAGTAATGGGCGTTCGGGATGTTGTGGGCGGCGGCGTTTTTCTTAGCATCTTCAATCGCTTCCGAAATCACATCCATGCCCCGAATTTCAGATGCGCCATCCGCAAGCCACAAGCCAATGGCGCCGACACCGCAGTAGGCATCCGCAATTTTCTCCTTGCCAGTCAACGCAGCGGCTTTTTTCACTTCATTGTAAAGCTTCACCGTCTGGATCGGGTTCAGCTGAAAAAAGGCGCGGGCGGAGAGTTCGTATGTGAATTCTTCAAGCCGTTCTTCAATGATTTCTTTTCCGGATAAATGAATCGTTTCGTCGCCGAAAATAACCGACGTTTTTTTGGCGTTCACATTTTGCGCAACCGATACGACTTCCGGCAGGCGCTTTTTGATCTCGGAAAGGATGACATCTTTGCGCGGCAGTTCCCGCTTGGCCGTAATCAGCACAACCTGGGCCTGGCCGGTCTGGATGCCGACCCTTGTGACAATGGTTCGCACGATGCCTTTCCCGGTTTTTTCATTGTACACCGGGACATGGAAATCATTTAAAATTTGTGTCACCACTTGTGTCACTTTGTTTGTCAGCGGATGCTGGACAATGCATTCCGGGACGTTGATCAGCCGGTGAGAGTCAAGGCTGTAAAGGCCGGAAATGATTTTCCCATGGTCTTCACCGAGCTGGAACTGGCTTTTGTTCCGGTACAGCCATGGGTTATCCATACCGATCGTCGGGCGGATATCGAGTTCGTCCACTTTTAACTTTGTATGGCGTTCGAGCGCCTGGATGACAATGTCGCGTTTTTCGATGAGCTGCTGCTTGTACGCAAGGTGCTGGAGCTGGCAACCGCCGCACTGCTCGTAAACCGAGCACGGGGCTTTTACCCGGTGTGGCGAGCGTTTGCGCACCTTTTTGACAATGCCTTCCACATATTTCGGGTGTATCCGTTTGGCTTCAACGACCACCTCTTCGCCCGGCAGCGCACCCGGCACGAAAACGACTGTCCGTTTAAAATAGCCGACCCCTTCCCCGTTGATGCCGAGCCGTTTGATCGTCAAAGGAAATTGCTGTTTTGGTTTAATGGTGACTTGTTTTTGCATAAAATCCGTCCTTTTATTCAATGCTGCGCCATAAGTACAGGGAGGCATAGCTCAAATACGGCTCCCAGTCTTTTGCGTAAGCGTCCATTTCTTTATAAGTCGGTTTTTTCTCAAGCTGGAAAAGTTTTTTCAATGCCTTTTGAATGCCGATGTCAGCTTTTGGAAAGTGATTTAGGCGGCCGAGTCCGAACATGAGAAAATTCTGCACGGTCCACGGGCCGATGCCGCGGATTTTCACGAGCGTTTTTAAAATTTCTTCATCCGGTTTCTTTTCAAGTGCCACCAGATCTAATTCGCCTGATGCCACCAATTTGGAAAGCCCGATCACATACTCCGCTTTCCGCTCGCTAAACTGCAGGGCGCGTAAATCTGTAACTTGCAATGCAGCCGTTTTTTCCGGAGACGGATAAAACCAGACACCGTCTTTTTGGAAACCAAAGTTATAGACGAAACGCTCTGTCAACGTGTGAGCAAATTTCATATTGAGCTGCTGGTGGATGATGCATTTGATCAGGCAGGCATATGGCGAAAAGTCTAGCACAAACGGCGTGCCGCGGTGTTCTTTAAAAAGCGGTTCAAGGGCAGTGCCGGTAAAATGCTGTGAGATCCCAGCGATATCGGTATCCCATTGAAACAAATGGAAAATCCGTTTTTCTACCATCTGGGCTATGTCCGCGTTTCCCCCCTGAATCCGGAATTCTGGTTTTTCGGTTGTGCCGGTTGCGGTAATGACTGCTACCCCCGGCTGTTTGTCGTATATCGGGATTTTCACTGTCCGGCTAAGCGGATCCACCGCCTGTAACGGGTCGAGGCTTAATCTTTCGAGCGCACGGTCAAAATTGTACGGGCCATTGATTTTAACGATTTTCTCCCACATGGCGTCCTCTCAATTCGTTTTTAAGTATTATAGCACAAGCACTCGCCCTTTTCATTGCCGATTCAACGCGGCATGAAAACATCACAGGATAAAGAGACCCGGCCGGTTATCTATCTAATTAGGTTTTCAATGGGACAAATGCAGGAGGGATGCGCGGGCATTTGTACAGTTAGACCTTCCAACAACTAGACAAACGTGGGCGAGCAGCGCGGTCATTTGTCTAATTAGCTTTTTCAATTAGATAAAAGCAGATGAGTGCCACGATCATTTGTCTAATTAGCGTTTCCAATTAGACAATTGCAGATGAGCGGCGTGGTCATTTGTCTAATTAGAACCGCCAATTGGACATTTGCAGGAGGACTGCACGCTCATTCGTCTAATTAGCGTTTCTAATTAGACAATTGCAGGTGGGCGGCGCGGCCTTTTGTCTAATTAGCTTTTTCAATTAGACAAAAGCAAAAGATCCGCGTGCGCATTTGTCGAATTAGACGCCCATGCGGCAGTGAACGCGGCGCCATAGGAACTTTGCTTATGCAGCAAACCCTCATTCGACCCGGCAAGCACTTTTTCTTCTGGCCGGCAAGAAAAACAGAGCTGCCCTTCACTTTTAAGGCAGCCCTCTTTGGTTACTTTTTCAATTTCTCGGTTTTCATGAACTCATCCATGCTTTTGAATTTGTAGCCTTGTTTTTTCAAGTCTTTGATCACGCGTTCCAAAGCGTTGGCGTTGTCTTTTGACACGGTATGGAGCAAAATAATGGCTCCGGGGTGGATTTGCGACATGATACTGTCATAGGCAAATTGTGTGCCGCGCTGGCGGTTCACATCCCAGTCGAGGTAAGCCAGTGACCAGAGGACATGGGTGTAGCCTTCTTCATTGCCCAGTTTCAGCGTCCGCTCGCTCAGGATGCCGCGGGGTGGGCGCAAATATTTCATTTCTTTCTGGCCGGTAAGGCGGGCGGTTTCCGCTTTCACTTTTTCCAATTCTTCACGTACTTGCGCATCGGAAATCTGTGTCATGTCCGGATGGCCCCACGAGTGGTTGCCTATGATATGGCCTTCTTTCACCATCCGTTTCACCAGATCCGGATGTGATTTTAAATAGTGGCCGGTGACGAAAAAGATGGCGGGGACTTTTTCTTTCTTCAAAACATCGAGTATTTTCGGGGTGTACCCATTCTCGTATCCATTGTCAAACGTCAAATACACATACTTGTCATTCGGATTGCCCTTATAAATGCCGCCGTATTTTTGCAAAAGGGCGTTATAAGCGGCGCCGGCATCCGCCTGCTGCCCGTTTTTGCCTTTGTTAAATCCCCAGTTGATCGGGGCGTTGGAAATGGCAAAAGCATCTCGCTCTGGGCATACTGAAAAAAACAGGAACACTGCAAAAAGTGTCGCAAAAACTTTTCTCATAACCAAACTCCTTTGTTGTTTTCCTTATCTTTTTCATTTCTGCAGGCGGAAATGCTGGCAGTTTCTGTTAGCGCTGAAAAACAGGGCAACATCGTTCCAAAACGGCATTCCTCCCCCGGTCCACACCCGAATTCCCCGCTGCCAGATAAAAAACCGGCCTTTACAAAGAAGGGGCCGGTTTGCGCTTTTTAAATTGGTCTATTTTCAGTTCGATTTCATCGATCATTTGAATAAGCCGATCTATATCTTCAAGGCTTGCCGCTTCCGGATCAATCGAATCCAGAACCTCCAAAAAGATATTCAGCCGTTCCATTAAATAAGTCAGTTGCTGGTCCTTATCATATACCGCTTTCCCCAAAAAAATCCTCCTCACGTACTACTTTCTTATTATAGTATACCCCATTTCCGGCACAGAAAAAAGCTGCCGTTCAGACAGCTTTTTCTTATTGGCGTTTGCCCATAGAAAATTGGCATGAGACAGGCCTCCTCAGCAGCTAAACCAAAAACCGGTGAACCTGCCCGGGCCAATCTTAATAAACTTCCTTATTTTGGCTGTTCGCTCACAGAAAAACTGAACGAAACATAGTCCTGAATGGGAATCCAGGCGCCAATACCGTGGGAAGTGACGTTTTTAACTAAAATTTCCCGTTTCGTCCCTTTAAGAACAAGGTACACTTCGCCGTATGTGACTTTTCCTTTTTCATTCACAGCCGGGGCATAAGCATACAAATAGCCGAGCCGTTTTTTCGGGACATTGTATTCATGGCCTTTTTTCGTGCCGGCCCCGATAATCGTGTCAAAGGAAAGCGGCAACTTCGAGTTTTCCATTGCTTTTAACAGCATCATTTTCTTTACATCGTCTGCTTGCGGAATCCTGGCAGTCAGGCCGCCGTGCACGATCTTTTGCGCTTCCTGGACATAGTGCATTTTATAATTGGCATCGCCGCCGCGGTTATCAAAGTAGTTCGTATTGATTTTTTGGTATTGCCAGTTTGGCGACGTTTCGCTGGATTCATAATTCAGCGGCCATTCGCCCAGGTAAATTTTCGCGCGCAGACCGAGCGATAAAAACGAACGGTTCACGCTTGTTTCATTCAACATCCGCACGAGATTCGGGTTTTCAATTCTCACATTGGACGTTTTCAGCAAGGTTTCGGTAAACTGGCTTGGCTGCAAGTAAGGCAGATCTTGCGACGAGTTCGGATACGTATTTTCTTTTGTAATGTTTAGGACCGACTGTGGAATTTGCACCTGTTTTTCTGTCGGCTTTGCTTCTCCCGCCGGCGCAGCAAAAAGTACGGCGAGCAGGAAAATCAGGATCGTCCGCATCCATTTCATTGATGTTATCTCCTTTCACAAGAGGTTCACGAACGTACCGTTATTTTTTCCTGCCCGGATTAAAATATCCGCTTCCAACAAATAAAACCTGATCCCGGTATGCATCGTGCACTCGCCGCTCTATGCCATAACGGCCGGTAACATTCCGGCGTACTGAAAGCCGCATGACAACTTTTGGCATTACAGCAAGTAAAAGCCGATCCCCATGATAATGTAGGCTGCCAGCATAGTAGCCCCTTCAAACCAGTTGGTTTCGCCGTCATTTGCCAAAATGATCGTAAGCATGACCGCAGCGATCATCGAGACGAGCTCCGGTATGGAAAAGACAAGCGGCATGGCTTTTTCAAAAAACAAGGATGCAAGCACAAGGACAGGGACGACAAACATAGACACTTGAAGTGTGGAGCCGAATGCAATTTCAACCGCAATGTCCATTTTATTTTTCACCGCCATCAAAATAGCAGAAGCATGTTCCGCAGCATTCCCGACAATGGCGACGATGATAATCCCGATAAACATTTCGCTCCATCCGAAACTTTTTGCAACGGACTCAAAAGTATGTACGAGATTTTCCGAGATATAAGCCACTGCAAGCGTCGCAAGGGCAAGCACAATGATTGATTTTCCTTTTGACCATTCCGGCTCTTCGTGTCCTTCCTGCTCCTTGGCCCGGGCTTCCCTGTCCTGGTAAATCCCGCGGTGTGTCACCAGTTTAAAAAACAGGGCAAACAAGTAAAGCAGGATTAAAATAATGGAAATGCCAATGCTGAGGCTGATCGTCTTCCCTTCTGACATCTTCATGGAAAAGATTTCAGGAATCACAAATGCGACAAAAATCGCGAAAATTAAAAGGCCTGAGTTGTGCCGCGCGTCATACACGTTGAATTTTTGGCGTTTGTATTTGATCCCCCCGAATAAAAACGACATGCCTGCAACAAGCAGCAAGTTTCCGAGCACAGAGCCCGTCAAAGAAGCAAGCACGACTTGATGGAGCCCGGCCGCAAGGGAAAACAATGAAATAATCAATTCCACCGCATTTCCGAATGTGGCGTTTAACAAACCGCCGATCCGCGGACCCGCTATAATGGCGAGACTTTCGGTTGCCCGCCCCATAAAGCTGGCCAGTGCAATGATGGTCAGGCAGTAAACGGCAAACATCAACACGTTCGGCCAGTGCAGAAGTGCTCCAGCAACCGAGACGGGAACCCCGATGATCACCATAATGGCAAACATTTTATTCATAGCCATCCTCCTATCTGCTTTCTATAAAATTTTACAAAAGATCGGTTGGCTTGCCAAATTTTTCTGATCTGATTATGCTATAGAGAGCGAATGCACAACGAGAACAAGCCGGGTGAGAGCAATGAATCGTTATGAAAATATGCGTTTTTGGATTTTGGTATTGATGACTTCTATTTCCGGATTTACACAGGGCATGCTTTTGCCGCTAATTTCCATTATTTTTGAAAAAGATGGAATTGATGCATCATTGAACGGGCTGAATGCAACCGGCCTGTATATCGGCGTTTTATTTGCATCCCCGCTCATGGAAGCGCCGCTGCGGAAATTCGGATATAAGCCGCTTATTTTAACAGGCGGGCTGACCGTATTTGCCTCACTGCTTTTATTTCCGGCCTGGAAATCGTTATGGTTTTGGTTTGTTTTGCGCCTTTTCATCGGCATTGGAGACCATATGCTGAATTTTTCGGCGCAGACATGGATCACGTCTTTCTCCCGGAAAGGGCAGCTCGGGCGGAACATTGCGTTATACGGGCTTTTTTTCAGCCTTGGATTTGCCGTCGGGCCGTATATGACAAGGCTTGTAAATGTGGATGAGCGTCTTCCCTTTATTGCCTGCTCCATCATCAGCCTTTGTTTCTGGCTGGCCGTTTTTCTTTTAAAAAATGAGCACCCGGAAGCAGATTTGGAAAATGTTTCTTTTCTGGCCACATTTCAGCGCTTTGGTAAGGTCTGGAAACTGGCGTGGGTTGCATTGCTCCCGCCGCTCGGTTACGGATTCATGGAATCGTCTTTAAACAGCAGTTTCCCGGTTTATGCATTAAGAAACGGAATAAATGTCGATGCTGTTTCCATGATTATCCCTGCCTTCTCGATCGGAAGCATCGTTTTTCAGCTTCCGCTCGGCATGTTAAGCGACCGGCTCGGAAGGCGAAAAGTGTTGATTGCAGTCCTTTTGATCGGCTGCGCCTGTTTTGCGGGGGCTGCTTTTAGCAAATCAAACGCCATCGCGCTGTTTGCCTGCTTTTTCGTTGCCGGTATGGCCGTCGGCTCGACGTTTTCTCTCGGGATCAGTTACCTGTCCGATCTGCTGCCGCGGCCGCTCCTTCCCGCCGGCAACATCATGTGCGGCATTCTGTACAGCTTTGGCAGCATGGCCGGCCCGTATCTTTGTGGCGTGATCATTAAATATACAAAAGGGCCTGTATTTTTCCTGCTGATTTGCATGATATTGTTTGTTTTGTCCGTTTTGATTTTCCGTTTCAAAAAAACGACCGCCCCCGTCCCCCGGCACTCCTAACGGCTGCGTGCTGCCGTGCACGTTTTGAAGACCCGGTAACTTTGCCTTTTGTCCGCCAAAATCGGCTGCCTGGGTTGCCGGGGATAAGATTTACCGGAAAAACCGGCCGCGATCTTAACCCGGGAGATCTCTCCGTTAAGAGCGCGCGAAATTTAGACTGCTTTCCCTATTTGTCCGCCTGTCTTCACTTGTAAAACAGGCGGAATTTGGAACGCCCTTCTTCACTCAGAATGCTTCGTTTCTTCATTAAGATGGCACGGCAACTTGCCGCTTTTTTAATATGCGCTTAAAAGCAGTTATCCAAATTAGCAATTTTTGTGTTTATCATTTAAAACTGCATTCAGTTCACCGCCAAAAATGAGGATGATGCCGCTAATATAAAACCAAAGCATCATGATGATCATCCCGCCGAGGCTGCCGTATGTGGCATTATAATTCCCGAAATGGCTGACATAAAACGATAAGGCGAGTGACGCCACAATCCAGCCGACTGTTGCAAAAATGGCTCCGGGGACAACCGTCAGGCAGCCAAATTTTTCGTTCGGCGCAAAAAAGTATAACAAGGAAAACACGATAAACAGCAGTACCGGCGTAAGCGCCCATCTTAAAATATTGATCAAATTTTTCAAATCATTCGGTAGCCCGAAGTAAGAAAACACATAATGGATGAGCTGCTGGCCGAACACAGGAATTAAAATAACGGCTATAAACACGATAATCATCCCGAGTGTCAGCATCACCGACATGAGCCGTTGCATGACAGGCGGGCGTGATTCCTCTACTTTATAAGCCCTGTTTAATGCTTTAATGACCGCGTTCATCCCGTTGGAAGCGGACCACAAAGTCGCGATCATCCCGAAAGAAAGCAGGCCGCCGTGCCGATTGGTCAGCACTTCTTTCAAGGTGGTTTCGATCAGCTTGAACGACTGGCTTGGCGCAAAATGCCTGACCATATTTAACACATCATCCGTTTTAATGGGCAAATAAGGAAGCAAGGTAAACAAAAAGATCAATAGCGGAAATAGAGATAAAAGAAAAAAGTAGGATAACTGTGCAGCCATCCCGGTAATATCGTTCCGTTTTGAGTTCTCTAACAAAGCCGCAATGGTTGAACGTTTTTTTTCTGCCTGGAGTGCAATTTTATCCAATTTTCATCACCCTCTGTCCGTCCGGTTTACCACTATATTTCCCTCTCCGGTCCGTATGAAACGTTTCGGGATCGGTAGTCATGCGGTATAATAAAACAAGAAAAACACGAAAAGGGTGAAAATGTTGGATCTCTCAGAAAAATCAGCGCAAAATATGGCTTATATGGTGCAGGCAATTACAGCGAAATTAAAAATGGTCAATACGGCGGCACTGCAGTCGTCCCAGTTTAGCATTGACCATTATGACGATTTGTTTGACTTGTACGAAATGGTGATGAAAAAAAATACATTCAGCCCGAATGAAATGCAAGCCATTGTGGAAGAGCTCGGAAGCCTGAAAAAAGATTGATGCCGGCTGGTTTTAGAATGCAAAAAATTGGGAGCCTTTATTGTCTCCCTGATTTTGGGATCGAAGCATGGGAAGCCTTTGAAGGTTTCAGAATGTAAAAAAGCTGGGAGTTTTATTGCCTCCCAGCTTTTTTAAGTTTCCGGAATAGAAACCCGGATCCGTGTTTCAGTGCAGCATTAATCTTCCTGATCGGTAATGATCACAATGCCGTCTTTTGTAATCGCAATGGTGTGTTCATACTGGGCGGAAAGGGATCCGTCCATGGTTCGGGCTGTCCAGCCGTTGTCATCCATCTTCGTTTCATAGCTGCCGATATTCACCATCGGCTCGATCGTGATGACCATCCCTTCTTTGATGCGCGGTCCTTTATGCGGCAGCCCGTAGTGCGGCACTTCCGGTTTTTCGTGGATCGTCGGGCCGATGCCATGGCCGATAAAATTGCGGACAACCGAGAACCCCTGTGCTTCCACATACGTCTGAATGGCGTGGCCGATGTCACCGATCCGGTTGCCCGGTTTGGCCTGTTCAATTCCTTTATAAAGCGCTTCTTTTGTAACATCAAGCAGTTTTTGCGTCTGCTCACTTACTTTTCCGACCGGATAACTCCAGGCGGAATCAGCCAGCGCGCCGTTCAGGTTGACGACCATATCAATCGTGACGATATCTCCTTCCTTTAACGGCGTTTTCCGCGGAAACCCGTGGCAAATTTCATCATTGATGCTTGCACATGTCGCATACTGATAGCCTTGGTACCCCTTTTGTTCAGGGGTTGCCCCGTGCTCCCTTAAATAACGGTCAACAAATTCCTCAATTTCCCATGTTGTGATCCCCGGCTTGATCATTTTTGCAATTTTTTTATGCGTATCAGCAAGCAGTTTGCCTGCTTTTTTCATCATGTCAATTTCTCTTTGCGATTTCAGTGTAATCATCTTCTACTTCCTTTCATTATGGCAACATTATTCTATGTAAAAGTTCATTTTCTGTTTCCCCGCTCCATTTATCATATCCCTAATTTGCATTGTGCGCAAAGTAAAAAAACTGCTGCCCGGAAAGAGGCAGCAGTTTTTACATACAAGCTCATCCGTTCAGGAGTTTCAGCGATTCCCTGTTAAATGCAGGGATGTCATCCGGCGTACGGCTTGTGACAAGTTGGTTTTGGCATACGACAACTTCTTCGTCGCGGAAGTTCGCGCCGGCATATTCCATGTCAACACGGATTGATTTGTAACCTGTGGCAGACCGGCCTTCCAATGCTTTTGCCGTAATCAAAAGCTGCGGGCCGTGGCAGATTGCAAACACCGGTTTTTTCGAATCCATAAATTGTTTTACAAATTGGACAAAGCGATCGTCGGCACGGAGCTGGTCCGGAGAAAAGCCGCCCGGGATCAGGAGAGCATCAAAATCATCCACGCTGACATCATCGATGCCTTTGTCGATATGGATTTCGGTGCCGTGTTTCCCTTTTACCGTTTTTCCGGCTTCCATTTCAATATTGACAATTTCATGGCCGGCTTCCTTATATGCTTTCACCGGTTCGGTGTACTCAGAATCTTCCACTTCATTAGTGACAAGTACAGCGATCTTTTTAGCCAATCGAACCATCTCCTTTTCTAATCTTTGGGACGTTTATATTTTACCTCGTTTGTGCGGTTTCAAACAAACAGTTTGCTTCACGGAACGATGGGGCGATTGGAAATACGGATCCGGGCGCTCTTTTTGCCTGGTTTTACCGGTCGCTTCCTTCCTCATTTTTCGGGAGAATGAGTACTTCCACCCGCCGGTTTTTTGCCCGGCCATTCGGCGTATCATTCGACGCAATCGGATGGTATTCCCCATATCCTTTTGCCGAAAAATATTTCGGATTTAAATTTTTGTTTTCTAAAATGATCTTTAAAAAATTGGTTGCGCGCATCACGCTTAAGTCCCAGTTTGATTGAAAGACGGAGTTGTGGATCGGCACATTATCCGTATGGCCGCTCACGATAATGCTTCTTGGCGGATCCATTACGAGCAAATTGGAAAGGGCTTTGGCTGTTTTGATATCTTCTTTCCGGACCTCCGCTTTTCCCGAATCAAACAGGACATTGTCTCGGATCGTAATCAAAAGCCCTTCGCCTGTCAAAGACGTTTCAAACTTTCCTTCCAATTTATTGTGCGCTATGTATGTGTTGATTTTTTGCTGGGTTTCTTTTAATTGGGCGTCCCCTTGCCCATTTGATGCATTTGTTGTGCTGTTGCTTTTTGAACCATTCGTTGTGCTGTCCCCGTTTTTTTGTGCATCATTTTTCTTTTGCTCGATAAATTTTTCTGTGTCGGATGTGCCGTTATCATCCCCGGATGTCTGCTTCGTATAATCGAAAAAGCTCGTCCCGCCAACAAACACCCCGTTTAAGACTTTAGAAAATCTTTGAAACTTCTGGGCATCAATGGAACTCATTGCAAACAGAACGATAAACAGGGCAAGAAGCAATGTCAAAAGGTCGGAATAAGGCAGGAGCCATGCCTCGCTGTTTTCCTCTTCTTCTTGTTTTTTCTTCCGCTTTTTACTCATTTGTTGCCACGCTGCCTTCTGTAATCTCTTCCATCAGTTGTATCCGTTCTTCATTTGGCAAATAAGACGCCAGTTTCTGTTCGATCACGCGCGGGGATTCGCCTGCCAGAATGGAGAGAATCCCTTCCAGCATCATTTCCTTGTTTTTTGCTTCGTTTTTGGACTTCCGTTTTAATTTATTGGCAAACGGATGCCACAATACGTAGCCGGTAAAAATCCCGAGCAGTGTGGCCACGAATGCGGCTGAAATGGCATGCCCAAGCACTTCTGTATCCGACATATTTCCGAGAGCGGCAATCAGCCCCAATACAGCACCGAGCACCCCGAGTGTCGGGGCATACGTGCCTGCCTGTGAAAAAATGGCAGCCCCCATCTGATGCCTTTCTTCCATTGCTTCAATTTCTTCGCTCAGCACATCGCGGATATATTCGGCGCTCTGCCCGTCAATCGCAAGGCTCAGGCCGTTTTTCAAAAAAGCGTCATCGACTTCATCCAGCCTTGCTTCAAGCGCCAGCAGCCCTTCTCTCCGGGCAGTCTGAGCCCAGTCGGAAAAAAAGCGGATCATTTCTTCCGTGCTCATCAGTTTTTGTTCCGTAAAAATAATCTTCAACAGTTTCGGAACTTTTTTCAATTCACTCATTGGGAAACCGATAATGACGGACGCAGCCGTTCCCGCCAGTATAATCAAAAGGGCAGCCGGGTTGACGAGGACAGCCGGGCTTACCCCTTTTAACACCATGCCGGTACCAATTGCCACAACACCCAGAATTACGCCAATAATTGATGATTTATCCATTTTTTTCACCTGAATATCATAATGTCTTCTTTCATTATATCGGATGGATGGCGGCAATTTATAGTAAAAAAAGCGGGAAAAATGATGCGGTTTTTAAACGCCCTTGTAAATGGGACAGCTGATTTCCGTTCCCTGGGCTTTAGTAGGCGATTACAATTCAACGGCGCCCTGTACCTCATCCAGGACGCCGCCCATTTTCTAACGAGCTGCCTGAAACGGAACCGCTTCACTTCCGGTCGTGTTCGCGGCATCCCTTAATCAAACAGCTTTTTTTCAATTTTATCCTGATAATTTTTAAAAATGGCGCTGTTTGTTTTGATCCGTTTTTTGGAGAGCATTTGGTTATACGCCAGCAGTTTCTCGCTCAGTTTCTTTTGTAATCCTTCTTTTTCCATTTCATTTTCAGATTGTTTGATTAAATCTTCAATGGAAAGCAGTTCTTTCTTTAAATTGGCTTCTTCCGGGGAAAAACCGGCATTCTGTAAAATCCGGTAAGCCATCCGCAAATCTTCCGGCACGCCGGAAAGCGGGTCTTTCGGGAGCGGCTTTCCGTATCCCGGCAGATTTTCAAATTGCCCTTCTTCATACGCTCTCCGGATTTTCTCTTCCGTCATTCTCATGAAATCCAAAGATCGGCACCCCTTTCGCTTTTTTACCATTATACCGCATGCGGGCACATATTTCCTTCTGTTTAAGAGACGCTATAGGCAGGAAGGGGGAACAAGGATGGGACGCGGAGAAATGTTTGGCCACAAAAGATAAGGCCACCCGGGCCGTTTTCCGAAAGACCAGATGGCCGGTGAAAAGCAGCATAAAGACAGCAACTATGACGACGAGCAAACATTTCCGCACGAAGCGTTTAAAAACCGCATGCACAACCCGTAATAACAGGCGCCGCAGCGTATGCGGCGCCTTTCGATTATGACCGTTCTTCGAGATATTCTTTTAACACCACCGCCTGGTTGTGCTTTTCGTCTTTTGCCGCGTAGAGCAATGTAACCGTTCCAGCCTTTCCCCATTCGATCAGCCGGTCCAGTTCCGTTCTGTCTTCCAGCCGGTCCAGCTCTTCCTTATAAAGCGCGGCAAATTCAGCAAAAAAAGCCGGATTATGGTTAAATTTTTTCCTGAGGGAACCCGTCGGCGCAACTGTCTTCATCCAGGCATCGAGTGCCGCTTTTTCTTTTGATATGCCGCGCGGCCAGAGGCGGTCGACCAGCACACGTTTGCCGTCCCCGCCGGGCTCTTCATAAATTCGTTTTATCCGGTACATCTGGCAATCCCCCTTTCAATGCCTTGCCCGGTCCTGTAACTTTCTTCATTGTTTTCCCCGCTTTTTCTGGTATCATAGGGTTGATACCAATTCTGGACAGATGAGGAAATTTTTATGAGAATACGTGACTGGGATCAAAATTTAAAAGTCCGCCTGCTTGGGGAATCCTTGATGAATATCACCTTTTGGATGTTTTTCCCCTTTCTGACCATTTATTTCACCGAGGCGTTTGGGGCCGGGCTTGCGGGTGTCCTGCTGATTGCCTCACAAGTTTTTTCCGTCATTGCCAATTTGCTCGGAGGATACTACGCCGACCGCTTTGGCAGAAAGAAAATGATGGTCGTGGCCTCAATCGGGCAGGGCGTGTCTTTTTTCATTTTCGGATTTGCCAATTCGCCATGGTTCCATTCCGCCGTGACAGCTTTTATTTGCTTTACGGCTGCCGGCGTTTTCGGTTCTTTTTATTATCCGGCAAGCCAGGCAATGATTGCCGATGTTGTGGATGAGAAAAACCGGAGCCATGTGTTTGCCGTTTTTTATACATCTATGAACATTTCCGTCGTCATCGGCCCGGCAATCGGCGGGATATTTTTTGCGGATTACCGTTTTGAACTGCTTGTTTTTGCCGCTCTTTCCTGTTTTCTGCTTGGCGCACTGCTCGTCAAATATACGCGCGAAACAGCACCGGTTTGGGCAGGCGGGCAGCAGCGCGTCCGTAAAAAATGGTACAGTACGCTGATGGAACAGGCCAAGAGCTACCAGGTGATTGTCAAAGATAAAATATTTATGTTGTTTATTTTTGCCGGAATCCTGATTTCCCAAACGTATATGCAGCTTGATTTAATTTTGCCGGTATTTACGAAGCAGGCCATTCCTGAAGCAGATTTGCTCCATCTGCTCCACTTTACCGGCGAGCAGCTGTACGGTTTTATTTTATCCGAAAACGGGCTGATTGTCGCGCTTTTTTCAGTAGCGGCGACGAAATGGGTGACGAGGTATCGGGAGCGGAATGTGTTTGTCCTCTCCTCCCTCCTGTATGCCGTTTCGATTTATTTGTTCGGCGTCTGGATTTCAAGCATCGGCTTTATTTTCTCGATTCTTTTGTTCTCGCTTGGCGAACTGATTGTGACCGGAATCCAGCAGGACTTTGTTTCGAAGCTTTCCCCGCCTGAAATGCGCGCGCAATATTTTGCCGCCGCAAGCTTGCGCAATACAATCGGGCGCACGATTGCCCCTGTTTCCATCCCGCTTGCCGGTTGGATCGGCTATAAATGGACGTTTTCCATCCTGGCCGTGCTTGCGGTAATGAGCGCGGGGATGTATGTGCTGATGTTCCGACAGTATGAAAAGAAACGCCTGTCTGCTTGAAAACGGGCATGATCGATGCACAATAGGCTAAAAAAGTCTGTCTGTTTAAACGGGCAGACTTTTTTCATGAACAGCAGTGTTTTGATCCATACTAGTTTTAGAAAAGTTTGCGGGCTTTTTCCCGGTGGTAAATAGACTCTAAAACGATTGAACCCATCTTTTTTAAAGAAAGAAGTGGTGAATATGCTGACAAAAGAACAACTGGCGCATTTCCGTTCCATTTTAACCGCGCAGCTGAAAGAATTTGAAGAGAAATTCGGGGAAAACGGCCATTTCAAAACGGGAACGGCACCTCCTTACGATTCTGTCGGGGAACTGTCCAGTTACGATAATCATCCCGCCGATACCGGTACTGAACTGTTTGAGCGGGAAAAAGATATTGCCTTAAATGACCATGCTGAATATGAAGTCGAAAAAATCAAAGCGGCCCTCAAAGCCATTGAGGACGGCACTTACGGAAGATGCAAAGAATGCGGCAAAGAGATCCCGCTTGAGCGGCTTGAAACCCTTCCGTCCACGCTGTACTGCAAAGAGCACACCTCGGACCGGACCATTCCAAGACACCGCCCGGTTGAAGAAGACGTGCTGAATCCACCGTGGGGAAAATTCGTTTTTGATGGAGGCAAAGATGAATCGGTCGCTTTTGACGCGGAAGACGCCTGGCAGGCTGTCGCAAAATGGGGCACATCCGAGTCCCCTTCCGATTTTGAAACCCCGCCGGACAGTTACAATGATATGTATACGGAATCGGATGACCATGACGGCTATGTGGAAGATTTCGAAAACTTTTCCGGCAATGACATCAACGGGAAAAACGTGGAAATCTATCCAAATGAGGAATACAAAGAATACGAAGAAGAATTGGATGAAACCCGTACGATGACGCCGTTCGGGGATCTGCCCCGAAACGAAAAAGATCCTTATGTGGAAGACGAGAAAAAAAAGAAATGAGCATGCAAAAATCAGGTTGAGGTGCCGGGCCTGATTTTTCTTTTGAAAAAATTCCGGATGAAAGCCTTTTTTCTATTCATTTTTGTTCGTATATGCCAACTGATTTTGCTATAATTTTTATATGGTAAAAGGAAATTTGAATCGCGTCTGACAGCGCCGACATATTGGAGTGAGACTTTTGGAAGACAGACCGAAGAAATACATGCGGGAAACCCGCACAGTAAGGACCAGTTATGTTTTTCCGCCGGACACAAACCATCTTGGCACACTGTTCGGAGGAAAACTGATGGCGTATATTGATGATACTGCATCGATCGCCGCGGCCAAATTGGCAAGATGCACCGTTGTCACGGCTTCGACCGACTCCGTTGATTTTATCGCACCGATCCGCGTCGGAAACGTCGTTACAGTAGAAGCCATGGTCAGCCGGACAGGGCGGACATCGATGGAAGTATTTGTAAAGGTCAGTGCGGAAGATTTGAAAACAGAAGAGACAAAAATTGCCGCCATTTCTTTTTTGACCTTTGTCGCACTGGATGAGGATGGAAAACCTACACCGGTGCCGGAAATCATCCCGGAAACCGATGAGGAACGATGGTTAAACCAAACGGCCATCCAGCGCGCCGAACAGCGGGTGCTGCGGAAACAACAAAGTGAAGAATTGGCGCGCTATTTGTCAAAAATGCCGCTGTGATTCTTGTTTAGAAAAAATTCCTTTTGAAACAAAAAGGAATTTTTTCCTGTCCTCCATTGTGAATAAAATTACAAAAAGATTAAATTTGGGGTGCCGGCTGAAGCTGTTTTTCGCATATTTTATGGACTTGCCGCGATCATATTTTTGTAACATAAGAGAATGGAAGAAAATGTAACCTTTCAGAACGAACAAAAAAAGCTATACTAAATGGGAGAGACTACAGTTAATCCGAGCGAAAAGACGATGAAGGTTAGGTGACATGCATGTTTTCAGGGAATGAAATTGGGATCGATCTAGGAACTGCAAATGTTTTAGTATATTCGAAAAAAGAAGGCGTTATTTTAGACGAGCCGTCCGTTGTGGCGATTGACCATTCGACAAGGCAGGTGCTCGCTTTCGGGCAGGAAGCCAAAGCGATGATCGGAAAAACACCTGAAAAAATTACTGTCATCCGCCCTTTAAAAGGCGGGGTAATCGCTGATTTCGATATAACAACAGAAATGCTGAAACAAATTATGAAAAAAATCAATCAGCAAAGCGGCATCTCGATCCGCAAACCGAACGTCGTAGTATGCGTCCCATCAGGCGCAACATCGGTTGAACGGCGGGCCATTGAAGATGTCGTCAAAAACAGTGGGGCAAAAACCGTCCATTTGATTGAAGAACCGGTTGCTGCCGCTATTGGTGCCGATCTTCCCGTGGACGAGCCGATCGCCAACGTGATTGTCGATATCGGCGGCGGCACTACGGAAGTCGCCATTATTTCCTTCGGCGGCGTCGTGACGTATAACACGATCCGCATCGGCGGCGATAAAATGGACGATGATATTATGCAGCATGTCAGAAAAACGTATAATCTGCTGATCGGCGAGCGGACAGCGGAAAAAATTAAAATGGAAATCGGGCATGCCCTTGTCGACCATCCGGAACAAGCGCTAGATGTCCGCGGGCGAGATCTCGTGACAGGGCTGCCGCGAACCATCACCTTAAGTTCGTTGGAAATTCAGGCTTCGCTCCGCGATTCCCTGCTCCAAATTTTGGAAACGGTCCGGGCTACACTGGAAGACTGCCCGGCAGAGTTAAGCGGCGATATTGTGGACCGCGGGATTGTTTTAACAGGGGGAGGCGCCCTCCTTCAAGGCATGCAGGAATGGCTGAGCAATGAAATTTCCGTGCCTGTCCATCTCGCGCCAAACCCGCTGCAATCCGTCGTAGTCGGCGCAGGCCGCTCCCTCCAGTTCATCCATAAAATGACTGCGGGGGCCGGAAAATAACCGGACACATTTAATTTTTAAAAGAAACGGCGTGCTTTTGCCTTTTAATTTGGCAGAAACACGCCGTTTTTTCACCCTTTTGTGCTTTGTTCCAAAGCTGTCGGTTCCGGTTCAGCTGTTTGTTGCAGTTTGATCCCAGAAAGGCCTTCCATCATTTCCCGGACATCAATGCCGCTTGACGCTTTCAAAGTTTCCTGTAAGGTCGACATCAAATCGGTTGCATAGCCGGTGATCTTATTTGCACCGCCGTTTGCGCCGCTTCCGGTATCGACAACGGTGATTTGGTCAATATTGGAAAGCGGGGCCGCTACTTGTTTCGCATATTCAGGCAGCACTTTCAAAATCATATCGAGCACAGCCGCCTGGCCGAACTGTTCGTATGCTTCCGCAATTTTTCGTTTTGTTTCCGCTTCGGCCAGCCCTTTGAGACGGATGACTTCGGCTTCCGATTCCCCTTGGGCGCGCTGGGCATCGGCTTTAGCCATACCATCAATGCGGACGCGTTCCCCTTCCGCTTTCGCCATCGCTTCCACCCGGTATTTGTGGGCGTCGGCTTCTGCCATTTGTTTCGTTTTTTCTGCAACGGCGGCCTGCTCAACCGAATAACGGTCTGCATCCGCTTTTTTCTTGACTTCGGAGTCGTATTGCCGTTCACGCCGCAAAATTTCTTTTTCTTCGAGCTCGATTTGTTTTTGCCGCTCGATGATCTTGATTTCCATTTCCTGTGCGGTGACATCCTGTTTCGACCGGGCAGTTTCCAAATCGTATGCCTGGTCGGCTTTTGCCCTTGCGATGTCCTGTTCGCGGCGGAACTCGGCAATTTTCAACTGGTTGAACTTCTCGGCTTCCGCAATTTCCGTTGCCCGCTCCAGTTCTGCGCGTTTTGCTTCTTTTAATGCTTCCGCTTTCCGGATTCTCGTTTCTTTTTCGGCTTCTGCCGTGGCAATATCCGCATCGCGTTTGACCTGTGCAATCCGCGGTTTGCCGAGCGCATCAAGGTAGCCGTTTTTATCCTTCACTTCTTTAATCGTGAACGACACGATAATAAGCCCCATTTTTGCCAGATCCTGCGAGGCAACGCGCTGGACTTCCTGTGAAAACTTGTCACGGTTTTTATAAATTTCTTCAACCGTCATTGAACCGAGAATCGAGCGCAAATGGCCTTCCAAAACTTCCCGCGCTTCATTTTCGCGGTCTTCTTTTGATTTCCCGAGAAATTGTTCGGCCGCTGTCGCAATTTCGCCGATCGACCCGCCGATTTTAATAATGGCAATTCCATCTGCCATCACCGGGACGCCTTGTTCGGTGTAGACTTCCGGGGTGGTCACTTCCAGCTTGCTCGATAATAAGCTGAGCGGTTTTGCCTGCTGGAATACCGGAAACACAAATGTACCGCCGCCACGAATAATTTTAATTTTATTTCCGGCTTCGTCGACATGGACATTTCTACCGCCAAGAAAACTCCCTGTTACAATCAATGCTTCATCCGGCCCTGCTGTACGATATTTTGTAATAAAAACACCGATAAGGGCAATCACCAAAAACACAACAACCCCGATAACAATCCAAATTCCGCTTGCAAACATGCGGTTCCCTCCTTATAATTGTCTAAAATTTTCAATTTTCAAACGATAATTCTCATAGGGCACAACATATAACACGCCATTTTTCACTTCAATCACCAACACCTGCGTCCCTTCTTTAATTTCCTCATCCTGTATGCTGGCTGCCGGCTTGGAGATAGTTCCTGTTTTGCTGTCAATCACCACTTCACCAAAACCGGCTTTCGGAATCGAAAGAATCGTTTTCCCGACCCTTCCTTTCAGGGATTCTTCCGTATAAGCAAGCGATTCCTCAGCCGAAGACAGCGGGACAAGCACAAACACATTGAGCAGGATATCAAGAATCACCGCGATCACGGCAGAAATGGCCATGATCAGCAGGTGGGAAAGCGGTGTCACCTTTTCCAAAATATACCCGCCTGCCGAGAAAAAAGTAAAAAATGCCAAAATCAGGGCTGGATGGATAAAATGGATGGCGTCTGCAATTCCGCCGAGCAAGTCATTGAACAACAGGTAAAGCACCGTCAGGCATCCCGCCATAATCAGCAAAGCCAAATACGCCGTCTCTATCGGCACGCCGAACACTTCCATAAACATTCCCCCCTTTCCTTGATTGGGATTTTCTTTCAGATGACGCCCGGACATAATTGCTTACTAATCATTACGTTTAAAAATGGTTTAAGTTTCGTGAAAGAGGAAATTTTTTTAAACTGTGGAGCTGCCGCTGCGGATTCGCACGATGGTGATGTTTTACAGCAGGCAAAAGTATGGTGAACATTCCAGACCAGGCGGCAGGAAACAGAGCGGCAATATTCCGCCATTGATACCGTTACAAAAAGCCTGCTCCCCCATGAGAGCAGGCTGACTTTTTACCTTAGCGCGTTTTCCAGATCTTCCAACAAATCTTCGACGTCTTCAATGCCGACTGAGATGCGGATAAGCCCGTCTTCGATGCCAAGTTCGAGACGGCGTTCACGCGGAATGGATGCATGCGTCATAAGCGGCGGGAGCGAGATCAGGCTTTCCACCGCGCCGAGGCTTTCTGCCAAAGTAAAGTAACGCGTTTTTTTCAATATTTCAAGGGCTTTTTCCTGGGATGCCACTGTAAAAGAGGCCATGCCGCCGAAACCACCGGCCTGGGAACTGTGCACTTTATGCCCGGGATGATGGGCAAGCCCCGGATAGTATACCTTTTCAACGGCAGGATGTGCGGCAAGAAAATCAACAATTTGCTTTGTGTTGGATTCAATTTCTTCCATGCGTATGCCGAGTGTTTTAATGCCGCGGATCAACAGCCAGCTGTCCTGCGGCCCGAGAATGCCGCCGGTTGAGTTTTGGATAAAATGCAAGTCTTCTGCAAGCGCCTCGTTCCGCACGGCAACAAGGCCTGCGACCACATCGCTGTGCCCGCCGAGATACTTCGTCGCGCTGTGCACGACGATATCCGCCCCTAAAGTGAGCGGATTTTGCCAATACGGGGTGCTGAATGTGTTGTCCACGATAAATGTCAGGCCGTTTTCACGGGCCACACCGGCAATGGCCCGCAAGTCTGTTATTTTCAGCAGCGGGTTCGTCGGCGTCTCCACGTAGATGGCTTTTGTATTCGGGCGGATCGAGGCACGGACCGCATCCAGATCGCTCGTGTCCACAAAAGTCACGTCGATATGGAAACGGTTCATCACTTTTGTTAAAACGCGGAAAGTCCCGCCGTATACATCATCGGTTGCCAAAATATGGTCGCCGGCTGAAAACAGCTGGATCACCGCTGTAATCGCGGCCATCCCGGATGCGAATGCAAAACCGTGTGTACCTTCTTCAATATCCGCAATCAGTTTTTCCAAAGCTTCACGCGTCGGATTGCCGGTGCGTGCGTATTCGTATTTAAAATGGCCGACGCCATCCTGCTTGAATGTGCTCGCATGATGGACGGGCACCGAAACTGCGCCTGTATATGGATCACGGCTAATGCCGGCATGAATGAATTTTGTTTTTTTACGCATGACAAACTCCTTCTCATCAAGAATAAATGCTGCGGCTGAGATACCGTTCGCTGCTGTCCGGAAAAATGGTGACAATATGCGTGCCCGGTTTTGCCTGCTTTGCTTCGCGCAGGCTCGCCTCCAAAGCAGCACCTGAGGAACTGCCGATCAAAAGGCCTTCAAGCCGGGCTGCTTCCGCAAGCCGTTTAAAAGCTGTATCGTCGGGAATCGTATGGATGGCATCAAAAAATGTACGGTCCATAAATGGCGGTAAAAATTCCATGCCGATCCCTTCCGTACGGTGGCTGCGCGGCTCGCCCCCGTTTAAAATCGAGCCTTCTGGTTCCACGATGGCTGCCTTCAAGCCCGGATTTTTCTCTTTTAAATAGCGGGCAGTCCCCATAAACGTGCCCCCGGAACCGGCACCTGCGACAAAAACATCGATATGGCCATCAAGTGCTTCCCAAATTTCAGGCCCAAGCGTCTTATAATACGTTTCCGGGTTGGACGGATTTTCAAACTGTCCCGGGAAATACGCATTTGGTGTTTCAGCGACTAGTTTTTTTGCTTTCGCAATTGCGCCTTCCATACCAAGTTCGGTCGGCGTGTTCACGACTTCAGCCCCGAGCGCCCGCATCAGCGTCTGTTTCTCCACGCTGAATTTTTCCGGCACAACAAAAACAGCATGCACGCCGTAACGAATCGCAGCAAGCGCAAGCCCGATGCCCGTGTTGCCGGCCGTCGGTTCTATGATCGTCCCACCGCGCTTCAGCTTACCTTCCCGAAACGCGCGCTCTACTAGATAAGCGCCGAGTCGGTCTTTTATGCTGCCGCCTGGGTTAAAGTATTCCAGCTTTGCAAACAGCCGGACGCCTTTTGGCAAATCAAATGCGGTTAATTCAACCAATGGCGTGTTGCCAATCAGTTCGTGTACGCTTTTCGCAACCTTCATTTCACTCGTCTCCTGTTATCAGGCAAATACTTGCGTCCACTCATCGCGTTTTGCCAGCATTTTCCGGGCAATTTCCTTTGCGCCTTCCAAAGAATGGCTTGCCGCCCAGCCGCACTGTGTTTCATTGCAGGCCGGTACTTCTGTGGCATGCAATACATCGTTTAACGTTTTTTCAATGATGTCAAGCACCTCGCCATCATCATCCAAATTGATAACGGAAAAATAAAAACCGGTCTGGCAACCCATTGGGCTGATGTCGACAATTTTATCCGTGTAATTGCGGGCGAATTCCGCCATCATATGCTCGAGCGAGTGGAGCCCCGGCATATCCATATGTTCCTTGTTCGGCTGGCAGAAACGGATATCGTATTTGCGGATGACATCGCCGTGAATCCCTTCTTTTATTCCTGCAAGGCGGACATATGGCGCTTTGACTTTTGTATGGTCCAAATTAAAGCTTTCTACGTTCATTTTTTTCATCTCTGTCATGATGATCATGCTCCTTTCATTTTTGCATCCATTAGCCACACAAACCGGTTCATCTTCCGGAAAGAGACATCAAAACCATTTTCCTCAAAGATGGAAGATAAAACGGGAATGGTGGTGTAATATTCCGTTTCAAGATCTTCCGCAAGCCGGCAGAATCCTCTCGCTTTGGCTTCCCTGATCATCTCCTGTTTTGCTTCTTCCGTCTCAAAAACCGTATCGGCGAACACGATTTTGCCGCCCGCCTTTAACCGGGTGCGGAAAAGGGAAATGGCGGCCCTTTTTTCTTCGTTTGTCAAATGGTGGAACGCATAAGTGCTGGCAAATGTATCCGCCTTTTCCTGCACATGAAAATTCAAAAAATCCCCGTCTATTATTTTAACATCCGGATGCTTTTTTTGAGCGATTTTTCTCATATTGGCAGAAGGTTCTATCCCGATTATCTTCAGCCCTTTCTCCAAAAGCTTGCCCGTCAAATTGCCTGTTCCCGGGCCGAATTCAACAACAAAACCGGTTGCCCGGTCTCTGACGGCATCCAAAATTTTATCGTATTGATAGAATACTTCTTCGTATTCGGCATCATGTCCGGTAACGGTTTGATCATAGGAGCGGGACCATTCATCGAACAGCGCGTCAAACTCCCTTCCCAATCAAATCCCCCATTTCCCATAAAATAACTCTGAATTAAATGTAACACGCCCCTTGTTTTTTCGCAAACAAAAATGTGAAGGATTTATTCCCATTTTTAACGTGTATACTTTTATTTCCTGCCATTGTATTTTAAAATATGCATAAAGGAGTGAGATGTGATGACATTGTTAGATGAAGTACTTGCATTTAACCAGGAATTTGTGGAGAAAAAAGCGTATGAGCCTTACCTGACTTCCAAATTCCCCGACAAACGGATGGTGATTTTCACATGTATGGACACGAGGATCATTGAATTGTTACATAAAGCAATGAATATTCAAAACGGAGACGCGAAAATCGTAAAAAATGCAGGCGCCATTTTAACGAGCCCGTTCGACAGCACGATGCGAAGCTTGCTTGTTGCCATTTATCAGCTGAAGGCGGATGAAGTGTTTGTGATCGGCCACTATGACTGTGGCATGACCGGGTTAAAAGGCGAAACCGTGCTCGAAAATATGAAAAAACGCGGGGTTGACGAAAATGCGATTGAAACACTCGTTCATGCGGGGATTGACCTCGACGAATGGCTGAGCGGTTTCGACAAGGTCGAAAGCAGCGTGAAAAAGAGTGTCGGCATCATTAAAAACCACCCGCTGATGGACAAAAAAGTGCCGGTCCATGGGCTTGTCATTGACCCGGAAACCGGGAAACTTGATCTGATCGTAAACGGCTACGAAAATTAATCCCGGGCGCCAAATCCATGGCGGAGACCTTGACGGGGTTTTCTTCATTTTTTAATCGAAACTTCATGAAATGATGATGTTGCTTTCATTGTTTTTTAGGGTAACCGGTTTACAATTAATCATGTAGCGAGGACAGCAGAGCAGTAAGCATGCTGGACAAATACCCACTGTTTTATCCCCTTTTTAAGCCGGCCTGTGTGCCGGTTTTTTTGTGAGCAGAAATTTAAGGGAATTTTAAAATGGCGTTAGGCTAATAAAATGAGCGTAAGTTTTTACATGAAGACCAAGGATCAGTTTGGTTTGCTGATGATGACGGTTTGCAGCGGAAACGGTGTAACCCACGTTTCGTTCATTTTATATAATAGGGTATATAAGCTGCTGAAAGACGGGGAGATTAGGGAAACAGGAGGAAGGTGTTTCAGACAAAAAACGGGTAAAGGCCGCTTGTACGGCTACTTTACCCGTAATCTTTCCCCCACACGGATGGTATAATCATCATCCAGATTATTCCATTTCTTTATTTCTTTGATGGTCGAACCGTATTCTTTGCTTAAAGCGTAAACGGTATCCCCCTTAACGACTTTATGATACGTTGCACCGCTTTTCTTTTTGAGCTCGAAAGCTTTTGCCAGCCCATTGACATGCCCCTGTGCCACTTCTTCAATCCAGCTGTTTTTCTTCATTTTTTTCGCATCACTTGCTGTGTCAATAAAGCCGTTTTCGGTAAGGAGCGCAGGCATGATCGATTCCCTGAGCACATGAAAATCGGCCGTTTTTCTGCCCCTGTCTTTTAAATCATTCAGCTTCACCACTTCCTGGTGGATGGTTTTCTGGTAGGTTGCCGTAGCAGAGCCTGATTCTGGATAAATATAGCTCTCAAAACCCGTTCCATTTCCTGAATTGATATGAATGGAAAGAAAAAAAGTGGCTCCCCAGCTGTTGGCGGCATCCGTCCGCTCTTCCAAAGAAACAAATTTGTCCGTCGTCCGCGACATTTTTACCGAAACATTTTGGTAATGGTTTGTTAAAATGTCCTGAATCTGTTTGGCAATCTCCAAAGTGATGTCTTTTTCCTCTAGCCCGTTTCCCTCAGCGCCCGGGTCTTTTCCACCATGTCCCGGATCAAGAAACAGTTTAAACAAATACTTCACCCCTTTCCAATCATGCTCAATTTCCACATATCTTTTTTAAAGTTAAATGGTTACTTTCCTGTCCTGTTTTTTGTACAAATGGAAACCATCCGTTTTGCCGGCAGCCGGAATGGCAAGCGGCCGGCAAAATTTTACCGGACATCCGGCAAGTTGAGGCGACAGGGGCAGATTGCAAATACGGGTCAATACTTCGGTAGAAAAACCTTTATCTCACGCAGAGAACCAAATCTCTATCCTATCGTATGTAAAGCATGTGCCATTTGTGACAGGTTGTCCGCCTGTTTTGGTCCGTAAGCGTTTTAAGGAAGAATTTGGATATTGGGAAATAGAATTGTTTCTTTAAGTGTTTTGGCAGTTGAAGCGGGAAGAACCATGTTTTTTCGGAAAAGCGTATGTGTAAAATATTTTACTCGAAGGATCAGGCGAGTGAAAAAAATGGGAAGGCACTCTATCATCTAAATGTACACTTTGAGACAAACATCTAGAGAGCGGTCTACAGGGGTATTGACACAAAACGACAGATTCACTATAATATTTAAGGTGACATCGAACGGATATTAGCAATTTACGGCTCCGTAGCTCAGTGGATAGAGCGTCGGTTTCCTAAACCGTGCGTCGGAGGTTCGAGTCCTCTCGGGGCCGCTTAACAGCAACGCCCGCAGACCTTTAATAGCAAGGGTTTGCGGGCGTTTTGCATTTCTTCTGTGCAAAATCCGTACAAAATTATTTTGTTTCTGCAAAAGTGAGTGCCTTAACATTTGTGGGTGCGGGAGAATTCTTTCGGCGAAAAAATCTTTAAAAAATCCCATTATTTCCGTTTCCTTCTTATTTGTCAGAGAATCAGCCCATTTTCACTAAAATTCCCGCCACTGAGCTAAGCATGATCCGGATTCAGCGCCGTGATAAACATTTCGAAGAGAAATTGTGTGAAGAGAGCCAGCTGTATTGAGTAGAAAAAAGAGCAGGCCGAAACCTGCTCTTGCAGGCGTTCTTCTAAAAAAGATTTAACGAAAATAGGGGGGTATTTTTTGTTGTTAAACTTAAACACTTAATCGAAAACCTTTTTACGCCTGCATAACAAATTATAAGAAAATTGATTTATTTTGTCTAGATCTCCCATTTTTTTGGGAGACTTTTATTTTGTCAAATTTACAGCCCCCGCAAATTCGGGGGCTTTGAACTTTGCAGCAGACTCTAGGATGTAAAAGTATTTTACCCGGACTTCGATCATTTTACACACAATTTTTTACCTACGTAGGATTTGCTGTATAAGCAAAATCCCCAAATTTGGCATGGATGCTGACCGCTTTGGCAAAAATTTTTACAACAACTCCAGGGAAAAGCTAGCACTCGAAAACCGACTCAACGTATTAAGAAGACAAAATTACACATTTTCGCAAATGGATTCTTCTATACTTTGAGACAGGGCTTGCTGACAAATTGGGTACAAACTCAAAATCGGATTCGTTCAGCAAGCCCTCATGACTTCGCCTTTTAAAAAAAGTGCATAACGGAGGAAAATGGCGAGTTCAATGAATCAGCCCAAGCCGCATTGCTTTTACAGCGGCTTCCGTCCGGTTTCTAGCGTGAAGCCGCTTCATCAGGCTTGAGACATAATCCCGGACCGTATACTCGCTCAAATGCAGCATTTCCGCTGCTTCCGTCGTCGAGGCCCCGTCCGCCAAGAGCTGCAAAATATGGATTTCCCGGGCGGACAGCTGGACGAGTTCCGGCTGCTTTTCGTCCCACTGGTTCGCTTTTAAAAACTTGGCCAGCAGTTCACCTGCGCTCTGACCGAATTTCAACAGCGCCGTAAATGTGCTGCTGTCCACTTCAAAAAACTTCCCCGGCCCCTGGTCCAAAATGGCACCGCCAATTAACACCCCTTCTGACGGCACATAAATCGGGGCAACCACGACCGATTCCAGCTCAAACTCCTTCACATACTGCATCGGAAACTCTTCTGACGCTTTTGGGATATACAGCGGCTGGAAATGCTGTACCATATTTACCTGCTGCCCCTTCCCCAGCAATATTTTGGAAATGGAAGGGAAACGGTCGATCGTCTCCTTTATATTCCGGATTGCCGTATTGTTAAAATGGTAGCCGAACAGGCCGAATCCCGCGGCATCGCTCTGCGAATAACGGAACAGGGCACAGCGCTCAAACGGCAAATATTGTGCGTAACCAAAAGCGATGTTTTGGATCGCTTCATTTAAATCCTGGGAGCGCATAATCCATTCGTTAAATAAAATGACTGCATCTTTCCACTGGTCGCCCGCATATACTTTTCCGTTTCGTTCCTCCTCCATCTGCAACAAATGCATCGCATAGGTTAAAAACGGGATTGTGGCCGAAACATCCTGGTCGCTCATACAAAAAATCAACGTCTCGTTTTTCCACGGAACCGGAAACACATCCCGCCTTTCATCCGGTTTCCGGCGCGGCGTCCGCTTCAGCAGCGCTTCCGACAGCCAAAACCATGAAGGATCCGTCCGTTCAAACAGCCCGCTGTCAATCGCGTTCTCCTCCATCCCGATCACTTTCTTCAGCCGGTACCCCCCATCCACATGGCTGACCCTTGCAATCCACTCGATTCTGAGCTGCTCGGATTTGGTTAGCTGCTCACAAAATGAATCCATTTGAAAAGTTTCCTGTTTGGAAATGAGCAGCATTTCTTCGCAGATTTTCGAAAACAGGTACTGGACGGAAGGATGCAAATGAAAAGACCGGGTCGTGCTTTCTTTTATGGCTTTATGAACAGAGTTTTCAATCAGTGTTAAAATAAAGATGAGAACATGCGGTTCCGGCGGGCGGTGGAATTCCTTCACCCATTGCGACCGGATATCGTCAATCAGCGTCTCAACCGATTGCTGGCCGGAACGGAAAAAGGCGACAAAACAATTGAAAGCGAATTCAAAAGCATCCGCACTGCCTTTATGTGTTTCTCTCAAATACTGCAAAATTCCCGTACATTCCGCAATAATTTGCTGCTGGTGCGAGCGCAAAAGGTCCACTCCATGTTTCATGACCATGTCCATATGCGCATTTAACGACAGCGACACCTTTCTCCCTCCTTTGTCTAACCCCTTACCGGTCTTTTTTCCTATAATATTATCATAATCATGCCTGGTTGGCGCGCAAAAAAACATACCGGTATGTGTCAAGTTTTTCTCGACAAGGTTTAAATATCGGGTATTCCAAGACACTCTTTTTGTACACTTTCGGCTACCGTGCTTTACTTGCTCGGTGTAATTTTCGGAAAAGATGTAATATTTCCGTATAAAGATGGATAACGGGGATG
>SNQW01000167.1_pt1 | contig 46254 bp, 51 predicted proteins | sample 2580511 | NCBI WGS metagenome assembly SNQW01 (sample SAMN10953775, study PRJNA522744) | food fermentation metagenome | isolation source: 8-hour incubation of native-enriched microbial consortia from nixtamalized... | place: Mexico | collected 2017-09-24 | reverse complement strand
AGTCCGCTCGTTACGAGCGGGATTCGTCTTGGCACCCCTGCGGTGACAACAAGAGGCATGGGGGTGGAAGAAATGAAGGAGATTGCCAGAATCATTGCACTCACATTAAAAAATCCGCAGCAGTCAGCCGTTCAGGAACAAATGAAGGGCAAGGTGAAGGAAATTACTTCCCGGTTCCCTTTGTATGATGCTAGGACGAACGATTGAAAAATGGGGGGGATGAAATTAAACATAGAAAAGCCTGGATCGCATACAATGAATGCTTATAGAACTGCATAGGCCAAAGGAGTCCGCTTTATCTATGGTACGGTGTGCAGCTATCCTTGTGGCGAGCGATAAATTAACAACACCCTAGAAAAAAACAGGATTCTTCTACACTAAAATGGTCTTAGCGTATATTTTTGTTAAAAAATGAGCGGTACCCCTAAAAGAAAAGAGTATTTCAAGGAGTGACTTTGATGGATATTGCAGAAAATAGTGCCTTGTTTCCGACATATGCAAAACACTCTATTACGTTAATAAGAGGGGATGGGAGCCGATTATGGGACGAGCAAGGTAAAGAGTATTTGGATTTTATGTCCGGACTTGCAGTATGTAATTTGGGACATGTGCCAAGAAAGGTGAAACAACGAGTTCAGGAACAACTCGAACAAGTGTGGCATGTATCCAATCTATTTCGTATCCCGAATCAGGAGGAATTGGCGCAAATGCTTACTGTTCATAGCTGTGCGGATCTCGTGTTCTTTTGCAACAGCGGAGCGGAAGCAAATGAAGCGGCGATAAAATGCGCGAGACGTTATCACCAGCGGGTACTCAAAAACGGCAGATTCGAGATTATCACGTTCGAAAAGTCTTTTCATGGCCGCACGCTTGCAACATTGACTGCAACGGGACAGGATAAAGTCAAAGATGGTTTTTTTCCTCTCCCGGAGGGATTTCTATATGCACGCTATAACGACATTGAATCTGTTAAAGATACAATCACCGAGCAAACTGCAGCTGTCATGCTTGAGCTAGTACAAGGGGAAGGTGGAGTTTATCCTGCGGACCGCGAATTTGTAACCCAGCTCTTTGCTCTATGTAAAAAACACGGATTAATTCTTATCGTGGATGAGGTACAAACGGGATTAGGGCGGACAGGGAAACTGTTTGCTTATGAACATTACGGTATTGAACCGGATATCATTACGCTTGCAAAGGGGCTGGCCAGTGGATTTCCCATCGGCGCCATGATGGGAAAAAAGGTACTGAGGGATGCTTTTTCCGTAGGTAGTCATGCATCAACGTTCGGAGGCGCCCCTCTAGCCGCTATAGCTGGACTGGCAACTATGGAAATTCTACTGAAGGAACGTCTTTTTGAACGCGCAGAAGAGATGGGATCATACGCTATACAAAAGTTGTTGGATCAACTGCATCATTACTCCGTTGTTCAATCTATACGGGGAGTCGGACTTTTAATTGGCATTGAATGCGTCAAACCAGTCGCTCCAATTATAAAGGAGCTGCACCGATATGGGTTGTTGGTATTACCAGGAGGTTCACATGTGATCCGGTTTATGCCTAACTTATACGTAACCAAAGAAGAAATCGACCGGGCGGTGGATATTATTTCTATAGTACTGACAAAGATAGCTCAGGCTGCTAGTGTCGGGTAGATTATATTACGAAGGTGACTTCTACTAAGGAGTAATGGTATGGATATACCTTTTTTTCTTCTAGAGATGCACTTGAAATATCTTATGGAACAAATTTATTGGGAGGTGTGAAGATTTCTCCCGAAAACAAAGAAGCCTTTTTAGAGGAAATAAAAAAGAGATGTGCTTATGCAATCATACAATTTTAAACATTAATAGATTACCCCACCACCCATTTATGATATGCTCCCCTATAGGTAGACAGATTAAAAAATAAAAATCTGGCTACTTATGGGGGAGTATTTATTATGTCCAAAAGATCTTGCCCTGCAGAAGAGAAATACGAGATATTAAAGGCATTAGATGAGCATTATTCACCATATGAACTTGAATCAAAATATAACGTGCATCATTCAACGATTTTGGACTGAAAACGCAAGTATGATAAGTATGGTTTGGAAGGTCTAAAAGAGTCTTCTACTTGGAAAAAGTATTCTAAGGAATTGAAGCTAGCTGCCATTAGGGATTGTCTGTCTGGGAAGTATTCCATGCGTGAGGTTGCTAGATTGTATGACATATCGGATGCTTCTGTCCTCAGAGGTTGGATAAAGAAGTATAATAGTCATAGAGATTTAAAGGACACGTCACAAGGAAGGACGAGCTCTATGACTAAGGGAAGAAAAACGACTTGGGAAGAACGAATACAAATTGTACTTGACTGCTTGGGGAACGAAAAAGATTATCAAGATGCAGCTAATACTTATAATGTTTCTTATCAACAAGTCTATCAATAGGTTAAGAAGTATGAAAACGGCGGAGATGAAGCGCTGAAAGATAAACGTGGCAATAAGAAAGAAGAAGCTAAACGAACGCTAGAAGAGAAAATCAAACTTGAAATGAAAAAGTTAGAAAGAGAAAATGAACGGTTACGTGCGGAGAATGTATTCCTAAAAAAGTTAGAGGAGATCGAAAGGAGGAGAAAATAAGCCAAATCCGATTTGAGGATAAGTACATCGCTATTCAGGAGCTTCACGAGAAAGAGAGTTTAAGCATTCGTTTACTTTGTAAAATCGCGGGAATGGCACGTTCTGCATACTATAAGTGGCTTAATCGCACGCCTTCTTCCCGAGAGATACTAAATGAAGAAATCATTAAGGAGATGAAAATTCCCCACGAAAAGGTTGATAGCACCTTCGGCTATCGTCAAATAAAAGTGGCTGGCTTACGCTCTGTCATTCGAATCAAGAAAAAACACTCTAAACGCACTACACCTCAACATGTGGCAGAAAACATATTAAATCGGGAATTTACCGCGGAAAAACCAAATGAAAAATGGGTTACAGATGTAACAGAATGTAAGTATGGCCAATCAAAGAAGGCTTATTTAAGTGCGATTCGTGATCTTTATGATGGATCAATTGTAAGTTATGTTTTAGGACATTCCAATAATAATCAACTTGTATTCAAGACGCTTGACCAAGCTACAGTACTATTAGATGGGGAACATCCACTTATCCATAGTGATCGTGGGTTTCAGTACACTTCAAAAGGATGTAAGCGTAAGATAGACGCAGTAAAGATGACACAAAGTATGTCACGAGTTGGTCGGTGTATTGATAATGGGCCAATGGAATCTTTTTGGGGAACACTGAAATGTGAAAAGTATTATTTACATCAATATAAGACGTTTGAGGAACTTTCTCTGGCGATAGATGAATACATCCATTTTTATAATTATAATAGATACCAAAAACGATTAAACGGCCTTAGCCCTATGGAATATAGAGCTAAAGCCGCTTAAATCATTTTTATTATTTCCATTGTCTACTTGACAGGGTGCAGTTCATTTAAGGGTAGTGGGGCATACTTTTAAGTTTCTTTATTCGATCCTTTATAACCACTAACTACATCCACGCCCATGCAAGGTAGCTTCGAAAAATATATATGATTCTATTCTAGGGAGCTACAAAATTTTAACTTGATGACGATGTAGTACTACCCCTTTTTCCAAATCAATTTCATAGGAAATAACTATCGTTTTAATAATAACTATTGTATTGAATAATCATTTTTGTCGATTTATACTGAATTCGTTGCAACGAACCATTATCTGAAGATAATTGAATTTTATAATGGATCATCGTCGTATGCCGTTATTTACCGCTTTGATTGAATATGCGAGCCGGAACCTAGCTGCACTCGGTATACTAGGTCACAAAGCGTTGTTTGCCTTACAGAGGACAAGCTACGAAATCATGATGATATGTAGGTATGTGGACTAGACAATAAAACTATCGTGTCGTGCAATCTGTGAGCATCTTGGCTGACTCCAAGCCTATCTTTGTTACTGGAGAATGGGATGATGGCATTTTCGTTTGCTTGATAAAGAAAGTCATCGAAGCAGTATCCAGATGCTGAGACTGCGCTTATGATCAATTCAACTTATTTTGGTATAAGGTAAAGGAAATTACTTCCCTATTCCCTTTATGTGAGATTAGGATAAATGGATAAAGAAAGAGGAAAGCATGAGATTAAACAAAGAAAATTCTGGAATGCGTGCAACAAATGTTTATGAAGCCGTACGGGTCAAATTAGCCCACTTTCTCCACATGAAATCAAAGTAGAAAATTATCTTTACTCGTGGCACGATGTCGGCTATTAACCTTGTAGAAAATAACTGTGCACGAACGATTTGTAAGAGTGGAGATGAGATCGTGATTTCCGTTACGAATAATTGCATAAATTTACTTTTATCAAATAAAAAACATACTTGAAGTAGCAGAGCTATCAGGAAACTAGAAAATAGTACCATTAAAGTGTTGGGACTGAGCGAAGCGAATTCCTAGGACGCATCAACTAACATTAAATGAGGTGATTATACATTGGATTTACAAGAACGATTAACTGCGGTTGAACATAGGATCCAGGAAACTTGCCGAAGCTGTGGTAGAAAAAAAGATGAAGTGCAGATTATTGCCGTAACTAAATATACAACGATGCAAGTAACCAAACAAGCCTTGCAACTTGGAATGTCACATGTTGGTGAGAGTCGTGCAAAGGATGCTTGTTCAAAATGGGAAGCCCTTCACTTAAAGGGAACTTGGCACTTTATCGGGCATTTGCAAACAAACAAAGTGAAGGAAGTTGTCAAAAGATTTGACTATATCCATTCCTTGGACCGCATGTCACTGGCAAAAGAAATTGAGAAAAAGGCGGCTAGTCTAAATATAACCGTAAAATGCTTTATTCAAGTCAATGTTTCTGGTGAAGAAAGCAAACAAGGGGTATCTCCGAATGCTTTGTTCTCATTCGCAAATGAAGTTTCACAAATGAAACACATACAAGTGGTCGGATTGATGACCATGGCTCCATTCGAATCGAAAGTGGGAGCAACCAGATCTGTATTTAGAAGACTGAAGCAATTACGGGACGAACTGAATGATCAAAAAATCTTTGGCTATCATGTACCTCATCTTTCTATGGGCATGTCCAATGATTTTGAGGTTGCGATTGAAGAAGGAGCTACTTGGTTGCGATTAGGTTCGGTCTTATTCGGAGAGTGATATTGTACATCGTAAGCAAACTATAGAGATAAGAAAGAGCTGTACTATGTCTAGTTTACAGATTGGAAAAAACATGTATTTTTTTGTTTGAAATCGTACCAGAAAGATAAAAATCAATATGAATTGTTGATTTGTATTTCTAGACATGTTTATGGCTAGTTATGAAAGATTAAACGGTTTGGAATACAAGAAATTTTAAACTTCAGTTCTAAGTTAAAAACAAGCTTTCTAATTACCATGATATGTTCCGCCACAGTGATATCTTCACGATTGCCAAACGGTTACGATCGAAATAAACGACGTTAAATTGTTTTAAGGATAATGATAGAGAAAGAAGGTGAGTAACTTAGACAATGGTAGTCCTTATAAATTCCGTTAAGCCGCTGGTCACGTCAGTATTTATGCAATAGGCCGTAAATAATAATCATAATTCGTAGGAGTGAATGGTATGAGATACACGTATAATTTTAATGCAGGACCTGCAGCATTACCTTTGGAAGTTATACGACAAGTGCAAAATGATCTCATTGATATAAATGGCATCGGTTTGTCGATATTGGAAATATCACACAGAAGTGAAGAGTACGAGTTGATCCATTACGAAACTCAGCAGTTGATTAGAGATCTTCTGGACATTCCTTCTGATTATGAGGTTTTGTTTTTTCAAGGGGGTGCCAGTACGCAATTCGCTATGGTGCCAATGAATTTTCTAACTAGAGAGTATATGGCTAGTTACGTATATAGTGGTACTTGGTCAGGGAAAGCGATAAAGGAAGCGGAAAAAATAGGTGAGGTTGCGATTGTGGCGAGTTCAGAAAACGAGCAGTTTAAACGGCTTCCTGATTTAGACGAAATGAATATCCATCCTGGATCGGCCTATGTACATGTTACCTCTAACGAAACCGCTGCAGGCGTCCAATATCAGGATTTGCCTAATACAGGCAATATACCGTTAATTTGCGATATGTCCAGCGATATTCTTTCCCGACCTTTCGACGTTTCGAAATTTGGACTTATTTATGCGGGCGCACAGAAAAATTTGGGGCCGGCAGGTGTTACGGTCGTAATCGTTCATCGTGTTTTATTGGACAGAATCCAGGGGAATATACCTGATATGATGAATTACCGAATTCATGCAAAAAGTAATTCCCTTTATAACACGCCGCCTGTATTCTCCGTTTATGTTGTAAATCTAGTGTTGAAATGGATCGCGAACAATGGGGGAACAAGAGGGATGGCGGAACGTAACAGGCTTAAAGCCGATTTAGTTTATGAAACCATTGACAGAAGCGGCGGATTTTATAAAGGGTTGGCTCACAGGGACAGTCGCTCCATTATGAATGTGACATTTAGCCTGCTGAATGAAGAATTGGAAAGGTGCTTATTGCATGAATTGAGGCTTAACGGCTTTATTGGCCTGGAGGGGCACAGAGATGTGGGGCATTTACGGGCTTCTATTTATAACAGTGTCACATATAATCAGTGCAAGGTTTTAACGGATTTTTTAACAGAATTTCAGAGACGCTACGGGTAAAAGAATATTGTAGAAGTGATTTTAATCAAATATACGGAGCCTTATTCTAAGTGCAGGAATTAAAACAGAAAAACCAAGGCAAAGCATGAGTTATTAACAGTTTGGATACAATATCCGATTGTTTTGGCTTTGATGATATTTATGTGATAAGCGATTGGGGAATATTCTTCAATTTGTTTAATCTGTAATGTGTGGCAAATCCATTTTTCATTCATTTTTTCTATTTTAATACCTGAAATAATCTCTAAGAGGTCTCGTTTCGCCACGCCACCAAGCTAGAAGCACAAATACCCCAAATGCGTTATTCTTTCTTTATGACCCATAGAAAGGATGACGCGCTTTTTTATGAATGTCTGAAAAAAATTGCGAGTTCTCTTTGAACCTCTGTCAATAGATTGGACACAATGAATCGAGAGAATCACGCTGTTTTTCGGTACGTACGTTCGCATTGGTTGGACGTGACATATCCGATGGAAGAGTGGATTCGCTTTCCATTGTAAAAACATGCAATGTACTCGAAAATACGCTTCTTTGCCTCAGCTCGTGTTGAAAAGGTTTCGAGATACACAAGTTCTTTCGTCATCCGTTTATCCACGTGCCAACCGACAATCTTTCGTGTATACAGGTCCATGATGCTCGCTAGATATAGCCAGCCCTCTTTGCTAGGAATGTATGTAATGTCTGCCATCCACACCTGATTGGGTGCCTGGGCGCTAAACTTCTGAGCGAGTACGTTATTGTAAACCGGTAGGTTGTGCCTGGAGTTGGTCGTGGCCTTGTACTTCTTGACGGTACGGGATTTCAAGCCAAGCTCTTTCATGATACGGGCCACCGTGTTCACATCGTTTTGGCTTCTAAAATTCATTTCTAAAGAGCTGCAGCTTGTTGCTCTTGTTCTAGCTTTCATAGCTCTGTCTATTGATTTTAAGAAAAAATAATCGGCCTAACTGTAACATATGATAAGTTGCCCCAGAATTAAAAAACGAATGTAAGACTTTTAAAAAATTAACAGCAGCAGAATAAGACCAAAAAGAAGGTCCTAAACTGCTGCTGTTTTTTCTATTCTTTTCTCTTTGAGGCAAGGCTCTTTAAGCGTTGTAGCTTCTTAATGTACCCGTACAAATTTCCTGCTCAATTCGCAGGGCATTTTTTCTACTAAAATCAACAAATCCAATCTACGACTTTATTTTTCCTGAACAGTTAATCTCCAACTAAGACTAGGCTGCCGCCATGGATCGGCAGCCTAACTCCGTCTTTGACCATTGACGTAAACAACCCGACACGATAAATGTAATTTTATTCCTTACGTTTGCGGGTGGTGTCAGGGACGCTGGTATTCCCCCGTATACTGGGGCTATTTCTTTTCCTCTGTCTCCAAAATCTCTGGAATCTCACTTCTGCCAGTTAAGTAATCTAACGACACATTAAAATGATCCGCAGTCTTTATTAAAGTTTCGAGGCTAATGTTTTTCTTTCCATTCTCAATTCCACTTAAAGATCCTTTTTGAATTCCTATCTGTTCAGCTGCTTTATTTAACGTCTCATTCCTTTCTACCCGAGCTTTTCTTATACGCTCACCAATAATTTTCATATCCATATTTCATCAATCCTCTTGGCAGATTGGCTAATAGCAAACTATACTTTGTTTTAAGGTTGGCTGTTAGCCAACATTTTATTTTTTTAAATACATCATGATTTTAGTGGTTAAGTAACTTTAACAAGTAATTGGGGGATGAATAATGCGCAGACATACCCTTTTTTAGTCGAATTACAGGGTTCACCTGCAGCAATCCAATAGGCATCTAATATTCGTGAGTTGTTTATCGAGTCTCAAGTCGAATTAACAGAAAATCAAGTAGGGACCTAATCGTATCTTCGCATGGTTAAACAAGCTGTAAATCAACAAGCATTAGCGGTATGGTGGGTTGAAAATTGAAAGGGGTTTCTTTTTCTTCTAATTACAAAGGCTATTCAAGAAAATAAAAGGCGTAAAAAAGAAAGTATTATTCAATAAAAATATAGGAAAATCATGAAATTATGTAGGTAAAAAGATTGGCGTCTGTTTATAAATATTCGCACAGTGAAAAGCAATGGTCTTCATCTATCAAACAATTGTAAAATAAATAATAAACCTTACTAGATAACGGTGATTTCAAATAAAAGGAAGGGATTTGTTTGGGAAAACTAACTGTGTTTACAATTCAAATTACCGAACAAACTAGCGTGCTTGTTGTTGCTGAAGACTCCCAGCGAGCCCTGAAAGTCCCTCTATATAATGGGAGAATAAAGGGATGTGAAATAAGTAAAGTCAAGGTAGAACAATATCCATCGGACAGATTACTTTTTAAGAACGGTATAGTATTTGAGATTTCTGAATATATAGAACGTTATCACTATCCACATTTTATATCAGAAGCCTATTAATACACTACATCTATTACGTAAATATTTATAATAATTGAGCATTTTGCATAATTCAATTTTACGCTGAGAGTTACAAAACTTTTGATTTAGAGTAAGCTGGAAAATGGACTTGAAAATGTGGAATTGCCCGTCCGTGTATTTACGAAAGGGTAAAGTGCCTAGAAAACATAATAAGCTTTTGATGGATTGGTGAATACCTAAAATATTTAATGATTTAGGATATTAAAGAATAATATGCAGTTTAAATGTCTCGATAAAATCAATCCTAATGAGTTTTTAATTTCGTATACGATCGATCCTGCAACAGGTAAAGCAGTAACATTAAATAATAGGGGATTAGCTGCATTAGTCGAAGGAGGTAAATTTCCGGATAACGTAATTTTTGTTCCGTATGATAAAGTTCCTAGCCATTTCGTTGCTGATATAAAAAATAGACCTCCATCTACAACAATATCGATCACAAAGAATAAAGATGGTTCTGGTCTTGTTAAGAATGTAACAAATTGTCTAGGCTAAAAATCGGGGGGGTTTTAAGAATGTTAACTTTAAAGCCATTAAATTTTATATTCAAAATATCTACTACTGATTTAGAGTTGGTTTATACAGAATCGGGTGGCGTGAGAATCGAGGTTGGTGCTATACCATTAAAGAGCATAGAGAAAGAAAAATGTGTTAACATAGAAATTATTTTTTCAATTGTAGCCGAAGTTAAATGCGTAACGTTAAATTTCGATGAATCCGATTATAATGGTTTTTGTATTTCTGAGGAATTATCTATTGGAAATCGCTTGGAGAATGATGAAGAGAGACTTTATCATCCAGATTCAGGGTTTTATGAAGTGATAGATTCTAAACATTTACAGGAAAATATAAAGAGGTACGACCCCAGAAATAGGTTGAATTTGAAACATTATATTGTTAAAGGATATGATAGCTATATTGAATTAATAGCATCGACGTATTCTGTCAATGAGCTAAATTGATCTGTATTATAGCCCTGCCGATGGACTGTATACACAATCCGATCCAATAGGTTTGGTAGGAAATAATCCGACTTTGTATGGGTATGTTGGTGATCCGAATACATGGATTGATCCATTTGGCTTGTTAAATGAATTTGAAATTGCAGAATATGCAAGTAAATTGCACGTGAAAGATGGATTTACTGTACATGAATTATTACAAAATGCATGGTTAAAATACAATGCTGGAGTAACTAGAAGAGGTACAGGACCACTTTCGAGACAAAACCCTGCAATTGCATTAAAAGAAAATCCTCTTCATCAAAGTACTACAAATTTACAGAAAAAATATGGTGTGCATTTGGAAGAAACTTTACGAAAACAAAGTGCTTTACAGAACATTAATAGAAATGCCGCGTTAACAAGACGTGGAATTATGAATGAACTCATTACGAGAGGTTGGGACAGTAAGAAAGCAAAGGCATTTGCAACTGAAAAAGTTATGGAATTAAGAAAACAAGCAATAGAACATGCTGAAAGACATGGATTAATCTGTAGAAAATAACTAAATGCAAAGGAGTGTAAAATCCAGATTAAGTTATTTGGATAAATAATATGGAGAATAAAAATAACATATTAATTGAGCGAAAAGAAAGTATTATATTTCAGTTAGACAAAAACCAGAATGTTGGTAATGGATGGATTGGTGGAAATGCTCCAGCATATTTTGACGATAAAAGTGAACTTTTTAGTGAAATTGGATCTGATTATCACTTCTATCTTTGTTTTGTGAGTCCACTAGATAAAAATAACATGGTTTCTATCTTTATACCAAAAGAATACGAAAATCGTGTTTCAAAAAATATTTATCCAAACTGCTCATTGTACGTGTTTGAACATCCGGTTTCGAAAGAAAGTTTGGATTCTACTTATACCGAATTTGGAATAGTTAAACACTATATTTCAGAAGGTATTTTTGTAAGTGAAGAACAAGCATTTGAAACACCTTTTTTTATTAAATTTGGGGGGAATCCCTTTCATATCCAAGAAGAAGAATATTATTACACACAATTAGAAAAAGATGGATATAGTTTTTTGTGTCAAATTGATGAGGACGGTTATCCAAGTGGGTTATTCCATTCAGGCACAAGCCTTCCATTTGGGTTTGGTGCTGTGTATTTGTATGCAATTGTGACGGAGGATTCGATAAAGAATCCAATAGTAGGATATTGGCAATATTCATAGGTTGATAAATATTCTAGTAAAATAAATGGTTGTTGTATTTAGAACTATTTTGAATCGAAACATAAGTAAGAAGGCACTCGCGCCTTCTTTTTCCATACCCTTTTCCGTTAGAAAGTGAACCGTTTTCATTCCGTGTATTTACTGTCTATCTTCATCTGAGACGTTCCAGTAAAAGGAAGGTAATTAAACATGAAACTATTACTCGATACAAATGTTTGTAATGTATTAGCAAAATAGAATACTATGAAATGAAAGAAGAACTAAAAAAATTCAGAGAAGCAAGGGGGAAAATAGAGCAAATAGATTTTTTATCTGAAAGTCAAATTGACTTTATCTTATATTTTATGAACCAATACTCAACATTGTCATCAGCACTTGAATTTTTGAAGATAAAAAAAGGTTGTTCTGATTCGTTTAATTTAAGAATTTCGTCAGCAACGTCACTGAATCTATCTTGAAATGTGATTCTCTAAATCGCTTGTAAATGTTGAATTAATTTTAAGGAAATTTTTAAGTGTGTTTGCTATGAATTCTTTATCCTTTGTATAAAACACTTGTTGCATAGTTAATTCCTATACAGTTCTATCTTCTTGAATAGGTGAATTATTGATTTTTTCATTAAGTTTTCCAGGTATTGTTTTGTCGAACATAGAAGCAGAGAAATACGTTTTTTTACCAAACTCATTATAAAATCCTACTTATAAGAGATTAAGATTATTGACATTTAAGTCATAGAGTTGCCTTTTTGCTTTGAAGTAATGATTCAGGTCAGTTATAAGAGGACCGGAACTACGAATTCTCCTAAAACAATAAATATTTCTGAGGAGTAGTTACAATGATGAATAAATTAATCAAGGTTCTCCCTCCACCAAAGATTCCACAAAGCTTCGGAGATAAAGAACAATGGAGAAATGTATTTAATATTCTTGGTACAGAGCTGCCTTCAGACTATATGAAATTTATTGATACTTATGGAACTGGGGGAATAGATAACTTTCTATGGGTTCTTTCCCCATTTGTTGAAAATGAAAATGTAAATCTGATACAAAAAGGGAAAGTCATCAGAGATGCATATCAAGTATCAAAGAATAGTTTTCCTGAATATTTTACTCATAATATTTATCCTTCAGTTGGTGGACTTCTTCCCTGGGGTCTTACTGATAACGGTGACGAATTGTACTGGTTGACAGAAGGAAAGCCTGATGAGTGGAAAATCGTTGTATATGAAACGAGGTCGTCTGAGTATCATATTTACCCATTATCAATGGTAGAATTTTTATATCAAATAATAACGAAAGAGCTAGTTTGTGAAGCCTTCCCTGAAGATTTCCCAAGTGATAAAGTATCAATCATTTCAGTAAATGTTGAATAGTCTATCTACATAAACAAGGACCCAATTTGGGTTCCTTGATTTATATTTAATTATCAACAATATTATTTAACAGAGCCTTTCAAAAAGAATGTCCCAAGCCACTGGAGACAATAACCAAGAATTATTAAATTCTATAATTTCCTCCCCATAAAACTCCTTGTTCATCGCCTATAAACTACTTCTGCTTATTTAGATTCCACCCTATCTTCCAAATATCCTTTATTTATAGTTGCCTCTTCTTTTTCCTTGATTTTCATTTTTCTACACTCTTCGCATAATTTGTGTTGTAGAGAAGCGATTCCCATAGTAGTAAAATCACCCATGAATTCTTCCCTGCATTTTTCACACTTGGTTTTTTAGGGTTAGGTTGCATTGACATATTTTTCATCTTTAATTAATTTTTCTTTTACATACTTAAAGTAACGGGGCAGCATAGTTGAACAAGAAATTTCCATGAGTTTCAGATTAAATGGTATAATTAAACAAAAAACTCGAATAAGCGTGGGTGGAAAAAGATGAACATTCCTAAACAATTCATTAAACCGTTTCCTTCATATGAAGAAGTATTTTATGATAATTTGGAACAGCATAAAAAACACTTTTTGCCTATTTGTTCTATAAATTTACAATGTGTTGATCCAGAATGGGACGAATGGCTACATATTGTATCAGCAAAGGAAATTCATGAAGGGTGCGTCGGCGATTTTACCCAGCCCTTTCACACGAATTTTACGAAAGAAGATACGTTAGGCTTTGATGTCATTGACGGAAAGTATAAATTTGAAGCAGACTGGCATTACTTTGAAATTGAGCAGAACCCTTCCGACATTGTAGAGGAAGCCTATATGTGTAATGAAAAAGACTACCAAATCCGTAAAGAATTTTTCCAACGTAATCAGAAGATTTATCCCTATTCTAGCTTTGGAGAAGAATTTACATCTGTAGAAGCATTAGAGAAAGAGTTTGCCGAAAAGCAGACAAGTGGCTGGGGATTAGATTATCCCGAGGTAAATGGAATTTTGGATGATATACGTTTTATGACAGAAGAGGGGCAAGAATTATTGGAAGACTGTGTTAGCGAAGATAAGATTTTTGACTATACAAATCTACTGTATGTGCCGAAAGACGAAGAGGGTCATCCATTTACATATATAGGATTTGCTACAGGCTACTATTTTCAAGCTTATGGTGCGGATTGTATATACTTATTTTTCAATAAAGAATTAAGAAAAGCAGTAATTTGTTTTGAGTATACATGAGGTACAAGGAGCAGGAAATGGTCGTCGGCAAGTATTTGCTAGTTAAGCTTTGTACCAGATAAAAAAAGATTTCCAAATGAATTCAGGTACCTTAAACGAGGGCAAAAAGAATCCTTTGATTTGGTTGAAAATACGAATTCTAGAGATCAAAAGCAGGTTGCAGAAAATGTAATCATTGTTTCTGACTACAAAATTATTTTTCAATTATCGAGCACGATTCTGGAACGAAATGATCAAACTTTATTATAAAGTAACAGTAGGAAATAAAAAATCCCTTGCTACATTCCATATTGGGAATGAACAAGGGATCATACCTTACAACCTACGCACATCAAATCACCTCTCCATTTATTCGGCTATTTACATTTATATTTGTGAAAAATCGAGGGATATGAATGTTATTACCTTCTGACCTTAGTTGTAATACGTAAGTCAGCGCCATCTTTCTTCAACTATCTCATAAGTTTGCCCAAAGCTTTTCATAAGCTAATCGAGCAGCTTTATTTTCATTTTCAAACCACTTAACTACAGATTTAAATAACTTTAACATTTTACATTACCTCCGTGTACGTACTATATCCGTATTATCACTTCTCTGGTATCTTTTTGACAAAGTTGATATTCCTTCATGAAAGCGATAATCATTGATAATAAAAGAGAATGAAAGCGAATGTCATAGCATTTTATCTCATGATTTCAACGTTTTTCTCCTCGTTGCTCGCTTGTTTCTTTTTAGAATAGATAGATGTGCTTGAGTTACTTGGGGAAAGTTGTTAGAAAAAGTCCAACCAGTTAATTGTAACTTTGAAAAAAAGATTGATCGTATATAATAAAGATTGATAATTTGTAATAAAGTTTGATAAAAAATCACTTCTTTAGTTATTCTTTTAGGTGATTTTTTATTGGATATTTATGTTAAAATTGATGTTAAGCTTGTGAAGAAATGTACTTAAGTTAAAGGGGCAGGTTAGTTGAACAAGTAAACATCCCATCTTTCTATAGTTAAAAGAAGTAACTCTAAGGAGATATAAAATTGTACCAATTGATAAAAAAAGCACTTGAACCTTACTCATTAGGAAACGAATCATTATTCATTGAAAAAGAGTTACACAAAGGCAGTTGGAATAGTGACCTACATTATAAAATAGTTGCTAATGGAAAACCTTTTTCTGCAAGATTCATTAAGAATAATCGTTCCCTCAACAATGTATTTGGTGAAATCTCAAATGGTACTTTATTTGAACAAACAAAGTTTTGTCGATTCCTTGTAAATAATCAAGTTCCGTTCATGCATTTATTACCTGTTTCAGAAGATTTACCGTTTACTACTATTGAATGGGGAAATGAAATTTATCGTTTTATACTATTTGAATGGATTGAAGGCCAACATATAACTCATTGTGATGAGTACATTGCAGAGGAATTTGGTAAAATGGCAAGAAAGTTTCACGATATTTCGAGTTTATATAAAAGTTCTGTCTTCCCGAAGCAATCTCAACTTGTTGGTTACTCCCAATTTGTTGATAATCTTCGAAATAAAGTTAAAGCATCTTACATATCATTAGACAATTTAAAAATGGTGGATGAATATCTTGAAACAACCGAATATCACATAGAAAATGCAAGGACGAAGCATTTTGACTTTATAATACAATCAGATTTAAATCCACTTAATATTATCTGGGATAAAAATAAAAAAATAAAAGGAATTGTTGACTTTGAATCAATTGGCTACAGCGATAGGACTGAGGGTTTAGCCTGGCTAATCAAATGGTATTCCCGAACAAATGGAATAGCTTCAACTGAAATGTCTCCAGTTGTCGCTAATGCCTTTATAAATGGTTACAAAATAAATGATTTTCTTTGTGAAAATGATATTGACCGTCTATCTTCACTTATATGGTTATCTGGTTGCATAAATTGGAACTTCGTAAGAAATACAATTAAAATCTTAGAAACTAATAATGAAAAAATATTAAAAAAACACTTTAATGCTTATAAACAGCGTGGTGAAAAATTATTGAAATTAATTCCAAAAACTTAGGGCTCTTGTTCAAACTTGATATTATCCCTTTTGAGTAGACAGTAAGGTAAAAACCACCTTATTGTTAAATCAGGAGGGATATTTTTATGGCGAAAAAAGGGCAAAAAATGCAAAAGATTCCTAAAGAGGTAAAGGAACAAACAATTGTCCTGTATTATAAACATGGGTTGGGGTATAAAGCTGTAGCAAATGCTTTAGAAATTAAAGATCATACCTATATTCGTACACGGGTGAAGACATATGAGAAACATGGTGTTGTAGAATTAGGAAGAAGCAGACCAAGAAAGAGAAAAGTTATTTCCTCCACTCCTGTAGATTTAGAAGAGGAAAATAAACATTTGCAAATGAAGAATGAATTCTTAAATGTATTTGGCAATGAAAAAATGCATAAAACGGCAATTAAAAATGTTAGCTATCCAATTAGAGTAAGAACAAGTGCATTAATCATTAAAAATAACAAATTGTTATTAGTCGAACTTAATGACGGAAATGGATTACATTATAACTTGCCAGGTGGCGGAGTTGAACAAGGGGAAACTTTAGTTGAAGCAGTTAGAAGAGAAGCACTAGAGGAAGCTTCCATTCAAATTGATGTGGGGAAAGTGGCTTTTCTATATGAATACGCACCTTTTAAAAATAAAGAGAAGTATGGAACAGTTCATTCGTTAACAACGATTTTTGAATGTGAGTTGAAAGGGGGAGAAACGCCTTGTCTTTCAGATAACCCAGATGAAAATCAAATAGGTGTTAAATGGATACCGTTAGATGAATTGCAAAATATCGTGCTATATCCTAATCTTCGTAGCGAAATTCAAACATACATAAATAACAAACGAAACATTGAACTTATGGAAGAGCAACAATTAGAAGGATATCCTGATAACTATTTTAAAGTTTAGATGAGATTGTGAAAGTTTCTCTTGAACTAATATACAGTTTAGTTGAACGGGAATTAGAGCATATAGTTTTTTTAGTTTTGTAGAATATAGAAGAAATAGTGGAGGTATTTAGTAAATGAACGCCATTATACAGGTTCTTCAAGATAGGGTAAATTTGCTTCAAAACAATACAAAAATTGAAGAACTACCCAAAGGCTACTCGCCTGATAAAAAGTATGTAGTTTATGTTGATAATAAGAAGTTATTATTACGAGTAGGTGATATAGAAAGCTATAACAAGAAAAAAACAGAGTTTCAAATATTGAGGGATATGCAAAGCCTTAGAGTTCAATCCCCTCTTCCTATTGATATAGGTGTTATTGAAGAATTCAACTCCTGTTATAATATATTTTCTTTTATAGATGGCATAGATGCAAAAGATATTATTCGAACGCTTTCAGAAGAAGAACAATATAACATTGGAATGGAGGCAGGAAAACAACTATCTAGGATGCACTTATATGAAGCTTCTTCAACCATTAATAATTGGTATGAGCGAGCGATGAGAAAGCATTATAGATATCTAAATGCTTATAAGGATTGTGGTATAAAGATTAAAAATGACGAAAAAATTATTGATTTTATTGAGAATAACAAACAGTATATAAAAAAAAGACCTAATCGACTTCAACATGATGATTTTCATCTAGGAAATATTATCGTAAAAGATAACAAATTTGCTGGTGTAATTGATTTTAATAATTTCGATTGGGGAGACCCAATTCATGATTTTGTAAAAGTAGCCTTATTTCAACGAGAAATAAGTATTCCATTTTCAATAGGACAAATTATGGGGTATTTTGATAAAAAAGTTCCAGAGGATTTTTGGATGCTGTATTCTATCTATGCTGGAATGGTTATTTTCTCATCAGTTGTATGGGCTTTACGGTTTGTACCAGAAGAAATAGAAGAAATGATAGATCGATTATATGTTTTGCTAGAGGACCACAAAAATTTTGAAACTTTAAAACCTGCATGGTACAAGCCCAATAATTGTTAAGCTAACAAGAGCTTTAGTTGAAAAAGAATAAATAACTTTAAAAGCCTTCTGTCGTTCAAATAGACAGAAGGCTACTGTATTTTTTGAGCTAAAATAACTTTAATATCATTATACATATAGGTAGTTTTTTAATTCTGTCTACTTGACAGGGATAGGTCCATTTGGATGGTGGGCGTTTTTTTTAAAATGAACAGAGAGAACAAGTAATAAAAATTATTAATGAGCATTCGAGAGCGTTGCAAAATGTGTAATCCATGTATTAATAGGTCATAAAAAAATCATCTTGTTAGGCAGAATGGAGAGTACTATCAAATCGGTGAGTACTCTTCATGATTACTTAAACGATAAAAAAAGAGCATAGAACCAAATTGAAGCTCCAAATTTGCACTGGTTGTTTTAATTAATAGATAAAATTGATATTCCAAAAGGAAATTTAGGTCTTTTCGGAAGATATGGTATTCCTCGTTGTGTGGTGATTCGTTGTTTCCCTTCGATAGTTGATGAAATTCCTTTACTACCCTGGAAGTTGGACATCCTAGTAGTTACTCTCACCCTTGTCAAATTCAAAAGATATCTGGTTTTAATCTTAAGGAAAACAGTTTGGGAAAGTATAAAGGCAGGACCTGTATCACAAAAGGAGATCGCTACTGTTTGCGAATCTTACTGTATAAATGTGTGATAGCATTGGTCGCTAAACATGAACAGTTTAAAGTGTTACATAATAAATTTACAGCTAGAACTATGAATCTGCTACGAAAAAACAGTCGCTCATTACTTTATGTTATAAATCGGTTCGTATTTCCTTCCCTTTAGCTCCAAAATAACAGTCTTATGCTTCTTTATTCGTGATAGCTAAATCTCAAAATTCACCTACAAAAATGCTGCTTAATAAATTTTCTCTTGATATAGTCGTCCTTTTTAGTTGATTGTTCGAAAAAGTAAGCACGAAGAAGTGTTATTTTTTATCATGGTAGCTTTTTTAGTCTTCGTCCAGATAGGTAAAATGAAAGAATGTAAGGGTCGTAAGGACACCGTGAGATCTGCAGGGGCATCACCTGGGCTATTGTGGAAACCTATTGTTTCACTGGGCGATAATTAATATTAAGAAAAACGAATATTCAAAAAAACAGAATTCATAGAGGGAGGATGAAAATGAAAACTACTTGGATGATTAAAAATCGTTATAGTACACCTGTTTGGATACGTTTTATTGGTGAGCTACTCACAAGTACGACTGGGGCGATGTTAGCACCTTTTTTAATTATATATCTTCATGATAAATTAAATGGGAATGTATTATTACCTATGATTATTATAGGTCTACAGCCACTCAGTGATATTTTTGTTACAATATTAGGTGGGGGAATAACAGATCGTTTTGGTCGCAAATCCATTATATTAATTGCTCTTTTTCTTCAGGCAAGTGCTATGGCAGGATTTATATTTGCTGATTCTGTCTGGGCATTTGCTGCAATGTACATTATAAACGGGATAGGTCGCTCACTTTATATACCTGCTCAAAGGGCACAAATTACCGATTCAACTGAGGAACATAAAAGATCTGAAGTGTTTGCAGTCATTAATACACTAAATGCTTTAGGAATGACAATAGGGCCACTGTTAGGGTATCTAGTTTATTCCTATAATCCAGCAATCGTTTTTGCACTTCAGTCAACATCTTTATTTTTTTATCTTATTCTTACTTGGGTTAAGCTTCCAGAAACAGCACCAATCAAAGTTTATAATATTGATAGCATAGATGAAAAAAAACGGAATTCTACTAAATTTCTTCAATTTTTCATAAGACACCATTGCGTTTTAGGCTTAATGGTTCTTACACTTCCGATTAGCTTTTTATACGCTCAAACTGAGACCAATTATCGAATTTATATACAAGAAATTTTTCCAAACTATTTATTCATTTTAACAACTATAGCCTCTACTAAGGCAATTATGACCATTTTACTGGAGATTGGGTTAGTAAAGTGGACAGAGCGTTTTTCAATGAAAATAATAGTGCTTATTTCTTACATCTGCTATGCAATAGCAGCAGCAGCAATCGGCTATGGGTATTCAACAAGTCTAGAAGCCCTGATTGTTACACAATTGATTCTAACAATTGGTGAGAGTGTAGGTTTAAGTCATTTTTTAAGATTTGTATCACAATTAGCTCCAGACAATATGCGTGGTCGTTACTTTTCTATGTATGGAATTCATTGGGATATTTCAAGATCAATTGGGCCTTTTTTTGGGGGAACTGTCTTATTCCATTATGGTGGTAATATCCTGTTTTGTCTTTCAGCATTATTACTTGTACTTGGAGGAATCGGTCAATTTTTCTTTGTAAGTTATGTTCAAAATAGAATTCAATCTTGTGGGGTGCCTGAAAAAGATGTAACTATTTAGAATAAAAATAGTCAGACTGGTTTTATTAAAAAAATCTAAAGTAAATCATGTTCTTAACTGTGAGGTTGCAATAGTTTGTTGGTAGACTGAATTCTGGACACAGAAAACCGAGAGTGCAAAAATAAAACAAACGCATTCTACATCAAGGTGTCTGATTATGAAGAAAAAGTACGATAAGGAATTTAAACTCCAAGCAATTCAGCTTACTCGTGAACAGGGGAAGTCGGTGACACAAACTGCCCGGGAATTGGGGCTGAGCGAGAATACCTTGTACCGCTGGATGGCCGAGTTCAAAAAGGATGGGGAACAAACCTTTCCCGGTAGCGGCCAGTTAAAACCAGAAGAAAAAGCCCTACGGGATCTCCAAAAGAAAATTCAGGATTTGGAGGAGGAGAATGAGATTTTAAAAAAGGCGATGCACTACTTTGCAAAAGACCGGTGCTAGTTTATGCTTTTATTCACAAACACTGCTTCCAGTTCTGTGTCGCGAAGATGTGCACCGTCCTCCACGTTTCCCGAAGCGGTTATTATGAGTGGATCAAACGTAAGGAAAACCAGCGGAGTCAACGTCGAAAAGAACTGGAGATGCAAGTTCGCCGTGCTTTTCTAGCCTCTCGCCGTCTCTATGGCAGTTCGAAGATTACACAGGTTCTGAGGCAGAGTTCAGGTGTCGGAGAAAACAGTGGCTCGTCTGATGAAAGAGCTGGGTTTAAAATCTCGTACCGTCAAGAAGTACAAGGCTACGACCAACTCTAGACACAACCTACCGGTTCATGATAACGTACTTGCACAGAAGTTTAGCGCCCAGGCACCGAATCAGGTGTGAATGAATGGCCAACATTACACACATTCCTGCCTAGGAGGGTTGGCTGTATCTAGCGAGCATCATGGATCTGTATACCCGGAAGATTGTCGGTTGACACATGGATAAACGGATGACGAAAGAGCTTGTACTAGAGGCATTGAATCAAGCGTACCGTCGTCGGCGACCGCAGAATGAAGTTCTGCATCATTTGGAGCGGGGGAGCCAGTATGCGTCACACGAGTATCAGAAACGCCTTACAACCTACGGTATGACAGGCAGCATAGCCGTAAAGGCAACTGTTATGATAATACCTGCATCAAGTCCTTTTATAGCGTACTAAAGAAAGAACTCATTTATCTTGAAAGCTTCTCAACACGAGCAGAAGCGTATTTTTGAGTACATTGCTTGTTTCTATAATGGAAAAAGCATTCATTCTTCGATTGGGCATTTTACACCTAATCAATACGAACATACGTACCATTTGGTAGCATGATTCTTTCGATTCCATGTGTCCAATCTATTGACAGAGGTCCATGTTATTAACAGGACCACAAAAATTAACTATGTGGCAAAAACTGTATGATGAGCAACAAGATTATCTTGAGCAACTAAAACAAGAGATGGTAGTTCAAGGAATCAAGGAGTATGAATGCTATCGTGGCTATCAGTCAGAATTGCATCTTTTATCACTCTATAAAAATACGATTGTAAAAATAGAGCGCTTTATTAACGAAAGGAAACTAAAATATGGGGAAAGCTACACAGTCACTTTTCATCGTGTTCCCAAACGCTACCAAAATTGGGTTGAATATTATGTGCTTCTTTGCAATAGGGTAATCCCAGCGTCGCTGTCACCAAGTGCCAACTCCCCCTTTACGTATCATTAAGTCCTTCAATGCCTTAGATGTTCTATATTTACGATTTTTGAAAAAAAGAAAGCCATTTTCTACGTTCTTTTGTACTGCATTTTTGCCCTGCAGTAATAGGTTCGTATGGTTCATAAGCAAGTGGAACTTTCGTTACTTTACTTGTCCATTCGTCCAGGGCAACTAAGTCATCCTTATTTACTTGACGCCATGAATTTTTTCCAAGAGCCCGAATAGCAACCTTCATTTCTTCAACACAAGAAGTAAAAAAATTCTCTAAGTATTTAGCCGCTTCTTCTTCATCAAATTCATCTGTCATATTACCAGGGTAAAAAACAAGTTGCGTAGGTGGTTCCCATGGAACGGCTTTTGTTACCTGGCTGTGGGTCATCGCCCATATGAGGGCGGTTCCCATAAATACCGCATCAGCTCCTAAAGCAAGTGCTTTTAAACATTCCCCTGGGTTGAAAAATCCTCCTCCAATCAAAAGGCTAACTCTTTCTTTTACCCCTCGTTTTTCGAGATAATCTGCAGCTCGTGATAAGGCATAAATCGTAGGAAGTCCGAAATCATCTTCTAAGATGGGGGGACCTCCTTTTGTTCCGGCTTGTCCTCCATCAATACTAATAAAATCAACCTCTCCTTGAATCGCTACTTCTAAGTCCGCTTCCAATATTGCACTGGCACAAATCTTAACTCCAATAGGAACGCCTTCCGTCATTTTACGAAGCCTATTTACCAAAGGTTTAAGCTCTTGCGGTTTATTTATTTCCTGATGGCGGGCAGGCACTACAATTTCGCCTGGTGGCACTTGTAAAACATCTCTCGCCCTGCCTTCTAAAAACTCAGGAGGAATAAAACTGGCAGCACCAGCACTAGCCCCTTGGCCGATATGAATTTCAATTGCATCTGCTTGTTTTAGAATGTCCGGATCTTTTGACCAGGTTGCCGAATTATATTGAAGGATTAGATACTTAGAGTTAGCTCGATCTTCAGGTAAAAAACCTCCTTCTCCCGTATTGGTGGCTGTGCCAACAGCAGCAGTCCCCTTAGCCATGGCTATTTTCACCTTTTCGCTCACGCCGATCCCATATCCTAGAGCAGCCGACATTAGGGGAATATCAAGAGTCAATGGTCTTTTTGCCTTTGGTCCGATTGTGACCCTCATATCAACGGGCTCATTTTCATGGGCAGGCAACACAGCCAACTGGGCAGGTGAGAAAATAAGACCATCAAAGTTGAGAAATTTACGTGGACTGCCAAACGGCCTTTCAATCACTTTTCCTGAATCAGCACGCAGACTATTTTCAATTACCATTGTTGGATTCATTCTTGTCATAGCTGTTACCATTTCCCATATATTTTCGGGGTAACGCTCGGACATTAACCGTTTCGTAAAGCGACCTACTACCAATTTAATTAAAGGTCTCGCAAAAATAATGGTAAATATCCCCGCACAAACAATTGCCGTAAATGTTGCAGTAAAGGCTCCAAGCCAAAGTGAAAAATCGTCGTTTTCCATTGTACACTACCTCTTTTTGTTGAAGACTATATCAAGGAATATAGAGTTATTTTCTCATTCTTTTTCCTTTTTATACGTTGGAGTCAATTTCAGTATAAACGATCAAGCAAATATAAAAATGTTCGCTTTTTGCTCAGTATTTCAATATATCTCTTTTCGTTTGTAGATTGCATAGTTATTCACTACTTCGTCTTATATAGGAGCTAGGACTTCAAGCGATCATGCGTTGGAAGCGTCGCTATCGAAATTATGGCGTGTTAGCTAGGAAGAGCCGAGTTGTGGACACATAGTAAATCGTTAATTCCAGGTTTCCAAACCAAACGAAAAGGGAGTAACCGTGTAACTTATATTCAAGTCCGAAACCTCTTTTCACAAAATTACAACATCATTTATCTCCTGCTGTTCTTCAGAAATTGGCTAGAAGTGAATGCAAAGCCATTTATATGATTAAACATTATTTTCTACTTTTGTATCAGTTCTTACAAAATAACACCCAAGAAGTATCAAAGATCCTCCTTCGCCTGCTTGACCTCCTACAGAAAAACGGGCGAAAATTTCATCGATACATCAAGTTAAGGGCACCGTAACGAGATAAAAGGGGTTGTTTTATAAAAAATAGTCCTGTATGGGGCCCCTAGTATTACCTCTATTTTTTACCTGCTTTTTTATTTGACTCCACTTCAATTACCAGTAATCAACAGATTTGCTACACTCAGCTCTATCACCTGTCCAAGTCAACTTATGTCTATGTGAAATCGAATGTTTTTTAGGACTGTTATGATCTTCATGGTCTATATCAACATCTACTCTTCCAAGCCCACCGTAATATTTCAAGTTTTCCATTTTCCATTCTATCAGTTGATGAATAGGCATGAACATATTTTACAGGTATATTTCTATTCGTTGTTATAGAGTGTTTTTCTGTTGGAACGCCCTTTTCCCATAGTAGCCTTAATTTTTTCCCCTCAAGTTAAACACAACCTTCTTTTGGTTCTTAACACAATATATATAATATGATGGTAATATTTTCATATAAAACATAAAATTTACTGTATTAGTATATTATACTATTCGTGATATAATAGAATCATATAAATATCTTCTTAGAGGAATTAAATTATGGATGAATATACTTTTCAAATATTTACAGAAGATTTGAAGATAGGGCGTGAATTTAACTTTAGTTATAAAAATAAAAAGTATTTTATTAGCAGAGGGAAAGGTGTTTGGTTTTTATCTTATGATAAGGAAAAGGAACCTTTTACTTTCAAAGATGTTGAAGATTTGCTAACTAATGCAAGGATAGAAGGAGCTAAACTTGAAGATATTTGGGATGAAGTAGAGGTTACATCTATTTTCTAGGTCTTTAGTTTCAGTTACATCGATGGGATGTTCCAAGAAGAAACGGCTTTTATCTAAAAAAGTATTAGCTATTTTTCACTTTTCTTTTTACTTACTTCCGCTTCAAGTTTACTCGCTTATGCAATACTTTCGTAAAGCGTTCTGCATCCGTTCTTTGGGTACAAAAGCCGTGCCCAGTCATTCGCTTATAGAGGTACCGCCACATCGCTATCAACTTAAGAAAACAAGTCAGCCTAAAATGATAAAATAAGCTTCTTCGTTACAAGGAAGTCTAAAAATTTCGTTCTGGTAATAAAACTTTAACTTGATTGGCATGTGGTGCTGTCCTGTTTACATCAGAAAAAATTTTGATAAAGTAGCTAACAGTCAATTTTAATTTGCAAGTTATTATAATAAATAAGGGGATATGGAATGGATATTAATATTTACAATAGTCTAGCTTGGAATAAGAATGTTGAATCTGGTAATATATGGACAAAACCTGTGGATAATAGAGTTATCGAGAAAGCAAAGAATGGTGAATGGGAAATCATTTTAACACCAACACGACCTGTTCCAAAAGAATGGTTTCCTACATTAAGAGGATTAAAGGTTTTGTGTTTGGCATCAGGAGGGGGACAACAAGGACCTATACTCGCAGCGGCAGGTGCGGAAGTTACAGTTCTTGATATTTCAGAAAAACAATTAGAGCAGGATAAATATGTTGCTAAAAGAGAGCATCTCGATATTAAAACTGTGAAAGGGAGTATGGCAGACCTTTCAGTATTCAACGATGAAAGTTTCGATTTTATTGTGCATCCTGCGTCAAATTTGTTTATTGAAAATATTTTGCCTGTGTGGAAAGAGGCTTACCGAGTTTTGAAGTATGGAGGAACCCTTATCTCAGGATTTGTAAATCCTATTTTGTTTATTTTTGATGTTGAATCAGAGGAAAAAGGGTTGTTAGAGGTTAAATATTCTATTCCATATTCAGACTTGTCGGATCTTCCAAAAGAACGTTTAGAGGAACATATAGCAGCTAATCAGGCTTTAGAATTTGGTCATAGCCTTGAAAATCAAATTCAAGGGCAAATTGATGCTGGTTTTCTGATTACTGGATTTTATGAAGATAATATGGGGGGACAAAGTTTGCTGGACAATTATATTAACACCTGTATTGCTACAAGAGCAGTGAAATTGAATATATAGTTGTTTAAGTATTTTATAATTTTCAGGAGACAAAAAACTGCTTTAAGTCATTTGTCAAAAGAGGATGTCCAAGAGGGGAGGAGCCTATATCAGCACCTTTTATTAAGGTTCTGGAACATAGCAATATGGTTAAGATCAGCAGGCAACATGTATCGGCGTAATTCTCTAGCAGATAGAGATAACGCACTTTTCCATTTAGGAATAGCGTTCTTAACATGATGGATATGTGTTGAGACCTCTCTAAGGGTTCATTAAGCTTTCTAGAACAAATACACCGATATATCCTTAAGAAGAATACCATTTATAAGGTATAGTAAAATTCTAGTGTATTTATATACATCTGATTTGATAAATCGACAAATTCTTGTGGTGGGAGGTAAGCGAAGAAGGAAGGGCGGTGGGTGGGAGCGGTCGGAAAAAGACATACTGGCCTTTCTTCTACTGGAGCGCAGGGCGCATCCAACCTCTTTTTTTTCTGAATCGCTTCCTTCCAACCACGCTACCCTGTCAAAATATTAACCATAACTTATATAGTGATGATTAAGATGTTATTGGAGCTTGTATTTATTGACAACTGACAAAAGCACTGCCTTCGAGCAGTGCTTTTGTCGCAACATCATATTTAATTAATGCAATTTTTCACTTTTGAGTATTTCCGGGAAACAAAGCTTTTAACTCAGCTATTTCTTCAGGAGTCAGTTTCCTTATTGTCATTGAAGTTCCAGGAGGAATCGACGGATCTTCTTGATGTGTTATTGTAACGGATACTCCAGGATGGTACTTCTCATTAGATTCTTTTAATCTCGCGATGCTCTCAGGTGAATAATACCCATCCTCTTTAGTGACTTGTCTTTGTTCATCGGTTGTCAGCTCGTCAAAAGGTATCAAGCGCTTATAACCTTCAAGAGCATATAGGCCCCTTACCCCTTTTTCGGTTACGAATTTTTGTTCATCAGGCGTAAGAGCACTGTATTTCAAGAATTGTACGCCTTCATATCGTATAGAATCACCTGTACCTTTAATGGTTTGATTAGTATCAGTATTGACCTTGGGTGTTACCTTAGCTGCCCAGGCGGCTGTCGATGTACCGATTATTCCAACAGCAATGACTGCCGCTGCGCTCATAATTATCGTATGTTTTTTCAGTTTTTTCACATTAAGCATGAGCGTTAATCTCCTTTTCAATTGTTTTCCTTCACCGGATAAGGAAGCGAAAAATCGAGCGGGCATACCCCTTGAACCTGTCATCACGTTCAGGATCGTTTCACCGTATCGTTTTCGCTCGGTATAGGACATTTCCTTCACGACTTCTTCGTCACAGGACAGTTCACTCCACGTATGAATGTCTTTCCGGAGAATGTGAACCAAGGGATTAAACCAATGCAGGGCACTTGCTGCCAAGGTAATCGCCTTGACCCATAAGTCTTTTCGTTTCAAGTGAATCAACTCATGATGAATCACCATAGCCATGTCCACATTTGCTAAATTCTCCATAGGGAGATAAATGGTCGGTTTCCATAGCCCGACAAGAACAGGACTCCGAACAGCAGAACTATAAGCAAGTCGGACGTTGCTTTGCATGCCGAGAGCTTCCTTCATCAAGGTTAGCTGTTTGGCTGCTTCGCTATTCTCCGGCACGGGTGAACGAGTTTGCTGTAATTTCTTTATAAACCTGCGATAACAATAAACCTGCCACATGGCAAAAGTGAAAACTCCTGTTCCCCAAATACTCAGAAAGATGAGGGCTACATCGGCAGAAAGATTCAGTTCCGGAATGGCCACTGTGGGTAGGCCGGGCTGTATTTCATGTACACTCAAAGGTAATTCGGGTATAGGTACGGTTGTCGTTTGCTTCGGAATGAAGAGTGGCAAAAGCCATTGCATAACAAGGGCTACGGGCAGGAGATATAACCCTATTGCCATTTTTCCAATCGCATATCGCCATTTCGAAGGGAAGACACCCGGTGAAATAAGCCGCAACAGGAGAATGCAGGCTACAACGGTACTTCCTGCAACGGAAAGGGAGACGAGCAGTTCCAGAAGTTTACTCATATACTTGCACCTACTTTCCTGAAAACCATTGCTTCAGCTCTGCAATATCTTCGTCCGAAAGCTTGTCGCCGTCATACAAAGCAGCGATTAAGTTTTTAACCGATCCTTGGTATAACCCGTCTAATACATGTTGTGCCTCCGCTAGTTTGTAATCTTTCGGCGATATACGGGGAACATACTTGTTCGTTCGGCCATGCCTTGTGGTTTCTAGCGCTCCTTTGTCCACTAACCGCGATAGGAAGGTAGAAATCGTTTGTGCCTTCCACTCCTTACCCCGTTGAGCGAAAATACGCAGCAATTCGGTCGATGTGACAGGAGGGTCACATTCCCAAATCACCTCCATGAGTTCCATTTCAGTGTCAGACAACTTTTGAACATTTTTCATGGGTGTACACCTCTTTACTTGTCGTTATGCAGCTATAACGACTCATTTACTACAACTTGTAGTAATATGAACTTACTACAGTTTGTAGTAAGTTGTCAAGAGGAGCGTACCTTGAATTTTACTACATAACGTAGTGATATGAATTTACCACAACTTGTAGTGGTTTGATGTGGAATAATAAGGGGGGCGAACCTATACATGGACATACGAACGAAGGTAGCGATATTTAAGACAACATGAAACGTATTTTCTTCGGGAAACATGGGGAGTTGAGAGAACGTGTTTTACAAGATCAATTGCAGCGTGTGAGTGCTTTGAACATCCTGATTCATGTAATTAGTGTTTGGAGAATTCTGAAGTTCCTCCGCAAATCATCGTAACTCTTGAGATATAGAAGCAGTCATAAAAAATGCACCATCCTTTCTATGGGTCATAGAGAAAGAATAGCGCATTTTTTGCTTTGGGGGTATTTTACCACATAGAAGACGAACGTTATCCAACTCATGGGACGCATGGAGAATCGGGAAACATCCATCACAAATGAAACATTTTTTAGCCACGACAAGAGGATTATGGTTCAATGGAAAGCTTGTGAATAAAGTTGTTAATGCCATGCCTTCTCCACAAAATCCTCGTAGCAGTTAAGAAGCTGCAATTTTATCATTACATACTACAATGTATCAGTGATGAGTAATTGTTGCCGCACCTGGATATACTGATCTGTAACATTTAGTGCAGATGGAAATCCATATGGTACTAGTATAACAGTTGAGCAAGATGGAAAGATGATTGAAGATGTACAAGCGGTTGTAAAACATCAAGCTAAGCGTACAATATCAGTCGCAGAATGGGTAAAGAAAGCAAATCAATAAAGTTATTGAAACGAAAAATTTCCAACATTTTTCTTTGGATAGAAAAATAAAGCGACATGATTTCGGTTCTTGTACTGAAATCATGCTTGTATCCCTTTTTGAGGGAGTATGTAAAAATACGGAAACACAGGTAGTTATGAAATTTGATATGGGAAGGTTTAAAAATGGATATCTTCTTAGCGATTTTACCGGCTCTATTTTGGGGAAGTATTGTACTGTTTAATGTCAAGCTTGGTGGTGGACCTTATAGCCAAACACTCGGGACAACCTTGGGCGCACTTATTTTCTCCATAGGTATTTATATTTTTGTAAAGCCCGTGTTAACACCTGTAATTATTGGTGTAGGAATTGTATCAGGTTTATTTTGGGCACTGGGACAAGCGAATCAATTGAAAAGCATTGATTTAATGGGAGTTTCAAAAACAATGCCCATTTCAACAGGGCTGCAATTAGTTTCAACTGCTTTATTTGGAGTTATTGTGTTTCATGAATGGTCGACAACAAAGTCTGTTATATTAGGTGTTCTTGCACTTATTTGTATCATTGTTGGAATCGTCCTTACATCACTCCAAAATCAAGAAGAAAAACAGAAAGAACAAGCAGGAAATTTAAAAAAGGGAATTGTGATTTTACTGATTTCAACCCTTGGTTATTTAGTATATGTAGTAGTGATACGCTTATTTAATATAAATGGATGGTCTGCTTTATTCCCACAGGCAATTGGAATGGTATTAGGTGGGATTTTACTAACAATTAAGCATAAGCCATTTAATAAATATGCAATTCGAAACATTATTCCAGGTCTAATCTGGGCGGCTGGAAATATGTTTTTATTTATCTCACAGCCACGCGTAGGTGTAGCAACAAGTTTTTCTCTTTCACAAATGGGAATTGTGATCTCGACTCTAGGTGGAATTTTTATATTAGGTGAGAAAAAAACAAAACGTCAATTTATCGCGATTATAATTGGGATCATTTTGATTATCGCAGCTGGAATTATGTTAGGAATTGCAAAAGGATAAGAAGGAGGACTAAGTTATGTATCCAGATTTAGAAGGAAAAGTTGTTGTTATTACAGGTGCGGCAACAGGACTCGGGAAAGCGATGGGAATTCGCTTTGGGAAGGAAAAAGCGAAAGTTGTGGTTAATCATCGCTCAAACGAAACAGAGGCAAACGCTGTAGTAGAAGAGATTAAAAAAGCAGGTGGAGAAGCCATTACTGTAAAAGGTGATGTCACAGTTGAATCAGACGTGATAAATCTAATTCAGTCAGCTGTGAAGGAGTTTGGCACATTGGATGTTATGATTAATAATGCAGGTATAGAAAATCCAGTAGCATCACATGAAATGCCGTTAAGTGATTGGAATAAAGTAATCAATACGAATTTAACAGGTGCTTTCTTAGGAAGCCGTGAAGCAATTAAATATTTTGTAGAGCATGATATTAAAGGAACGGTTATTAACATGTCTAGTGTTCACGAGAAAATTCCATGGCCATTGTTTGTGCACTATGCTTCTAGTAAAGGTGGCATTAAGTTAATGACAGAAACATTAGCATTGGAATATGCGCCAAAAGGAATCCGCGTAAACAATATTGGGCCAGGTGCTATTAACACGCCAATTAATGCCGAAAAATTTGCGGATCCAGAAAAACGTGCTGATGTTGAAAGTATGATTCCAATGGGGTATATTGGGAAACCAGAAGAGATTGCCGCTGTTGCAGCGTGGCTTGCTTCCTCACAAGCTAGCTATGTAACTGGGATTACGTTATTTGCTGATGGCGGAATGACTTTATATCCTTCTTTCCAAGCTGGACGTGGATAATTAGTTGCATGAAAGAAGAAATGCTCATTTCTCCATTTAGATTGCAACATCATTAATTTTCTAAATATAATTCGAGTTCTTAGTGAACCGTACTAAATGAATAACATATTATAAAGAAAAGGATAGAGGAACCTTACGGTGGACTGTAACCCGAATAATGGACACGTAAAAAATCCGTTATTCGGGTTTTTTGTACAGGGAAATGATAGGGGGACAGGTATAATCAACTCAATGAATATTCATCCGAATTTTAAGTTAAAAGCCGTCAAAGAATATCTGAAGAATAAAGAACCGATGCAGATTTTCTTGAGAATAGATTTGATCTCTCGAACATTGGGAAGGAGAAACCAAATCAATGTCACGCAGAGGAAACTGCTGGGGAAACGCTCCAATGGAGTCTTTCTTTGTTCATATGAAGGACAAAATGGAATATACGAGTATCTAATCATTTAATGAGCTTAAAAAATGCGTGGAGGCATATATCGAAAGATACAACCACTATAGGTATCAGTGGACATTAGAAAAGCTGACTCCTGTTGAATACAGGAATCAGCTTTTAACAGCCTATATAAATTACACTTGATAGTTTGACAGGGTAGCGTGGTTGGAGGTAGGAGAGTGAGAGAAAGAAGAGGTTGGATGCGCTCTGCGCTCCAGCAGAAGAAAGGCAAACGTGTCTTTTTCCAACCGCTCCCGCCCTTCCTTCTTTTCTTACCTCTTACCACAAGAATTTGTCGATTTATCAAATCAGATGTATACAGCTATCACTTTTTTAAACTGTCCATTATTCGGGTTACAGTTCATGTCGTTCTTTTCGCTTGTTTTCTTATTTGAATACTTTAACGCGGTCTTCTAATGATTGGAAGGATTTATCGCCAGCAGGAGCGGTTGGCTTCCCAAACGGCATTTGAGCAATGAGCTTCCAGTTGCTTGGAATGTTCCACTCTTTTCTAACTTGATCATCAATGAGTGGATTGTAGTGCTGTAAGGAAGCCCCAAACCCTTCAGTTTCTAATGCCGTCCAAACAACGTATTGGAGCATACCCGAAGACTGCTGCGACCAAATTGGGAAGTTGTCTTTGTATAGAGCAAACTGTTCTTGGAATGATTTGATGACATTCTCATCTTCAAAGAATAATACTGTGCCATAGGCGCTGCGGAAAGAATTCATTTTTTCTTCAGTTGGAGCAAATTGATCTTCAGGAACAATTTTTCGTAACGTTTCTTTTGTAAGGTCCCATAATTTATCATGGTGTTCTCCTAGTAAAACAACTGCTCGTGCACTTTGAGAATTGAATGCGGAAGGGGTATGCTTTACAGCATGATTTACTACTTCTTGGATTCTTTCATTTGAAACGACAGCTTCTTTACTAAGTCCGTAAATCGTACGTCTGTCTTCTATAGCTGTATAAAAATCTTTTGCCATTACAATCTTCCTTCCTATTGTTAGTTTTTAAGGATTTACATTATAATATATCCTTAATTAAAATATCTTTAATTGAAGATAATTATAGAGCGCATGCTTTTGTTTTGTCAACAGAATCACTATAGACAATGTTAATGTACCCTCGAATGTAAAGAAATATTCGACAGGCCTTTGTTAAGGATGTTCTTCCACCTGTATGAAGCACTATGGTAAATCAATGAGCATGAAATGTGTTCCAGAGTTTGTTGTTATTTCTAGTGTCGATGTTTCCGTAACTCGGGCTGAATTATGTCTGTTTAGTGTCATACTCCTATTAAGAGTCAGTTCCCCTTCCATCACAAACAAAAAAATTCTGCGTCCTTCTTCTTGTGTAAAAGTTATTGCTTTTCCTGTCTCCAAATACGATACATACATGATTATATCTTGATTTATATGTAAGGCTTTTCTAAGGGGAGTACCCGATACAATAGGAAAAAGCTGATTACGCTGTTGTTCCTTGGTAAACCGTTTTTGTTCCCAGGAAGGAGGGAGTCCCTTGTTAGTAGGTAAAAACCAAATCTGGAGAAGGTGAACGGGTTTATCCTTGGAACGGTTGCATTCAGAATGAAAAATTCCTGTTCCAGCCGTTATCCTTTGTACACCTCCTGCTTCCAGGATAACTTTGTTACCTAAATTATCCTGATGCTCTAATGTGCCATCGATAACATAGGTTACAATTTCCCTATTAGCATGAGGGTGCATTCCAAATCCTTGCCCAGGCTGAATGATATCTATATCAAAAATTCTCAGGGGATCAAAGGGCTTATAACGCCCCTCCTTTGTTATTACTTTTATCATTTTTATCTCAACTCCCATTGTCTTTATTATCTTTACTGTATAGTATTTCTGGAGTAAGCGATCAAGAGAAGTTCTAAGAGCTATCAGTAGAAAGCTTGTAAGGCGAAATGCAAGTACGCTCCACTTGAAACTATAAAAAGAGGAAAATCAACAAAATAAAAAGTGGTGTTGACAGCATCAATCTATACATTCTATAATTATCTTGAATTCAAGATAAATAACTGAAGGAATTGATGTAGTATGAGTAACGAAAATGCAGTACATGAAACGGAGCTATCCTTAAAATTACTCATTGTATTGTCACGAGCAAATCGTGCTGTCATGCATCGTGTGACAGAGGATATCAGAAGCCATGGATTAAATCCAACAGAATTTGCTGTGCTTGAACTGCTATATCACAAAGGTGACCAGCCTATTCAACATATTGGTAAAAAGGTGCTGCTGGCAAGTGGAAGTATTACGTATGTTGTTGATAAACTAGAAGGAAAAAAACTTCTTGAAAGAAAAGCATGTCCAAAGGATAGACGGGTTACGCATGCAGTGATTACAGAAAAAGGAAAAGAACTCATGGATGAGATTTTTCCAAGGCATGAAAAAGCGGTTGACGAGATATTCGGAGGGTTAGATTCAAAGGAGAAGGTAACGATGATTACACTTTTGAAAAAGCTTGGTTTTTATGCAGAAGAGTTGAGGTAAAATTTTTTTAGATATATATCTTGAATTCGAGATAAATGATTTAAACATAAAATGCAATCATAATAAAAAAGGAGACGGTGATGAAAGATGATAAACGTGTATCCTGCTGAATCTAGGCATACTTCTAATCATGGATGGTTAAAGACCTCTCATAGTTTTTCATTTGCGGATTATTACGATCCAAACAATCTCAACTTTGGTCCTCTTCGCGTATTAAATGATGATTTTGTTGCTCCACATCATGGTTTTGGTGCACACCCTCATCAGGAGATGGAGATTGTATCTATTGTACTGAAAGGATATTTAAAGCATACTGATACTTCAGGGGGGACAGCAACAACGACATTCGGTGGGGTACAGAGAATGTCAGCCGGTACAGGGGTGATTCATTCCGAAGTAAATCCGTCAGGGGACGAAGAGGTAAACTTCTTACAGCTCTGGTTTATCCCTGAAGAGAAGAGCCTCACTCCATCGTATGAACAAACACAATTTGATGTTGAAAAAATGAAAAATGCTTTATTGCCTGTTGTATCAAAGCAAAATTCTTCTAATAATGTTGCTCACATTCACCAAGATTTGACTATTTATTTGTCTGATATAGAAGAAGGCAAAGAAATTACATTCTCCCAAGAAGAAGGTCGACGCATTTTCTTGTTTGTTATCGAAGGTGGACTTGTTGTTAACGGTGATACAGCTTTAAATAAACGGGATTCGGCACGCATCACGGAAACATCCTCCTTACAGCTAACCACTACATCCAGCTCCCGTTTCATGCTAATTGACTTACCGTAAGTCTTAGCGAAAAAACTGGATAATCAACACCCTTGCAAAAGTATAGTGTCAAATGAAAAGTTGCTTGTAGATGATAAGAATATGATAACAGTCTTAAGAGGAGATAATAACATGTACTTGATTGAATCTGGGGAACGTCGTTTCTTTATTGAGCAAGATGGTCAAAAATTTGCTGAAATCACCTATACACCTGTAGGTGATGACACCATTATTATCGATCACACTTTCGTATCTGATGCTCTTAGAGGACAGAGGATAGCTGAAAAACTTGTTTATAAAGTAGTTGAAAAAGAGAGGATGGAAAACAAGAAAATTATCCCTTTATGTCCTTTTGCTAAAAGTCAATTTATGCGACATGAAGAATACCAAGATGTATTGAAATAAAATGGGTTTGTATATGAGGAGAAAAAATGAGTGATAGTAAGCAGGAGTAGGGCATGACCGTCGAAAACATCATTCAGTTTTTTGAAACACATGAAGAAGCATTCAGTGACTAAATAATAACCTAAATGGAAGGGATGTTCTTATGTCCATTCGTATTTTTTCACCAAATCAACAGGCATTTGGACAGTTTGATGAAGGAAGAATTGTTGAGCAAAAGCCGATTGGGTTTCCCGGCGAGGGATCGGCAGTAGAAAGAGTAGGGACTCTTTTTTATTGGGCATGGTTTAAGGTAAAAGATACAGGTCATTTGCCACTGCATCCTCATAGAGGATTTGAAATTATTTCTTATCTTCTACAGGGAGAAGTGCATCATCATGATACACGTGGAAATGATGAACGTGTCAGTGAAGGTGGCATCCAAATCATGCAAACAGGAAGTGGAGTTCAACACTCGGAAAGATATGAAGCAGGTACATCAGGATTTCAGATTTGGTTTGAGCCGTTCATGGGCGAAGCCAATTATGCCACACCAAGCTATGCCCATTATGAACATCATGAACTGCCAGTTGTCACGAATAATGGAACTATCGTAAAAACAATCATCGGAGAGGACTCTCCCGTTCATTTAGTGGCAGATGCTAAAATGTGGGATGTAACCATCTCTTCTGGACAAAAGTTCGAATATGAGATACCTGAGGGCTATTCCATCGCAGGACTTGTTGTGGAAGGGCGATCCATTTGGCATTTCGAAAATGGAGCAACACCTGTAGACTCAGAAGTGTTTGCAGTATGTGAAGCCAATACGCCCAGTTCTCTAAAGATTGAGGCCAGCACCGATAAGGATACTCGAGTTATCCTTATTAAGGTTCCAAGTATACTTCCTTACCCTTCGTATAAAGAAGTTAAAATCAGGGCTAAAGTTAAGAAGTAATAATGAGAGAAGTATTTAATACGAGCGTTTTGCATAATTTTCGCTCTTAGAGCCGCAAGGCTTTTTTAGTCACAAAAAAGGACTTCACCCCATCGTTATCAAGCTAAGAGAAGAAGTCACCCCCAAAACGATAAAATGGGCTTTTTTTATACAAGAAAGCCTAAAAATTTCGTTTTGGGGGTACCGGAAAGCTTTAGCTTGATGGCGATGGGGTACCGACACATCGTAATCAAACTAACCTTCCTCGTCTGTTCCACCTATCATGGTGAGCTACTAGGTAATGAGTGAAAGGTTGCTCAACAGTGACAGGCAACGTCCCCACTACTGGAAAGGAAACACGATTGAGGCGTTATGGGGAGGGGCAAACTACATTTTCTTTAGCTTCCAGAACAGGAGTACCCTATTTGCGGTTTTGAAATAAAGTTGCGATTTCTATAAAAAAGACGCTATGTTTTGAATAAAGTCTCCATGCTTTCCCTCTTTAGAAATGACTATCTAAAGGGGTTCTTTTATTTCCAAAAAAAGTTTCAGGCCATAAATCGGTTTTATTTCTTTCCAATTTGCTCCGTCAGATGGAGGGTTATTGCCCAAAACAAAAGGGCTAAAGCACTGACGGAGGCCCCCAATAGACAGACTCCGTTCCATCCAAAGTTTTCATAAATATTGGTTGAAGCAATTGAACCTGTTGCACTGCCGATGGAATAAAAAATCATGTAAGCAGCCGTAAGCCGACTTCTCGCCTCAGGGCGCACTGTAAAAATTATACTTTGGTTTGTGACATGCACAGCTTGCACGGCGAGGTCAAGAAGGATAACACCAATAACCAATGCGAGCAGTGAGTAGCTTATAAGGCTCATTACCAACCATGATGCTAATAATAAAATAAGAGCTATACCGGTTGTTCGCTGCCCTAATCCTCGATCAGCAAGACGCCCGGCTCGAGCAGCAGCCAATGCTCCAGCCACTCCAGCGAGGCCAAATGCTCCAATAGCTGTATGTGAAAGAGAGTATGGTGGAGCACTAAGAGGCAGCACCAACGAAGTCCAAACAATGCTAAAGGCGGTAAATATCAACAATGCTAATACTCCTCGGATACGCAAGATTCTTTCCTGTGCGAATAACAAGAGGACAGAACGCAACAACTTTGGATAGGATAGAGATGATCGTTTAAACTCAACATCTGGGAGTTTTCGGTATAACAAGCTAACCATGATGAGCATGAGTGCAGCAGAGGTAAGGTAGACCGAACGCCAACCACCGAGATCTGTCAATATACCAGAAAACGTTCTGGCAAGAAGGATGCCAATTACAACTCCGCTTGTAACGAGACCAACTATACGTCCACGCTCTGCCGGAGAAGACAATGTTGATGCGTATGCAACCAGTGTCTGTGTAACAGTGGCAAGCATTCCTACTGTAGCTATACCTATGAAAAAAACCACTTTGGAAGGAGCGAAACCAACTATAACTAGAGCAATAATAATCATTAACATTTGGCCGAAAATCAGTCGCCGATGATTCAAGAAATCACCGAGAGGAACTAGTAATAGCAATCCTAATGCATAACAGATCTGGGTGATGGTAATAACAATGCCAATGGTTGAGTGATTAATGCTAAAATCACTCGATAAAGCATCGAGTAGTGGATGAGCATAGTAGATATTTGCAACAGCCATCCCACAAGCTATTGCTAACAATAGTGCTATAGATTGAGACATGGTCGAGTCGGATTCTAATTGTAAATGCTCCGTTTTCGTATCTTGTTCTTTAGTCAAATCAATTGTTTTTTCTTTCTCCCTCACGATTATTCACATCTCCTCTATAATAATGTACCATTAAGTATAATATACCGATCGGTACATAATGATTATCGATGAATATAACTCATAAATACTTTAGTGTCAAGTAAGTTATATGGTTGTTTGTTTAATGTTTTTGAAAGCATGAATTAATGTATGGAGGAAAAGAACATTGATTTAATTAAGCAAAGAGGAGGAGAGAAATGCCCACAGTTTGACAATAAGAAGTTAGTTAAATAAAATCATAATATACTGATTAGTATTTAAAGGGAGGCGACCCACAAGCAGAGAGGTTGAATTAGGTAGTGTCGTATGCCGACGAGAGGATCAAACAACATTGAAATACTGGATTTAGTGAACAGATTAGGAATTATTGAACAAATAAAAAAGAATAACGAACAACATTGATTATTTGGTGAGGAAATTTTGTTTTTCGAAAAGGGGGAATTATCTGTGGTTCGAAAACGTGAATTTGATGAGGAAAAAGCATTAGACGCTGCCATGCAACTTTTTTGGGAGAAAGGGTATAATGCTACTTCATTAAGCGATTTAACAGCTACTATGGGGATACAACGCCCAAGCTTATATTCAGCTTTTGGAGACAAAGAAAAATTATTCGAAGCAGCATTGCGTAAATATACAAAGTTACATGCTTCTGACATTCGAACAAAACTGCAAAACCACCGATCTGTAAAAGAAGCAATTCGCATATTTTTTGAGGATTTGGTGGAAGAGGAATATAAAGAGGGTCAGAGTAAGGGATGTTTTTGCATTAATACAATGGTAGAACTTGCCCCTCACGATGAAAAATTTGAAATTCTCACAAGGGAACATCAGATGTATCTTTCGGTCATATTTCAAGAAATGATTGTCCGAGGTATTCGCTCAGGTGAACTTGAAAGCAGCCTGAATGCTAAAGCTTTAGCACAGACACTGGTCGTTTCATTAATCGGGCTTACTGTGTGGATGAAATCTCGTCCAGAACGCTCATTTGTAGATAACTCTGTCGCGATAATATTAACATTATTAAAATAAATTCAGCAAAATTTCAATTTTATTAACTACATTATCAAGCTAAAGTTTTATTACACTCCAAGCAAAGCGCGGATTTACAACGTTAAGAAAATATACATATAAAAACGATCGGTTATCACCACGCTAATGGTGTAACTGACTTTATTACTGTCCTTGATATAACGACTGTAATTTTCATTTCAATTTTAGCGTCATCAAAAAAGTAATAAAAAGAATACAACCACCTGCTATGAATGGAGCAAACATATTTGTATCAAATAAGAATCCCGCTAGAGTTGGACCCAAAATATTACCTACACTCATATAGGCATTGTTCATACCAGCTACATATCCTTGTTCACTCTCTACCATCTTCGATAATTGTGTATTAAGAGCCGGACGAAGCATAGCGGTAGCAAAGAAAATTCTGGCAGCTACAAGGAAGATACCCCAAAAGTCTTTGGCAAATAGAAGTACAACATAAGCGAATGATGTAAAAAGAAGAGAGCCTTTTATCACCTTTTTTCACCAAACATCTTAATTACTTTAGCAACAATTAATACTTGCATACCAACTCCAATAACAGCACCTGTGGTGAGAATCATGGCAATATTTTGCGGTGAGAATTGAAAGCGGTTCGTTACATATAAACCAAGAACTGATTCAAAGTTAGCGGGTCCAAAGGTCATTACCAAGACGAGTACAAAGAGCATTGCATACTTTGATTTCAACGATTTCGCATACTGTTTGAGAAATGATTCCTTCTGAGGAGTCTTTGTTCGCGCTGCTTTCATTTGTTCTTTCGATAGACTTTCAGGAAAACAAACTATTGAAAAAACAACGCCAGCAATAGCCGCACCAGTCGCTGCATAAAGTGGCACTCTCGTTCCATACTCTGCAAGAATACCTCCAAATCCAGGTCCAATAACAAATCCGAATGACATCGCCGCGCTTAGTAGACTATTTCCTTTGGCACGCTCTTCGATCGTTGTAATATCAGCTACATATGCTATCGCTGGCGGAACAATCAAAGCTGCTGCTACTCCCTCCAGTAGCCTTACGGTTATATGGGGAAGAAGCTAATGAATACAAAATCAAGAAAGTAAATGAAATCTCAAAAGATGACCCAAATTATAAAGATCATAAGGATTCTATAAGAGGAACTATTGTATTTATGCCTATATCCCCTGAAAAAGATCCAATTTTGGTCCTTTTTAACATTAAAGATGAACTTACTATGTCTGAAGTGACTACACGATATTTCTTGGAAGATTTCGGGCTTTTGCAATAGTATACATGAAACAAATGAAGTCGTTCTAACTGGAACGGCTTTTTTCAGTACTCTAGCAGTCAAAAGGTGTACAATTCAATGCAGTACTTGTGAATGATGTTCGGAAAATACCTTTAGCACCTACGTGGTGCTTTTTCTTTTGCGTAACGTTACAAAGGAGCCAGAGATGTTAGCTGACAACAATGCTCTTTACTCAAAAATAGCTCCAAAATAGAAAACACCGTTCAAACTTCGAACAGTGTTACAAAAATAAGCTTTACTCATACAAACATAAAACATATTTTTAAGTCCTTTTGTGACAAAAAAGTTCTTTACTAAGTTCGTCACTTAACAATTGCGCCCGATTCTTGAATAACGAATATATTATTAGCAGATAACATAATGAAATTTAAATCTCTTTTTTAGGCTTATTTGTGTCGTTTAACAGAATTGAATGAACAGCAGTTTATGAGAGTCCATCCCTCTGCATTCATTTTTCAACTGCTGGAGGTTTTTAATCTATTCACTTTTTCTTTTCACACCTGTAGGCCTAAATCCAGGTTTTTCTTCAATTTGGTAGGTTTCATCAAGCTCCTTTGAAAGCTCGACTTCTTCTTTGCTTAAACCACTAGCTTGATGCGGATCCAATGAAATTTTCTTTTTATGGTTATTTCCCTTTTGCCCATGATCCATTCTTCCCATGTAAAAACCTCCTTTCCTAGATTTAGAATACGGCAATTACAATTATTTTATTCAAATTTCGATAACCAAGTGAAGGGATTGAGCTGGCCAAGAAAGAAGGAAAGTTTAAAGGCCGATTAAAGAAATATCATAAAAATCACGCAGGTATGAATTATGCAGTAAAGCTATATGAAGAAGGGAATATGACGGTAAATCAAATTTGTGAAATTACAAATGTGTCTAGAGCTTCATTATATAGAAAGCTATCGGAAGGGAACAAATAATCATTTCTTATTCCATTAAAGGGCCATATTGTAGAGCAACGCCTTTAAAGCAAATTGGTAAAAATGTTAGAAAAGATTGTGAAATTTTATACTTAAAATAATCTCCTCTAAGTCAAATAAGGATAGTAGGAGGAAATATGCGATCAGTTTATTTTATTGCCATAAACTTGCTTTATTAATCCCAGCTATGTTACTATGTAATTTATCTATAACTGAAAGGAGGCAAAAACTATGTTAACTTTTCTACGAATTAAATTTGGAGAAAAGATTAAATTTTCTGGCATTTTAGTTTCAACGGGAGTAGTCTGTCCTTTTTTAAGCCAAACACCCTATATAGAAACTATTGCCGGGAGCTTTTTGCCTTCATTTATGAAAATCTGTAAGGAATGACCTGTTAATTAGTATATCTAATTAATTATATTTTAATGCAGATTTTATAATAAGGACTTGGCACCGGACATTTTCTGGTGTCTTTTTTGTGGTTGTAAAATTAACACTCTAGCTTATTGAGGCAGCTACTCCTTTCCAATATCTCTTCAATTAATAATCTTTATTTTATTTATTATTTGAATGAATTGAGAAAGGATGAAGCTATATGCTACGAATAAATGCAACAACTAAATATGGAAAAATAAAACAATTTTTAAAAAGTATGAAGCAGCCTGATTACAGGTTCAAGCAAATAATCCATGCTATTTTCCAACAACGTGTTGGATACTTTGAACAAATGGATGTGTTACCAAAAACATTAAGGGAGCAATTAATAAATGAATTTGGTGAAAACATTTTAAATATTAATCCAGTGTTAGAACATACTTCCCAACAAGTTAAAAAAGTTCTTTTTAGATTGCCTGATTCTAATAAGATAGAAGCTGTAGGTATGAAATATCATGCTGGTTGGGAGTCTTTTTGTATTTCCTCCCAATGTGGGTGTAATTTAGACTGTAAATTTTGTGCCACTGGTGCTATTGGATTAAGGAGAAACCTTACTGCCGATGAAATAACTGACCAAGCGCTTTACTTTTACTTGGATGGACATTCTTTAGATAGTATTGCGTTTATGGGGATGGGGGAAGCTCTGGCGAACGGTAATATTTTCGCTGCTTTAGATATATTTACTAACCCAGCTTTATTTGCATTAAGCCCAAGGAGGATTACTGTTTCAACAGTCGGGATTATACCTACTATTAGAAGAATGACTCGTGACTATCCACAAGTTAATCTCACGTTCTCACTACATTCCCCTTTTAATGAACAACGAAGTTCCTTCATGCCTGTGAATGATCGGTTTCCTTTGGTGGAAGTTATGAATGCATTAGATGATCATATTCAAGTAACGGGTAGGAAGATCTATATAGCTTATATTATGTTGCCTGGTGTTAATGACTCCTTGGACCATGCGAAAGCTGTTATTGAACTCCTTAAAGGAAGAGTAAAATCAGGTCGGTTATACCATGTAAATATTATAAGGTATAACCCAACCATGGATGCACCAGTGCATTACGGAGAATCGGATGAAAAGAAAGTAAATGCATTTTTTAAGAAATTAGCATCAGCAGGGATACACGTCACAGTTAGACAACAATTTGGGATTGATATTAACGCAGCTTGCGGACAACTTTATGGTCAATATCAAAAAAAGGCATATAACAATAATTAAAAGCCGAAAGTTGTCAACATTCTGTTCTTGATGTAATTAATAAATTTGACTATTAGAAAGTGGAAAGTCCCCTAAAGGTTTTCATTAAATAAAGTTATGTTAACTCTTGTCTAGAATGATGTTGCATACTTCACTTAGAGGTGTTAAAATCAGTTTTACTATTGAACGAAAGGGATGATGGGTGGACAATGGATAACTAACCTAATTTTTAACATTTGAAATAGTATATTTCAGATAATAAAACTTAGGATTAGTCTGCCCATTTTTCCATATACTAAATAGCTGCGATACTAAATAGCTTATTTGCGTACGGCAAAAATGCGATTTGACTAATCCTTCCAAAATTATTTGGGAGGATTTTTTATTCTCCCAAAAAAAAGAAGGGATGATTCTTTATGTTAGAACTAATGCAGTTACAAAATATAAAAGTTGAAATTCAAAATCATACTATTTTCGAAAATATAAATACGAATGTACAACAAGGGGATATTATCGGAATCATAGGTAAAAATGGTGCTGGTAAATCAACATTGTTGCAATTACTGAACGGTGACTTTCCACCAACAGAAGGACAAATTAAACACCTGCAGGGTGATCTTATCATCACGATGGTTGAACAAGAAACCGAGTCTTATTTTTTTGATGAGGTTACATCTCAAGAAGAAGCGTTATTAAGGAAGTGGAATGTTCCAATCCGTGACTTCTCGAATTTAAGTGGAGGAGAAAGATTAAAAGCCCGCCTTGCAAAAGGTTTAGCCAAAAATACGGACATTTTATTGTTGGACGAACCAACAAATCATTTAGATGAACAGAGTTCGGACTTCCTAATTAGCCAACTTAAAAGTTATAAAGGTACTATTATACTCGTATCACATGATCGTTATTTCTTAGATAAAGTTGTCACGAAAATATGGTCAATTGAAAACCAAACGCTCATTAGTCATAGAGGTAACTACACTAGTTATATGAAATTTCGTGAAAGAGAAAGACTTACACAACAACGTGAATATGAGAAACAACAAAAGATGATAGAACGTATTGAAGGTCAAATGAACCAACTAACATCATGGTCAAAATCAGCTCATGCACAATCAACAAAACAGGAATTCCCTAAAGAATACTATCGTGTAAAAGCTAAACGAATGGACTCACAGGTAAAATCAAAACAAAAACGTCTTGAAAAAGAACTTGAAAAAATTAAAGTTGATGCGCCTAAGGCTGAATACCAAGTAAATTTTTCATTAAAATCGAATCATAAAGTAGGCAAGCGATTCTTAGAGGTTAAAAATTTAGAAAAGTCTTTCGAAGGACGAAAACTTTTTAAAGGTGCTAATTTTACCATTCAGCATGGTGAAAAGGTTTCAGTTACAGGTCCGAATGGTAGTGGTAAAACGACCTTTCTGAATATGATAACCGCAAAAGAAACAGTTACTAAAGGCGAGATATGGGTTTCTCCATCAGCAAATATCGGCTATTTAACACAAGAAGTTTTTGACTTGCCCCTTGATCAAACTCCCAAACAGTTATTCGATAAAGAGTCATTTGAAGCGAGAGGACACGTACGGAATTTAATGAAACATTTAGGGTTCCTTGATTCTCAGTGGACAGAGCCTATTGGAAAGATGAGCATGGGTGAGCGTGTGAAGTGTAAGTTAATGAAATATATTCTAGAAGAAAAAGATGTGCTCATCCTAGATGAACCAACGAACCATCTAGATTTGCCTACCCGTGAACAACTTGAAGAAACATTAGAACAATATAATGGTACTCTATTGGTCGTGTCACACGATCGTTATTTTCTTGAAAAAACAACAAACACCAAGCTCGTTTTTTCAAATCACACCATATATAAGCAAATTAATAAGAAGGAACCATCACCAAAAAGAGATGATAGTGAGGAATTGCGTTTAACTCTTGAAACGGAACGACAAGAAGTTTTGGGGAAGCTTAGCTTTATGACTCCAAATAATAAAGAATATGAGGTGCTTGATCTAAGATTTAAAGAGCTTACGAAATTAATAAAGGAGCTTCAGTGATTGGTTGTAAAATCTTGAGGCCCACAATGTTTCAGTTATTCCATTATCGAGCACTTTAATGAAGTAATGAAAAAGCCGGTTTGGAAGTGAATTTTAAAAAGAATACAGAATTCCTAATTCCTGAAGAACTTCAAAATAAATTCGATGAAATCCCTGCCTTGAAAACTGCTTTTGAAGCATTGACGCAGGGACGGCAAAGAGCGTATATTCTTTATTTTTCTCAACCCAAACAATCCAAAACTCGAGAGTCAAGGGTTGAAAAATGTATGCAGCAAATTCTCAATGGAAAGGGATTAAATGATTAGTATGTTGATGAGAAAATAAATTAATCAAACTTTAAGATATTACCTCACTTTGCGTTCATTCAAACTCTTTTTTAGATGGCAGGTAACATTCAATCAAATAATTTAAAATGGAAAAAACAAAAAAGTGATCCGTAGAGTAAGTATAAACAAACTACCGTGTAACTAGCTTACGCATTACCAGCTAAGAAAAGAAAAATACTGCATAAAAAAGTGTACTCTTTGGCTTTTTGAACTGTAACCCGAATAATGGACAGTTTAAAAAAGTGACGGCTAGGCTGCTAAAAGCTGATTCCTGTATTCAACAGGAGTCAGCTTTTCTAATGTCCACTGACACCTATAGTAGTTATATCTTTCGATATAGCCCCTATGCATTTTTTGAGTTCATTAAACGATTGGATCCTTGTCCCAGCAGTTTCCTCTGCGTGACATTAATTGTGTGAGACCAAGTTTTTTAACTCGATGTTGAAACTCAGGATACGTGTAATGCATACTTTGATCAGAGTGTAGGATTGTGCCAGGGTTTACTATACCACCTAAATGAATCATCAGCTTGTCAATTGTCTTGTAGGCAATGTCCATTTTTAAAGATGAGGAAAGGTGGAAGGAAACAATTTCACGTGTCATACTAGCTTTTACACATGACAAATAAGCCATCATCCGTGAAAACCTACGTTGTTTGACGATAGTCCAAATCAAAGCAAATTTATTTGAAGGTAGTGCTTTATTTCTTCCCACCTCCCTCTATAAATTAAATTTTTCTCTTGAATACTCGTTTTTTCTTAGTATTTCGTTCACATGAATAAGCATTATAAAACCATTAATTATCGCTAAAGGTTTTATATGGATAGTGGAGGAAGACAAAGACAGGGTATCCGAATTTCC
>SNQW01000165.1_pt1 | contig 46848 bp, 22 predicted proteins | sample 2580511 | NCBI WGS metagenome assembly SNQW01 (sample SAMN10953775, study PRJNA522744) | food fermentation metagenome | isolation source: 8-hour incubation of native-enriched microbial consortia from nixtamalized... | place: Mexico | collected 2017-09-24 | reverse complement strand
TGCATCACGTTACTACGTTTAATATCAAGGGTAATTCGTATCGTTTAAAGGAAAAACAGAAAGCGGGCATTCTGCCCGCTACCCTAGAACGTTGAAAAGAGGGAATTTGATTTCGGAGAAAAGCGGGAATTTGAAAACGGCATTGACAATCAAATGAACAATGCCTTCTGCGTTTGAGTAGATTACTTCTTCTCAATTATTTCAAAACGAGAGGTATTTATCAAATAAATAGTTCGATCAATAATTGTACTTTAAACCCGTTATCTTTTTTATAATTCGCTTCTATATAAGTTGGCCTAACAAAGGAACCAATTCCCTTCATCGTTAGAAATTGATCCTTAGCACCTAACGCGGTTACGTTATCCAATTCTAATCCACAGGTCGACTTTTCTTACTACACCCTCTTCTGATAGTTTACTAAAACGTCGTGCAACCTTTCAGCGAATTCCTTATGATGCATTGTGTTGTAGCCCCCATGGTGTCCGGGGAACTCTACAATTTCCGTACCCAGTTGTTTTGCTAAGGCGACTGTGCAATTGTAAGCAAAAAACTCCCGTGAAGCACTTCCACCGGCTGGAAATACCTGCATCGATGCAGATTTTAACGCAGTCTTTAATGCATCTACATCTAACGTATGATTGAGAATTCCCGGGATTTCATACTCAACGAAATACGTTGAATTGCGGAGAAGCCGCTCTGTTAGCACATCCTCCGATTGTTCGGAATTGCTAGCGTCCATTCCTAAATTTGACGATAACTTCACGACCTCACTTCGATGATTCTTCTTAAGGTCTTTCATGAATTGCCTGGCCTGTTTCAACTCATCTTCAAATAAAAGTTGCAATAAGACTGGTTCATGTGGGATCAGTACCCGTACCTGCCCCGGATGGCGTATACACAGATCGAGTCCGATGACGGCACCGGAGCTGCTTCCGAATACGTACGCCGGTTCATTCGTCAGTTTGGCTAGCAGGCGGTGAGCGTCGTCGCTGTGTGTCTCCACGTGATAATCCTCAGCTTGATTGGCGAGATTACTACGGGAATGGCCACGACGATCGTAAGTAACAACCGTATACCAGTTAGCAAGATAGTTGGCGACATTATGGAACTTGTCGGCATCACCACCTCCACCATGGATCAAAAGAAGGATTGGACCTGAGCCACGTACCTCATAGTAAATGTTCGCTCCAGGCACTTGCAATGTTTCGTTTTCTACTACCTTCATTTGTAAATCCTTCCTTTCTTCTGTCATCTCCCTTAACTTTACACGATTGGTGAATGATATAAAATGCAGGAAATAACTAAGAAACAAACTCGCTATATGGAAAAGCACTGAGCATCATTTCATCAGTACTTCCTTGTTACTTCTGTCTGGATTCCTTTTTCGGTCGCCCTAGTACAAATAAAGGAACAGAAGAGTTCAGGGAACTGGCAGAAAAGTCATCAAAGATTTTCTCTAGTCGTCAGATAATTATCGACTATAGCGCTATAGATGACAAAGTAGAAGTACAAATTGATTATAAAGGAAACACGGCTGTTGATTTGCCTAACGGATTAAAAAGTAGAGATACGATGCAACTAAAAGGGAAGTCGGTATTTGGGATTAAAGAAAGATATCATTAATTGAAGATTACAGCTGAGTAACACGGCGAGATGTCGCACGACTGAGATAGCGGAGAACATTAAGGTAAATAATCATGTGACCGCCGCCTATATCTAATGGCGGTCACATTTTTGTTCATGAATCCAACTATATACATCTCACTTTATAAATTTACATATTCTTGTGGTAGGAGGTAAGAAGGAGGGGCGGTGGGCGGGAGCGGTTGGAACAAACACGTCCGCCTTTTTTCTGCAGGGGCACAGGGCTGCCTTCATCTCTTGTTTAAGAGAGTCTTTTAAATCGTTCCATTCCACATTAATAAACACATTTTTGACTTCACCATTTTTTTCACCATCACTTGGCTATGTTCTAGACCTTGCACCTCAAAACTCTAACCGGAATCTTCACCCACGCTCCAAGGTTCGGTCTTGCTAAACGTATACTTGTTTCGCCAGCTTAACTGGGGCCGCTTGTGCTATCATACCGGGTACTGTACCTGCTAATACGCTTGTCACCACAAGGGTTGTTAATACTTTTTGATATTTTTTTATAAGAATCCTCCTGTTTTTTCGTTATGAGTTATTTTGCAACCGGTATAGTCATTTCCAATTCTTTAATGTACTCTTTGACTGGCTCACTATGATTTTCATTTTTATCTTTGTACACATACAAAAACGGTTTAATTGTGAAAGATTTTGGCGTCACCTTAAATGGTTCATATATGAAGTCATTGTATGTGTAACGCTCAGGTCTTTCGTCGTTACCTTGACCACCTAAAAGTTCCAATCTAGTTCCATGATCATCAAACACATCGTAACCCAATTGTAATATTGTTGTTTTATCATCCCGCTTATATTTTTTAGGGATTTCACTCGATGTTCCATCTTCAACAATAGACACTCTTGTTGTGATCGGAGTGAGCTCTGCTTTTTCCAGGGTCACGCGGATATGATCGAACTCTTTAGTCATACCAGGCGACAAGACAATATTATTGTTAGTGCTCTTCTTGACCGGGACATTGATTGTAAACGGATCGTTAACACCTTCTAACGTAAGTTTCATGGTTAAATCGAATTGTTCGGGGAAGGCCGGATCACCAAGTCCTTGATTGGACAAGTCAGAAAAACTGAGTACGGCGGAATCCTTATTCACACCAGGACCCCACCCAACGTTAATTTGATGTGCAAACTCAGTTAAGTGAGTAAGGGGCTTCCCGTTCATGAATAGATCGACACGTTGAATTGTACCTTTTGCGCCTTCAGGCTCCAAGATAACCTCACCGTCTGTATTCACATGACTTCCATTAAGATAGCTTGTCAAGCCCGGTGCTTTCCGGTGAATCGCCATGGAGACACGCGTCCCGTCATACATCACCTGGGGTACACTTATCGTAATGCCATCCTGTGTATCGCTCTGATTTCCTTCTGTTATTAATCCTTTCTCATGAGCAGTTCGCAGGCCGAGGTCTCCCGCCAGCTTGAATACGTTACTCACCAATGGAATATTTTCCAACGATTCGGCCATTGCTGGTGAAACAAAGCCGCTTCCGATAATACCGGCTCCTAATGCCGCTGCCGTAGATGCAGCCACCAACGTTTTTTTCATACGTTTCGTTTTGCTGCTTCTCCTATTTTTTTCTTCGAGTCGATTCATAATTTTATCGCTGAAGCTATCCACCGGCATCTCCATGCTTTGAATGGTGTGCCGGATGTGCATCAAATCCTGAGAGTCAGTTTGATTTGGCAATTTCTCCACTTGCCATTCCTCCTTTATACATTTTTTGCTGGTGTAGTTTTTTGCGAAGCCGTTCATACTTCTTACGCAGCGTTGCTGGTTTGCAATCCATAATCTGACCTATCTCTTCGAAGCTGTATTGCTCAACCACTTTGAGTAACAGGATATTCTTCTCTTCCCGATTAAGGGGCATAAGCAATTCGTGAACGGCTTGTTCAATACCAACTTGCTTATTATAGTTGTCATAAAATGGAGTCTGCTGCTCTTGGTAGAGTGAGACGAGCCGTTGCCAGCGGCTTTGTTTTCGAATTTGATCCAAACAGTGATGATATGCAATTTTGTAGAGCCATGCAGAAAAGGTCACTCGCTCCTCGTAACGGTCTATATCTTGATACACCTTAATAAATATTTCCTGTAGGGCATCCTCTGCTTCTTCGCGACTTTTCAGGATGCAGTAGCAATACGTATAGATTTTCTTTTCAAATTTGCGAATAAGAATGGCGTATGCTTGTTTATCACCAGATTTCACTCGATTTACGACGGATTCGATATCTATTGTATCGTTGTCCTCTTCCTTCGCCCCGGGGTTTAGTTGTTCCAACTGATCACCTCCCTGTATGCCCGTTACATAACTATAACGATATGAACCGTCCATTTTGTGACATCAATGAATAAAATCCTAAATATTTTTTGAGATTTTATTCATCCGACTACTAGGAAAATCTCGACAGTCTAGGATATCGATTAAATAGTCAATCCCCTTTCTTTTATTTTCTAAGGCACAAGTTACTTTAAAGTAGGAACATCTTATTTACAGCACTGTGGCTATCGGACATTGGCCTATTTACTGGTCTAGCACTTAAGATTGATCTTTGGACAAAAAAAGATAGACATGAGGAGCTTTGGTAAAACGTGATTTTACTAAGTTTAAGGTAATCATTTTTTATTTTCCTTATCAGAGAACCGTCAACCAATCAGTAAGGAATCTATATGCTGTTATATTTATTTTCAAATTCTATTTTAATCAGTTAATCCCGATATAAAATTATATATAATAAAGGTTTATTGATATTTAATAAAAACTGTATTATATTATAAAAAATTCTGTTACAAAAAACAAACAGACTTTTCTACACGTATCAATACATTAATTCAAGCAGAATTTGGAGGGGAATTTGTATGTCTAACCGTTTACCGATTATTCCAGCACTAAATGACAGTGGTATTCACTATTATCAAACCTATGATGAAAGTCTTGCTCTCTGGCCAGTCCATTACGAAACATTCTACGTGCCTACTCGTTTCGGTCAAACACATATTATTGCAAGTGGTCCAAAGGAGGCCCCACCACTCATATTGCTTCATGGAGCATTATTCAGCTCAACCATGTGGTATCCCAATATTGCGGATTGGAGCAGCAAATACCGAACATATGCAATTGATATCATAGGTGATAAGAACAAAAGTATTCCTACAGATTTATGTGGTACGAGAGCAGGTTACGCCGATTGGCTTCTTGATGTGTTTGACAATCTGGGGATCGAAAAGTCGCATCTTATTGGGCTTTCGCTTGGTGGGCTTCATACCATGAATTTTGTTTTACGTGCGTCGGAAAGAGTGGAAAGCGCAGTTATACTTAGTCCCGCAGAAACGTTTTTATCCTTTCATCAGGATTTCTATAAATACGCTCTTGGTCTCGTAGGGTCTAACGGGGTTGAGAATTTTTTAAATTGGATGATGGGAGATCGTTATGTGTTACACCCGAATTTTGGCAAGCAGTTTTATGCAGGAGTTATGTGGCAGGATGAATTAAGAAATCAAAAGCCTAAAGCCGACGGATTTCCGTATGTTTTCACTGACGACGAATTAAAATCCGTAAAAGTCCCCATTCTTTTATTACTTGGCGAACATGAAGTCATTTATGACCCGCAATCAGCCTTACATCGTGCTTCTACACTTGTTCCCGGTATTGAAGCAGAAATAGTTAAAAATGCCGGCCATGTTTTATCGATGGAACAGCCTGAATACGTAAATGAACGTGTATTGAGTTTTTTAAGTAAATGACAAGACAGTAAGATAAGTTCATAGGTGAATGATGGCACCCATATTCACTGGGTGCCTTTTTCAATTATCTAAGAAAACCTCAATCGTTATTTTTTATGACCTATTCATTCAATGAATAGTGTATCGTATGCAAATTAATGACATATAAATTCAACAAAACAACATGATCTTTTTTCCTCTATTACACCCCGCCTGTTACAATGAGCGGTTGTAAAATACAGGCAAGAAATTGGTCAATAAACTGATTAATTTCTTCTTTTGTTATAATAAGAGGCGGAAGAAGGCGAATAATGTTCCCTTGTGTAACATCAACTAACATTCCCTTCTCTAGTAAATCTAACTGAAGTTTTTTTACGTTTTCGTTTGTATCATGAATACTAATGCCAAACATCATTCCACAATGGCGTACTTCTTCGATAAAATAAGAGTGTTCTCTCTGGATTTTTTGAAGCTGCTCATTTAAATATAAGGACATTTCATAGGATTTCCGCATTAAACCATCATCAATTAATGTTTTTAATACCGCTAATCCTAAAGCCGTACTGATCGGCGAATGCGCAAATGTTGTTCCATGGTCTCCTGGTGAAAACATGTCATAAAGGCGTGCACCAGCAATAATTCCTCCAAAGGCCGTGCCTCCTCCTGCTCCCTTACCGAATTGAATAATATCCGGTGTAACATCAAAATGTTGATAAGCAAACAACTTACCTGTTCTGCCCATACCGCTTTGAACCTCATCCACGATAAAAAGCATATTATACTGTCGGCAAAATTGTTCGATGCTTTTTAAATATTCACCGGACAAAGGGTAGATTCCACCGCTTCCTAATACAGGCTCTACCATGATGGCTAGAGGACTTTCCTTGCGAATCGTTCTCTCTAATCCTTCCAAGTCTTCATGTTCCACTTCATAAACAGGAATAGAAGTATAGGGAAAATCCTGATATATACCTTCTTGTCTTGTAAAGTGAAGCGCCCCTAATGTACGTCCATGAAAACTTCCTTTGAGCACAACAATTCCATCACGCTTTTCATTTGTTATATTTCTATATTTGTGGATTAGTTTTAATGTCGTTTCCGTAGCTTCTGCACCAGACGTTGTATAAAACACTTTCCCATCCTTTAACGAATGATCCACTAATCTTTTTGCATATTCAATGGCCACCGGATTTAAAAAATGAAAAGGAAGATGCAAGCATTTTTCAACTTGTTCGCTGGCAGCCTTTATAATTTCAGGGTGACCATAGCCTAATACATTCACTCCTACACCGGAGAATAGGTCAAGATATTCTTTTTCATTGACATCATAAAGCCGACAACCTCTTCCACCTGCCATGGCAACCGAAGTACGGGGGTATGCAGACATTAAATACTCTTTATCTAACTGAAGCCAATTAGTCATGGATTTTTCCTCCTAAGTGTATTTCTATTAACTTGTTTTTTGTGTTCTTATCATTTGCAAAATAAAAAAACCTCGCCTGACAATCAACAACCGTGTTCCTATCACGATTTATTGATTGCCGAGGCGAGGGTCCGCGGTACCACTCAGCTTTTCTGCTTCACTCACGAAAAACAGACTCATTAAGTTCTAAATGAACTTCGGTCCCAATAACGTGGACCACACCGTTGTTTTATACTCCGGCTTTTTCTTGCCATTTCCAAAACAAAGCTCAAAGGCGGCTTCAAAGTGAGGATAACGTCCATTCTTTCAGCCTATGGAACGGATCTCTGTACGCTAGAACTCTCTTTTACTATTCCTTTTCAACGCTTGTATGATTTTTTAAAGAATTCAAATTGGTTAGAACTGATTATAAGTACCAATTTTTCTGTTGTCAATAGCGTTATTCTCATATTTAAAATAATCTCAAGGTTTTGATGCAAAACGACTCAGGCAGTCAAACCATCATGAATATTACCTAGCACCTACTCTTTGACACTAACTTGATGAAAATGCGGCTGAACCCCTTTGGTTAATTTTTCACATAATAAGTACTAAATAAGTACTAAAAAAATAACATGGAATTAAATTTAATATAGAAGCTTGTTTTTTCACCTTCAGTGAAAATGGCTATTTTGCAAAACACTTACTTAACTAATGATTGCTTTTTTTGTATTATATAACTATAAATGAACCTATTGGTACATTATAGAAAACATTTATCTGTGAATTTCACATATTCTTACATTGGATTCAGCCCTCCGAAAATAACCAACCAGTACCATTAACACCTGGAATATATACAATATTTTCATTATTCTACAAATTCCATGTGATAAGAGTCTGTAACTACAATCATTTATTTGGAGGAATAACTATGCTAATGAACAACCTAATCGCTCTAGATAAGTATACTTGCCCGAAATTAGAAAAACTAAAGCTTGAACGTGAATGGGAAAAGTTTATTTCTGGTAATCATACACTCCCAACGATCCGTTCTTTGATATATGGTTCATGGCAACGCTGTTTGGAACAAGGAATCAATCCGCTTCAAAGTAAGACTTCCATCAGCCTCAGTGAAGAACAAATTAAGGAATATGTGTCAACGGATCCCTTATTTCGCACTTTAAAACCAGTACTTACTAAATTAAAGGATATGTATATGGGTTCCGGACAATTAATAACATTTTGTAACCCTTCCGGTGATATTGTTTACTTAGATGGGGATTTGTCCTTAATGCTCAAGGCTGAGGATATGAATTTTATCGTCGGCTCATCTTGGGCAGAAAATAACGCAGGTACGAATGCTATTGGAACAGCAATTGCTACCAGTTCTCCGATTCAAGTGTTTGCTGGAGAACACTTTTGCCAGGAGGTACAAAAGTGGACATGTTCAGCTGCTCCTATCAGTGATCCAGCTACCCAAAAAATTTTAGGCGTCATTGACTTGACAGGGCTATGGACAGTTAACCATCCTCATTTTTTGTCAGTAGTAACTTCAGCGGCACAAGATGTAACTAGGATGCTACGTAACCAATTAAAGTTTGAACGCTTTAAGATAGTAGAATATTACCAAAACCAGAATATTTCTCAGCAGTCAAGGTCCTATTTAGTAGTTTTAGATCGCGGATGGAAGGTGATTAAAGCATCTCCTGTTTTATATGAACAAGGTTTGATTGATCCGAACCATTTTCTGGTCAATACTCCTTCTCTGCCGTTATCCTTAACGTTAAGGACGTATTGGGAACTTGAACATCTAAAAGGAATTTGGCGTTTTGAGCTAACCCCGTATATCTATGGAGGAATGCCTATCGGTGCCATTGTTCACGTTACTCCTCCGACTATAACAAGTTTTAAGGGTATACCTTTTACTGCAGAATATTCCCTTCCTGGTGTGATAGATGGAGCGCTCCAATCTTCATCAAGTATAAATAACGGGGATTTAATCCCCAATCTTAAGGACAAGGAACAAGTTGTGGTGAAAAAATCAATTAAATGTGCAGAGTTTTATAAAGCCCTTTTTGATCATAATCCTGACGGTATCTATTCTTGTGATTTACAGGCAAATTTATTGGATGCAAATCCGGCTTTTGAGAGAATAATTGGATATACAGTTGAAGAACTGCAAAAGATAACACTCCCGTCCCTACTTGTTCCAGAATGTCTAGAAAATGGATTAAAATATTTAGAAAAAACAATGAAAGGAAAGCCACAGGAATATGAAATAGCGATTAAGCACAAAAATGGGTACCGAATAGATTTAAAAGTAAAAAATTTCCCGATTTTTATAGACAATGAGATTGTTGGAGTTTATGGAATTATAAAAGATATTACCAAAAATAAGAAAATAGAAGAAGATCTGCAATTGACCAAACAACAATTGGATTTATTTCTTAAAAATACAATAGATTCTATTATTATTTTCGATTTACAACGTAATGTTATAAAAGTGAATGAAGCTTTTGAAGAAGTATTTGGTTGGACTGAACAAGAAGTAATAGGAAGAGAACTATCTATTGTTCCTGATTTTTTAGTTGATGAGTGTACCGATATCATTCGAAAAATATTGAATAGTAAGCATGTTATGTCGTTTGAAACGGTTAGGCAACGAAAAGATGGAAGCTTGATTGATGTTAGCTGCTTCATTTCCCCAATTGTAAATGCGAAGGGAAATGTGACAGCTTTTGTATCCATCTTGAGGGATATTACAGAACGTAAACAAATGGAAGAAGCATTAAAAGAAAGTGAGAAACGATTACGCACTTTGATTAATTCTATGCCTGACCTTGTTCTCTTTAAGGATGGGAAAGGAAGATGGATTGAAGCAAACGATTATGCTCTTTCCTGTTTTCAGTTTGAGAATGTCCCTTATCGAGGTAAAAAAGATAGCGAACTAGCTACCTATAATGAGTTCTATCGAGATACATTATTTTATTGCGAGAAATCAGATCAAAAAACGTGGGAAAATAACCGTGTTACCCGAAGTGAAGAAGTGATTCCGCAACCAGATGGCAAATTAATTACTTTCGATGTTATTAAGGTTCCGATCTTTTATCCTAATGGCAGACGTAAAGGACTTGTGATCATAGGACGTGATATCACAGAACTGAAGCAAACGGAAGAATTATTAAGAAAATCGGAAAAGCTTGCTGTGGTGGGTCAATTATCAGCAGGAATTGCCCATGAGATTCGAAATCCATTGACTTCTCTCAAAGGATTTCTACGTTTACTACAATCTTCTATCGATAAGAGTAATGAATGGTATTTGGATGTGATGGTATCTGAGATCAACCGAATTGAATCAATTACCAATCAATTTATGGCAGTAGCTAAGCCGCAAGCTGTCACCTTTCAACTCCAAGATTTGCAAATGTTAATCGAACAGGTTTTAACTGTTGTTTATCCTGAAGCAACTATGAACAATATACAAATCAGCATTGAAGCGCACGCCGACATTCCATTGATTCGATGCGAAGTAAACCAATTAAAACAAGTATTTATCAATATCTTAAAGAACGCTATTGAAGCGATGCAAAGTGGAGGGAAAATAGTAGTTCAAGTAATGAAACTCGACCACAACCTCGTTTTAATTCGTTGTGTTGATCAAGGATGCGGGATTCCAAAAGAACGTATTCAATATCTTGGAGAACCTTTTTATAGTCTCAAAGAAAAAGGAAACGGCTTAGGATTAATGATGTGTTATAAAATTATTAAAGAGCATCAAGGAAAGATCTCAATTGAAAGTGAAATCAATAAAGGAACAACCGTCGATGTCATTTTACCTATCCCGCCATTATTAGAAGAAGTGATTTCAGATTTAACAGAAAGTAATCAATAATTCGATTCTATTACTATTGTTCATCAGATATTTCATATCGTTTTCTCATGAGTTTACTTTAATGCGAGTTATACTATTATTGTAGTTTGAAGACAAGCCCTAAAAGAAACAGTTTTTTACATACATTTGCCCTTAGAGTGACAGTTACGCTGGTATTGGCCCTGCTATAATGTTGAAATAAGGAAAAATCAATAAAATTAATAACAATCATAGGAACGGTTTCGGTGCGAATAAGACGAGGTAAACTATGGGAAAAAAACTTAATCGATTATCTCTTTTGTTAATTATGCTATCTATTAGTTTTTATATTTGTGCTAGATTCCAATTCAGCTTATTTGGGCTATTGGATAATCCATACACAGCCTATGCAATTTTTATTTTTCCTATTTTAAGCTTTATTTTAACTTTAAAAGGTGAAAAGGGATTACTTCGGCGTGTCTTATTATATGGTTCATTACTTTACTTCTTCGGATTTTTAATTCTTCCATTTGCATATGGTTTTCTTTACGGAGGATTCTAAATAAATAATAAGTAGTATTCTAATTAAACTTGCCCCATGCCCATCAAGTTAAAGTTTTATTGCACCCCCAGAACGAAATTTTTAGGCTTTCTTGTAACAAAGACGCTTATTTATCGTTCTAGGGGTGACTTGTTTTCTTAGGTCAATGGCGATGCGGTGGTCCCCCTACTATTGCCATCCCACATGTATATTATGGTAATATAGCGAATGACCTTACTGGAAATCCAGATGCTTTTTCTGGTTTAGGGACAATATTTAAAATGATTGCACCTGTTGCAGGAACTTTGTCTAAATTCGTTAATAATTCTACTTGATACGTGTCTTGTTCGAGTACATAATACTCTCCTAAAAGTGCCCCGTTTTTTTGATAGTCTAGACTTGAGTCAGTATCAAATGTTTCATGACCAACCGCTTTTATTTTTCTTTCTTTAAATAAAAATTTTAAAGCGTCTAAAGACCAACCAGGAGCATGGTTATTGCCATCCGCATCTTTATTATTGAATGCTGCTTCATCTGGCCAACGCTTACTCCAATCCGTACGTAAAGCAACGAATGTTCCTTCTTCAATTTTACCATGCTCAGCTTCAAAATTTAAAATATCATCAACCGTTAAGGTAAAATCATTATTTTTCTCAACTTCTTTTGATTTATCGATGACAACAAGTGGTAATACTAATTCCTTTAAATCTAATTCATCCAAATATCTCTTATTACGAACAAAATGGATGGGTGCATCTAAATGTGTTCCATACTGCCCTGCAAATTTAAAGCTTTGAGCGAAAAAACCATCATCATGGTTGAATAATGTAGTAAATTCAGCTCCATCAAATGCTGAAAAGTGCGGTGATTCTGGACCAAATGTATGTGTCAAATCTACCCATTCTTTCTCTTTTATTAAATTAATTGCTTTGATTAATTCATTCGACATAAGATCACCTCATCGTATTTTTTCTTAAGAAACTTCCTTACACGTATTGATGTAACAACAGTTTATAATAGGGCAAATATAAAAAACCTCTCCTAAGAATCAGAAGAGGTTTTGTCATCATCGCTAACTTCTCTTCTTATCTTCAAGCTCTACGCTTCTGGAATTAGCACAGTACTTAGATGTCTGTTGCTGAGGTTTCAAAGGGCCAGTCCCTCCACCTCTCTGGATAAGAATGTTACTTATTCAATTATTATTAATACTTTACATGCTTTAATATCCAAGTGTCAAGGGGGATTTAATGATATTTAGGACTCCGGCACATTTCCTCTTATAACGATATACCTTACTTGTCTAGCCAACTGTTCACAAAGTAAACAACTAAATCCTTAAAAGGCAGCCTATCATTAGGTCATATAGCCCCCAAAGGAAATAAATAGAATTTCAAACTGATATGTGATATATTACATATCATAAGATAAAACAATCAATATTTTGCAAAGGAGAGTTTATTGATGAAAAAAACGATTGGAATACTTGGCGGAATAAGCTTGGCTTCTACCATCCAATACTATAAGAAAATTACTGATTTATATTATGAACAGTATAACGATTACTATTATCCTGAAATTAGAATTAATAGTCTTGATTTTCAGCATTTTACTGACCTGGAGAATGAGCATCGAACAGAAGAGTATATAGATTATATTGCGAAGGGTATTCATGCATTAGAAAAATCAGGAGCAGAATTTGTTATTATGGGAGCAAATTCACCACATTCTGTTTTTAATGAAGTAGTAAATAAAATAAATGTACCAATGATAAGTATTGTAGAGTCAACTGCCAAAAGAGCGACAGAGCTAAAATTAGATAAAGTTTTACTAACTGGGATAAAATATACTATGCAATCAAACTTTTATCAGGAAGTTTTTAAAAAATATAATATAGACGTTATTACTCCAAATGAAACTCACCAAGATGAGATTAATTCAATTATTTTTGATGAATTGGTCATAAATATTGTTTCTGACCAAACGAGAAAAAGAATGCTTGATATTATACAAAGCTATGATGTGGAAGGAGTGATTCTAGGTTGCACTGAGTTACCGTTATTAATAGCACAAAATATTTGTCCTATCCCAGTATTAGATACTTTATCTTTGCATGCAAAAGCTGCCCTCGATTTTTCTTTAAATAAAGAATAAAGCTAAAAAGCCCCTTTTATTTCCAATAATTTGATAGCCATGTACCGGGACCCCTTTATGAATTGGTATGATGTGTAATATTATAAAAGGACATTAGTATATCAATGACCAATGCCTAATCATTATCGCTTCCTTTAATAATTTATCTTAAAATTTAAACGCCCAAAAAAGAAAAGTAAACTTTTTTGGGCGTAAGAACTAGCTACTTCAAGCTACGCAGCTTTTTAGTCAGCTTATGAAATTGTTGATCTAGCTCGTAATAACGTGGATCAGTTGGTTTTAAATAGCTAAGCTCCCCGAGCACGGCTTGAATTTCTGTTTCTAAAGACAGCTTTAACGCATCGTCCTGGATACATTCTCTTTGCTCGGCGATGTGCTTCACAAGCTGATGTCCATTAAACCGGAGGGATGTCTTCGTCACTTTCTCGATAAAATAGCGGTCGTGCGATGCGACAAATAGCGTTCCTTCATATGCTGCAAGCACCTTTTCTAGCTGCTCACGCGACGGAAGATCCAGATGATTGGTTGGCTCATCACATATGAGTACGTTCATTTCGCTATTCATCAAAAGCATAAGCTTTAATTTGACACGTTCCCCCATGCTCATTTTCGCAATTGGCTGCTGCCAATGTGCTTTCGTAAAGCCAAGATGATGCATCTGGGTTTGGACTTTCCCTCGCTTTTCAAATGTTTCTACTTCAAAAAGCTGTGCAGGTGTTTTATCCTCTGGTAAGTCAAAAACCGTTTGCGACAAATAACCAATTTTTAAACTTGGTGACTTCCACATTTCTCCTTCATACGATTCCTCACCTAAAAGTATACGTAAAAAAGTCGTTTTACCACTTCCGTTTCCCCCAATGAGCGCAATCTTTTCGCCATGTTGAATCGTAAAATGGGCATCTTTCCAAAGCGTACGATTGCCATATCGCTTCGTAAAATGATTGACCTCCAGCACGCGCTTGCCGACCTTACTTTCGTGATGGATGTCAAAGGAAACGAACAGATCCTCTTTTGGCTTCTCAACCTTTTCCTTTTGAAGCTCCTTTTCTAACTGACGTCTTTTGGATTTCACTTGCTTATCCATACGTTTTGCGGCAAGACGATAATATTCCTTATAGCCTTCCTGCTTTGTAGAATCTTTATGTGCCTTTTTAGACCAGCTAGACAGCTCTGCTAGTTGAGATTCAATCCGTGCAATTTTCTTCTGTTGCTTGTCATACGCTCGTTGTGCGGTTATTTTTTCATGTTCACGCCATTTCACATACGCACTATAATTCCCGTGAAAGACATGCACTTTTTCATCATCAATTGCCCAAATCATTGTCGCTACCTCATCTAAAAAAGCGCGATCGTGTGACACAATAAGCACTGCGCCAGGAAAAGCATTCATTTGTGTTTGTAAATAACGTTGCCCTTCTTGATCTAAATGATTTGTCGGTTCATCTAATAAGAGGACGTTAGCTTGACTCGAAAATGCAGCAGCTAATCGTTTTTTCAGTTTTTCCCCGCCACTCAATTGTCCGAAATCGCCATCTGGTACTTGCCACTTTGATAATGCTTCATTCGATTCAGTCGAATAAAAATCAGCGGCGAAACCTTCGTCCTCCTGCTTGACATAATAAATTTGTGGTGCGACTAGCCACTCAATTTTTCCGTTCGTTGCTTCTAATTCATTTGCAATAATAGAAAGTAACGTAGACTTTCCGCTCCCGTTACGACCGATAATCCCAATGCGGGCATTTTCCTCAATTGTCGTTTGAAAGGAGTCAAAAAGGACTCTATCTTGTAAGGTCGCACTTAGTTTTTGTATCAATGCAATTGTCATATTATCTTCCCCTTTTAAAGCGGGCATAAAAAAATCCTCCCGCAAGTTTGTGGAAGGATTAGTCGCAAATGAAAACAAAACCATTCAAAAAACGAATGGAATCTATATGAAAAATGGGCAGACTAATCCTATTTCTAATCAAATACAAATTTTTCAAGATGTATTTTTTATGTTCGAAATAAGATTAGAACTTCATCGGTCACCCATCATCCCTTCATGTCTGTAATTAATATCCAATATAAAGCATTTTGTATAGAAATGCAATATTTATTCTTCCAACCGTTTATCCCCCAGAAGAGTAATAGCCTAACTGTCACCATCATAACCAAATGACATTATGAATATTCGCAAAGTAACAAAGGGCTGACCAAAAGGTCGCTTCATGCATCCTTTTGGTCAGCCCCTCTATGTTTTTTATTTAATAGCAGCCTTAGCCGTTTTTGTTGCTTGCTCTAAAGATTTTTCTAGAGCTTTCACAGCTTCTTTGAATTTTTGTTCATCATTGGCTTGTTGAGCTTCTACCAAAGCAGGTAGCGGCTGAGCAGCATACCCCGTCGTTAATCCGGGTGCCCATATTTGATGCTTAAACCATTCCCTGCTCGGTAACCCTTTTTGATTGGTTAAGTCACGTTCCTGCTGCATCAATGCTTCGTTAATTTTACGAAGCTGCTGTAATTCATCTTTTGACAGCTCCGTCTTGCTTGTTAATTTGGCTCCATACTCTTCGAGCTCTTTCGAAGCCGCTTCCCATTCGTCTAATTGCTTCTTAACACCTGCTAAATCTACACCAAGTGTTCCATGCTTTTCAACTTCATTTGTCAGACTTTTGATAGCTGAAGCATAATCGGAATACTTGATTGGTAAAACATCTGCGTTCGCCAGGCGTAAAGCCATACTTCCCGCCAGCTTTGCTGCCGCTGCATGCTGCTTGTATCCCGGATCGACAAACGTCTCTAAAGAATATGTGTTATCGTACGCACTATGATATAAGCCATCAGGTGAGCTAAATCCTAAATCCGCTGATGGAACACCAATATGCTGGATAAATACCGTATAATCGGAGCCACTTCCCAACTGTCCAATAGCAGGCTTTTCACTTCCAGATTTCTTGCTCCAATCTTCGAATACGGTCGTTTTGGTCTCTGGATTTTCGGTCGTTTTTGTAATACTATAAATGAGCTCGTTAAGAGAAGGCACAGAGGACGCGCCAAAGTTCTGACCTGCTACACTATCCAAATTAATATATGCAACCGCGTTTTCTGTAAGTTCCTTCTTATGTTCTTCAGCCCATTCGGTTGATCCAATCAGGCCGTATTCTTCTCCGTCCCATCCTGCCAAAACAATTGTACGGTCTGGACGCCATCCTTCCTTATGCAATTTTCCGAGCGCTCTGGCAATCTCCATGGTCGTAGACCAACCCGATGTATTATCTTTTGAACCGTATGCCCATGTATCCCGATGGGCACCAATTACTATCGTTTGCTCAGGATACTTCGCTCCCGGGATTTTGACAATCACATCATGTGCTGGTTCCTGGCTGTACTCAATATCAAGGGAGAGATTTACTTTTGTTCCTCCAGGACCAACCTTATACTCAAAAGGAAATCCTCCTTGCCATTCCTCTGGAGCTTTTTCACCCTCAAGAGCTTTTAATAAGCCTTCCGCTTCTGCGTAAGAAATCGGTGTGGTTGGGATTTTAGGCAATGAAGAAGCCTGGTCAGGCTGGATTCGTTTCACTCCGTCTATGGATGGAGCTCCTGGTGTTAATGGATCACCCGGATAACGATAAATAGAGAGAATACTTCCTCTTTGAATCGCATCTTTGGGACGCCATGGCCCCTTTGGATAGACATCTCCCTTGAGATAACCGTCATCTTCTGGATCGGAATAAATGAGGACCCCGGCAGCTCCATACTGGGCTGCAAGATCAGGTTTTACGCCCCTAAAATTCTTCCCGTATCTCACAAGCACAATTTTACCTTTTAAAGATATGCCGCGTTTTTCCAGTTCTTTAAAGTCTTGAGGTTGCCCGTAATTGGCATACACAAGTTCGCCTTCTACAGTACCGGAAGGAGAATAAGCATTGTAGCCCATAATCACTTCATCTTTAAAGGCAAGATCTTCAGGTAAATCTTCTATCACCTTTAAGGAGCGTGTAACAGGAGCTGTTTGCGTGATAGAAATTTTTTTAGGCGTAGACAAGTACACATCATATGTTGCTACTTGAGGGTCCAAGCCAGCTTCTTTTAATTCATTTACTGCAAATTCAAGTGAGGCCTTATTACCTTTAGAAGCAACCAGGGCAGGTCTTATGCTCATGGACTTAGAATAATGGGAAATAAACTCTTCGCTTACTTGTTCCTTAAATCTCTTCTCAAAATCTAGTGCCCAGTCTGCTTTTGCTTTACTGAATCCGACTACCGTTTCCTTGTTTGCTTCCGCCCCTACCTTATTAAGGGGTAACAGGGGAGAAACTACGAGAGAGCATGCTAATATACCTGTAAGAGATGCCTTTACCATCCTGCTTTTATCAATCAAACTCCAATCCCTCCTTTAGATAGACCAAATATGTTATATCCTTATTCTAAGGGCAAAAAAGTATATCCAGTAAGTGTAAAAATGTGTATCTTAAATAAGCTGATCTCGATATTTTTGGTATATTTAGACTATTCTTATAAAAAATATCCTACTGATGAAACCGCTATGTATAGCAAAGCACAAATCAAAAGCACACGAATGCCTTACGCCTCGGTGCTTTTGATAGCTCCTTTACTTAGGAGATTCCTTTCATCATGGTCATTACCCAAAAAGGATTACATATTGGCTAACTGTAACCCGTTTTTGGGTACATTACAAAAAAACTAAAACATTATACTCCTGCCCAAACGTCCTTTGCATAACGCCCTTCAGTCTGGAGACTATTCAACCATACTTTGGATTCCTGTTCGCTAACTCCGTGGACTTCTTGATAAGCGAGTTGCAAATTCCTCTCCACGTCCGGTGCCATCCTGCTTCCATCTCCACACACATAAAGCCGACCACCCCGATCCAAAATCGTAATCAATTCCTCTGCATTTTTCCTCATTACATGTTGAACGTACGTTTTTGGTTTCCCTTCTATTCGAGAAAATGCTGTATGAAGAGTGACAATCCCATCCTTTTGAAATTGCTCCAATTCCTTACGGTAAATATAATCTGCTTCGTTGCGGCACCCAAAGTAAAGATGTGCTTCCCCAAGCTTTTTTCCTTCTTGCTGTAGAGCACGTCGGGCTTGAAGAAATCCTCTAAATGGTGCAACGCCTGTCCCTGGTCCAACCATAATAATCGGAGTATCTGGGTCCTCAGGAAGCTGGAATCCTGATTCTGGAGTCCGTATGAACATCATAATAGTTTCTCCTGCTTTACGCCCAGCAAGGTAATTGGAAGCAACTCCACGATACTCCCCGCGACCACTCCGGGCAGGACCATGCACAACAGCTACGGTAATGCTGGCACGGTCTGAAAGAAGGCGAGGCGAGCTGGAAATAGAGTAGTAGCGGGCTTTTAATGGTGGTACGAGTTCTAAAAAACGTTCAAACGGCAGTTCACAAGCAGGGTACTGCTCTAACAAGTCAAGCATGATCACCCGTTTTTGTAATACATTCGTTCTGTATGTTTCTTCCTGCAGTAAAGCTTCTAATTCCCGTTTATGTGGTGGACAAGCTGTGAATGACGCCAATTCGCGAAGTTGTGCACGTGTTGCCGCTTCCTGAAGTTCTACACTATGACTTAACAAGTCGAACACTCTAACAGGTCTCTCTAGTGGGAGGTGAGCATTACTTCCATCGTTTCCGCTGAGCACAACATGGTCGTCTGCTTGTAATCCAAAGCGGGCTAAGACACGATGTACAAGTTCTTTACTGTTCTGAGGGAGGACACCTAAGTGATCCCCCTCATGATAAGTTACCCCTTCTGGAAGGGCAATCTCAATATGACGAGTGCTACGTTCGCTTCCCTTCAACTGGAGCTCCTGATTTTCCATTACGTGCCCAGGAAGAGCATCATATGTTTCTATAAGAGGACTCACTGCAAATCCACTAACAAACCTTATAGTTAGAGTACTGCGCTCTTGTCTGGGATCCTGGTCGATTTTTAAGCCTAATGAGTTGAAGACATCCGACCACAATCGTTCACGCCACTCATCAGCTTGCTGCTCAAAGTCACCGCTTGCATCACCCTCACCACGCAGGGTAAGGCGAACGGCACCTTTGACCGACAACTGCTCATCAATAAACCGAGGAATTTCCTGATACGTGGTTGCCCAGTTATGATCTCCGCATCCGAAAACCGCATACCGGACTCCCTTTATCTCTTCAGAGCTAGCCTCCTCTATCCATTGAACAAACGCCCGTGCGTTGCTCGGTGGTTTTCCGTTATAAGAGGACGTAATAATAAATATAATCCCTTCCCTAGGTAGCTTACCTACATAATCATTTAGTGGTGCAACTTCACTTTTAAAACCTTTATAACGAGCTGAGTCAGCAATTTCTCGGGCCATTCCTTCCGCCGTTCCAAGATCCGAGCCGAATAACACTAGCAATGGAGTATTATGCGCTTCTATACGGGTAGCAGAAGCTTGTCTGGCTTGGGTCTCCTCCTGTACAACATGCCGCTTATTAAGAATCGGATACGCAACTTGATTATTCCGCGTATGGACACGCATCGTAAACCCTTCTGGTTTCAATGTTAATGTTTCCTTGACTTTTAACTGATAGTTAGCATGATCAATAATCTCAAAACTTTTAAGAACCATACCGAGTACGAGAGTCGCCTCATGAAGCGCGAACTGCTGTCCAATACAGGCTCTTTGACCGTTTCCAAATGGTTTATAGGCATGGTGAGGAATCTTGCTAGGATCTTCGAAGCGCTCAGGCCTAAACTCCTCCACATCCTCTCCCCATACGCTAGTATCACGATGAAGTTTTGGAATCAGTACATTAACACTTTCCCCTTTTTTCATCGGATATTTCCCACCAAGTAAGGTATCCTCTTTTGCATATAGAGAAAACGCTGGTGCTGTCGGCCAAAGACGTAAAGATTCGTTAAGAATCATACGAATGTATTTTAATTGAAGTACTTGTTTGTACGTCGGAATCGGCTCATTTAGAACACGATCAACCTCCTTATAAGCTTTTTGAAGTTTATCTGGGTTTTTCAGCAAAAAATAAAGAGCGAACGAAAGCAAACCGCTTGTCGTCTCATGCCCTGCAATTAAGAATGTAATAATTTGAAAGCGGATATTTTCGTCATCTAGTCCCTCCCCAGTTTCTGGGTCCTTGCTGCTTAACATATGGGAGAGGAGATCATCCGCGTCTTGATCGCCATGCTCTTTACGCTCTGCAATAATTTTGTCAACTAAAGCAAACATACTTTGAATGTCGTGCTTATACTGGCGCTTTGTGATAACCATCAACTTATCTTGTATACCTAAACGTTGAAGCTGATGCATCGCTTCGTCAAGTGCACGAACCATACTCGTAATGAAAGGATGTGGTTGCTCACGATAGAAGCTGTTAAAGCGATAATTGAAGCCACACAAGCCAATCGTATCCAACGTTAGTCTCGTCATATCCTCTGGGACATTGACACTCTCATCCGGATTTAGTCGTGACCACTTTTGAACGAGTTGTATAGCAAGATCCACCATCATGGTGTGGTACCCTTTCATCGCCTTCTGACTAAAGCTAGGCAAAAGAATAGCATGAGCCTTTTGCCAGTTCGGTTCATACGTCCAACTTGTAAATAGACCATCCCCTGCAAATGCGCGAACATTTTGTAGCGGTGCCCAGACGTTCTTGTCAAAGCGTGATTCATCACAAGCTTCCGCTACTAGTTCATAGCTGGATATGTAGATGCCGGAACTCCCCGGCATTTCCAACCGAAAGATTGGGCCGTATTCATAGGAGAGTTTTGTAATGGATTGGGTAGGCTCCTTTGGATTTATATTTGGTAAGTTACCAAGTGGTCCATACGTTTTTGGCTGCGGAATGTTGCTATTATGTATCATCAAAACAATCCTTTCTTGTTTAGTATGCCAGTGTATATTGCTGCGCTCATATTGCGACCTACCAACTTTATTAGCAATTTGCATCGCTTATTGTTTGATGCTCTTCATATTGTGCCCTTCCCGGCAAAAATTCATAAAAACAAGAAATAAAACAAATGAATTTGGAAACGTAACTGTAACAGCGATTGGTTGACCTATTTCTTTACAAGCAACAGATAAAAATAAAAAAATCCTTCCAGTAACAATAATCAAACGATTGGAAGGATTTCAAGATATATGCTTTTTAATGGAAATTTTCATTCAAAATAGTATCTGACCACATCGTATAGAATGTATAAAAAGCAGGCTACACTTTATCTAAATCAATCACATCTCCAGTATTTGCGAGTACACCGTATTGAGAATCTAGTTTTCCACACAACACATAGCCCTTTTGTTCAAAATCATATACATATACTGGAGTTAGTTCAATTTTGTTTTTTATTTTTTCAAATGCTTCTTCTTTCGTGATGGTAACGGCATCAGGTGCATGATAATGTTTGAGTGTTGCCAAAAACGGTTGATTATCAAAATAATTCAAGGCTTTATACTTTGTAGGATCAATAAAAACTTTTAACTTCCGTTGAAATGCCCGGATATCTTGGGCTTGTTTCAATTCTGCAATGATATACCCTTTGTCACGGTGCAAGCTAGTTAACATCCACTTGGCAGTATCTTTAGGAAATTCCTTTCGTAAAAAATCTAAAACTTCTGCTATCGTTATGTCCTGCTCATGCTTTGTCAAAGGGAGGGTATCTGGATGAGACTCAAATGAGAAAGCCTGCTCCATTGTGATGCTATCGTTTCTTAAATTCAATTGCTGTTTTTCAAACTTTTTATTAATAGGAGAATCCCATTTCATCACTTGATTCACCTTCAAATAAGAGCGTCTATGTACGCTAATCTCAAAAGGAATATTTATTTTTTTATTATTGTAAACATATATTTCTTCCATGGTATACATAGAGAGCCACTTTTCTTGCTTACTTGAAGGAAGTTCCAAAAGCTTCAAATGTTTATGTGCGACTTGCTTTACATCATGGTCAAATGTAAGTGTGTAATCCGGTACTTCTACTAAATCACTTGAAGGAAAGGAACCAGAGATAGAAAAAAAGAGTAATCTCCCAACATCATCAAGCTTTACTTCTATATAACCAGATGGCGAAACAGGAATTCCATGAAAGCATGCTTGAAATATTGTTTTTGTCCCTTCTTTTTTCTTAATTTGGAATTGCTCATGATATACTAAACCTGTTTTTTGTTCAATCCAACGTATTATTTTTTTAGAATCATACTTGTCAAACACTAAAGTATTTACTAATGTTTTTCCTCCCACAAAAATAATACTTTTAAAACGACGGGTTTTCAGGTCTAAATCCACAATAGCCGTACCCGGTGGATTTAAATCTTTTTCTGTTCGCTCCATGATACCGTTTGGAAACCATTCCATCAATAACGTGTAATCTGTACGATTAAAAATATTCTTATCGCAATATATGTTTGCTGTATGTAGGTAATAAGATTCTAGACCAATCTCTTCTTTTGTAAAATCAACCAGTTCTTGCAATCGTGAGTCCATATTATTTCTCGGTCCCTCCTATAACTACCTTTTTAAAACAGCTCATCCATCCTATAAAATAATGAATCAGGTGAAAGAAACGGTAGCGTCTCTTTCGCCTGAACAAACTTTACACAAACAGTCAGCAAAAATCTTTATTGCTTGGGGGCCGAGGTATTTGCTCCAGTTGCAGGTAATTCTTTTGCATTTTTCGCTGCTTCTGGAAGCTCAATCTTCTCGGTGGCGTTATAATCGCTATATTTCACATTCTGTGTAATAGTCATTTGCTTAAATAACATCTTATCCTTGGTATCGGCAGCATTTTCTTTTAATGGAATGACAATTTGTATGCTGCTATCTATAGGAAGTTTTGTCTTCGGCTCGAGATTCATACTACCTTGAATATAAATGGAGCCGATTTTTTTCTCTGCTCCTTCGAGTATTCCTTGCATTACCTGCATGTCTCTCATTACCGGAGCTAGTTCGGATAGCGTATCAATGCGGCCCTGGAATACCAATTGCCCCTCCCCTGTACTTCGATAGAAGACCTTTCTCTCCTGTTGCAGCGGGATACGCTGTTCTATTATTGCCTTCATATCAAACGGGAAAGCATCTTTCGCTTTTACCCAACCCGACGGATTATCCGCAAATCCTTCGGGCACCTTCCCGGTCTTCGTATAAACATCCTTTCCGATAACATATTGTTCGAACTCTATCTCTCCCATATCGGTTTTAGTGTACATGGAGTCAGGCATCGCATAAACAACCTCCGTCTTTATAGAGCTACCCTTTTTGCTTTTGATCATCTCCTCAAATTCTTTTCGTTCATTGGCAGACAGTTTATTCAGTGCATCCTGATTTTCTACTCCATCGAAAGACACATCACTTTGTGCACGGAATGACTTAATTTGCTGCTGTGCCTTCCAACTTTCCTCCAGAAGCTTCTTGGCATCGCTGGAAGTGGACAACAGCTGCTTGACAAGCGTTTGTGCCTCCTGCTTTGTAATGGTTCGATCCAGATCATTCCAGTTGTAATCCACTTTTATACTCTTCATCCAGCTAGCAATATCGCTCGCCCCATGTTTGGAATCAAGCGATGAAGAATTACCAGGAACAGAAGCGTTCGGGACACCGAGCACACCGCTAATCAGGGCAATCGCTTCGCCCGCTTTCAGTTCACTCTCCGGACGTACCATGTCATCCTTAGACTCAGGTAAAGCGCCTACTGCCTGCAATCTGTTCACGATTTCTGATAATTCGCTTCCTTGCGGCACATCTTTATACGTACTCTTTTCTTTAGCCTTCGGTAAATCAATGGCCTGGTCAAGCATTTTGAAAAACTCTCCCCGTGTCAACGTCTCACTCTGCGGTTGTACCACCGCAGCCGGCTCTGCTGCAAGTACGTTCAATGTTGGTGTTCCTATTAACATTGCTAAGCTTATCATTCCCGCTGTCGCTACTTTTCCTTTTTTCATATCCATCCCTCCTCAGAATTTTGTTATATAGTAAAGTACACAACATAGCCAATATCTCGTCACTCTCCTTGGATGTCTTTGTTCACCCCGATCAGCATATTATTTTCAAGTAGTAAGCTCTATATGGTGTATCCTTTACGCCCCTCCTTCCCTTGAAAAAATTTCCTATCATTATTTATTCTAACGAAGGAGTCTTTCCTGTATCTGTCTATACTCTTACATTAACCTTACATTGAAGGAATCAGCCTGGAAAAAAGAGAACTATCATTTTAAGATACATAACATAATAAGTTGGGTTGAAAAGCACCCAAATATAGAGGTGCGGGCTCGAATTCCCACACTATAACTTCAGGAGGAGAACAAGAACATGAGTAAAACCATTTTGATCGCCGACGATGAACCGGAGATTATTGAACTGCTAAAGCTTTTTCTTGAGAGAGAATCTTATCGAATCATTGAAGCTTATGATGGTGAACAAGCGTGGAATTATATTCGCCAGCATCCCGTCGATCTAGCTATTATCGATATTATGATGCCGGCCTTGGATGGCTTTCAATTGATTAAAAGACTGAGGAATGAATATAAGCTCCCTGTCATCATTCTTTCAGCGAAAAATCGAGACAGTGATAAAATACTAGGGCTTGGGCTCGGAGCGGACGATTTCATCTCAAAACCGTTTAACCCCCTAGAAGCAGTTGCCCGCATTCAAGCTCAACTTCGTCGCGCATTCGAATTCAACGAACCGGAAGAAAAGGCGATTTCAACTCAATCAACAACTGTCGGTCGGTTGACACTCGATCATACCGCTTGTGTTGTCTACCGCGGAGACGAGACGATCACGCTTACCCCTCTTGAGTACAGACTGCTGAACACGTTTATGCAAGCTCCCGGACGCATCTTTACGAAGCAACAGTTGTTTGAACAAGCGTGGTCGGAGACATATTGGGAAGATGATAATACGATTATGGTGCAGATCTCGCGGCTCAGAGATAAAATCGAGGACCAACCCCGTCAACCTGTATATATTAAAACCGTTCGCGGTCTCGGTTACAAATTCGCTTCGAAGGATGATTTTGATGAGGAAAAAACGTAAATTATTTAACACCATGATCACGGCCTACATTCTCTTCACCGTAACAGTTGGAGTTACCAACAGTATTGTCTTCTATTTGGACGACCATATAGGTACCGGCATTTTAAAAAAAGAGTCTATTGTTCTTCTGCCTGGATTGTCGCTTGGCGGTTTAATGGAGATGGTAATCTTCGCACTTAGCGTCTACCTTTACAGCCGTTGGACGTCAAAGCGGATTACCGGACCTTTAGAGAAAATAACCGATGCCATTCAAAAAATGAGAGAAGGCGAATTCGCTCAACGCCTCTGCTTTAAGGCTGACTACGAGTTAACGCTTATTCAGGAGCATTTCAACGAAATGGTGGCACACTTAGAAAAAACAGAGGCAGAAAAAAACAAATTAGAACAAAGCAAGCAACGGATGCTACTCGATTTGTCCCACGACTTGAAAACGCCTATAACCACGATACAAGGCTATGCAATGGCACTTCAAATGGGAGTCGTAGACAGCCCGGAGAAACAACGCCGATACTTGGAGATGATTTATAACAAATCCATCATCGTGACTGCTCTCGTGGAGGATATGTTTCAACTGGCAACGCTGGACAGCCCGGACCTCCCTTCCGCTGAGGAGCAGGAAGATTTGGCCGAACTGGTTCGGCAAATCGCTATCGCTTATTTCGATCAGTTCGAACAGAATAAGTTCAGCTTGGATTTGAAAATACCTACTCAAAGGGTTATGATTCGAATGAACCGGAATTTATTGTACCGTGCCCTGTCTAACCTATTGTCCAACACGCTCAAACACAATCCGAAGGGAACGAAAGTCGCCTTATCGCTCACAGACACTGATGAAGCGATCCTGCTTGAGGTTATGGACAATGGAATAGGAATTGCTGAAGAGTTGAAGGAGAGCATCTTCCAACCTTTTGTACGCGGGGATAAAGCAAGGACAGGCGAAGGAACGGGGCTTGGGCTGGCCATCGCCAAAAAAGCGGTCGAACTTCATGGTGGAAAGCTGTTGCTCAAGAGTGAACCAGGGAAAACAGTATTCGAGGTCATTCTCCCAAAGGTTAGAGAATGACCTTCCTTATCGGCTTCCATATCATAGAATGAATAAATTCCATCGTAATGCCAACCAGCAATGATTTCTGCCTCTTCTTGATTCATTGGTTTAAATGTAACTTGCATACTAAATTCCTTTCCTGTTCTAGCTTTAATCAAACTGATAAAAAAGTCATGCGTTGCTCTTCAATAAAACTTATTTTTAATCCCCCTAAAAAGAAAGCATTCTTCTCAGGGGGATTCACAAATGTTTCTTCTTTATTTTACTACAAATGTCCCTTGTAGTATCTGTTTAAGGATAGAGGAATTTCTCTCTAAACCATCACCTCCTAGCATGTTAGAATGAGCGCCATATCCGTTATATTTTACAAATCTTTTTGCTGCTTTGTTCCATGCTTTTTCATTCCATTTTTCCTCTAGATATGTTTTTTCTTCTTCGTCGGCTTTTTCGTTTTCGTCAATTTTTTCTTCCTCAAATTCTGCTTGTATAAGGTGAATTGTAGCTTCTACTTCCCCATAATTAACTAACTGCGTATAAAAACTCATGTATTTGCGCATTTTCCGTGTGAAACTTTGTTTCACAAATTCATTCGCAAAATACAGTTCAAAATCCTCTCGTGTCATATTGAACATTCCTGGATTTTCCCTTAATTCTTCCATTATTATTTTTATGTTTTCTTCTTCTTCTTCTTTTGTTTGCTCGAAGACTTTTCCCTTCCAGTAAACATCGAACAAGACCAAATCAGATACACTATATCCTTGCCTTTCCATTTCTTTTGCTACTTCAAAAGCCAGGTTCCCTCCTGAAGAATAACCAATTAGCACATATTGTCCGTCTGACTGAGTTTGAATCATCGATTCAATATATTGCTGAATTCGATCATCATCTTCAATGAAGTCAAAGCCATACAAGGATGCAGTAGGGATTTGTTCAGCAAGCTTTTTATAAAAAACACCTTGTGCACCAATGGGCGCAAAGCAGAATACGTTTCGATCTGTTTCTTCGTTTAGCAGAATAGGTAGCTCTATATTTTTTCTTTGCTTCTCGCCGTTAAGAGATAGCGCCTCTCTATCTGCTTCTACATTTACCAAAATAGGCTGATGTACATTATTTTCTGATTCTTGATGTGTAATATATTCCGCTATTTTCATAATAGTTGAATGTTTAAACACAACATTTAATGGCATCTCTATTTGCATGTACTCATAAATTTTTGCAACTAAAAGCGTTGCCTTTAAAGAATGCCCTCCTAATTCAAAGAAATTATCGGTAATACCGATCAGTTCTATTCCTAATACCTCTTGCCAAATGAGTACTAGCTGCGCTTCGATTTCATTCCTTGGTGCAACATACTCCCTTGCCATTAAGCCAATGGTTTGAGGTTCAGGCAATGCTTTACGATCCACTTTACCGTTTGGTGTAAGCGGAATACTATCCAATTGGATAAAATAGTTTGGAATCATATAACTTGGTAGTAATTTTGCTAGATAGCTTCTTAAGTCCAGAGTCAGTACATCTTCTTCCCCTACAATATAAGCACATAACATCTGTTCAGATGCAGTATGCTCCGAAACAATAACTACCGCTTCCTTAATTTTTTCGTATTCTAGGATAGCTGATTCAATTTCACCAAGCTCAATCCGATATCCTCTTACTTTTACTTGTTCATCAACACGCCCCACATATTCAATCATTCCATCTGAGCGCCATTTTGCAAGGTCACCGGTTTTGTACATACGTTCACCAGGTACGAATGGATTTACAACAAATTTATCTGCTGTAAGCTCTGGTTTATTCAAATATCCTCTTGCAAGTCCCTGTCCACCAATACATAATTCCCCTACTACACCTACTGGTTGTAATTGATGATTACAATTGACAATATATACATCTACGTTAGATAATGGGCGACCAATAGTAATCTCTTGTTCTACCTGTATATCGCGCATAATAGTAGTTACTACACTATTTTCAGTAGGCCCATATTCGTTGTTGACTTCAATTTCTTTATTTTTTTCTTTGATTTTTTTAACAATTTGAGCCGGTAATTTCTCTCCTCCCAAAGTGACGCAGCGTAAATTTTGCAAATCCTTACTAGAAGAAACATCAAGAATGGCACTAAACAAACTAGGCACACCGTAGTAATGTGTAATCTCTTCTGATGCGATCAGTTTTTTCAATGCAACTGGATCTTTTGCTTCTTCCTCCTTAGGGAGAACAGACGTTGCACCTGCAAGAATCGGAGCAAACAAACTTGCTACAAATCCATCAAAAGCAAAGGAAAACACTTGTAGAGCCGTATCCCCTGGTCCAAATTCGTATTCTTCCTTCCGCCATTGCAGGCAGTTGATGATGCTTTGATGTTCAATCATAACCCCTTTAGGCTTGCCTGTTGTACCGGATGTATAAATAATATAGGCAAGATCTGTTGACTGATTCATAAATGGAAGATTGGTACCATCTTCTACATAGTTTTGTTCATCTGTAAGATCCAACCATTCGATATCGACCGGTAATTTATTTAATACATGTGACTGAGTAAGCAGTAGCGTCGCTCCGCTATCTTCAAGCAAGTATTGAATACGTTCTTGTGGATAGGCTGGATCAATTGGAACATATGCTCCTCCTGCTTTCAAAATACTAAAGATACCTACGATCATCTCTAATGAGCGTTCCGTCATAATCGCTACAGGATGATTAGGGGTTACCCCTTTTTCTCGTAATACACGAGCTAACTGATTAGCTTTTATATTTAGCTCATGATAGGTTAATGCTTGCCCTTCCCATACGATTGCTATATGTTCAGGTGTTTTCTTCACTTGCTCTTCAAACAATTCCTGTATTGTTTGATTCTGCGGATATTGTATTTTCGTATCATTGAACTCAAGCATGATTTGTTTCTTCTCTTCTTCAGATAACATATCAATATCAGATAATTTGACATCTGGATTTTCTACAATTGCTTTTACTATTTGAATAAAATGTTGAGCCAGTTGTTCAACTGTTTTTTCCTTATACAGTTTTGTGCAGTATTGAAGCCCAAATGCAATTTCTTCCTCTTTTTCTACTGCCACAAGACTCAGATCAAACTTGGCATGCTCTAATTTGCTTACCAAATCGAAAGGTTTGCATGTTAATTCGGCTAGTTCAAATGATTCTTCACCTATGTTTTGAAGGCTAAAGAGCGTATCAAATAATGGATTTCTGCTTAAGTCCCTTTGTATCTCTAGTTTTTCGATAAGCTCTTCAAATGGATAATCCTGATTCTCAAAAGCCGCTAGTGCATTCTGCTTTATTTCTGATACAAATGCTTTGAACGTCTTTTCTCCTTCCGGTTTATTTCTCATTGCTAACGTGTTGACAAACATCCCGACAATATTCTCAAGGTCAGTATGGGATCTACCCACAATCGGTGTCCCTACAATAATATCTTCTTGACCAGAATATTTGGAAAGAAGAACATTATATGCCGCAAGCAAAACCATATAAAGCGTTGTTCCCGTTTCCGTTGCTACCCTGTATAACCCATCCATAAGCTGCTTTCCGGTTCCAAATGTAAGTTGAGCACCATCAAAGCTTTGTTGCATCGGCCTTGGATAATCCGTCGGTATATCCAGAATCGGGCGTTCATCTGCGAAGACATTTACCCAGTATTCTTCTTGCTTTTTAAAGGCTTCTGACTGGAACCACTCATTTTGCCATACAGCGAAATCCTTGTATTGAATACGAAGTTCTGGTAAAGCATTACCTTGATATAGTTCTCCTAATTCTTTCATCAAAATATTGGAAGATATACCATCTGAGATAATATGATGCATATCAAATATAAGCACATGACGGTCTTCTTCCAATTTTAAAAGTTCCACACGAAGCAGCGGTGCAACACTTAAATCGAAAGGCTGAATGAACTCATCGATCATCTTCTCTACTTGTTCATTAGAAGCCACCTGATAGGACATATTGAAATCAGCTTCCTCATGAATCTTCTGTACAGGCTTACCATTTATTATTTCAAAAGATGTTCGAAGGCTCTCATGTCGTTCTATCAATCTTTTAAATGCTGATTCCAAACGTGTTCGCTCAAGTTTTCCTTCAATCAGCATGATGGAAGGCATATTGTAGCTAATTCCTACTCCATCAAATTGATTAACAATAAACATTCTCTTTTGTGCTGATGATACTGGATAATAGTCCTGTCCGCTAACCGGCTGAATAGCCATATATTGCTCTGTGTCCGTCTCCTCTATATATTTAGCCAGCCCTTGAATGGTAGGTGTTTCAAATAAGACACGCAGAGGAACTTCAGTCTGGCATTCTTTATGAACTTGCGAAATAACAGCCATAGCCTTCAATGAATGGCCACCTATTGTAAAGAAGTCATCGTGAATGCCAACACGCTGTAAACCCAATACATCTTTCCATATCTCTTCTAGTTTTCCCTCAAGCATGGTACGCGGAGCTACATATTCTGTTCCTATCGATATGGAACCATCGGGCTCTGGTAAAGAGCGCTTATCAATTTTTCCATTAGCAGTAAGTGGCATTGCTTCGAGCGATACAAAATATGACGGAATCATTGCCGCAGGCAGATCAGTTGCTAGATACGCACGCAGTTCAGCTACATTTACTTCTCCTTCGGTCACCATATACGCACATAAATATTTCTCTTTCATGTGATCTTCTCTTGCGATCACAGTTGCTTCTTTTATGCTATCATGTTTACGCAGTTGTGCTTCGATTTCTCCAAGCTCGATTCGAATCCCTCTGATTTTCACCTGATGGTCATTTCGACCAAGAAACTCAACATTCCCATCCGGCATCCATCTTGCCAAGTCGCCTGTTCGATACAACTTTTCACCCGGAACAAAAGGATTAGGGACAAACTTTTCTGCTGTTAAGTCCGGTCTATTTAAATATCCACGGGCAACCCCGGCTCCTCCAATACATAATTCTCCAATTACACCTACAGGCTGAATCTGCAAATATTGATTCATAATATACATTTTCATGTTAGCGTACGGTTTTCCAATCGGTACAGTTCCTGTTACATGTAACGAAGAAAGCGGTTGTTCATAATAGCTAGAATCAATGCACGCTTCGGTTACTCCATAGCTATTCACAATACGTATAGTTGAACCAAAACGGGAAACCAAGGTTTTAAAGTCTTCCATCGAACAACTGTCCGATCCGACAATCAGAATCTGTAACTGGCTAATATCCAGCTTCTGTTCATAAATATACTCCATCAATGGAATCACTAGAGCAGGCGTTGCTTCAAAAATAGTAATGTCATATTTCTTAATAATGGCATATAAAGAAGCTGGGTCCATCTTTACTTCATTTGGACATACAATTAATTGCCCACCTGTAAGTAGTGCTCTGGCAAAATCACCTGCAGATACGTCAAAGGCAAAGCTAGCCATCTGAAGCAAACGGACCGGGAATGTATCTAACCGATAGGCATCTTTCCATGCCATTGCTACATTCACATAGCTTTGATGCTCAATCATCACACCTTTTGGCTTTCCGGTTGTACCAGAAGTGTAAATGATATAGGCTATATCCTGCGGACGAGCGATGGGTTCTAAATTTGAAGCTTCCTCATGAAGCCATTCTTCTTGGTCAAGATACAAAATGTCACCAGAAAACGCAATTTGCTGTGTCAACTTTTGTTGTGTTAACAAGAGCGCTGCACCACTATCTTCCATCATGTAGCTAATCCGTTCCTGAGGATAGTCTATATCGATAGGCACATATGCTCCTCCTGCTTTTAAAACCCCAAGCATTCCTACAATCATGTCGAGTGAGCGATCTACCATAATACCTACCATGCTATTAGGCTGTACTCCTTTTTGGCGCAGCACTCGTGCCAGCTGATTCGCTTTCGCATTAAGCTCCTGATAGGAAAGCTTTTCTCTTTCATCTATCACCGCTATATGATCTGGTGTTTTTTCAACCTGTTCTTCGAATAACTCATGGAATATTTTATTCGTAGCGTAGGTTGCATCTGTGCCATTAAAGTCATACAGGACACGCTGCTGTTCTTCTTCGGACAGCATATTAATTTCACATAACTTAATCTCAGGATTAATAACAATCTCCTGTAAAATATGCATAAAGTGTGTCGCTAATCGTTCTATCGTTTCTTTTTTAAACAGATTCGTGCAATAGTTAAAATAAAATTGAATGTCATCTTGCTTTTCTAAAATATCGAATGAAATATCAAATTTTGCAATCCAATACTGCATTTCATATGGGCTGAAGTTCAATCCCTCAATCCCTATCTCTACTTGTTCGTCAATATTGCTTAGGCTAAACATTGTATCAAATAATGGATTGCGACTTAAGTCGCGACGCACTTGCAGCTTCTCTATCAAATTTTCAAATGGATAGTCTTGATTTTCAAAAGCTTCTAAAGCATTTTGTTTTACTTCCAACAGGAATTCGTGGAAGGTGCGTACGGCTATAGGGGTATTTTTCAATGCAAGCGTATTGACAAACATCCCAACAATATTTTCCACATCTGCGTGAGATCGCCCGGCAATAGGCGTTCCTACTACAATTTCTTCCTGTCCCGAGTATTTGTGTAAAAGTACATTGTACGCCGCTAACAGAAGCATATACAAAGTCGTCCCTGTTTCTGCAGCCAGGCGTTTCAATTCTTCCGCAAGTTGCTTCCCTGCACTAAACGTGACAATATCTCCTTCAAAACTTTGAATTGTCGGTCTTGGATAATCAGTTGACAAATTTAAAACCGGAATATCCTCTGCAAAGGTGTTCAACCAATACGTTTTCTGTTTTTCAAGAGCGTCAGATTGAAACCATTCGTTTTGCCATACAGCAAAATCTTTATACTGAATATGCAGTTCAGCAAGCTCTTTTCCTTTATATAAGTCGGCAATTTCTTTTGTTATAATTTGCATTGATACACCATCTGAGATAATATGATGCATATCCATTAGGAATAAATAGCGATCCGATGCCAATTTAACAAGCCCTACGCGAAGCAGCGGAGCTATTTCAAGGTCAAATGGTTGAACAAAGCTTTCTACAATTTGCTCTATCTCATCTTCTTTCGCCTCCGAATAAGCAATCTGTAGCTCTACATTTTGATGTACACGCTGAACTGGTTCTCCATTAAGCGAATAGAAAGACGTTCGAAGCGCCTCATGTCGATTTACCAAACTTTTTATAGCGTATTCAAAGCGCTGATAATCCAGCTTTCCTTCTATAAACATTACATTAGGTACATTATAGGTAATGCCAGCCCCTTCAAATTCATAAAGGATGTACATCCTCTTTTGCGCAGATGATACTGGATAGTAATCCTGCGGGGTAACAGGTTGAATGGCCAGGTACATTCCTTTTTCTCCATCAGCAATGTATTGAGCTAATGCAGAGATCGTTGGTGTTTCAAATAACACTTTTAATGGCAATTCAACGTCGAACTCTTTATGTACCTGGGAAATCATTGTCATAGCTCTTAATGAATGACCACCTAATTCAAAGAAGTTATCCAGTACCCCGATTTTGTTTACCCCTAACACATTATGCCAAATCTCTGCCAGCTTCATTTCAATGTCGCTGCTAGGCGCTACATATTCGGTTGCTGTACCAAATTCACCATCTGGTTTTGGTAACGCGCTTCGATTTACTTTACCGTTCTGTGTAAGAGGCATTTGTTCAATCTGTACAAAATAGGCTGGAACCATGTAAACAGGCAACTCTTTAGCTATATATTCCCTCAGTTCAGATACCGTTACTTCTTCTTCCGGAACGTAATAAGCGCATAGAGCCTTTTGTCCATTATTATCCTCTACTACCATGATTACCGATTCTTTGACTTTTTTGTGCTTCACAAGAAGCGTTTCAATCTCTCCCGGTTCAATACGGTAGCCCCTGATTTTCACCTGCTGATCAATACGACCTAAATACTCAATTGTTCCATCAGGCAACCATCTTGCCAAATCCCCCGTGCGATACATTCTCTCACCAGGAGCGAATGGATTTGGGACAAACTTCTCTTCTGTTAATGCAGGCTGATTCATATATCCCCTGGCAACCCCATCCCCTCCTACACATAATTCTCCTGGTACACCCACCGGCTGAAGCTGGCCATACCGGTCCATGATATACACTGTTGAATTACTAATGGCCTTCCCTATCGGAATATTGTCATCATATTCTTTATCAATAAGAAAGCATGTAGAAAAAGTGGTGTTTTCTGTTGGGCCGTAACCGTTCCACATAGTCAGATTAGGGCATTTTCGCTTTACATTATTGATGTGTTTCGGAGACAAGGCATCTCCACCTACAATTAGGGAGCGAAGGCCAGCAAACATCTCTTCGGTTCCTTGTGACAATTGGTTAAATAACGGAGAAGTTAACCACATAATCGTAATTTGATTCGCTTGTAAAAATTTGTGTAGTTTCTCTGCATCTAATAGCACGTCTTTAGTAACAGGATACAATTCAGCTCCATGCAGCAATGAGCCAAAAACTTCAAATGTCAGTGCATCGAATCCAATTGCTCCGGTCTGTATTATACGATCGTCTTCGCGGACCTGAACATAATTTGTATTTTTCACAAGGCGAATCACATTTCGATGTTCTACCATAACACCTTTAGGCTTTCCTGTAGAACCAGAAGTGTACATGATGTAGGCTAAATCCCCGGCCTGGTTAACCGGAGCCAAATTGGAAGAATCCCCCTTGTACAAACTGTCTTCATCCAAAATAACACAATCAAATTCATCATGTACTAAAGATAAAAGATGCTGTTGGGTAAGCATAATGCGTACACCACAATCTTGTATCATGTACGAAATTCTATCCGCTGGGTACTCCGGATCAAGAGGTAAATAAGCTCCCCCTGCTTTAAGAATTCCCATGATACCCACGAGCATTTCAGGTGAACGCTCAACCAGCAATCCCACGATATTATCGGGTTGGACTCCTTTTTGCCGTAAGACTCTTGCGACCTGATTCGCTCTTTCGTTAAGTTCCCGATACGTTAATGTTTGGTCTTTCCATCCAACTGCAACATGGTCGGGCGTCTTCTCCACCTGTTCCTCAAATAATCCTTGAATTGTTTGCATATGTGGATATGTGGTTTTCGTATCGTTGAACTCGAATAAAATATGTTGTTTTTCTTCTTCAGACAATATCTCGATTTCTGATATTATAATCGTTGGGTTCCCAACAATTGCATGCAAGATCTGTAAAAAATGACCAGCCATTCTTTCAACTGTTTTATCCGTAAATAATTTAGTGCAATATTCTAGGCATAATAAAATCTCATTTTGTTCTTCGCTAACCTCTAATGTAAGATCAAATTTAGAATGTCTGCTATTTGGAACATATGGTGTAATCGTTATCTGTTCAACCTCAAAAGACTTTCTATCCGTATTTTGCAAAACAAACATCGTATCAAATAATGGATTTCTACTTAAATCTCTCTGTATACCCAACTTTTCGACAAGCGTATCAAATGGGTAATCTGGATTTTCATAGGCATGCAAAGCCGTTTGTTTTACATTTGCTAAAAAATCTTTAAAAGTATCCTCATTATTTAAACGACTTCTTATTGCTAATGTATTTACAAACATCCCCAGCATATTTTCCACATCAGCATGAGACCTACCAGCAATCGGTGTTCCTACAACGATGTCATCTTGCCCGGAATACTTCGATAAGAAAACATTATACGCAGCAAGTAAAACCATATATAGTGTTGTTCCTGTTTCTGTTGCCACCTTGTATAAATCATCCATAAGCTGCTTTCCTGTACTGAATGTAAATCTTTTACCATCAAAGCTTTGAATGGTTGGTCTTGGGTAATCGGTCGGTAGATTCAATACTGGAATCTCTTCTGCAAATACGTTCAGCCAGTAAGCTTCTTGTTTTTCAATAACATCCGATTGAAGCAAGCGATTATGCCAAACAGTAAAGTCTTTATATTGAATGCCTAACGTAGGAAGTTCCTTTTCTTTATACAAATCAGCAATTTCTTGAATCATGATCTGCATGGATACCCCATCCGAGATGATATGATGCATATCCATTATAAATAGATGACGTTCTGCCTCCAATTTAACAAGACCTACACGAAGTAACGGAGCAACTTCAAGAGCAAATGGTTGCATAAATTCCGCAATAATTCGCTCCACCTGATCTTCCGTTGACTCTGAATAAGCAATCTGCAGTTCTACATTTTGATGCACCCGCTGAACTGGTTCCCCATTAATTGAATGAAAGGAAGTACGCAGCGCTTCATGTCGCTCAACTAATTTTTTTACCGCTGCTTCCAATTGTCGGTAGTTCAATTTTCCATCTAGAAACATAACACCAGGTAAATTATAGGCCGTACCTGAACGATCAAATTCATTAAGAATAAACATTCTTTTTTGAACTGATGATACAGGATAGTACTCTTGTTCTGGTACAGGCTGAATGGCAACATAGCTTTCTTTCTTTGCCCCGTTTATATAATTAGAGATTTCCTGAATGGTTGGTGCTTCAAATAACAAACGTAGAGGAATGTCTACATTACACTCTTTATTCATACGGGAAATAAGCGTAATGGCTTTAAGAGAATGCCCGCCTAACGAAAAGAAATTGTCTTGTATACCGATCTGAGAAATCCCAAGTACTTCTTCCCAGATTTTAGCCAATTTTTCTTCCAGCTCATTTGTAGGTACTACATATTTTGCGTTTGTATTCACAATCCCCTCTAGATTCGGAAGAGATTTTCTGTCTATTTTTCCGTTTGGTGTAAGCGGCAGCTGATCCAACGGAACAAAGAACGACGGGATCATATAATCAGGCAAAGCTTTCCCCAAATATTCTCGAAGATCAGAGTCATTTACTTCTACTTCCATAACAACATAGGCACATAAATATTTTCCGCCTTTATCATCCGCTTTATCGATAACAACAGCTTCTTTTACACCCTTACAATTTAATAATTGTGCCTCGATCTCACCAAGCTCTATTCGATGCCCCCTAATTTTCACCTGATGATCGGCTCTTCCTAAAAATTCGATATTTCCGTCTGGCAACCACCTTGCTAAATCCCCTGTTCGGTACATCCGTTCGTTTGGCCTAAAGGGATCTGCAAAGAATTTTTCTGCCGTTAATTCTTGATTATTCAAATATCCTCTTCCAACATTTGCGCCCGAAATATATAACTCTCCTACAATTCCTTGTGGTTGTAGTTGTTGTTCTTGATCCAAAATATAAATCCATGTATTGGAGATAGGTTTTCCTATCGGTGGTAATTCAGGAATTTCAGCTTCAGGATTAATAGTATAGGTGGTAACAACATGCGTTTCTGATGGACCATAATGATTGTGTAAATGTACGTTATGTTCATGCAAATAACGTTTAAACTCATTGTTAACTACTAATTGTTCTCCTGCTGTGATAATATGTTTCACGCAAGTTGGAAAACGATTGATAAATTCTCTTTCATTGAAAATAAATTTTAGAAAAGCCACAGGAAAGGATAATACTTCAATATTTTCACGTTTTACTAAATCAAATAATTGCTCTACATCGCGTTGAGTTTCTTTCCTAATAAGATATAATTGCCCTCCAGACAAGAGCGTCGAAAAAATTTCTTGGTAACACACATCAAAACTGCATGTTGTATACTGTAATACTTTGTCACTAAAGTTGATATTTGTTTTCTCGAAAGTAAAATGAAGCAGATTAACGATGTTTTTGTGCTCTAGCATAACCCCTTTTGGTTTACCTGTTGTTCCTGATGTATAAATAATATAAAACAAGTCCTCTGATTCATTAATATAATCTATTTCTTCAGTTAACTCGTGTGAAATACTTGGATCTTCAATTACTATCGTTTCTTTCGTAAAAGCAAATTTATCCTTTAAATGGCGTTGTGTAAGTACTAGCCGTACAGAATCTAACATATAGCCGATTCTTTCTTTTGGATATTCAGGATCAATAGGCACAAAAGCTCCACCAGCTTTTAAAATCCCTAAGATCCCAACAATCATTTCAACTGAACGCTCCATCATAATGCCTATGATGCTTTCTTTTTTTACGCCTTTTTCTCTTAAGAATCTGGCTAATTGATTAGATCTCTCATGCAGCTCTCTATAGGTCACTTTCTCATCTTCGAATACAACTGCCACATGCTCTGGTGTTTTTTCTACCTGTTCTGTAAATAACTGATGAATCGTCTTATCAGGATACTCTGTTATCGAATCATGCAGCTCTACCAATAAATGTTGTTTTTCTTGCTTTGTAAGCAGAGGAACGTCCTGTACTAACACATGTGGATTATTTGCCACGCATAAAGCCACTTCTTTCATGTGACCTTCAATTTTTTTTATGAAATCTATATCATAAACGGCTGCGTTATAATCGAGTCGGACACTAATTTCATCACGAGGTAAAACCATAACTGTCATATCATAATTAGTTGGTTCAAACATTTTGACATCACGAACTGTAAACCCTACTTTTTGCATGATACTATTCTTTTGCAATTCTTCTACTAAAGGATAATTTTCAATTACCATAATATGATCAATCAGATTCTGTTTTAATTCTGTATGATTTTGTATTTCATACAATGGAAAATACTCATGCTGTTGCGAGAAAAGGACGTTTTGATGAACAGTCTTTACTAATTCAATAAATGATTGATCTTTTTGCGTTTGGATACGTAATGGAAGAGTATTAATAAATAGTCCAACCATTTTCTCAATTCCCGATATTTCAGAAGGACGGCCTGATACAACAGAGCCATATACAACATCATTAGTGGAATTGTATTTTTGAAGTACAATCCCCCATATTGTTTGAAAAACAATATTTAGTGTTACTTGGCTTTGATTGGCAATACGAAGCAGCTGCTGGGTAAGCACTTTGTCAAATGCAAAACGAAACTGTGCTGGTTCATATGTAGTATTATTAATAGCTGCTTTCTTTTTAGGTAATGTTACTGATTGATCATAATTCATTAAATGTTCTTTCCAGTAGCGAAGAGCTTCCTGTTTATCTTGTTTTTCAAGCCACTTAATAAACTGCTTATATGGTTGCACCGCCTCTAACTGAAGAGGTTTCTTCTCTTTTAATGACAGATATATATTGAACAAGTCATTAAATATAATGTTGAAGCACCAACCATCCATTAAAATATGGTGGAAGCTCCAGATCATTTGGTAGTTAACCTTACCAGTTTGAAAAATAGCTACTCTCATCAAGGGATCTCTTGTTAAATCAAAGACTGTTTCCCCATCTTGATACTTATACTGCTCAATAGCCTGTTCTCTTTTTTCTTCATCTAAGGATGATATGTCTTTAAATTGAAGCTGAACAGGCCGTTCCTTTAGCACTACCTGAAGCGGTTGTTTAATTTTTTCATGTAAGAATGTTGTTCTAAACACATCGTATCTATCAATCAATATGTTCAAGCTTTCACTAAGCAGCTCCACATCCACGATACCTTCGATCGCGATAGACATTTGTACCAGGTGAGCATTTTTATCTTTATCAAGTAATGCGTGAAACAACATGCCTTCCTGCATGGGAGATAAACGATACATATCCTGAACATGTTCTTTTTTAAATGTACTCATGCTAGCACCTCATAATAATGAATTTTCAAAGCATTTATCATTAAAAAACCATGGATTTAGTTGGTTATATTTACGTTAATGAATCGGCCAACAAATCGAAAATATCATCCATCTCTTCTAATTCAAGTTCCTTGAAACTGAAATCACTTGGAGTTAACTCAGTATCTTCCTTCTGTACACAATGTTCAATGATGGCCAAAAGATGTTGCTTATAGCTCCGGCTCAATTGCTGAATGGTATCCTCCTTATACTGCTGTTCATTATAAGAAAAGGTAATGTGAAGCTTACCTTCTTCAATAAAACCATTAATATTGAGTACAAAATAACTTTCCCCTTCTGGGCTTAAATTATTTTTTCCATCTGGTCCTAATGAATTACCCATGCTATAAGGAGAACGAGTAAACAATTCAGTCTTCACGTCCGTATCGAACTGTCCTAAGTAGTTAAAGTTAATTTCCGGCTTTAATGTAAAGGGTAAAACAGGCCGTAAATATTCAGTTGTTAAATACTTAAAAATTTCATATCCGATTCCTTTGTTAGGTATTCTGCGTAAATTTTCTTTCATTAATTTGATTTGATAAGACAAATCATCCGATTTTTGCATATCAAGTACAACAGGATACTGGGAAGTAAACCAGCCTACCGTCCTTGCAATGTTCATCTGTTCCAGTATTTCTTCCCGTCCGTGTCCCTCTAAGTTAATTACAATTTTATCAATATCGGCCCATTCTTTGAGTGCAAAGCCAAGTGCCGTTAATAAAATATCATTAATTTCTGTTCGATACGCTTTATTTACATTTTTCAATAATTTTTCTGTCTCTTCTATTGTTAACTCCATTCCTACATAACGTATATTCTTTTGTTTATTGTTCATGGTGACATAATCTTTCTTAATTTGAACGTTCTCGGTATAATAATTCAAATGATGCCAATATTCAGCTTCTTCTAGGAATAATTCGCTGTTCGCATATTTTTCTAATTCAATAGACCAGTCCTTAAATGAATCTGTTTTCTCTGGTAAAGCAATCGTTTGCTGATGCATTGCTTGTTCATAAGCTGTGGCCAAATCCTCAAACAAAATCCTCCAAGAAATACCATCCACAACCAAATGATGAATAGCCATAAACAGGTGATCTCCATTCTGAGTATGAAACAGCGCTATCTTTACTAGAGGGCCTACTTCCAAGTTTATACTATTTTGTAATCGAGCAGATTCTTCACAAATCACCTGTTGCTCATTATCATTTGCAGTTAAATCAAAGGTATAAAAATCAAACAACGTACCTTCAAGCCCCCGATTTATCTGCACGATCTTTCCGTTATGATGTTTGTATATCATACGTAATGCATCATGATGCTCAACAATTTTATTAAATACCCTTAGCAAGATCTCTTTATCAAACCCATTTGGTCTATACAACATATACGATTGGTTCCAATGGTGCATATTTGTAAATTGTTGTTCAAAGAACCAATGCTGAATAGGTGTAAGTCCAATCTCACCTTCCACAATACCTTGCTCACTTCTTCTTTTACTATCTTTTATATAATGAACGAGTTGATCGATTGTTGGATACTTTAATAAATCTTTTGTTTCTAGCTTTAATTGGTAGGAATGCAGGCGAGCAGCAACCTGTATTGCTTTAATAGAATCTCCACCTAATGCATAGAAATTATCTTTAATACCGATTTTCTCAATACCTAATACATCCTGCCAGATAGTAACAAGCGTTTCCTCGATTTCATTTCGCGGCGCTTCATAGTCTACCCTCATCCCGAAAGTTAAATCAGGTTCCGGCAACTGCTTTCGATCAATCTTCCCATTTGATGTAAGCGGCATTTTGTCTAACTGGATAAAATAAGAAGGGATCATATACGTTGGCAGTTCTTCTGATGAGAATTGTCTTAACTGTTCTAGTGGTATATGCTTTTCCGATACAAAATAAGCGCACAAATACGGCTGTTCTTGGTGATCTTTATGCACACTTACTGCAGTTTCGCTAATATACATATGCTTTAGAAGAATAGACTCAACTTCTTCTAGTTCAACTCGGTGACCTCTAATCTTTACCTGGTTATCTATTCTTCCGAGATATTCAATATTTCCATCAGGTAGCCATCTTGCCTGATCTCCTGTTTTATACAACTTCTCTCCTGGAACAAACGGGTTATCAACGAACTTCTGGGAAGTTAATTCCGGTCGCTTCCAATATCCCCTTGCTAACCCTTCTCCACCAATACACAATTCACCAGCTTCACCAACCGATTTTAATTGAAGATTTTCATCGACAATATAAATTTGTGTATTTTGAATTGGTGCTCCGATTGGAACTGAATGACCTATTGTTTCTTTGGTGGCTACCCATGTAGTCGCACAAATAGTTGTTTCCGTAGGGCCATAGGCATTTATGTAAGTTACTTTCTCCTTCCACTTGTTTACTAAGGAAGGCGAGGTAGCTGAGCCTGCTGTAATTAACGTTTGTATCGATAAAATACGTTCTGGATCAAGATGAACTACATAGGTAGGTGGTAACGTAATAACAGTGATTTCCTTTTGGTTAATGTATTGTTCAAACTTCACAAAATCATTGATTGTATCCTTCAGGATAATATACAGGCTAGCCCCCGTTAACAAAGCCATAAACATCTCCCATACAGATGCATCAAAAGAGATGCTGGCAAATTGACCAATTCTATCCTTTTCAGTCACGTTAAGACTATTTTCGAAAAATACCTTTAGATTACTTATTCCTTTATGCTCCAGCATTGTACCTTTTGGATTGCCTGTTGTACCAGAAGTATAAATAACATAAGCAAGATCGGTTGATTTACTTGGTACATGTAGATTAGTTCCTTCTCTAATTTTGATAGTATCTTCTTCAAAAATTTCCACTTGCCCATTAAATTGAATATTATGAATTAAACGAACCAAATGCTTCTGGGTAAGTAGCATTCTTGCCTGACTATCATCAAGAATATATTGAATTCTTTCCTTAGGATATTCAATATCAATCGGAACATATGCTCCACCTGCTTTTAAAACGGCTAATATGCCTATAAATAAATCGATAGATTTCTCCATCATAATTCCAACAAGAGTGTCTTTTCCAATCCCTTTTTCTATAAAAATCCGTGCTAGTTGATTGGCTTTCACATTAAGCTCATGGTAGGTAAGTTGCTCATTTTCACATACAATGGCTACATTGTTTGGTCTCTTACTAACCTGCTCTTCAAATAACTGATGGATCGTCTTATCACGTGGATACTCCGCTTTGGTGTTGTTCACAGCAAAGAGATACTGCTCCTCTTCATGCGTTCCATTTTTATTTTGAGCATGAATCAATATACTTTTAGAACTGTTTAACATATATACCCCCTGTAAAAAATAGTTATTTATATTTTAGGAGCTAATACTAAACGTAATTGTTTACACATGAACTCAATCATTTCATATTTGCTTTCGTAAAGAAAAAAATGATCACCTGGATACATACACACAGAAAATTCCCTCTTGGTTTGCTCTCTCCAGGCTTCTAATGATTGATAAGTAACACCATTATCATTTTTTCCTCCAAAAGCAGTGATTGGGCATTCAAAAGGCTCGTCGTTTTTGTACTGATAGGAGCCACACACAGAAAAATCAGCCCGAAGTCTTGGGAGTAATATACTCATCATCTCTGCGTCTTGTAATACTATCTCTGGAGTTCCATTCAATGAACGCAATTCTTGTATAAATTGTTCATCGGGAAGTAAATGATAGTCTTGTTTTGCACATGGGATTTGAGGTGCATGTCGCCCTGAAACAAACAAGTGAACCGGATTAACATTACTCTTTTGTCGTATTGTGCGAGCCAGTTCAAAACTTATTAATGCTCCCATGCTATGCCCAAAAAAAGCAAATGGAATATTTATTAATGGTTGTATTTCCTCAGCTACTATTTCTACTATCTGTTGTAAATTTGTTAGTGGAACTTCCATCCCCCTATTTTCCCTTCCAGGTAATTGAATTGAACAAACTTCAATTTCCTTTGGAAAAAAATTACTCCATTCATAAAAGGCGGAAGCACCACCGCCTGCATATGGAATACAGAATAGCCTAAGCTTTGCAGCTGAGTTAACATTAGCATTAACAAACCATTTATTTACTTGTGAAATAAAAGTCACATTCACCTCTCCCTTTATTCATTTTTAATATCTAATTAATAAATTAAATCACGCAAAAATATATGTAAGAATAAATTGCTTATGAAGTGAATTCCGAATGGATAAATGTAGTATGTTTAAATCTTGAGGCAGCCAATTCTTTATTTTTCCTTGCTTATATAATATATAAGTAAAGTAATAATACTATCTTTCAAATTTAAATTTCGCTGGCTGAATTACACAGGATGGAAGAAAAATCACTTTAATACATTATTTACCTGATTCGAGTTAAGCTTATTCGATTTTACATTTTTTTTCAATACAGTAACTAAAAGTTATTATTTTCAGAAAATGTAGAATCTAGAAACAAATTACATAACTCTTGCACTTGCAATTTAGTAATAGACAAGTTCGTTACAGAAGAAAACAAAGAACAACAAGAACACTTGTAGCCCTCAAACAACTCTGGTTCATAAATAGTAACAGGTTCTTTTTTATTCTGTTTGTAAATTACAGTTTGTGTTTGATTCTTATCAATCCAAAATGAATTAATCGGTATGTACATACCTTTACCAATAGCTTTTATATAACTTTCTTTAATAGTCCAAAGCTCAAAAAAAGAAGAAACTTGACTATTTTGGGCTTTAGACTGCAACCATATATATTCATTTTCATGAAAAAATTGTTCTGCTATTTTAATGTCTATCTCCGAAATACGCTCGATATCAATTCCAACAGGATGATTTGAAATTGCACATACAACCCATTCATCAGAGTGGGAAATATTAAAATGAATATCGAAATCAACAAAAGGTTTTCCATATTCATTTTTCCTAAATAGAATGTTTTCATTAGGAATGTTTAATACTTGTATCAAATATTTTCTAATAAGCAATTCCCCTAAAAGAGAACGATAAGCATCTTTCACATTAACGTATCGAACAAACGCCTGCTGTTTTTCCTTACTCACATTTGATGACAAGAAGTTAAACACATGCCTATCGATTTCGTTTGGAACCTTTACAAATAACATTTCTATCATTTTTTGACCACCCATACCTTTGTAATACTCGCATAATATAAGTATTTAACTTAATTGTAACGATATAGGACTACTATAATATATTAATAAATCAAATATAGTTGATGCTTGTAAACCCTCAAGGCAGCTTACCTATAATAAATCCTACATTTTTCCTTATTTAATCATATTTCTTCAAGTGCTTATAGAACTCTATGCCCATCAAGTTAACAATAAAGAAGTGGCACAATAAATAACAAAAAAGGCTGTTCCTGTGAATAGGAAGCAGCCTTAACTATCCATTTTGCTGATTTTTCAAAAACATATATAGCTTAATAATGCAGAAATTGTATATTAAATTTTACTATTTATATTTCTCTTGTACTTTTCTAGGCAGACCATCAAGCTGAACTTCCTGCCAATTTGTCACTCCCCGGAAAGTTGCAACGTAAAGCTCAATATAGGCATGTTCTCTTAATTTTCGAGCCGTTGTGAACTTCAATTTCTTTTCATTTCCGTCCTTATCATAGGAAATTAAGTTATATTCATAGCGTTCATCGTCATTCTTCTTAACATCACCATTGTTAATTCGGGTATAATACATATCCTTTCCGGCCGGATCATCAGGCTTTAAAAATGCGTTGTTGCATCCATAAAGGGATGTAATCATAACAAACAGTAAAATAAACATAAAAATAAGAAGAAATGTTTTTCTCCTGCTATTTTTTATCATCGTCTTCTCCTTCTAAAAGAGCTAAATTATAATACTATGGTATAGTTACGCGACAACATCCGTCTTTTTAAGCCTGCGAATTCCACTTATACAAAACAGGACAATAAATAGTCCGTTCATCCCGTAAAACAAAACTTGCTCCATCGTTGCAAGACTATCTTGACTTAATACCCCCATACCGATAGTCAACAATGAATACGGGTAAAACATGCCCAAATGATTGACATATAATCCAAGTCCAATGAGGGTGGCACAAATGCTCACACCAACAGGTACAGCAAAGCTACGGATACGCATAGACAACCATAGTTGAATTCCGCCAATGGCAAGGGAGGCAACCCAACCTCTGAATATCCAACCAATTGTTTCAGAGGGAAAAGACGAGATTAGCCCTACCCATTTTCCGGCTACAAAATACAATGAGAGGAAGAAAGCCTGCGTTACACCAGACAGTAATCCAACCATCATCAATTTCGCAAGAAAAACATCCCGTATGGGAACAGGTGCGGTCAAAATGCTGTTCCAATTCTGATTTATGTGTTCAAATCGGCACAAAAATGCACAACAAATTCCAATCAATACTGGAAAAAAGAATTCTCCGTAGAATAAACCCACCTGCGTCCACAAGCTGTACCACTCATTTTGTAATATTCCTTTGTTAAACACATAATTGGCACAACCAATCAACACGCTAAATATAGGTAAAACAGCTAGCACAATCCATATATAGGAATGACGCAGTTTTATCCATTCAGAAGAAAACGTCCTAATTAACATACTATCATCCTCCCTCTATAAATTAAATTTTTCTCTTGAATACTCGTTTTTTCTTAGTATTTCGTTCACATGAATAAGCATTATAAAACCATTAATTATCGCTAAAGGTTTTATATGGATAGTGGAGGAAGACAAAGACAGGGTATCCGAATTTCC